>Ga0065711_1026804_pt1 | contig 59479 bp, 34 predicted proteins | sample Hoacrofraction12_FD_59098 | JGI IMG/M metagenome (GOLD analysis project Ga0065711, IMG submission 59098) | Hoatzin crop microbial communities from Cojedes, Venezuela - Epithelial fraction 12 v2 (version 2) | ecosystem: Host-associated > Birds > Digestive system > Esophagus > Crop | place... | reverse complement strand
CTTACAAATATCTGAAGGGTGGGTGTCAGGAGGATGGGGCCAAGCTCTTTTCAGTGGTGCCCAGCGACAGGACAAGGGGCAATGGGCACAAACTGAGGCACAGGAAGTTCTGTCTGAACATGAGGAAGAATTTCTTCACTCTGAGGGTGACGGAGCACTGGAACAGGCTGCCCAGGGAGGCTGTGGAGTCTCCTTCTCTGGAGATATTCAAGACCCACCTGGACAAGGTCCTGTGCAGTCTACTGTAGGTGACCCCGCTTCGGCAGGAGGGTTGGACTAGATGACCCACAGAGGTCCCTTCCAACCCCTACCATTCTGTGATTCTGTGATTCTGTTAGCTCTATACTGGTGAAACCCACTTGTATTGGCATAGCAGAAAGGCTCAGAATGACTGTCCTGAGAGCGGGCTCAGGTCTGTATCTTTTACTGCCTGGACTGAAGCAAAATATTGATTAGGGCTGCTTTTAATATGCTTCCTAAATGAACATTTGTTTTTCTTTCTTTTCCTTCAAGGCTTCACAGTAGGTGAATTTTAGGAACAGCTTACCAGTCTGAAAATGTTCAGGTCTGTATGTGAGGTTTCCTATTCATATGTGAGGAGAAATACATTTTAATTGAATTGAGAAACATCTTTTATAACAGTGCAAGATAAAGAGAGATTGTTCTACAATCACATAAAAAGATCTTGGCAAATGCCTCTGCAATACTTAGATTGAATAAGAGATACAGCAGATATTTTGTCATTTGTTTCCTGGGTTTTTGACTGGCTATAGCAGGAAGGGAAGTGTTACCATAAACATCACTGAATCGCTAGAGGAAATTTTATTGTCTGCCAGATTCACAAATTGAAATCGATCTTCATTCTACCAATACCAGTTTTGCCAAAGTTTCTGCAAAGTAGGCACAACAAAATATGGCAGCCCTTTGAGTTACTTCTGATTACATTCATACCATTTGTCTTGAAACAAAAGTTTTTTTTCTTTTTTTATCTGACTGCAACATATAATTTTAGTCAGCTAACACTAAATTAGACACCCACTCAGATTTATTATGATAAGAACATTCAGTAAGCTAATTTCAAGATGATGACTCCTATAAATTCTTATAATTTATTATTTAGCACTTTGGTTTTTAATCATTAAGTACGTGAAGACTTTGTAGGTCAAACCTGTATTAATGAAGACAGTAATCTATTTTTCAAACTCTCTGCTCCTCATCCACCTTTCAAATTGTAAATTAACAGAAATATCTTTAAACATATGTAGAAGAACAAAGGGAAAAATTGGGAGTATTTGCAGCACCATTTAGCTAACCATTCCAGAGACCCTGTCTATTAAATCCATTTCCTCACCATTTTTGCAACTCTTACCAAAGGGAATGCTGAAATCAAACAAAACAAAAGATAGTCCTTAAATGAGCAATTTTAATAATCAGAACAGCACAAATGAATTGAAATTATGCAAACTTAAGCATTAAAGTTTGCATTAGATTGTTACATTAACACAAATGGGGTCATTTCGAAGAACTTTCTCTTGCTGGCCACAGATTTCTGAAACTTAAAAGATTCATATGGTTAATATTTAAGAGGCAAGTAAAGATATCAGAGGAGAACTTCTCTTTCACTTGAGCCCATTGCTGGCGTGCAGAGTGCCTAATGACTCTTATCTGGGCCATACTGGAGGGAGCTCTGCTGCCATACTGGCCTCCAACTATTTGAAATCACCATTCAGATTTTACACATGCCGGTCCTCAGCACATATTGAACTTTTACTTATTATGCTACATCTGTTTGTTTCTACATCTAATGCTTCTTTGCCCTCCATTCTCTGGTGCTTTTATCCCCCGTGGGACATTTAATCCTTACAACAACACTGGACATTCTTTTCAGGAGTGCATCGGGACTGAAAATCTGAATATATCACACACAGTATGTAAGAATGCTGTAAATTAATTGAAATGTATTTTCAGGAAGAACTTTTATAACTATTGCAGATCTCACATGCATGCATTTATCTTTCGTCCGCTGTTGCAAACTTAGTGACTCATTTGTTACTGGGAATAATAGTTGTGTCATTTCTTCGTGCAATTAATAAAGCTTTGTGTCACGCATACCTAGTAAATGAAGTTCACAACAGGAAACAAAGCACTGCAAACAAAACGTGCTTGCTAGGTCATTGGTAACTCTGAAGCAGGTTACCAATGGTTCACTGGTCTTTTGTAACCTTTCAACATAGGAACAAATATTTCTGGAAAATACTTAATATTGTGCACATATGAAAAAACAACATTGCAAACATATTTATTCAGCCTGTAGACAGATTCCACAACTGTCAAAAATATATTTGTTTTTTGGTGGAAATCACGTGAAAAAGAGTCTCACCTTCCCTCAGGTGTATGGCAAAGAACATGGAAGAATTCCAAAACAGGAATAAAGGACTAAAAACTGGAATCCTTTAAGCACTAATTGATTTAGCCATAGACTAAACTACTGGTCATCACCATGCTATAACTAAAGACTAGAGCAACAGACATTTCCTTGGTCCTCCACTATTTCCACAATTATAAGCTCTGCCAAAAAGACAGTGTCTCGGGAGTGGTTTGGGGAGTCATAGGGGACAGGAACAAAGGGTGGAAATCAAGGAAGGAACTGGGCTTGTTTGTGGCCACGAAAAGAAACGAAAGGAATGGAAAACTGCAAGTCAGCGTCTCTGTAAGCGTCCTACAGCCAAGAGGTAAATAAGCCGCAGTCCAAGTGGAGGTGAGGCAATGGCCCTGGTCATGTCCAGAGGATAGAAACAACAACTAGAAGAAACAGAGCTAGTTCAAGGACTGAATTTTCAAGTTGTTAACAATTTCATGTTCAAGAAAGCATCAGGAAAGCCTGTAAGAAAGCACATTAGTGTAGCGCTGCCCTTGAACATGCGCACCCTACCTCTTTGCTGGGTTTATAAGCATAAGTACAATGCACTGCAGCAAGGGCAGAGGTTTCTGAACCAGACCGGGTCCACCACCCGTCTCTGCATGAATGTGCACCAGGGGCACTCACCCACACAGGCAGCCTGCAGGAAACCTTAGTTAACTCTCTGCTCCCCAGAGAGCTAGTTCAGGAATCATAACTGACACAAAAGCTTCAGAAAGCTCCAAACACTCCTTGAATATCTTCAGATCTCACTGAAGGGAAACCAAGTGATAGAGAAGTCAACAGCATGAACAGACGTATTTTGAACACTTCTGAATTTTTCAGGGGAGTGGCATGATGTGCAAGTGGAGACAATTTCAAGGCCTCTAACCGCCAGCACTGGTGTACAAAAAACCAAGTGCGTTAGGTGGAGCCCTCTGGGCCATGGTGTGAGATGGGAAAATAAACTGGACGTATTGTTCCCACACAGTGAGCTGCTGCTGGGAGGTCCCGCTCCTACCCAAATCCTTCCAGAGACAACGTGCACTGTGCCCCCGAGTTCATCCATATAAGACCATGTAAGCTTAAAATTTACCAACACGGTGTTAAAAAAAATTAGAGTTTTCTTAATTTGGATACTAATACTTTACCAAGGTGGGTTCTCCCCTTTCTACATTTGCTGTTACAACTAATAGCAAAACTAATCTATCATTGACTTATAAATCTTTAGCAAGCTTTTTACCAGTAAATTGGTGTAGATTGATAAACTGATGACAATGGACTTTGGTGTTATCACTCAAATCAACCTCTATTTTAAGAAGCACGTGTGGGAATTTACGTACTAAGGAATGCTCTGAAGACCTTTCTTTCATCTTTGTCTTAGGTTTCCAGGATAGGCATTCATGAGACAAGGAGAGAAAAACTTCCAGTAAACGATGCTCATCTGCGTCCTTGTCTGGAGGGACCGCTTCCAGAGACCTAGCAGGCAGGATTCACAACATGGGATTTTTAATGATGCTCTAATACTCCAAAATCCAAGCTTTGAGATGATGGCGGCCAACTTCTTTTGTTTTTACTGAGAACAAAACTGCTTACAGCACAGCTGATTTTGGTCTGCAGACCCTTGCCTGCTGGGGTCTAGACCAAAATCAACAAATCTTTTTACAAAGGCCACTGCACAGCTGTGAAATGATAACTTTCAGGCACTGCAGATTTGGGTCATATTTGACCTAATGATCTAGAAGTGAAAGTCTCCTTAATCCCATTACTAATGCTCTGACTCATCCAGTTTCTGATTGTAAAAATGTCTGCTTAATTCCTTAGAAAGTTATGTTTTAATCTGAGAATATTAATTACATTTAAAATTATGACTCCCCCATGATTTATAACCTCACAGAAACTATTGCATTTCCATATGCGGTTTTGCCATTTTCTCTTCTATATACCTATCATTTTCCATTGTTTATTTTCCTTGATTGATGGTAGGGCTTTGGAGGTTTCCCATTATGAGCTTTATAATTATCACTGGTAATAGAGAAGCTCTTCCTATTATATTCAGTGAGACTGCCCAAATTATTCATTGCAGACCACTGGTACAGGACTACAAGAAAATAAGAATTTATTTCCAGTCTCAGGCATATGCTAGATAAGAGGATGTATTTATTTCTCCATGTTTCAAAAGGATTAAGGTTTGAAAAAATAAATATCACTTAGCTTGTCAGCATGCAGAACATTATGGTGCTGAGTTTAAAGTCCCTTTTCCTGGGTTAAGTACGACAAATCTAAAAACGGGAGGGAGGAAATCTCAAATATATCCTTACTCAGCTAAATAAATGAATACGATATATTTTAGCTGTTAAGCAGGTTTACAGAACAGACTGCACAAAACTGTATCTTGGCTTTAACAGTATAATGTGCTTATTTAGAGAAATGCTACAAAATTCCAAAAGTCCTTGACCCTTGGCTATTCCAAGAGCTCACTGAATACATCATCTGAGTTTTGCTTAATTACACATAATTAGGAAATGTAATTATGCTTTCACTGTTACTTTACCATTAGAAGTGTAGTGGACAGCAATAATGTTGGTAGGATACAGTTCCTGAAAGGAAAAAAAATACAATCCACCTATATAAACAGAATAAACATAGAAAGACTAGTAAACTTTAACATAAAAATTTAAACACTTTGCTCTTGGCAATAGATGAATACTCGTTTTAAAGGCATTTTGCCAATCTTTTTCTTCAGAGCATCATTTAATGATACGCTCATTTGCATCAACAATCTGAGCATCACCAATTTTTTTTTTCTGTTACTTTGATATGCTAACTTTATAACATATTTATGACTTTTACCATTATTTCCTATGCTAAACTCCATCCAGGCCACAGATTAATAAATGATTTTAATTATGTAATCCCTAAGAACTAAAACATTCTATTTGTGTGTTCTTCCCTACGCTAGCGGTGCTAGCGCACCACGGTTAGGAACTCTGTCTGAAATAAGCTCATTCCCAAAGCAAAATTTACACAGCTTGGTAACGTGGGAAGGCAGCTATTTCACGCCTTGATGACTGCCCACCAAAGAAAACAGAAAGTAGATGAATGCAAGTTGACAAAACAGATATAAGGGAAAGAGATGTGATCTTCTAGTACATCATATTTCTGCTTCTTTTGTTTATCATGTTTTAACTGCCTATTATAGCAACTAGCTATAACAAACTAATACACTCCATTAAATATATTCGTTACTTGTAATGTTTGCTCAGTGCTGAGAAATGTTTCAACAAAGTATATTTAGCAATAGGGTATTTAGTCTCTCACTGGGCTCTGCCCTCCAAAACTTCGTGGTAAAGGCAACTGTGAGGTCAGCTGTATTCAGTCCAGAGGCAGAATGAACACATTGCTTTCTGTACAGGCCTTGGGGGAATTTTTATTTGTGACACATACCCTCTGCATGCCTCCTGCGTACTGTGGATACCCCTACTCCTCATCCCTGCTTGAGGGTCAGGTGGCAATCATTATATATTAACAGAAATGACGGTGGATTAATAGTGAGGCAGAGGGTTGCCTTCTTGGACTGCACTCTCAGTCTGCCAGAGAATTGTTTTCTGCCATTTAATGTCAGCTGCCCAAACCGAGCTCCATCTCGTAGGGCAAACACAGGCGAGAGTTACACTCACAAATGCAGCCCCAGCCATCGCGAGGGGACAGAAACTTGGGGCACAGAGGACGTCATGAGCACCTGGGGGACACTTGGGGTCACCCCTTCAGTAGCAACGGGATGTGAGACCTCAGACTCATCATCCCACCCCTCCACACACCCAAACTAGTCCTGCACCCAGAGGACCTCAGCAGAAGAGCACAGGAAGACGTCACTCAGGGTGCACGCCATGCGCGCCCAGCACCTCAGGGTGCCCAGCACCTCAAGGCACCCCACACCTCCCACCACTGGTACTTGGTGCTGGCACCAGAGGTGCAGCCACCTTGGGAAACTGAGGTGAGACTTCTAGTTAGGGCAGCAAAATTTTTTAAATATCTTTGCTTTAATCTCAAGAGCATCTGAAAAGAGTAACAATTCTGTAGCAGTACTTCAATCGCTATTAATAGTGTTTCTGTGCGGGATAAGGTCTTAAACACTATGGAGGTAGGTTGATGTTTGTTTTTTTTAAGAATCTAACACTCCACAGATGCTATATATAAGCCATTGGTTTCTGTTATTAAAATATGAAACAGTGGCTACACCTTAAATACCACAGAAAGTTGGAATTGGATTAGATATACTCTCATCTTTGCCTTGAAGTGTTTAGCTCTGCTGCTGTGCGCTCTTAAACCATGTTTTGTTCCAGAAGTAACTGCAAGACCTAAGGAGGCATGAGAAATAACGTGCTCTGTATCAAGTGCCTATCCGTTCATCAGGCTTTTAGAGCCCTTTTGGAATATGCAATGCATCACTTACTACATTTATAAAATAAATGTAACATACACTAGATGTAATCTAGACTCTTATTATCTGCATTATATATCTTGCTATCTAATATAAACTACTTACATGTTATCAGATATAATTACTGAATATATTTACTATTTGGGAAAGAGCGTAGCAAAAAATACAGAATTAAGATAAAAGAAAGGGAATGCAAGTAATTCACTAATTGCTTCAAGAAGCTATGATGATATTATTTTGTTATTAAAATAAGTTCGTTCATTAATCAGCCAAACAGACAGGCAAGGATACTTAAACCCATTTTTACAAACAGCAATATTTTGACAAATATATTTTTGAAAACACAGTATACAATTAGAGTTAATTGTAATAAATTTATCTACAAACTGAACTTTTATTTGCCATTATACTTTCTTAATGAAAACAGTTCTCATGATGCCATTTTACCATGACCCTTTATGGCAAATGCAATAGGCAGCAACCAAACATTTTAAATAACAAAATAATCTGTGCTGGCAATTTTGAACACACTTCCATCAACAAAACAACATTGATGGCAAAAGCACGAACAGCCCCGCTGGCTCAGGGGAAGGGACAAGGCATGAAGGCAGGGAAGAAGATGGTGGGGGGGAAATATTGACAACTGCAGAGGCACTTTTTGGTGAGCTACCTCTTGAATTTTCATAGCAGGACATCTAACTGCTTTGAAACACGTCCTAATCAAAAACAAGAAAAAAAATATGTTTATAAGCAATTCCAAATGTTTCTTGAGACCCCAAGCAGAAGACACATGAATCGTGTTAGCTGAACACTTAGGACGAGGGGGGAAAAAAAAATAAACACATGAGGAAACATTTGTCAAATGGATATTTTTTATTTGCCACTATGATATTATCTGGAGATCTCTAGTGAACTAATTACTCAGAGAAACTCTTCAGCACTTAGGTAAAAGAAACATTTCTAAGAAACTCTCAGCATTCTCCTTTGAAGAAAGGGCACTTTCTCAAATTGTTTCCAGTGTACAGTATTGCACTGGAATGTGTGGTCTCACGCAGAGGTTGTAAGTCCTACGTACAGACTTTCTCTTACAGCTGGACTGCCTGGATACTACATCTGGGCTTTTGGTGACAATGACTAAGCAAAAGAAAGAGTAAGCCAGAGAGCCTTAAACAGAGAGGGGGGTGTCTCTTTTATATAAATAAATACAAAATATTTATTATATTATATATAATATGTAAAAAAAATCCACTCCACAAGCAAAGCCTTTGAAGTGACAGCATTTAGGATCTGATCAACATAGGTGTGAAAACAGAGAAGCCACCAAAGAAAACATAGTATCATTTATTTCCCCATCACAGTCCAACTCTGTACACTGGACGAGCAGTAAGATTTTAACAGACTGTACAAGATGTTTGGGTTTCAGTCTGCAAGGCCATTCTGCTGATACCGCTACGCTTGTTTTTATATTGTGTCAGATATTTTTCTTCTAAAACGTTTCTATAAATAATAAAAATGAAAACACTTAGTTTATGGAAGGATTGTTCTATGTACAAAGTGTCGTCTGCTACTCACTCAGCAGAGCTCTATTAAAACCCCACAATGTGGCTTCAGAAATAAGAGGAGAAAAGCCTTGCCGCACCTCAAAAGTGCGCAAGCTTTGAGCTGTGTCAAAGACCTTTGAACAAGCTTTATAAATGACATCCATATTTGTCCATTTTTGACTTAAATTGCTTTTGGATCAACTGCATGCAGCACTGAATTGCCTTGATGCAATGTCATATGGAATGACATAAAACACAGAAAAAAGCAAGTTGCTGGCTCGGATTAGGAAATAAAGGAGTCATGGCCCTCGCTCACTTCAGTAAATGTTGGAGGAAATGAAAATGAAACTTCTGTTAAGAGGTAATCTCTTCGAAGCTCGATAAGAGCAGGTGACATTTTATAAGTCTGAAGTTTTCCATGTCATATTTAGCAGGTACAATGAAACAATTTACATACAGTCCAAGATTGCTCATGTTCCTTGACTCTTTTTCAGAGTAAAGAGACACATCCTGCAACTCATTAAGTTCTTATTGTACAACCCGGGGTTTAAATTCAGTTTTACCCCTGAGAAAGGAATCTCTCTCACAATCTTTTTCACGTAGCAAAGGCGAAGGTGTATCCCAGCATCTGGGAGGGATGTTTTCATCTACCCCAATCCTATTCTTATTAGTGAGATTAAGCACTTATTTATACTTGTCATTAAGCACTTTTATACATTTAAATGTCATGTTAGTTGCTTAAATGCAGAACTAGACATCTGATCATGAGTCCCCAGCTTTGAAACTGAGCTTTTTATTAGCATTTCTTCATCTTGTGTCCTCAATTTTGACAATCGCTCTCATATAACTTCAGAGACATTTGCACTCCCCCGTGATTTTTCTCATTCACCAGACTTTAGCCTCCTCCGCCCTCCTCATGGCTCCTGTTTCCCCCTGGACTCCTGCACGCCCCCAGCACAGCAAACAAGCATTAGTGCAGCTGTGCCTGTCGCAGCAGAGTATTTGGAGCAATGTAACCTGGGTGCATCCCAAAGTACTGTCCCTAGGACTGTGCAGAACACACCGCAGTGCGGAGCCACTGGCAGGATTCCTCCTTTCGTGGTGTTATTTCCCTTGTGTCAGTCCTGCTGTTTCACCCAAACACAACCTTGTACCAGTTACCAGGAAAACCTTCCTGAATTTGTCTTCCTTCACCCCTAAACCACTTCTCCCACTATATCACAGATATTTAAATGTTGTGGACAAATTATTCTGTGATGCATAACATTTGCAAGTGCAATTACTAATTTAAATGACATCCATCTTTCCATGTATCCCGTTAAAAATCTTGCTGTTTGAAAATCCCACAATACAACTGAAAAGGTAAGATAGTCTGCTGCATAGATTTTGATGACATCAGATGGGAATGTCTCATATGAATCTGAGACTGAGGGACCTATTAAGAGCACTTGCAATTTGGATGTTGACTGTCTGCATGGATCTAATGGCAGTAGTTCACATCTTTCATGTTTTATGCAAATAAAAATAACTGAAGAGCTTATTCATTGAAACAGAAGTAGCACCCACAATCCAGGCATTTCTCAAAAGCATCAATCTCTTGTTATACACAGAAGCAACTGACACGTGTAAGAAATTCAATAAGATAAAAAATTAAACGCTACAATGCAATGTACTGTACTGATATATGTTGCAAACAATGAAATATGGATAATATATTTTGGAGATTAATAAATATCTTCAATAGAATGGCCAGTTTGCAGGAGTAAGTAAATATTCTTAGTCTGCTATTTAAGATGGCAACATCTTCAACACCTAATAAGAGTTTTATCAAAGTATATTAAATTTATGTATTAAATGAATATCTCAAAGAGACAAGCAGTTCAGATTTGACCACCTTTATTTTGTTAGGTAGAGGCACAGCTTTCTACGTCTGCATATTCAACAGCAGGATTAAGTGAACGCTGTGAATGGAAACCAAATAAACGCGTTGCTTTGTTTCTGTGAAAATTTATGTCTTTTATATCGATATTCTAAGACAATGAGTAGCCACATTTAGTGATGAAATCCCACCTTCCCCTCCAGATAAACCAGCCAAAGTGGTAAGCTGGTCCGTGTCGGGAGAAGGCGGCAGGGATGGGGAAGCTGTGCACCCACCAGGCACCGCAGCCCTGCACAAAGCCCGAAGCCCTCCGGGATGGCTCCGTGCCCTCGGGAGAAACATGATGTGGGGACGAAGCTGGAGAGTCTTGCCAGGGGAGAGGTGTGTGTGCCCAAGCCTGGCACAGTGCTCCCTCACACACACCGATAAGCACTGCCCATGCCTCTACCCTCAGCTCGGCAAGCGAAAACACAAAGCAGCTCCATGCCAACTGCAGCAGTCTGAGATTTTTTCTCTAACGTAAGCTCTAGCAAGAGGTACTTAATTTAAAGCAGGTATTTCCCAGGTACTGTTCAAGGATCCCATGTCTGAAGTGAGACCTGTGTGAGTGCATGCAGTCTGGGAACTGAACAGTGACGTGCAGAAAAAATAAAAGCAAAAAAAGTGCCTAGGAAAAAAGTATCACATGTAGATTTCCTTTTGAAAGCATGACTGCTGCAAGTAAAACATGTGTGAGAACTAAGTACAACAGAAGTCCATAAACTAGTCTCAACTCATACAAAAAGCTATGGGATTTTGCATATCTTTAACTGTGCACTCTTTTTTCCCCATGGTAACCATATGGTTGCATTCAAACTTGGGACATTTTTGTCCTAGCTATGTCACAGATTTCAGGAATGGCTTTGCATAAGTCACTTGGCCTTTGTTCAGTTTGAAGACTACAAGAAAAGATAGCCTACTGAATCTATTTTTCTCTTTTTGCAGCAGGGAAATACAATACTCAGACTAGCATAATAATTTATGCATCAAGCAGATGTGAAAAAGACAAGATCACAACCTTTACAACCAAATCCTGTTCCACTAATACTACTAACATCCCATCTAACATACTTGCTTCAGTACAGGGATACATTTGTTTGCAATGATTGTTACATTGCTTTTGATTAATAATTAAAGAAAGATGCCTAACCCAGGAGGAAATCTTAGGGAATGACAGAAACATCCATTTATGATGGCAAGGAGGTAAAGTAGTATAGCAGTCCCAAGAGATCAGCCACAGCTCAGATGTTACCTCCAATACATGCTGATGCCATCCTGCACTGTCAAATAAAACTGAGCAGCACAATAGAGATATGTGACCAAAACTGTCAGCACCGATAGGTATTGCAGAAATTGTATTAGGAAAATGGATAGACTAAGATTCAATTTTTGGATTGTATAAAGGTTTAATCTGGTGACCTTGTAGGTCTCCTGGCGGAAGAAGGGAGAGATCCCACAGTATTTAAAGAAAAAGAAAAGAATAATCCATTTTATGGCAATGCATATTTATCCCTTTATTTGCAATCCAGCTGACTGAAGATAAAAACTAGCCCGTACAACACAATGCCTCTTTGTTTCAGTTATCCCTTCTTCTTGCACATGATGACCAGAACCCTGCTTGCATTTAGATTCCTCTGCGCTCGTGTCAGGGGAGGAAAGGGAAACTTTCATTTACACTCTTATGATAATGACATAACGCCAATAAATCTATGGGCACCAACACATTTCCTTGCACAAAGACATCAAAAAAACCTTGATAACAAAGTCCACAGGTGAAATGGATGCAAATTTAATTGCTGCTTATCATTACTTTGAAGCTTTAGGCATACTTGCACTTCACTTGAATCACATCTACAGGGTCTGGTTCCTACTGAGGCTAGAGGTAGACAGTTTTATCTGCATAAAGACTAAGGTTACCACCTGCTACTTCTCATGAACAGCACGTGTCCTCGAGTCGCTCATCACTGCCTTCCTGCCTTTTCCCATCATCACAGGCGCCCGCCCACCCAGTCTACCAACAGAAAAGTTGTACACGAAATTTTCTAATTCATTTTGGTCTTCTGGGTTAGGCTAAACTCAGTCTCAGCTAGCGCTCCCACCTCAGCCTGCAGAGCATGCCGGGTTCAGCCTTCAGCACGGAGCGAGGCAGCAAGGGAGGAGGCATCTTGGAGGGAGAGAGGATTGGATTCGCAGTCCTGGATCTAGTCTGTCCACAGCCTTCAAGGGCACTGATGTTACAGCGAGCAAAACTTTAAACCTTTCTAAACACATTCATCACCTGGGTAGGCTGTGTTTTCCAATTTGGTGTGATATATAAACATAGGATTAATCACCATGCATTGGAAAAAAAAAAAAATCAAAGACATCAAAATTATTTCAGCCACCTGCACTGTATCTCTTGATTGTCAAAATACCTCTCCTGGCTGACAAATGGTAACAAGATTTCACATTAGAAAAAACGTGTTGTTGATGGACTTAAATCGTACTGTCTGTTATGTACTGCTGTCGCCTTTTTTCAAAAGGCCACTTAAGCAACAAAGTGATAATACAGTGGAGAACAACCAAATTTATCACACTTCACCACAGCCTTCTACACTAATGTGTGGCATAACAATACGGCAGGCTCCAGCACAGCTCCCTTCTGAGTGATCTTTAAATACTTTCACTGTACTACTTCTCGCGCAGAAAGTCATCTCGTTGATGACTTTCAGAGGGAACAGGATGCTCCCTCTTCCTCCCCCCCCTCCCCGTTCCACGGACACTTGCACAAGCACAAATGGCAGCACAGCAAATGCACCGGGGAATTATAAGTCAACACAGGGCACTGCTAGTTCATACATTGTTTTCAACAAGACTGCAGAGGTGAACCTGAAGGTAGCTTTTGGCTTTGGAATCAGAATTTAGGTTATTTATTTATTTGCAATGATAGTGATGGACGACCCAGAGGACGGCTGCTCATTCCCCTTTACTACGGTCTGTTAGCTCCAAACACAGCAAACAGCCAGCAGACACACTTTGCCCTCTACAGCAAGCACGGGTAACACTGATGTGCGCAGACCTTCTGAGAAAGAAAGTACAGTTTGGAAGTAACCTTTGAAATACGTATCATAGGGACTGTGTGTCCCATATGATACAATATTGAGCCCTCATCGACTTCAGAAGTTATTGCAATTTATAGCTATGCAGTGTCACATATTCATCCCCTTCGGGTCCACTAAACACATTATTACAGGATAAACTTACGATGCGGTAGCTTCAAATAATAGTACATTTGTGAAGAGCTGTTACTGCTATATCCTTAATAATAATCACCATGGCTGGCTATAATTATCTGCATAGACCAAGGAGAAAGATGGCAGTGATGAACTAGGAAAGATGACAAATAAAACTCATGGCAGTAGTAAATATCCCATTCTGGCGTTATACAGAATGGCTAAACTAAAGGCTTGTCAGCATTCAGTCATGTTTCATTTGTTTGCTTTTAAAAGTACTACAAAATTATTCTTAAAATGAAGGATGAAAATTCATATATGATTTTTAGCCTAGAAATATGGTTTTGCAAAAAGTAGGCAGAAACAAACTACAGGAATGTAGCTATCCTGGGATCCCTTCTGTTCAGTGATGTTGGCTACTTGTGTTTCTGAGTGGAAAAACACAAGCCCTTTTGGAACAACGTGTTTTAGGAGGAGGTGGAATAGAGGTCAAATTTAAACAAGAAAAAAAAAACACAAGCATTAAAAATGTAATTCTGTATTTAAATGCTTTTGTTTTCCAGTGCAGTTTGAAATTCTGCATGTTTACTTGATTTTTAATATATCTATAATCAACAAATTATTAAAACTAGCTACTGTGTAATGCATGTCCTGTTGTCATAACATTTTCATACAACATCTGCACGTATTTATATTAAGTGCTCAGTCCATATGACAGAACCTGCCTGGCACTTTACAACTCTTTATTGGCTCATTGGTTATTAATATTTTCATATTCACGGGGATATTCTCAACCTTTTATAGAATTATGACATTAACAGAGAACTCGATATAAAGTCTGTAAATGTAATAGTTAAGTTCTGACTTATAATAGGCAAACCTAAAGCATTTCAAAGTCATTCCTATGTGTCTCAATTTTTTTAGCCAACTGCAGCCTATTTATTCAAGTTTATGCAACTTCCCAGGACCCTGACAAAGACTAAGCACAACAGGGACAGTTAAGAAGGGCGTAGGTAGAAAATTAACTCTGATTTTGCTTATTTTTGTTGGTTTAAGGCAGAACCTTCACCCTATTTTAATTCATTCTTATTCCCTACCTCACAACTGAGATTGAATGAAGATATAATAATGCGATAATCGAGTGCCTTCACAGAGCCCACCAGTGCATTACAACTCCAACATGCAGAATGCAAACATCTGTGGGCATCATTAAACCATTTCTATACTCTACATACCAAGACTTGACCCTGTGACCATTTCTACCATTAGATTTGAATGACCTCAGCAAAAGAGCTGAAAGGCCAGAGTATTAATTCACAGAACCACAAGCTCAATTTAAGATTTAATTTGAGATAACTAAGAGTAAGTGAAAGTGTATTCAAACTTATAAGTGCGGAATAAAAGATCTTACCGTTTTTCAAGTTAAATATAAATTCAATTATTTTTAACAGATTTATTCACAACTTTACAAACAAGGCCAGGGTTCTTTTAGCATACCTCCAGCTTAATATCTGGCAATATGATGCTTCTGTTCAGCAATCTTTTTTCTAATTTATGAATGTCTTTCCTACAGGGAATTTTCTGCATTCTGATTATATCCCTAAGGGGAAAAATGCTTCATTTATGAGCTATTCCCACCATACAGCTTTCAAATGCTCACTTTTATTCTAACTTAAATTAGCTAAAAGCCTGTTTGTTCAATCACGATGGTTTTACATCTAAAATCTTAACATGACAATTAAAATATCTGAAAAGTCTACTATACAGTGCATAACAAATTATACAGTGTTGAAGATCTTTCTTCATCTGGATCTTTGGTACCTTTGGTAGAGTGTAGGCTGTATAGACACATTATGCAGGTACATACGCACACACTTTAGGCATATTACCATGTCCACAGAACTTCACAAATGACAGAAGCAGAGAGGCAGCTGAAGTGCAGAGCTCTGTGCCAGGACTGGGCAGCATAGCTTCATGTCACCTGCTCTCTGACCCCAACAGATCTCCTGAATATTCATCCTGATATCCTAATCCTAAACCTGTTCCATTCATCTGCTATTTTCCATGCTTAAATTACCCTGCTTATTATATCAGCTCTCTCATGTTGGGAAATCATGGTGCTGAGATTACATATGATTCATGTCACTGGCCTGGGTGCAGGATGAGCATATTAGTCATGACTACTGAAGTCACGGGTGACGTTACGATGCTCATTCCCATCATGACAGAGCGCTGCTCGGGGGAGAAGGCAAGGCAGGCAGGCACACAATAACCAAAGCCTTCCCATCGAAGGGACCGCTCCCACCTTCACAGGACAGACACAAACACCTTCCACCAGCAAACTTGGTTCAGCTGAGGAGCTCTGGCTGGACTTTGTCTTGCACTGTACTGCAGTGGCAAAGAATTCACCCTTTACTGCTTTGCCAACTGCATGTCGTCCCCGAGTTCACTACAGCAAAATGCTATATAAACTCTTGGATGACATCTTTACTTATTTCATAACTAAAAGTAGCTACAGAAATGATATAGCTATGTCTACACTGCCCTCAAAGTGAATTTTATACTACATTTTAAAATTACTGTTCTTAAGGCAAGCATTTTGCGGATGAGCAACTGTAAAGCCTGATGAGCCTTGCTTATGCCTGAATTTAGTCTAGGACAGAATAGAATATAATGCAATGCACATTAGGATATCTGAAATCACCTATGGAAAATCAGACATTGTGCTGGAGTGAGAGGATGTCTTCACAAAATTACACTGACTTATCAGTTCTGTGTGAAAATGTTTTCTAAATGATTAGGACGGAACACACATGGAGCAAAATGACTAAAAAAGCACAGCCGAAATCACAGGTCCCTAGCATTGCCAAGGTGAGCACATCAGTTTGTTTAACGCAGAAATACCATACAGATTTTTTCAAACAAAGAGCATCCCCTTACACTCACACCATAATCGAAATGTAAGGTGTCAGGCACTCTGCTTGCTTAATAGCAGGGAAGAGAAAACAGGTATGCAGATCCATTTAGCACAATATCATACATCGCATATCCTACTTTTTCTTTTTTGCCCTGCCTTCTCCCTTACACCCCTCCCTGTTTTTGAAGAAAAACATTTATCACTTTGCTTCTAGGTGCAAAAAGTGACTATGGCTAGGTAGGGTAGGTTAAAATTTTCTTTGACTCCTCAGCACATTTGTCATGCAGGCTGTCTGCCTGCCGAGGAAACCTTTTCACCTCAGGCTTATTGTGAAGACATACCCCATGAGAAAGGAATAAGGTGAAAAATGATGATGTCACTAGGTTGCTGCAAGGTTAGCACACCCTTAAATGGAGTAATGGTAAATGAAGCAGCTGCTCGGCTCCCTACATACATGACACTCATCCTCCCATCCTATAAAAGTGCAGGACTTGGTGAGGACTGAGCACGAACTACTTGTTGACACAATTAGTGCTGGCTCAAGGGTTCTTTTTAATAGCCAAGTTGGCTGTATTTTGCAAGCTTTCATTGGCAAAATTCAAGTAAAGTTCAGCCAAGTTCTGTATCTATTTTGTTTTGTGTCTTATGCGTTTCCCAACTGGGAAAGAAGAGCCAAGATATTCTGGTAGCTTTTCAGTTTTGTGGTAGTTGGTATTTTGAGATTATATTAGCTTTTAAAATATACAAATGTTTTTGGGAAGTGTAACACACTAGAAAGGGGTAGAGATTATAAACTCACAAGAAAGAATACAGGAATAAAATGAATTAATGAGTCTTGGCTTGTTAATATCTCAATAGCAGACTTTCTGCATACAGCACAAGGCTTTGAATCTGTTGTCCCTGGAGTTTTCCTCTATCCAGACAGAGATGAAATTATCTCAAACAAAACCAAAGAATCTAAAAGAAACCATTTTTCCATAATTTCTTTTCTTCCTTAGTTTCATTAAATGTTGAGTAAATTGTAACCAATTTGACTTTTGCAGTTTCGTGTAATTGTGTTTGGATTGTGGGACAATGAATGTTTATTTGCCTTCTGTGCAAAGTTTGTTCTAGTTTGCCAGAATTCTTCAGTCCAGAACTTTTAGTTGCTAGTAGACAATAATTTATGCAAGAAGGCTTTTTTTTCTCCCATTTCTTAACATTACTTCAAGTCTGCTCTACTTTGCAAACAGTTCCTAAATGTCTTGGTAAGCAAAATTAGATAATGTAGTTTCATACTGCAATTTTAATTTAAAGGAAAGGAAATCAGTTAGCTGTGCAATTATGCTAACTGTAATGCACATTCTGCTACATTGCTTGGTGGCAATAATCCACCCTTGGGTCACATTCAATTGTTTCACTTTTATCAGTGACATAATGGGGTATCCTATTCCACACAGTAGTTCATAATGGTTTTACTAAAACACACTTACAATTGTTGCAAATATTAACACATTCCATGCAGCAGAGAAAAGACCAGTTTATAATCAGAGATTTTTCCTTCTTTTATACTTTTAAATACATATCCATTTTCTTGCTGCATACAAGACACAAACCAAACCCAGAAAAACCTTAAAGGCGAAAAATCTTTCTAAAACGCCCAGTTTTGCTCCACTTTTCTGTTGTTCTTTTGAAAATGGCAACATTACTGACTTTCTCCGTAAGTTCTCATTTTCTACTGTCTTATCCCTGCCGCAGATCTGCCCCCAAATGCCGCTGAAAAGAAGCCTTCTCACTGACTGCAATAAATGCTGTCTCAAGCACACAACGCACTGAAACACTGCACAGTTAAAGCAAACCAGCAGCAAAAAACCACTTTATATAGAGACAGGAATCTTTCTATACTTTTAGACAAAACACACTTGTATTAAATATGTATTTTCCTATGCAAAATGTTGTATATATGTATATGTTTACGTATACATTTTCAGTATTTGCATCAGAAAAGACCAGATTTCAATGTTCTGTCAATATTAAGCTCTCCTATAAAAATGTGTGCTTCAGCGTCTTCCTTGTGATTAGTAACAGGCAAATACATTGTAAGTCTTTTCTTGTTTGATGACAAAAACTATTTTGAAAATAGTAATTTTGATATTGCATTTAACCAGATTGTCTCATGATTTCTCTATTGGGTTTGTCTAATGCATTGCAAATGTGAAAATTAAGCAGACGCAGAACTCACGCTGTTGTTACGAAACCGTAGAAAATGATGGCATGTTTTGTGTTTCACATGCCACCAGCAACACTGCCTTCCCCATCAGTAACAATACATTGTTTTCACAGCAGACTGTAGATTTTCCTCCCTCCACCAAGAATATTATGCACTGACCAAACATAACTTACATTCACACTGTCTGATAAGAGAATCACCCAATAAAAATTATATGATAACATTAATGCAGTCATTAACAGCAGACCTCTCCTCTACTAAGACAGCACAACCAAGCATATGGCATATCTCAGGGAGAATAGCAAATAGTCACATTCTTGAGATAGCATGCAGTTTTCTGGCTTGTTTAATAAACTCTGAACTACATTTCAGGCAGGAGAAGACAAATGTCCAAGAGAAGAATGTGTAGCTTCATTTTCTCAGAAATTTCTAAATAACAAGAAAATAAATAAAATAAGATAAAATTAAATTAAATTTAAAAGTTGTTAAATGGAATCAACACTGATTGCCTGAGACTAAAGCTGCCCATCCCAGAAAGCAGCCCTTGGAAGTACTATTTGAACTAAGTGATGTGCACTGAATGTACCATACAGGTTGTTTACTTGTATCCCACAAGACTATATGTGACGTTGCATTTGGTGGTCCCTATCAAGAAGGGTAGGATAAGAAAAATAATCCCACTGTGTGGTAAAGGCTGCTTATGCTCTCCCAAGACAATTTAGAAATTCTGGTGCAGTCTTTTGGGATCCTCACAGCTTTGTGTACACTAACTGTTATGGTGTAAACACAAATTACCATTTTTCACACCCTGCTTTCCTCTATTTCTTATCCTACCCTGGGCTACAGTAAAACCCTGCTCCCTTCCTGCAGCTCACAAACCAATCGCCTTAACTTGTAACCATCCCTTCAAACAGCTGCAAGAAGCACAGTTGGCTCTAATACAGTCACCACAACCTGCAGGGAAACTGGGACCTGCCAGACAACTTGGCAATCTAAGGACGACCAGTACAGAAATCTGAAAGAATAATGTGGGGAGGGGGTGGGGGTCCTGGTAAATTCCCACACATGCCTATTTTTATTTAAAATAGTTTGTGATGACCAATGTGGTAAATCTCAGTCTTAAGAAACTGGACCATCTGCCTCTTCAACAGCAGTGTCACTTGGAAGACGAAGTTACAGATTAATTAGCTCTACTTTATGCAAAGTAGATTATGACAAATAAATACTTTTTAACACAAATTCAACTGAAGAGCTAAATAAAGCCTTCTACATTAATCGTTCACTAATTTTGCCTCATCTCTGCTGTGTTACGTACTACTGCATCCTTCAGATTATTACTTTTAAAAATAAATCACAGAAGAATTTTGCAGGGGCAAAATGGTATGAATGCTGAAAAATGGCTGAGTGTAATATGATTTGTGTCATTATTAGAGTGTGTATGCACACTATCAGAAGCGTTTTCATGACAAGGAAGGTATTGAAATTCAAAAATGTTTAATAAAATGTAAGCCTTATAATCTTCCAGGTATTTATCCTGCTGCTAATTACTTCCAGGGGGCCTGGCACACATGTAAAAGAGCAATGGATATCAGCAGGGAGCATTTGCTAACTCCAGAAGTTAGAAAGACCACTTTGCCTAGAGATAAATAGCTGTTAAATCTGTCAACTGAAACCTTAATTCGTAACATCTAAAATAATCTCTATTCTCCTAACAGACAGCCTGTACGAGAATTAATGCAGTAGTAATCTGGTAGACAGCAACTGGAAAGAATTTAAGAGATACAAGACCCCAACCAACTCAGCCTGACCAACTGTTTTGGGAGGTTGTTGCCCAAAAAGACTGCTTCACAAATGGAGACATAATTTTCTCAGAATATCAGAATGCTTTTAGTTAAAGTCTCAAGTGATGGAGCTTTTTCCCACGGTAAATTTGCCGGGAAATGATTTGTGTGGAAATATTTCTGCACGAATGCGTGCATCCAGCACTATAGGCACACCTGCAGACCCACTCCCAAAGGAGCTTGCTACTTCAAACACATCGTTCAGCTTAGTGGCAGCTCACAGTGTTGAAGTGGTCAAGGTTACTGGTGCAAAGGCATATTCTTTAAATATAGCACTGAATGTCTTCCCCAACTAAGTATTTTTGCCTTTAACAAACACATCCAGCAAACCCTTTAAACTTCAAGCGCTGAGCCCAAAGCCACTTGTATCAGTAAAGACAGCAGGCCCAGCAGCAGGTGGGCATTCAGCTAAGCCACGCTTTTGTGTTCAGGAGCTCCAGAACAGGCAATGTACAGTTTGGGATGCCCACATGCGCATACATACATGAAATAAGCAGTGCTTACAGGGTCCTAGCCAGTGCCGTTCCCCAAAGGTCGCACTTCAGACCTCTGCAGTATCTAATCTAGACAAATGACCGAATCAAAAAAAGCAACTGTAAACTAGCTGTGCTTGCTGACATTGCACAGCTAGCAGGGAGAGGGAAAGGTGCAGGAGGAAAAAAAAAAAAGAAAGAAAAACAAAAGGAACTACAAAACCAACCCAAAACCAAAGACAGCAGCTAGGGTTTGGGCCTCCTCCCAAACTCGGCTGACACAACACATGAAATTAATGTTGACACATGTAAAGTACTACACTATGAAGTAAACAAATACCAGATAAATCTGACTGATTTAGAGCAGAAGGAATTCAAAAAGGACCTTGGGATAATGGTAAACTCATCATTTAAAAAAAAAATAAAAATGACGTGACAGAGAAAAACAGTGGTAGCCAGCACATCTCTTCTATTTTACATGCTTACACCCACAGTTGCCTAGAAAGGGAATGCATGTTCAGTGAAGTTACACAAGGATTATTTAGTTCTCTAGCAAAGCCCAGCCAGAATATTGTGTCACCACCTTCTAAAATGATATTAATATAGCACTTGAAAAGGTATTAAGGAAAGCAGAGAAGCTGATTCATGGACTAAAAAGTGTGAGCTTATAGGACCTAAGTTCACACAGCTTAGAAAGAAGATCTTGAAACAGGAATTGAAACACACATACACATACATACATACATATATATATATATAAAGGAAACCCTTAAAATAAGTCAGTTGCACTTGTCCTTTTTAAGAAAATACATTGGGTACAATAATAAAAGCTAAAGAAAATACACATTTAAAATAAATTGAGACACCCTAGCATAAAGACTATTGAGGAACAAAATACCCCTCCTTAGTCAAATGAAGCCTCACCTTACCACTTGGCAAGGACACAGAGGAAGGTACTTTCTAGTGACTGAATCTAGGTCATACGCTCTAGGTCATATTCTGATAGGTCATATTCTCATAGGCAGAATAAAAAATAAGATGCAAATAATAATTAAGCAAAGCGCAGAAGTGTCCAGTTGTGCTGGAAGGAGCTCAGAAAGCACCTGCACTTCAGGGAAGTTGCAGCTCTCCGTGCTTTGTACTACTGATTAACACAGGGGGAGAGAGAAGCCCGACATTTCTTTTATTCCTCGCATCCTTAGTGCTATCATCTTCTGGGACCAAAAGCCTTGAGGGGAGTTTCCTGGGCACCACCTTGCCTCCACCCAAGTTTACAGGATGCGATTCTGAAGGGTACCAAGACAGGCCCAGAAACTCTTCTCCACTTGCCTGCTTCGTGCCAGCTATAATCTAACCCAAAGTGAGTCTCTATCTGCTAAAATAAAAGAGTGCAACCTTCAAGTGCTCGTTCATTTCTTTTAACCACCACTTTTCAACATTAAGGATTATTAACTTTAATGCCATTGGTGAGAAGCTTTATTATGTTTTCAAGAAATTGCTTTAAATCAAAACTGCAGATAAGGCATTTTTCTTCCCTCAGAATTACATGGTTGTGTTGGCAACCAGCAGGAATCCATTTGAGCAATAGAATTACCACCTCCTGGAGGTGAAAAATGGGACAAAAGCAGGAGGAGTGTCTATTCTTAAAAGTCAAGGGAAAAAGGGCAAAACAGGAAGGAATGGAAGCCCTGGGAATGGGAAAAGCTAAACAATCTGTGGTTGACTTAAGCCTTAAGGGAAATTATCCTAACATAAAATAGCAGCAGTCTTGTTGTACAGAGATTTTACAGCAAAGCTACGGAAATCAGGGACAGAAAAAGTAATTCCCCCCTTTTCCATTCCAATCACAGTCCAAGTTCAATATCACTGTGAGGTCTCAATGAAATCAGCCGAGCTGGACCATTTGATGTCAGTAAATTGACTCCACGTTTCAACGGCAAAGAGGGTGTAGCAGTTTTCATGAGCATGAATGTTCACATGCCTACGATGTTTTTCCTGAATGATCTATAACTCTTTAAAGTGAGAAGATAAAAAAATTAATAGAGCTATCCCTGTCTGAAATTATGATACGTGCAAGAACTTTTTAGCATCTGGAGTACAACATACAGTTGGCTTCTAAGTAAATATCAAGAGCATGTGGAAAGTTAAAAAAAAAGTGTGTCATGCAGTCAAGGTTTATGAAGAAAAACAGTCTTCTGATTCTAGGTTCGTTTTCCTCCCACAATTAACAAAAAGTTTCTATAGGTGTGCAAGAGTCAGCAATACATGCACGCTAACATTTGCACAAATGTTTTATCCTAATAACAAAAAGGGATTTTGTTTTCAGGTTGACATTTCATTGTAAAGATTTTGCAAAATAACTCTCTTCTGGGCTGATCTGCTACCCTATTAAAGCTTACAAAGACTTTTATCAGAGTTATAAAGTCACTGAAAACAAAGACACTTTAATGGACACTGCATTAACTATGGTATTCTGAACAGTGTGCAGCAGTATAGACCAGTAATATTTTTTCTTCGTGTAAATGTACAGCACAGTATAGGCAGTACGCATGGATAGTCACAAATCCCTAGCATTATGCCAAGATGACAGAGTACTTGTCTTTTTTTGTTCTTGTGCTGTAATTTATCTTAAAAAAAAATGGACTCAGGTTTTCCTGCATACTATGAAAAGTGTCCAGAAGAATGTCATAATGGCATTACTCCTGCTAGAAAAGCTAATCCACTTTACACTGTCCTCCTTTACAAGGCACTGTCACTTCCCAGAAACAAAAGTATCCACCTAACACTTGCTGAAAATAAGTTGTAAAGCACTGTCAGTTGCTCTGCAGAGAAACGCCAATTATATCACACGCCTTTCTCTCCTTAGCTTACAATATATGTAATGTTTGATGAAAACCGTGCCATGGCCTCATTTAGGCTCGCATGATACAGATGTTATGCCATTCTCGATGCTGGAAAGAGACCATATACACAGTAATAAGGATCCAGGAGAGCGGCCCTCTTGCCGCATCCAGGTACTTGCACTGATTGATATCCACAGACAGTGCAGGACCGTAATATTGCATAGCATACTATTTCCTCTGCAGTAACGTACAACACTGGCTGTCATTTTAACACTAGAAGTATTTCAGCCTTTCATATCATGACTTACCCAAGCTGCCTGATTTTCTTCCTAACTTCATTAGGAAGTTCTTTTTAACTGATGTCTTTATTCTTTCTATTTCCCAAGTAAGATTTAAGGTATCTCAACTAACTTTTATACTAAATACACTGAAAAAATAAAATTCATTGATTAAAAAGATTTCAAATATCAGATGGAAATTTCACAGTCAAAGCTCATCAAGTAAAGACGTGCCCATACACATAAACCAGTATCTTCTGTATTTGTTTCTACCTATTCCTTTTCTAGTCAAAATCTTAAATTCCCAGGTTTGTGGCATCAGTGGCACAGATGACTTCTTCACAGAATAAACATCCACTGCTCTTGATTTCTGTTCATTCCCCTTTCTCAAAAAATAACATCTTAATATCAAATAACTTTGTAAAGGACAAGGGTGATTAAGTAATTTAGTTACAGGAAATATATTCTCATGTGTTCTGTAAAAATGTAAGGACTATGAAGAAATTAATGTCTGGAATTCAACCATACTAAACCAACGGACAGTTAATGTCAGAGAAACTACCCTTACTGAAAAACATATTGTCATCTTTCAATGTGAGCTGTTCTTTCAAGAGGGTTTTTCCACATGTCTAAATATAGAAGCTAAAGGACATCTCCAGATAAGAGGAATTTAGCTATACCTCTGATAATTATTGGTGTTAACTGACACAGTGAGCAGTTCTGAATAGCTAATTTTGGGACCTAAAGAAGGGGATTTAAAAAATCAAAACAGTATTTTTTTGTCATTTTTAGAATAGGGTTATAAGCTACTGTGACATACTGAATTATTCTATTGGCATAAAAGTTGCTTTTATGTTTCCCAGCCAAGTAAGAGGTTCCTAGATGGAACACTGAATGGCAAGAGGATCAAGAGGTACGGCAAAACAATACTGGGGGTAAAGGACATCACAGACAACAGCCTTGATGTGAACTGAAAGGAGATAAAGAGTCACCGCTGAGGACAATAAGCGCCTTCCGTATCTCTCAAGATTTATATCCTGTTTGGAAAGCATCTACAAACCCAAATCTGCTCAAGATTCCTAATATGTAGAATCACTTTATCTGGTCTAAGCATCACATAAAATCTTACTATACCCAAATACAGGATTAAATTCCACAGTCTTTTCTTTTGGGCTGCTTGCATTTGTCTTCTGTTTGTTAGAAAGTAGAACAACCGTGTTGTTGGGGGTCTCAGATCAGTTGCCTCTCCTAACTCAGCCTATTGCAACCAAGGGAATCTACATCACAATAATGTTACACTGAGAAAGATGGTGCCTTCTAGCCAGCTGAGGCCGAGGTCGAGTGGCTGTTTGCTTCTGCGCCCCCCTTTTTTTAATGGTTTCTCCAGATCTTTTAATTGAACAATGAACTACTCAGTGCCAAATGTTAGTTCTGTTCCTGCCAATTTAACATGGATTAATTTAGAGTTTTCACATGATTATTTTAAAAATATTTTCTGGTTAAGACTATATATCTGCCTCTGTGAAATTCTCTTTATAACACTGGTAGAGAGAGAGAACTACTCTGGTACACAGAAAATGTCTCCTCTTTCAATATATCACACAAGCTGGTATTTTGAGTAATAGTAATGAATAGATAAGCCTCAAACTTTTATCAATACTGTTCTGTTGATTCTGATCATGGGTCAAAGAGAAGCCAGTGGATTCCTGTAATGCGTACCCTGATGTTACAACACGCCCTTTTGCTAAAGTTTTATCAAAAGCATTCCTGTCAGATTGCAGTTTACATTACAAGAACACATCTGCCGTGTTCTGTAAAATCAGTCAATTCAATTTAGTTTTCAATGCATTATTTTACACTATGCTTTTCTAGATGTTTTCTTCCAGGGTCTTACATTTGAGGGATCAGCAATGGAGTTGAAAGGAAAATGTTGGTAGAAAACTTAAGCATGAACATACGCTGTATGAGCAGAGACACACGCACGCTTCTATAATTGCTCTGTCATTTGGCTTCAAAACCGTATTCCCTCTACCCAGACCCCCAAATAAATCCATAAATAGAAAGGGTAAAAGACATTAAAGTCCAGTATCTGATTTTCTCTCTGTTAGAGCAAGCTTTTCCCTGTGAAGAGTTGGCACCGTTCAATTCAGGCTGCACACTGCTGCCATAAATGATAAAACATCCTATGAGGGAACGTGAATCCACACCCTTATGTATTGGATACATTTGAATCAGGTCACAGAGTCACTGTCATTAATTAGAAACAGTGTTGAAGTAAAAACATTTTAAATAAAGCCAGGGACTGAATGTTACAGCTGTCTTTTTTTACACGGCCTCATGATTCGAGGATTAATGGACCTTAAAACAATCATAAACCACCGAGGCCCCAGTTCTGGTTTAGAAGAATAAGAATAGTTTTATTTCCGCTTCAGTCTGCCAGTCTTAAATTCATTGTGTGTCAGTGGGCACTGTAAACACTTTTAAGTATTTTGACATTGTGGTGTAAGATGTTGCTAATCTGTCTCCTGCCTGACCTTCACCAACTCTGTGCACAGAAAAAAGAAAAGCAAGCAAACTAATGAAAAAGATCTATGCAATACATACACTGTATCTGTATTCACAAATACTGCCATATAAAACTGTAATCATATCTGAGATATTTAGACTTCGCTTTACAATAACTCTTTCACAGAAGCCTTTTCTGTATCTATTTTTTTCAATTACAACTTTTTATTGTATCCGTTAATGGATGTAAGGTAGAATAAAAAGGGCTAGAGTACTTGTGAGGTAGGAACTTTACAGAACAAAAGGCTACAGTTTTGAAGTGCGATCAAGTATGTAGAGTACATTTCTGGAAGGCCAACAAGATGAAGTAATCACTACTATTTAACAAAAAAATTATAACAATATTTAGCAGTACAATCATAATGGTTCCTGGGAGTCATGATTACGCTGGAATTCAAGTATGTGCTGTTATCACTGGATACAGCAGTGGGATACCAAACTAAGCAAAATAACGACCAATAAGCAGAAAAAAATATTATTTTATCTATTTTTAACCTTATCTGATGTGAAGGTCAGACTTTCTGTGGTTTAAGGATCAGAACAACAAAACTGGAAACTTGGAAGGTTTCAAATTCCAACGCTCTTTCTAATAGCCAACTTTCTGATTACCCCTAAAAAAGGTGCTTGACCAGATTTTACTTCAGTCCCACAACCTGGAAAACTGGGAACAAAAAGCAACTTCATTTAAAGCATATGTAGCATGTGAGCAAAGCTTAACTTGGTACATAAAGTACCCATGAGTTTTCACTATTTTCTAGTATATATAATATCTTTCTCTCAACTGCTCGTCAGCTTGGAACTGCAGTGCACCAGCTATAGAGAACTTTGTTTCATTAATTGTTTGACTGACTTCTTTCCCAAAAGTTTTGCAGCACCTATTTCAAATTTTATGTGGTTACAAACTGATGTTTCTAATTTCTCACAAAAGAACATCAAAAAACAAAAACAAAGAATAAAATGGGATCAGATGGAAACATTACAGCTATTAGAAAAACATGCCATACATGTTCAGCAATTAACACGATTGAGACCTAAAGTTTATCACCAGACTCTGTACTTGTTACCCAAAAAAATACTGTCACTTGCTTAGAAATAAAAAAAAAAAGTAGATGGCTATTATAAGGTACATCATAAATACCTTTGTCATTCACATCTTAATGGAATTTAATTTTCATCATCAGAAGAGAGCGAAATGGTTTGAGTGTCAATGAATAACTTGTTTTCAAAAGCAATTTTAGTATTGATGATTTACTTAGATAGATAGATATATACAGACTTTATTCCCTATGAATCTACCTATCAAGGTAACTTTTGCTATAAACAGCATTTTAAAATTATCACATAAAAAACTATCGAGCACTAAATTAGAAAAAAACAGAATTTTGAATGTGATAGTTAAATTTATGAAGCAATTCTGCTACACTCGGAGGCTTGCTGCTTGACATGCAAGCAAATTCTAGTGTGTATATTTGCCATGCAGGTGAACCTCCTTACGTGGTATTAAAACGTGGGAGGAAGGATGAAAGCAACACAGGCTACACAATTACAGCCATGTGCAGAACACATGTACTTTGGACTTAAGCTTGTTTGCATGACTAATAGAGATAATATTGAATGTCTTTTCTCATCATTTCTTTTTTTTGGCTGAGTGCCTTTTTTGCTACCTCCAAGAGCTGTTAATTTTGTTCACTGCTGAGCAAAAGTCAAAGTCAGAGTCTAAACAGCTTGTAATGAGTTTTCAATGGCCCATCTCACTGAAATTGAGGGCAAAGGAGCAGCAGACTTAGACACTGTCAGCCCTCTGAATTTATTATTGAGGGAGCAACACGTTCAGTAGAAAATACATAGAGGAGGGGCTGAGAATTCTGTCAGTTTTGCATTAAGCCTTTAACAAAGATGTGTATTACTTATGTAAATACCTTGACAACAAAGATAAACATACAGAAAACAACGTAATGCAGCTCAATTAACTGGGCAGCTAGACTGACAGCAGAGTATGTTGCAGTAACTTTATTTGGCAGCCACTTAGTACTAGAAGTTTTAAGTCCTGCTCCAGAAACGTGATTAATACTTTGCTAAATACCTTAAAGTCATGACAGCAAACAGAGGTTAAAGGGTGCTTAGCACTGATAAAGGGTCCAAGAGAATTTTGCGAGTCCTTAGTAACTGTTTTTGCAGACTGCACAAAAAGGGTTATCTTTGACCTCGGCAGCCAGAACGCCGACGTTTGTGAGGCCTCCCACTACCGGGCTGTGGAAGAAGCTGTCATAGCGCGCTCTCATCAAGTGTACACTTGAATATATTTCACTAACCTCTACATAATCTACATGCTTCTTAGTTTTTCTGCTTCACATTTTAATTGTGGGGGTTTTTTTTTGTTTCCTACTAGTGTTTTTACAAACTGTGAATCGTATTTCTTCGTCTTCACTGAATCTTTGATTGAAAATTACAGACGTAAGCTGATGTAGCAGCTCCACTATTTCAAAAACAAATAAAGCTACTATTAGGGCTTCCAAACCCAGAAAAGCATTCTCAACAGAGAAAACATATTTAGAACTACAATTCTTTCTTTTACCTGGAAGCCTTTAGCTGAGTTCATGTTATAAAGGAAGTCAGGCTTTATAGGTAGCTTGGTGAACACTGTAAGGTTGTTAAATACTGTCTGAAGGAGTAGTCCCAGAAGAGAATGCACACAAGCAGCAGCACAGAAGAACAGTGGGTGAGGTGGCATAGTATCAATGATTTATTGGTCCTTAGTTGGGATGATCTGAAAATGCATTTACAGATTCACACATTGTAAAGTCTGTCACCTCAACCTTTCACTAATCAAGCCTTTAAGCTTATCACAAATACTCCACGCTCTGTATACGTACACTTCACACATCTTTCTTTTATTCTTATAATTACATACACATAAAGAACTATGCTGCTGTGATATTTTATGCTACTTTTTCATGCATCACTACTTATGCAGGGAATAGCACTGAGGAAAAGTTAGCGATAAAAAATGCAAGGCTTTGTTTGGCTTGATGTCATCTGGTTTAATGCCTAAGAAACACCTCCAAATCACATAGACATCTGATCCAACGTCAGCATTACTATGTTCCAGTCTTCTAACGACACTACCTAAAGCACAGTCACTACCTTTATCAAGAAGTTTTTACCTATTATAAAAACTGTAGTCATGTATGCTTTAAAAAAAAAAATAATTTACATGTCTTTTTTTTGTCAGATCATGCCAAAGATGCACAGTCTGCAGGCCCCGTCGCTGTTTTTTCACACAGCCCACCAAAACTCTGGATTTGCCTCTGGTGTGGCTGTGAGAAAGAAATTTGCCAAAGAGATTAACAAGTATTCAGGTAAAACTGGAGGCCATGGCATAACTTTTGCTTGCAAGTGTAGCTTCTTCGGTTACCTTATTTTCCAATACACTTAAGCAAAAAATTTCAAATTCAGTGCAACACACAACGCTTTCCTCTGAGGTCCCACAATTTATCTAAGTACCCACATGCAAAGCTTAACATAAAGATTGTGATTTGCTTACTGTAGAGATGTGCATTATCATTCATTCTTTTCAAAGAGAAAAAAAGGCAAAGTAAAGTTCTTGAACCCCCAGACAATGTATTGTCCATATTCAGAGGTAGGGAGAGACTGAAATGTCTTTTAAGAAGACAAATTAACAATGTTAAGAGGACAAGAACAATTAGCAACACGTCCTTCACTGTTGCACAAAAGCACAAGGAAGAATTGTATGGAGTCAGTAATACACGGGTATAAAAATCACATGATTTAGAATAACTTACTGGGAATATATTCAGCTCCTCTGTATTCAGTATTATTGACAAGCATTATATTCAGGTAATTGATGTTTAAATGCAAATGAATGAGAACACTATATCACCAGCAACAGAATTCACCATGGAGATACTGCTACACTGAGAACAAATGCATAGAACATGTAGCAGCAAATAGAGAAGTGTTGACAAAAGGTACTCAAAAACACAATAAGAAATGAAAACTTAATTGAAGGAAAAATATTTTACGATGCTGCCAAATCTTCCCAAATAGATTACATCAGTCTGTGTGTTCACATTAAATCTCTTAAAATTTGCAAACAAGCATCTTTTAAGAAACCATATACTTAGTGTAGCTTAAAGTTTAAATTCAAATTCTTTCACTAGTTAAAATAATGTGTAATATGTATTTGGTAGTGCCACATAAAAGGGTTTGTGTAGTTTGAGGAATGTCAAATCCATCCTCTTTTGCGTATGCATCACATAATAGCCTGTTTTATATAGGACATAAGACCTTTTCAAAAAGGGCCTTGAATGAATAATGTACTACAGAGTTGTGTATGTCATCACATATAACAGAAGAGTCTCTTGCACCATGCATTAGTGAGGATAGATTTCCTCTGCAATTCTATCATCACATAAAACACCTTCCAAAATTGTCATAGTCAGGTCAGACCAAGCATTTCAATTTTCCACAGCACTACTTTCAGCTTTCCTTCCTCTCATGTGAAGTATTGTCAATAGGACTTCAGATACTTGTGGACAACATTTAGCAGAGAAACTAAACTACAGGTCAGCAAATCATTTCAATGGCAGCTGTTGGCTTCTGTATCCTTCCAAGGATGCTAATTTGGATTGTGCAGTCTAGTTCACAATAACATTTATTTCCCGTCTATACTAAACTAAGGAACAAGCAAAGTGCAACATTTATTCCAGATGACTTCCAGCACCCCAAAGAGTAAAAACGGATATATCCTCCTATCATTACAAATCAAAGGGGGAGCATGAGTTTTTCTTCTTCTCAAAGCCTTAACACCTTCAGCTTGTTAAGTAGAAATCAAAACACCACTTCTATGCTGAAAACCCACACAATTCTAGGAGAACAAATTTTGGCCCTACACTTGCATTTCACCATTACGCCTATGTCGAAAAGCTCCATCTTTTTCCATGGAACAGTGAACATTTACACAATCATTAAAAGCTCATCTTGCACCATATTTTTATCCTTCTCAGTTTTAATACATTTTTATAATTGCATTGAGGATATTCTAACCCTGTTTTTAGTGCAACAATAAAATTTATGGACCATGACAAACGTATCATACCAAAGACCACCCGAAGAATAACAATGTGCACATCAATAGAAGAAACCTGGGCTTCTGCTTCACAGGAATTTAAGATTTGGGGAGGGGGAATGAAAAATACGATAGTATTCCCTCGATAAGCGTGACATGGTAACAAGATCACACTTTTTTTTTTTCCCCCTAAGCAAAATGAAACATGGTGCTGTAAAACACAAATTTTTTACAAACATGGTGTGTAGACAAGTTTAGTTGTAATGAGATTTCAAATTAAAAAATCTAGTTCAGCTGTAGATTTTACTGATTTCATCATCATGTTTTCTGGATAACAAATGTGATCTCTAATTTCCTTATAGCTCTTGCTGTACAAGACCTATTTCTAATATTGCTATTTTCACCTGTGCACATTTCTGCGCGGCCCCTGCTCCCTCACCAGAGCTGCTGACAGCCTACTGCATGAGCCTGGTAGAGATAATATTCTGAGAAAGGAAATGGTTTTCAATTAGAAAACCCTTAGAACCAAATCTTGTTTTCACATTATTGATTAGAAATGCATTTAAACATGCAATCACTAAAGAACACACACATGAACTCCTAAAATTCACTAAATTTAATGATGTTTAAAACAAGTATTTTCTAACTAAGTATGGTATGTATTTCAGGAAATGTGTATATTTCTGGAGTTTCCCTGGTCTTTCATAATACAATACCATATTTTTAAAATCAATCATGAAAATGAGAGGGTAGGGAATATTAATTTCAATACTTCAAGTTCCCAGATTATATGAAGTCTCCCTAACATATCACTTTGTCTTCTCTGAATAAAAAAAGAAATAAACAAACAGAAAAAAGAAATATCCTGATAAGGCTCATGCAAAAGTACAGATAATCTTCCCAATTTTTTAAACAGTTCTTGTGACAAAACTGGTTGAAAAGGTACTGTAGATACAAGAATATATAAATGAAATGCATCCCACTGGAAAAAGCTTTTTGCTCACATTGTCATTTACAGCTTCTGAATTAATAGACCAAGAAAGGCACCACAGGCACCAACAAAATGCAGTAAAACCATTGGCAGCCAGTGGTGTCTCAAAGTTTAATTCCCCTGGGGAGAAAAGGACACTGCCTAATCTGTATTCAGTCCTGACATTGTCCACATCTGATATGGAACATTAGCTACTAACTCTCTCAATAGACTAGTGTCCTTCAGTTTATATTACTTTATGTTAATAGTAGAAAAATTACACACAACATCATTTATCATTGTTATACTGTACTATACAAGCCATAGCTTATTTTAATATATTTATTTACCTCTAAGAGGTACAGAAATTTAAACATATATCTCCAAATCTATAAAAATTTAAAGATAAACTTATAGTGCAGAACCTGTGCAGAGCTGCAAAAGGGATAGCTCCCTTAAAAATGTATTTTAATTGTACATATAACCTAGAGAGTGACCACATTGCTTTCATAGGAGAAACGTTATTCGTGTTATGAATCTTACAGAATCAGTACATAACACAACGCAGCACCTTAATCCTAATTTATCTTTTGATTATTTTTTTTCGGTTCCACTACAGGCAGCAGCTCTGTTACTCTGTTTTCACACCCCTCTTCTCCCTCAGCTCTCTGCCCTTACCTAGAGCTCAGGTAGGCAAGCTCAGTCCTCCTTTAAAGTAAAAAACCAATGCAGTTCAGGAATTGACAAAGAACTAGGATTTGTTTTTTTTCTGAATCACAATCTACATCTCAATGCATCTAAATTTCAATTAGTCTGTTTAAAAACACTCCTGCAGTCAGTGATGTGTGCTGTGCGCCTGGACTATCCAGACAAGGAAAAAGACCAGAAACGATGAAGAAAGAGAAATCTATACTCTATTAAATGTATATTACCTTAACTTTAGTTTTTAAAATCTAGAATGTCATAAAGTTGATTAATGATGGATCTATTTTTCAGAAGGGGTAATTATCTACAATCATTCAACCACACTGAATTTCAGGTGATAAATCCTACATAAAGTTAAGATTTTTTTTTTTATTTTTATTTTGCTAATGGGGACTGTTTTTATTTCATTCCATGCAGAAATGCTAATCATAATTTAAATGTTCAAGTAATGGAAAAATGTAACACATAGCCATAAATACATTTTTTTCCCCAAGAGTTAGTACCCTTCCTATAATAAAATTCCATCCTATTTCCAAGCTGAACCTGTGGAACTTCAGCATCCAGTGCTCTTATTCCAGCTGAACTTCCTCCATCATACTTCAGTGCTGTAGAATAACTCATTAAAGCCCACCTGGTTTTAGAACAATTACTCCAGATTAAATGGAAGTTAGAGTGACTGACAATGCTAGAATGTCTTTGGATGGTGAACACCCTTTGGTTTTACCACTTACCAATGAAACTTTTGCTAAACTGCGCTGAAAACAAACAGAAAAACAAGCAAACCCCTCATCCATATGATTATTAATAATACCGTAGCGTGTCTCTACAAATATTCAGTGAGACATTTTCTCAGGCCAGGTGGTTTCAGATAGCTTTACTGAGCAAGAATACTCAAACATTTTCTAGATACAGCCCAAGTTCAGATTCTGCCCATCCTGTTGAATATTGCAGCATTTGTTAAGAAATCACAACCACAGCTTCCTTGTGGCAAGGAGAGCAGGTTACAAAAGAACCTCTTTTGCTATAAAACACAAGGATCAGATCCTTAAACAGTCAGAATTTCCATTTCACAGCAGTTTTTCCCAAGTAAGAACAGAGTGATAAATTCAATATTTGACCTTAGAATTTGTAGGACAGCAACAAAAGAATATATTCCACCCAACAAAATTGTTAATGTTTTAAAGTGAAGAGACATGTTCATGCTTAAGATTGTTTTGAACTTTTTTTCGAGCTAAAAAATAACTTCAGTCACATGGATAATGTCTGTAAACAAAAAAATAATTTAAACATGAGAATTAAAAAGGACAGTTTGAACTTCAATGTTATCACAACTGCACTAGTTTATATGCACAAACACGATCAACTTTGCACTGATGGTGTTTATTTATTATTTTTACTCTAACCATTGCCATAAAAAAAAAAGCCCTCTACCCTCTATTAGGACAAAAAACACATAGAAGAAGTGGTTTATACTGTGGTGCCCTAGCAAAAGGCAGGCAGACAGACAGACAGGCTGGTAGACAGACATTCTTGCTTGCTCATTCATTAAGGTCATCTCCTGACCCGCATGCCACTAAGGAAAAGGCAACAGCTGCTTCCAGTATCAGTGGTAAGACTGATGGAAGGGAATTAATCCACAGATGGAGACCAGCACCTGAAGGGACCAGTCTAGTGAGCAACAACAGTCTTTGCCTGAGAAACACACTTAAATGTTACCATATGGAGCGCTAACAGGAGACAGAGGGGAGTGAAAAACTCCGCACATCCTGTTACTGCCACAAAAGCTTAAGTATCGTATTATTGATAAGGATAACAAAAAGACTGTCTGCCTAGGCATTCCTGATCTAGAATTCATATGCTATCAAATTAGTTAGGATGATTAAATTACTGAATGGCATGCAAAGATTCCACCCAAATAAAAGAGTGTAAAATAAGATCACGAGAGAACAGAACTTAGAGATGCAAAAGATCAATTAAAATTTGAATAAATTCCCCCTGCATTATATACTTCTCAGACTGAAGATGCATCAGCTGTTAAGCTGATACAACACTTCATGTTAGTCAAAAGGCTGAAAAGCGGCAATCATATTTTATTAAAATAACTACACATACTGGCCTGGGCTGAGGCAGAGTATCGGAGTGCCAGAAAACAAGAACAATTAATTTAATGTCTCTGAAATTTTACGTGTAGCATTCACAGTTCAGACACCAGAATCTAACTGTCCAGCTGTATTTGAATGTATTTTTTACGCATGGCTTCAGGGTCGCTTCGGAATCACAGAGGGGAAGAAACAGAGGTGCACTATCAGAAATGCTGAAAAATAAAGCTCAAATATACCAACGAAGATGGAGAAGTGAACAGCAAATATTTGGAGATCACTGGCCAGTTTCATCTCTCCCTTATGAACCATAAAACTCACTAAACTAAGGAAAACAAATGCTTGCAGTTAGGAAGCATGTTTCCAGCAGCACTGAGGACTGCACACAGCTGGTATTGCACCAGGGCAAAGAGGAAACCACTTGTTACCACCCAAACTGCCAGCCAGGCCCGAATCTGACAGTTTTCACTCTGCCAGTTGACAGCAGGTTATGGTGCCTCTGAGGTCTTCCCTGGGCATTTTGCCACAGCAAGAAATTCCACATGAAATTAAGTGGACGGGTAGGACTGTCCACTTCTGAGAACAGGTATTTGTTTAAGTGCCACACTATGTGTACTCCTTCCTTTCATCTAGTTTTATTCAGCAGAAGCAATTGTAAGCCTGTAACAAGCATGTTCATGTTGCAGAACAAATCAGAGGTTTTCCTTGATTTTTGCTCCCTGAAGTGTGCCCCCAGGGTATCAGCTCCAGGATCATCAGATTAAGAAGTAAGCGTCTGTACACTTCTAAGGCTTTTTTAGTGTTTACATTAAAAATCATGTTTTAAAGTAGTTTTAGAAGTAAGATGTCAATACACCTCTAAACTGAGACTCTGGGAAGCAAGATTTCAGCCTGTTCAGGCAGCCTTAAATGAGGAGGAATGGTTTACCTACTTTAAATGTACTTTTACATTTCAATAGTTTAAAAAAAGCTTCACTCCAAAACTACATTTTGCAGGTCATTTACTGATTATGATTAAATCACCTTCATTTATTACCACGTGGAAAATAAGACACTGTACTCAACACGGGAGGTAATCTTAACTGCTTAGCAATTTATTCAAATACTCAGAAGTTAAACTCATTTCTGGGCTGTTCATTCATTAATAAGGGCAGATGCATGGCAGTTTGAGATATTATTTAAATATCTTTGAAATATAATTCCTAGCTTATATAGGTCAAAGAGGTTTCCCTGTTTACATACTCAAACCCATACAATATGAAGGCAGATACATTTCAAGATGGGATTCTGTGAGGAGATTCCACTTCTGGGGTCAAATGAGTGCCACACAAATACACAGCATTTTTCCTGCACCATTTTCTTCATAATGCATATGCAGGTTCCATTAACAGTGAATAAATACAGCCGAGGCGGGAGAAGGTAGCTGTTCTACAAAGCCAAGTAAACGTCAGTAATATGACATTGCCTTTTTCAAGGAGCATCTTTTATAATTGTTTCCAAGAGTTGTGTAAAATCCCTGTTCTCCAGTCCCAACTGGGAAACCAAGTCTTTCCCACTCCTTTCATGCGGATTCCACAGCAGTTGCTTGAGTGAGGGCATTTGGATGCTGCAAAGTATTTTGCCCTTGTCAGGTGGTGCCAATTTGTATAACAGTGTCTTGCTAACAAAAAGGAAGCATGCTATCATAATTTCAGAGCATCTTCTCTGTTGGATGGGGGCAGAGCAGCAATGTTTAAGTACAGGAACTATGTCTCTTTAATTAGGTCATTAATCACCATCCTTCAGAGCTCTAGAGATGCTTTTTTTCAAACTCCATATGCTTAAGCTTTAGAAAAAAGTTCTTCTCGGTTCTGAAACCATTCGTACTTTTACCATTCCTATCAGAACAATAATCTGCATATTTAGGTGTTACTTCAATGCTTCCATGCATATATTTTCATCAGTGCACTAACTGCTCCCCTCCAGTCTCTGCTTGCCGGAGCCCAAGGACAAGTCACAGAGCTCCTTCCCCAAACCCCACAGGGTAGCTCTGTTCTCATCTGCAATCACGCAAATCCCAAGCAACTTATTTACATCAGTGAAGTCACCCAGAGGTCACAGAGAACTCCTTGGTTTCCATTTGTTTTATACATTACTTACATCTTTTAAAAAACAACAGGTGCTGAAAACTAAAGTGTATGCAGCAGTACTGGGTTTCCAAAATGATTTGCAGTTTGCAGTGTGGCTTTAGAAAAATTCTGCACAAAATCTGTGCTGCAAAAAACTTACATTGGCTCATGGAAAGTAAAATACCTTCTAAACAGATTATGAGACTGAAAGGGAGCATTCAATTTTCTAATTTTAAGCTATATAACACAGATCCTTGAATTTTATCCAGTTTCTTCTGTATTCAGTGCAATCACTCACATATGACTAAGGCATATTTTCCAGAAACAGATAGTCCTGAAACATTCATAATTATCCCTTTTTACAATACTATTGCTGCTGTATATTATTCTAAATTAATGTGAACAGAGAACTCGAAAATACACTTAGCTGCAAATCCCACAAAACTTTACACAGTTCAAAACTCCAGGTACTGAAGCTGATTTTGATGCTGTAGCAAGGATGGTGTGTATGAACACCACACTGTGTGCCAGCAAGGAAACCCACCTTTGAAAACCTGACATATATCTCCCAGATAGGCTAAAAAAGCTGGCAAATAACTAAAAATGCCATTAAAATCCATGGATAATTTTTACATGCCCCTTTTGGTACATCATGAGTCAGAATGGAGATACCTTGAACTAGCCTTAACTTTCTAAAGGTGCATGGGACTGAGGCAAGTGTAGCATGGACATGTTACCCACGCCGGTGCGTGTAACACATAGCACACATTGGTACCAGGGAGAGAAAATGACAACAGCAGTCTGCCTAAACGGGCCTTCTAGCAAGGACTCCGAGATGGAAGGCAGTCTGCCAAAAATTAATAATTTATATTAGGTTTTTTGTAGTTTTTTAATAAATTGTAATCACATGGGACATGAGTGGTTATTTACTCAATTTCAGTATGAGTTGTTATTTTCAGTTAAATTTAATAACAGCCTAATCGTAGAAATTGCTGAGCATCCACAACTTCTAATGACATCAGTGCGAATGACACAGGTCTGCGTATCTCAGAAGGGGGCCCCCAAATCCATAATTTTCAGCTTACTTGACTTTCTGTAATGTGTTATCTACCTTTTTGGAGACAGGCTGTAAGTGGCAAAGCTGGCTCCATGATGGACTAGGACGGACTATACTGAGTGGCTTCCGAAGTGACAGCAGAGTGTGGAGATGTGGTAACCAAGAGAGTCAATAATTCTAAGCTGATGGAAAAATTGAAAGAGAACGGGTAGATGAGAGAAGCAGAGGGAAGAAAGAGAACAGCAGCAGGGAAGAACAGCAGCCAGGGTAGGTCCAGACAGAACTGTAAAGACATGAATCAAATAAGGAGATATATAGAGGCAGATTCTTAAACCATATAAAATGTTATAGTTGAACTGATAGAGGCAGAAAATCTTCACCCACTGAATCTCTTTTCCACAGAGTTTAAGCTCTGAAAAGACAAGACAGCAGAGAGAAAAAGAGATAAGGAGCAAAAATAAAAATAAAAAGACAGAGAGAACACTGTATACAAACAGTTAGAAATAACTGTATCACTCTTTGGGCATGGTGCAGTGCCCATAAAGTAGGCTTCATTTGTTTCAGTTCTCATTTGTGGGACTGACGGTTTCTGGAGTTTCAGAGCAGTTGTGAGTAAAAGCTACACAAAGGGCCGAGGCGAGAGCTGCCCCAGAACCAGAAGGCAGCAGGACACAAGCGCTTGTGTATCCTGCAGGTGAGAAGTGCTGCTGCCTCAGCAGCAGAATTACTGTTGCCATTATTTTGTTATTTTACTTAGCGTAACTGCTGGCAAAGGACATTTCATCTTACTTTGCTTAATTCTGGACAGCTAGTCATACTGAGTTATTATTTTTACTTTTATATATTATTATAGAATTAGTTTTCTAGCTATTATTTCTCAATTAGTGTATTCCCTTCAGGCAGCTGCAGCCTTTGATGTTTAGTTTCTTTCCAGATGAAGCCACCATTGCCATCCTGAAGTCTTGAGGCCCTTTTTATACATCAGCCATCATCACCACTATCCCACATTGCAGGCTCTCTTTCCCTGCTTGCTTGACATAGCTGCTAAAAGTCACAGTGGGCCTCATATAATTTTTGTCTTTGCATCCTTGGGTTTTAAGAGGAGATAACCTTACCACCTCCATCTTGGGTCACTCATTATGAATATATCAGTCTAACTTGTTCATCTTTTGCTTGAAATGCCTGTGCTTTTTTCCTTTCATCAACTGCCAAGTATTTACTGCATAAACTCATGAGTGTGAGAAACTTCTCCATGGAAATGGTTACACTTTAATGAGGCTCTTCTTTCTCCAGGCACAAGGACATAAAAAGGCATTTAAATGGTACAGTTCTTACCGAGGACCTATCATTCGGTTATGAGCAACGTCCTTCATTTTGTGAAAGGGGGAACATGAGGAAAGGCTCAGAAACTTCTAAATGATAATTTTTGGCAAGGGTTGACTTCTAAATGACAATCAGAGCCAGCTGTCATGAAGGCACACGGAACAAAACTTCTTACATGTTCTCTAGAAACAAGTGACAGGACTCTGCACTTTCTAATGGCAAGACAAACAATACAGACAAAGAAAGATGTGGATTACAGATCTAAAACATGAGGAACAGTAGTAAATCAGTTCCATTAGCAGGAAATATAAAGCTTTCTGCTTGACTTAAACCCAGTACATGGAAACATGAGATGGAAGCACATTATTACACTACCATTGTTACTGAAAATTCACATGAAACAACCTCAAGGAAAGGTCTGCCATACATCAGAGTAATCATCAAAAGAACCTACAAGTTTTAAAACAGTACTTGCAACTACACAGCATGCAATCTAAAGATACTAATGGCAACCGAGAATATTGTTAAGGCATCCTTCTTTTAACACGCATAAAACACCCGCACACTTCTTATATACCACTACCACCAACGGACCTAATGTTCTATCAATAAACCTGATAAACTCCAACATATACACTAACATATTCTACATTTCAGATTTTTTTTTCACCTGCACTACAAGTTAAAACCTTAGTTCCACGCAAAAAGCCAATTAATGTCTCCAAGATATTCAAACTCAGTTCAGCATTTGGTCTATGGCAAAAATAATTCTGAAATTCACATTTTGTACTATAGAGTGGTGGTAGAAACTTTGATGAATTTGAAATATGAAAGGCAAATATCTAGGCACTGTGTGCATTTACTCCAAAGGCTGGAATTGGATTTTTAGATATTATTAGCAAAATAAACTTGGGACTTGTCTGGCGGATGTCTACTTATAGCACATCTAGAAAAAAAATTGCTTGATTGGGAGGATTTGAACGATGAGAAAGCTACTGACTAAATCAAGGGAGAGTCTTTCCCAACTATTTCTTCTATAGGTTCCAGAAACTTTAACTCCTTCTAGTACGTGAAGGGATTGCGCATCCCTCCCATCCTTCCCTAGCATGCTCATACATACCAGCCACCTGGGAAGTCCAGTTCTCAGCACTAACATCCAACAAATAGGGAAGATCATAAAATATTACATATGAATGAGTAATTGGGCATCTCAGTATCCTTGGGACTCCTTGTAGAAGATGGTTGGGGTTATCAAAAAGCAAAAGGAAACATGGCTTAAGAAAGGAAACATGCTTTTACCACAGTGAAATAAAAATGCTTTACAAATAGTTATTGGCAAAAATTGAATAAAATAACAGCTTTCTAACTAATCCTATTCTTGCATGACCTATTACCCCATCAGAATATAAATATATTCATGATATCCATATTATCTGTAATTATTGTCCTGGTGAATTATTAATATGCATTTACTAAAGGATTTCTGAAAAAAACAAAGCTTTGGTAAGAAAAAGGAGGGAACAAAACTAAGTTAGTAAATCATTCTGCCTCAGAACTCCTAAAGATGTGTTAGTGATGATGTTTTACACTTTTGGTAATTTTATAGCTAGTGGCTTAACTTATCTATACTCTGCCACCAAATCACAACTAGCATTCGAAAGAATTCTACCTGTCTATTTAAAGGGTGGATGTTTGTCCCTTTTTCTTTCAAAGCAGATCCTTCCTTCTAGAGACATTTATTGAACAGTTCTTGCCTGACCTATGGATTAATCAGAATTTAAATACTGTATTATTTCAACAGGCACTTCTGATATCTGTGTCTCCTGCCATGAAATGTAATTAGGGAAAACTAATTTACCAGGGGACCTCTGAAGCTTTACCTTCTTCCCCACTACTATTCGCACTGGGCAACATTCAAATGTAATTCCCTTCTACTCCAAGCATATCAGGGCTATCTCCTAGAGACTGCCTCACAGCAGAAAATGTCACTCAGTATTTGGACCGTTCACAAATGTGACATTTTTCCAGTAAAAACGGTACTGTAGCAGTCAGCTTCAATAGGTTTATCATTGTTAATGAAAACAATTGGAAACACACTGAACATCTTGCTTCATGACTTAAATCAGTCTCTAACTATATTAGAGATGCAAGCCAGCACTCCAGGACAGATTATCTCCCTGCGAGTCTCTGATGGACCTTTACTATTTGTAGAGGCAGCTGGTAATCACTGTTGTCAGGTAGGATAATAAACGAGGTACACCTCAGTTCACATCCTTTGCATCGACTTTCATGTTACGTTCTTAACCTGTTCCAACCTTTCTTTCTCAACACTGATTTTGATTTGGAGGCCAAATAACATTCAGCTGCAGTGCAATATTTTTATATTCATCTTAAAAAATCTTTTTGCAACCTGCACTCAAAAGGGTTTGTGGGCTGAAGGCCAGCCTTCGGAAATTCCTGTTACACAGGTTATCCGGAGACAGAAATGAAGAAACACATTGAATCATCTGTGTGGTAAATGCAGCCCACCTTTTGCAATTGGGTTTCAAGGATTTTCACTGTGAAACAAAGGCCAGGGCAGATTACAGGGATGAGTTACAGAAGTATGTTCTATTTAACTCAACAGTGTCAGCCATATAACGTGCCCTTTATATCTATAGTTTATTTTAACACATATCAAGAAGACAGAAAATTAGTGATCAATGTAGAAGGGAGCATGAGGTTTCATTATAAATTAATGTAGGAAGACTCGGATTTCAATGATGAAATGAACATGAATCTTAAAAATTGTCTGTCTTTATGAAACAGATGAAAATTATTACAGTATATAACTTTTTGGTGACATTTTACTGCAAAGGGCATATTGTTACAAAATTTAGCAATGATGTAGCTAACAGAAATACTGCAGGCATAGATAAGATTATTTATGTAACATAAAACATGAAACATGGATGTATTTGAGTCATTGGGTTGCAAAGTGGGAAAAATACTTACCCCTGCTCTTAAGTGAACCCTCCCGTTAAATCAAGGAGCAACACAAATGGGACTTGCTGAGTGCCAAGATTGCACAACAGTAGTCAAGTGCAGTCCCCACAGTGATTTTCTGGTGCCCAGAAAGCTAGTAGAAACAAAAACGGAAAAGAAGGAGAAAGTGCAAGGAAGGTTCAGAGAACTTCACCTGGGTTTCCACTTTAGTGGTGGGTTTTTTCCAAATACAAACCAACCCTGCAGCAACATGAGAATGCATTGGTAACGGGATGAAGAAGTCACCCACTGAAAATGAAACTGAGTAATAACCAGCGTCTGTAAGTAGTGACATTGCAACACAGAACTGGTGGAAGATCGCTGCAGAGTAATTCTGCTCCCAAACTGGAGCTAGAGAAAACTGATAATCTCCTAAGTGACCCTGGCTTAGTATTTCTGGAGGCCTGGAATTAAATTCAGATTCTGGGATATTTCTAAGATTGAAAGAACATACACATTGATTGACTTACACATATACATGACTGACTCTTAAGAAATAATCACTAGAATATAGAAAGTTCAGAGTTAACAGAAACACACACTTGGCAGAATAATAGAGTCTTTATCAGCTCAATGAATCTTGAATACACAATCATTTTTAAAATATAAATCCCGTACATCAAAACCAGACTGACTCATATTTGTAAAATTTGGGCAAACTCTACTGGACACATTTCTCTAATGCAAATGTGATGGAGAAAATAAGTTTTCACTTAAAACTAAAGTCAAAATTAGGTTTATCTTGGAACTAAAACTTTAGTCTTACCTAAGAAAATATTTTGCCATCTGTAAGTTTTCAACACTATTCTCGCTAGTATTGTATAGCTGAATTCAGATATAAATTACTTGCTATCCTTAATTAATAGAACCTATATTTGATCTTTGCCTTTTGTTCTTGTTTCTCTTCTCCTGACTTTCCTTCCTGCCTCGCCAGGATAAACCACTCTGTTGTATTTGCAAGCTTTAACTCTACTCATACCAATGTGATTTCCTTTAAACAAACAAAATGACAGTAAAGGAAAGAAAAACAGTGAGAACCACCTGCAAACTATTATAAAATTTAAACCCACCCACAGAGCCTGTAAGTTATAAGTAAATGAAAGCAAGAAGATTCAAAGAGAGAAAAAAGTGCAGTTTGGGTTTTTTCTCTATAAATACTGTGCAAACAGATGATAATAAAATCTTTAGGAAAATATTTTTACACTTTTTGGTTGTGTGCAAACAACAATTTCAATGTACTCCTTTGACTGGGAATGGTTTAACATCACCCCTGTTATCCGAGATGTTCATGATGGGCTAAATCTCTACTGGCTGAGGATCACCTGATCTCAGTAGTGTGCCAACTGCATTCCCTAGCAAAGAGCCATAGAATGTATGATTTTCCTGAATGGCCAATTTTCATCCGATTTTCACACTGATAGTTTTGTTTTTTATCAGACCAAAGAGGTTATCAATTCCTGAATACAATTGAGAGAAAATGGTCAAAAAAACCAAGCTATTGCCTTTTTCTTACACTTGAGAAGTCTTTGTGTTCGCTCTCATGTCATCATGAGTAATAATTCATCACTTATATCCAAAAATTTTCATTTGGAGAAAACAGAAAACCAAAGTCATAACCTCTGTTCTACACAAACAGCTCACAAAGATCTTCTGTACTGATGCAGTTCTACTAGACTCCATCAAAACTAATTCTTTTAGGAGCAGAAACTAATATTGCTCAGCTATAAACTACCTTCTAATGGTTAACCAGGAGGTAAAAACACCAGAGGTGATACCATGGCTTTATTGCATCCAGAAGAATTTTGCTGCGGACACTGTGAGCTAGGTTTTCACCCAGTAAATATGTAAAACATCAAAAGCGAACAAAATTATTTTTCCCTGGAAATAAACATAAAGTATAATAAATTCAGTTTAGTACATTAAGATTTACTATTTCATTTTTACAACAGATCTATCAGAATTCTGTAAAACTGAGCACCTTGCTAAGATGTCAGTGTAAAAAAAAGCTACCAGAGTATGAAAACGCTTATCACTCATATAGTAGATGAATTAACTCCATTGCCACAGAATATATTGGAAGAAGTTCAAGATTAGAAAACACAGGATAATTTTTCTTTCACATATCTGCCTTACTGTTCAGCTGGATGAAATTTAACATAACTGTGCTTTCATTTATTATATGTAATAATAAAGGCACAATAGAAATACTGTAAAGGTAAGAGAATGGTGCAGTATTTGCCTAAATGTAAAATAAACGAAGGACGTACTTATGAAATACAAATGCTAAGAATGACAAGGTTTGAGTCTGGCCATAGAGCAAATACAAAAGCAGACTGAAATAATCCATTTTAAAAAATCCAAATAAGTGTTATGAGCAAAGGAGCCACCCATGAAGTTTTTTTGTCTGAACTTTCAGCAAGTTAATAAAGCTACACATATGTATACATATGCATGTGAAACTGCCAGCCTTGGAGTATGTCGGATTGGGACCATGCAATGTAACTTAGAGCAATAAGTAAACTAAAAACGTAAGCATTAATTAGGTATTACAACCAAGACTGCTGAGTGTTTACTACTACTTATTCCATTTTACTTTATTAGTGCCTTCCCTTTTGTACCTTTGTTTTCTACCAAAGGATTTATTTATTCACTCCGTCATTCCTTTATTTATTTATTGGGTAGTGGTACGTAAGAAGTCAGCCCTCTTGGACAGGATAATCGTTGACAGAAAATTACTGTGAAGTTACAGGTTTATGTCAAAACATCAAAGTTCTTCATATGAGTTCACCACCTACCTCTTGCACCTTAAATTAACTGCTGACTCAGGTATAAATCACCACAAGTTTCTGAAATTTTCCAAAGTTTATGGTAAAACAAATTTAAAATCCAAACTGTAAGGAAAGCAACAGCTCAGTCAGTGGAAGAGCAGTGACCGTGCTTCACTGTCACACAGGACACCGCTATTTGGCACCTTCAGTTTTCTCAAAGTGTATTAGCCGTTAAAAACCCACTACACACTGATAGAGCAGCAACGTCTATGAGGCCAAAAAACATTCACCTACCACAAACCACAAAGACAGGCTCCTGGTGTTAGCAACAGAAAGAGACTTCTCACGCAGACCGCAAGTTTGACCAACACAGCACTGGTTCTAGCAGGGAGGGACATGCCAGCTGCCTGCAAGCCAAAAGGTGCTGCTCAAGTAAACACAGCAAATACTCCAAGAAAACTCAGTGTCTCCACTAAACTGCTAGAGAAGAGGAGCCAAGGAAATTCAGGCACACTAATAAAAAACAGCTGATCAGAGTTACTGGAGTTAGCAGTGCTTTGCTTTTAAAAGGGTTCTTAATCTTTCCTGACCTAGAGTACTAATTGTTTAGTACAAATTGATTAGGGGGAAATACAAACACTGTAACCTTACAGTGATAAAGCAATAAAGGCAGCAGACATTGCTCTTAAAGCAACAAAGAAAACAGGGTTTTTAAAAAAACTCCAAATTTCTACTCATCTCTGGCCAGTCCCTGCACAGTGAGTTGAGAGCAGACCACGGGCGTAGTTTGGAAGCTGTCTAAACCCAATGCAAACGTCGGGGACTTACTGAACAATTCTAGTTCTTGAAGTTATAAGTACTAGTATCCAGTCCTGCTAACAAGCTACACGTAATTTCCATTGTGTGCATGTATTCATGATGTGGTTATACATAGATCTTGTACACACAGTTAATAACGAAGCATGTGATTCAAATGCTCTCTAGCAATACACTTTCTGTAATAGCACATGTAAAATAACATTTTCACTTCTTCTGTGAAGCAGTTACATTATCTACGTGTAACCAGTCATTTACACACTACACTAATGCAACAGTACTTCCTTAAAACAAATATGTGTACATCATATATGCATGTGTTATACATATGTATTTATGTGTATAGACAGCACACATGCATTGACACATACACAGATACATTTATGCATATAAATAAATTTTATAGGAAAGCCAATAAAAAATAAGGTTTCCTACAACTTTATTATAAGTCTGTTTTTAGCCCCCATGACGTCTGGAATGTAAGGAAGCTTTATTCTGTGGTTGTAGGATTTGCTACCATCGTACTTTCTCTGTATCACTTCCCCTCACTGAAAAGACTTTCTACTAGGCTGCCATATGTGTTTCAGTGTACAGATTTTGTACATACATATTCATCTCTGTCCCATAGCTATGAAAAACAGTACTTGAAGGAAATTCCTTGAAAGTTTGAAGATTTCTATTTTCACAAAGAGCCTGGGGTTCTTCAGGTAGTTTACTCGTTTTATTTTAACATGTTTCATGAAATACTTGTCCAGGCTGTTAAATCCAGTACCATTCTGGACAGGAAAAATTCTGTTTATCTGGTGATTTTTCATTTGTGAAATATTGTCCACTGCTTCTAACGTAAGAGATACTGCAAGAGATGTCACCAGAACATGAGATCTCTTGCAGAGAGCAATATGACCAGCGTGTTCGTCTCAGTACTTCTACAAGACACATGCCACCTCCCTGACCTGTGCTGCTGCTGGGAACCTGGCCGCACCGTGCAGTTCTGCTTATGCCTCCCTGGAATAAATCTGCAATGGTGATTACACCATGCCCAAGCCACCTGTCCTAGTGAGTAACGCTTCCTGGGTAGCTGTTCCCAGATATTGGAGTTACTTACTCAAGCTTGAGAGACAAGTAGAGAAATTAATAACTGGCACACATGCTTCTTAAATGGCACAGGGGCAAAATATGGAACAAGGAATTCATTGCCGTGGCTTTCCTACAGTATCCAAAAAGGATTTGTGAGTATCAGAAGACCTGCATCAGCGTGAACCTGACCAGACAGACAGGTGAGCAGTACCGTGACTATGTTTTGGCTTAAATTTGGGTAATTAATTACTGATTATAATTTTACTTCAAACTTCTGAAAAAGAGAGAGATGGAGACTTATAAACAGACCAGTGCAGAATTACACGTGTTATTCAGGAGCTAAAGCAAACTGAGCCAACAGCTCCCCTGACCTGATCCAGTACAGCACTAGCACCATATTTTCTAAGATTATTGTTATTTTTAAAACCAGAAATTTGTCAGTAGATGGGTTTGCATATTACTTAGCTTTTTGAGTTAGTACTATTTATAAAGGAACACTGGTAGATATGCACTAAATGCCTTTGCCAGCCATTTCCATCCACAGATCCTTCTGAGCCAAGCAAACTGATGGTTTGTGAGCTTTTGCTGCTTTTTGGCCAAACAGTGCTGGATTGACTCATTAAATTCTGTAATACAAATACCCACCTAATAACAAACGAAGTCAATGAAACACACATTTCAACAGCCCCTGAAAACTTCAAAGTATGCTTTCCGTGTGTTTGAAGTTGAAACAAGTAAGCAATACTGTTGTCTCCTTAATTTGTTGATTTTGGTTTTTCTCCAGACCTGTAAAGACCAATTCAGTGACATGCAGAAAAAAAGAACGCATTTGCTCAGCACCTTATCCAGCAAACTCCATGTTCTGTACAAAAATGAATCTTTTTGCTAATGCTGTTGAATATTGAAGAAGCTTCTCTATTGTACTTCTGTGTTCTATCACAAAAAAGTTATCTGCATGGAGATTTAATAACACCATTAAGTGAAATTCAAATGGACGTTAAGCATATAAATATAAAGTACCCTTATATACAGTATGCGTATGTTTAGATTTTTTAATTCAAACTGACTGATTGCTGATGAAATCGAGTTAGCTAGTAGGTTTCTAAGGGTAATATCAAATACACATCAAATATACATCAAATATTCCGCACTATTCCAATACATCAAAACCATTGTTTTAGAGGTGGTGGGACAAGACTTTCTCTGGCGTACATTTCTAAGCGAGACACAGCTACTGTCTGAGAACACACAGTGCTCTCTCGGTTAATGCTTCTCCTACCCCCAGAGCTGGCTTGACCATGTTCTCTCTCCAGCTCGAGTACTTCTGGAAACACAAAGCATCTGCTTGCTAGTTTTGCTAGCTGGCTAGTTTTCTAGTTCTCGTCTGGCCACATATGGTAAGATAAAACTGTATTTTTCTTTTTCAACGCTGCTTATAACAATAAATCCTCTCTTTAAGTGTTTCCATTCTCAGCATTTATTACAACCAGAGACCAGTACCTGTAACCTAATGAGCACCTATAGCTAATTCTTATCATTTCCTGCAGACCCATTCAAATCAGTGAAGCTTCTCCAATTTACACAGCTGAGAATTCAGCACACTCCTTTCATAAACCAACCACCTCCTTGGTGGTTGGTAGAGCAGGGAAACCTAGCAGACACTGCTTTTGAATCTTATCCAGCTGTTTGCTGCACTGCCACAAAACTCCAAACATTAACGCTGTGATACAATTTCTGTTTATTCCTTTGTCATTATGGTCTCAGGCCTTGGAAAGAGATTTTCTGAAGGCCCTGTTGTGAAGGACGTATTACCTGAAGAGTAGTGATTATGCTGCTGTAGTCTATGAGCAGATTGACTTGCTTTTCTTTTTCCTTTTTTACTCTTTTTTTTTTCTGTTTTTCATTTGCTGAACAACAGCTTAAGGGAAAAAAACCAAGCACTTCCTACCCCCCTCCCCCCAAATCCCAACTGTGGGAATGTTTGCTTTTTTTGGCAGCACTAATATTTATCCCTTACTTAATAGGAATTCTCCCTTGTATTACGAATGTTGCTTTTACAGCTCGAAGATCTAAACATGAAGTATTTTATCAGTATTCTGATTTTCTCCCCTCTCTGTGCAACTCTACTCTTTAGAGTAGTTGGGAAAAAGCAAATATTAAAACAAAAATTACTGTCTTTGAGAGTCTGTGAAAATTTATGTACTAAAAAGCAGCTGTAAAATTTTTAACGTTTAAATTAATGTTTTATGTTTACAATAAAAACTCTCCAGCCATGAAGGACTTTTAAAAGCTACATGCTAAATACAAGCGAAACCAAAGCAAACAATAACACTCCCGTGAAGCCCAGCTTCAACACACAAAATGGCAAATATGACTTTTGTGTAGACTTCATAAGTTTTCGTGTCTTGCTCTACAAAAAAAAACCCTAGGAATGTCAAAGCTACAAAAAGAGATGTTTAGAATAGGAAGGCAAAAACCTTGTAATACCTTAATAATAGGTTTTTCTGCAATTCTGAATGTATTTGTGATGGTCTGGTTTACTCTTTTATTTGAATTGTGTTATAAATAAAACAGCTTCCCTCCTCTCCCCTTTCTGCCAGCTGTAAGCACTCTATCCTCCAATAAAGGTTGAAACAAATGAATAGGTTTAAAAGAGACTATTATGCACTAGCTAGTGGAGACTGAGGAGATGAAATGTTGCCAAATCATACTCCTTTTAAAATCAATAGGAATTCTTGTTATTGGATTCAATGCCGGTATAATTAGGTTCTAAACTCACACGCTTTCTCGACAATGTGGGTTTCTTTACCTTTTTCATTCCTGTTTCCCTCTCAGATATGGAGAAGTCTCGTTGTCCCAAAGTGCTCTCAGTTTGAACAGCATTTCAGCTTCTTCTCCCCTGAAATGGTTGTGGCACAGGCTAGAGAAGGCAAACTCCTAGCACAAGGAACCTCAATTACCTACACTGAAACTCAGCCGTAAGTTAACACCACCAGGAGCATAGCCCACTCCCCAGCAGACATTTAAACCCTTGATATCCTGGTTCCCTCTCCACCATCATGCTCCTGGGCATTGCTTTAATAGTGACCTGGTCAGAGCAATCCCATGGACTGCATCATCACCACCACCTTTTCCTTTTGCAGCTCGGTTTTGTTTTGCAGGTCTCAGTGCAGGGAGACTGTCTAAGCTCGAATATATGTAGGTTGAATCAAATATAAATCTGTCCCACAACTTGAAATGATTTTCAAAACCCCTGTCAAAGTAATTACAAGAAGACGATATAAATAACTTCCCCTTGAAAGGTCTACGTAAGAGGACCCAGCATTTACCATATATGCGTGTTGGACTCCAAATCAGCCACCAGGGAGTCTTGAGTCCACCCCCATTGATCTCTCGAGAACTTGTTTTTATAAACTGTGTATTGAACAGCAACAAAAATATATAAAGCCACACCATCCCCCCGAGCCTGAGAATTAAGAGTTTTGGGGTTTTTTTTTCCCTTAGACAGCCTTATGATGGTTCATAAGCCAAATCCTACGCAAATAGTTGTAACTCTTACCCACAGTGCTATCTTCATAAATTAATTTGTCAGCCTTTACTTTGTTCCAAAACAAGGGATACAGGAGCAGTTTTTTAACTGCTTCTTGGTTAGAGGTAGTTAAAAAAATTACTGTGAAGCATTTAAAATGGTGAATATCCTTTTTTCTGCTTCTCTGGAAACAGGAAAAAACCCACCAAAACCAATCAAAACAATATTTTCCTCATTTTCTCTCTTACTTGTTTGCAGTAGAAAATATTTCTCATGTCAACTATATTTTTAAAGTACACATAACTCAAAAAAATTAAAGACCGTCAGAGAGTAGAAGCACTAAGGTACAAGCTTCAATGTTTATTAGGATAACTGAAATAAAATTTACAACAGGTGATAAGAGTGGCTTCACCTTCCTATACTTTCAGTCACTTGTTTCACTAAGCACAACTGAAGGTGACCTTAGGAAAGGCCAATCCTGCCTGGTTAGTACCTTGAAAGAATAACTGGCAGAGTTGTTTGTAGGAAGCATGCACATAGCTTCTAGCTTCAAGTATTTCCAATTCTCGTTAACGCTATAAAACTTGGGAGCTGAATGATTTTGAGGACAGCATTCTCCTTTCCTACTGATCTCTCTGATAACTCCTTTATCAGAACTTTCAAGCGCGGAGACCTCAAGTTCTTAAGGTTCCTCTCTTCAAAGATGAGGGAAAACTTTCAACGGGGGGGGTGCGTGTGGGTGTGTGTGTGTGTGTTACAGACAAGTAAACATTTGAACAAGTTTCTATAGAGAATTTACCAAATAATTACTGTAAAGATCTTGAAAGAGAGTTTCCGAGGACTCTTTCTGGAAAAGCTATACAGAAATTTTGCCCAAGTCCATACCAGTGGAGATGAGTCTGGAGAATAACCAGGTCCTAAATATGACTTTTCATGAAGAGATCTCATAGCAATTTAGAAAGTGAAGTAGCACGACCACAGTGAACATGTATTTAGATTATTTCCGAGATGCTCTTTGCATATCTAGCACAATCCTCTCCTTCCAGCCCTTTTCACCGTTCGTATGACTAGATCTTTTGAGACTAGCTGTGCTCAGCTCTTCCTTCAATATTTGTGTATCCATAATTAATTTGTCCATAACCGTGATTAATAATTTTTTAAACATGCTGAATATATGCACTGCTCTTCTGTAGATGAGATATTCCTATTGCAGAATATGTGCTGAAAACAGATGAGAACATTAGACATTTTATTAGTTCATATTAGGTCTGTGACAAGCAAGTCAATTACATTAAATATCAGGTAAATTAAGATATCTTGGCTTTAATGCAAACCAAGGGGAAAAAAAAAGATATTTTGTTTAGTTTTCCCCAAGTTTGGAAGCCTTCATGCAAGTTTCTGCTACAGATTCTGACTTGTAGTAAATGCAGTTTGACAAAAACAAGATACACTGACTGATAGCAGCAGGGAACAGAAACACAGTCTGCATTCTCAAGCAGCCACATTACTGGTGATGAAGGATCTGCAGCCCTTTAGATCCAGTGAATGAGGATACAACGCCAGGGGTAATATAAAAATATAAGCAGCAGTGACATTTTAAAGGAAACTATCCCTGTATGGGCTTGTCCATAGCCATAACTCTAGCAAAGTCTTTTCTAACTCACCCTCCAGGATTAAAAAGGCATAGATATCATGCAATATATGAAAATTAGTATTTCTTGGTCTTGGATAGTTTCAGATCAGGGTCCTCATGTCCTGGACATGATTCAAGTAAGCAGCTTCTCCACTGGGTAATTTAGCCTGCTCATATGTCTGGTAGCTAAGATTTATTACCTCACCATTTTAGTTAAAATTTACAAAATTAGGTTTGGACAGTGAAGGGGAACATAAAGAGCAGTTGCCGCACCACTACGGTATAATGGAGAAGTGAAACAAATTTGAATAGTGAAATTCTTAACTACTATATATCTGTAGATTAAAAAAAAATAGACACAATTAATCCCCAAGGACAGGAACAAGACTACAAATGAGATATTTTCACTTACTAAAGAAGGAATTTGACAAGCATGCTAGTTAAAAAGGCTGTAAACAGCTAAAAATTTCTTTATCAAAATCCATACTTAGAATTATCATTAACAACACAATCTTCATTATATATGGAGTTTTTAACATACAGTGCTTTAAAAAAGAGTTCAGTATTGCTATCTCCCATTATGAACAAGGAAAAAGATAGAAGGGCAGATGAAGGGATCATTAATTCACGAGTACACTGGTAGCAAATCTGGGAAAATAGTACAATTATCCTATTTGTTAGTGTTAGGAAGGAAGCACCAGTTAGTCTAACCTACAGAATGTTTGCTTCCCAGTATCCCCAGTGACGTCCTGTACACCTCCTAAGAATTCCCAAGACTAAGGAAGACCTATATGGCATTTAATTATCCTCCTCCTACTGTTTATTCCCAGGACACACCAAGGAGGAGCCCTTGGCAATGCTGCCGTGGTCACTGGTGTTTCTGACATGTCATAGTAGAGGGTATTTTCATGCATTTTGGCATGCCTCCTGGAAACACAAAAAAAGAGGCCTTAGTTGGAACAGTATACAGGAAATGTGTAGAGTCAGTTGAATTTTCTTTCTACAGACACATTTTAAATTATCATTTTTACAGAAGCCAACTAGATACAATCCAGACCTCGCTGCTGGAGAAAGCTTGCACTATATTGCTCTCAATATACAAAAGATTTGCTGGAGTTCCTTTCTCTCTCTGCTTCTGTCTCAGGTATTTCAGTGGGCCCTAGGAGGGAGACATTTTGCCCTTATGTTATTCACTGCTCTAATCTGTTATCCTCGAGAACAGGAGGGCACCAGATCACTGTGCCAGTTACCCTCCCAAATCTCTAATTAACGTTGACAGTAAAATAATAGCCACAGCATTCACTACCAGATAAGAAAGGGTACTCCTGAGGCTTGCATATACTAATCAACTGGGTGACATTAAAAAGAGACTCGTTACCAATAATCCTAGAAAATTGCAACATTTTCTTAAACTAGCACTAAAATAAAGATGACTCGCTTATCTTTGTACTGCTATAAACAGTTATTTGTCTCTCTTCCCTCCACTTCCTTCCCTCCCACCATCCTTCAATCAGACGTAAAACCTTTTTTTCTGCTATGGGAGGAAGGAGAGCAAAAATCCATCACTAAAAGCTCAACAACTCCGTATTTAGGCTAAGTCACTCTGCAACATCGCAGCTTATGGTTCCAAATATAGATGTATCTATCAGCTCTGCCAAGCAGTAGCATGGCCTACACTTCCTTCAGCCCCAGAGGCACACCAGAAGTTGTAATCATGAGAGAGAAACCCTGTGGCCAAAGGTGAACGTAAAGCTTTGTTATTCCCATAGCTTCCAAACAACAGGTTTTATTTCAGTTACCTGCACTGCAGTGCAAAGTGTCAGTATATTTACAGTACTATTTACATTCATGCCTGATCCCACAATCATCCTGAAAATACAGCATAATCATTCCAGGAGTAAAAAGGGAGAACACTGTTATGTAGCAATGCAATGTTAAAAAGCTTCCCTGCTCTGAGAATGTCGTTGAAATAAAATTCACTGGTTTAGCTTGCAATATCCTGACAGGACATGTGCATCATGATAAAAATAACACAAACATCTTCTACAGACTCCCAAGTTCAGAGTAACCCAAGTCCCAGTCACATATCATCATGGCAAACTTCATGTAGGCTCAGAGAAACAAAATGTGTCCCAGGACACTCTGCTCCTACCAGAACTGCCAAGGTTTTGCTCTTTTCTCCATAACTTGCCAGTCTTCTCACCCACAGTATGTCTTTTTTACGGCATTAGAGATACAATTGTATTTAGATAAAGCAAGTGCAGCAGCAGCATCTAAATGTTAAGGAAATGTTTATCAGTACAAAGGCAGTCTCACCCTGTACAGTGTTTACAATGTTTTTTATCTTCAGGCTATACTAGGATTTGCTGTGAAATGGTATTTGGAATGACTTGTGAATCACTGCCAAATGTGGTTGCACCAACCATACTGCAAAGCTTTGCACAGCAGTAATCATGGGGTATTTCTGACACTGGGAACAATTGGTACAGAAAAGCAGTAAAAAAAAGATGGTCTGTTCTTGTCTCACTTAATCCCTTCTGTTGAAACACTCTTAAAAATCAGAATAAAATACGAACTAAGATAACAGATGCCCTTAATAAGGCCCTCTGTTACTCTACTAGAGTATCTCTGAAAAAATAAAATACATAGATGCTGTTTCAGCAACTAAGACAATAGAATTACAGAGAGCAGAAAGTTTGTGATTCTTTGGGGCAGAGGGTTATCATCAGACAGGAAGGAATGGTTGGTGAGCTAGGAGGCAATGATACAAGTTGCAGAATACTAAGATATCATCTGTCTCCACTTCTCAGCATACTTCTCTTGATAACAAAGCCCACTCCCCTCCTTACAACTAGAAATAAATAAACAAATAACTGTAATAGAATGGATTAAAAACATGCAAAGGCAATTTCCACTTTATGAGAAAACCTGCATATGAAGAGATTTTAATGCAGAAAAGTGCCGCTCCTTGTTAAAGGGAAACATTACCACTCCATGTGATAATTGCACTTAGCTCTTCTTCAAACATATAAATGCAGACCACTGGATATGTTTAATTTCGAAAAGAAATCTGATAAAAAAGTGCAAAATCAATCTCATACGCTTTTAATTCTACAAACCAAAACAAAGAAATAAATCACTCTAAAGACTCTAAAAGATTTGTCCAAATCCTATTAAAGTCCTTTTAGACTCAAAAATCTTCATATGTAATAGCATTTTGGCAGCTGCGTATGATCCTCAGAACATTTACAGCAACTGTCACTTGTGGTACATAGCTACACAGTGGCGTTTCTGATTATCCTAGTCTAAATAGCATTTGAACATGCTGAATACTATCTGAGCACTAGTAACCCTCATCTCAAATTCTTCATTAGATTATGCATAAATGCAGTGGTGATAAGCACAACTTTGCAAAGTACGAAATCTTTCATTTGTCAGCAAAACATTATTTGGCATTTACTTATCACTCTAGGAAAAAGAGGCAGCAACGAGTAGCCTTAACGCAAGAAAAAAAGCTTTATACTCAATATTTCCTAAGAACAGAATATTAAATCTAAAGTCACTTTTTGGATCTTCTTTAAAATAGATGTTTATTGTCCTCAAAAGGAATTAATTACTGTGTTGAAGAGGAAACCATTACAAACTGTTTGCAGTGCAACTGAATTAACCTTATACCTGAACAATTAAAAGGCACAGATTTCTAGCAGAGCATCACTTTTTAATTCCACTAAACTTTTCTGTGTACCTTTATATGGCCAGTTCTCATTTTGATCCAAGGCTTAATCTGAACCACCCTCAGCCACCTCTCTTGATAAGCACATTATTTGTAAATATTGCATATGTTCCGATATTCCTCTAAAACTAGATATGATTGACTATGCAAAGACTCAGGAACTGGTTGCTAGGGATTTACAGATAACAATAAAACGCAAAGACTCATTTTAAAATTCAGTGCATAGTGCAATGATTTTTAGTTCAAAATTGCCATCAACAATTATCACTTATTCAAATAAAACAAAAGAGGAGTCTCAAACGAACTGTATGCATGTCACTCCTACCTTGACAAAAGAAACATATTTCTAATCTTCTTACATCACAAATCACAGGAGGTCTGTAGTCACTTCAGTATAGTAAGAGAGAAAAGGGGGAAGTTATACATTTTCAGACACTAACAATTTAAAATAAAGACAAGAACAAATATTGATAGTAAAAGCAAAAGACAGTGGGGAAAGCAACTCAGCTTGTGGAATAACAATATTGTTAAATAGAAATGGTTGTTTTCTGAACACAGTCATTTTATAAATTGTACAGTAACGCTTTTATATGTAAATTACCCAAACTCAGAAACCTTTCACTTCAAATTGAATTGAGAATAGCTTGATGTAGAACACTTCAGTGAAAACGTGCTTAAAATGAACAAAATCAAGAACAACTAAGGCGCGCACACACTGCTTCACTGGAAAAAAAATCCCTGTAAATAAATATTTGATTGATGTACTGCTAACAAAAAGGATAAAAAATTGGTTTTAAGTATATTTAGACAGCCTCTTAATATTTTTAAAACTATGTGTATTGCCACCAAATATATAACTATGTTACATGAAAGATTAAAACTACTACAATGGAACTATATTATACAAGTAATCACATTATCACATTTCAAAGCTCACTTTGCTAACATACTACAATAATGCAACCTCCCTTCAGATTTTAAACTAAAATTCATATGATTCCATCACTGTATTTTTAATTTACCAACATCCCTTAAAATAATCCAGTCATGTATGATGGTCAAACTTGAGCAACTCTCCTGTACCAAACCATCATGCTGGGTACTACATGAAGGGACTGTAGGCTGGAAACCATGCTTACAAAGCTCACGTGGATTTTAAAAGAAGTTTATATATCATATATGAAAGATATCTTTATATCTCTCTATATAGATTCACAGTTTATTAAAACTCTCATCCCATAGTAGTGAAGTAATAATCTCTTTCTAAGGCAGAACCTCTAGTAAAATTAGTTTGGATTTGCTTATTCATAGTATATTTCCTGGCTGAATGTGGAAATCTGATATTATTCAATAGTAGGTTAATTCTCCCTTTGGATTTGAACATGGCTACCAATTACTTCAGCAAGAGCCAGGGAGACATTCGTCCTATAGCAAAACTTGGTCCTTAATTTACCAGTTTGTGAGGACAGCAGGGAAATTTAAATAGTAATCAATAAAAGACACTGATCCTGATGGATGTTTTAAGCTAAACAGTGATCTTCACATCAGCTAAGACTAAGGCTTGCAAAACCAATTCCAACTAAAAAGATTAACAAATCAAACATTACAAATCAATTTGGGGCCAAGTAAACTAAGTGCAATGCACAACTGCTTGAGCCTGAAATCTGAGCAGCTTTGAGTTGGACAGCCTGCTCATGTGAATCCATGTATGTGAGAATATAAAGAAGAATACCAACAATACTCCCTATTTATCTCTCTCAAAGTGTACTTATAACACACAAATGAATATGGCATACTGAATAACACCTGCATAATGTCATAATTGTTTACAAACTGGAAGCACTGGTACCAAAACCGGTAATATCCAAGGCATTCATAGAAAAGACAAACTAAATTGAATAGTTCATATTTTCGCTATAAATATATGGGGAAACAACATAAAAGCTGTATGTCAGATCACCTGCTGTAAAGTGAAAAACATTTCCAGTATGGCAGTTTTATATCACTGTGCCTTCACAAGAAAAAATATTAACATTTATAATCGCCTTGCCATTAAAGCACTTGTAGTGAAATTCTAGTTAAAATATACAGTGTTTTTATATCAGAGATAAGGAAACTTAGTGTGACTGAAAATTATAAAGAGTGTAGTTCACTCTTTCAAGTTATGAAGCATGTATGCTCAAACGCATTATATGACTGTCTCACTAGGCATTAGCTGAGGCTATAATACAGAAGATAGCCAGAGATTTAATTTCCACAGATGACGTATTTTACCCAAAAGATCTAAACAATGAAATTATAAGCAACTGCTAAAAATGGTTTACATTTGAATATTTTTTTAAAAAATGATCCTGTTAAGTGAGATAGGAGTCTGGTTCCACCTGTGCCAGGGTTCTGTAAGCACTGACACTTGTGAAAAGCTGATAGGTTACACTTTAACATTATTCTGTGAAGTTCTTTTTAACTTTAAAAGGATGTACTGAATGTTACCCAAGATTTATTAAAAGCTAACTCAAGATTTTTTAAAAAGTGTTTATTTTAAAATTTGGTCACCTTTTTTTAATTTCCATTTCTTGTGACCAAGGTGGGTATGGCAGACCCTAGTGCCTTCATGTAATTCTTGAGTGTGTCTGTTCATGCAGGAACCCTGTACAGCCCCATCCAGCCTTCTCTCCAGAATTTCCCAACCAACTTCATGAAAACAATGTCTGGTTCTTCTTTCCAGCCCATGTGTAATGGCTTTAAAGGCCTCACCATCCTCCAGGCTTGCATGGCTATATTAAATTTAAGCCTTTGCCCTTGTATCACAGAATCACAGAATAGTAGGGGTTGGAAGGGACCTCTGTGGCTCATCTAGTCCAACCCCCCTGCCGAAGCAGGGTCACCTACAGCAAGCTGCACAGGACCTT
>Ga0065711_1001661_pt1 | contig 59480 bp, 33 predicted proteins | sample Hoacrofraction12_FD_59098 | JGI IMG/M metagenome (GOLD analysis project Ga0065711, IMG submission 59098) | Hoatzin crop microbial communities from Cojedes, Venezuela - Epithelial fraction 12 v2 (version 2) | ecosystem: Host-associated > Birds > Digestive system > Esophagus > Crop | place... | reverse complement strand
CTGGAGTACTCTGTCCAGTTCTGGGCTCCCCAGTTCAAGAAAGATGAGGAGCTACTGGAGAGAGTCCAGCGGAGGGCTACGAGGATGATGAGGGGACTGGAGCATCTGTCCTATGAGGAAAGGCTGAGGAAGCTGGGCTTGTTCAGCCTGAAGAAGAGAAGGCTGAGAGGGGACCTTCTAAATGCTTATAAATATCTGAAGGGTGGGTGTCAAGAGGATGGGGCCAGACTCTTTTCAGTGGTGCCCAGCGACAGGACAAGGGGCAATGGGCACAAACTGAAGCATGGGAAGTTCCGTCTGAACATGAGGAAGAACTTCTTCACCCTGAGGGTGGCGGAGCACTGGAACAGGCTGCCCAGGGAGTTTGTGGAGTCTCCTTCTCTGGAGATATTCAAGACCCGCCTAGACGAGTTCTTGTGCAGCCTGCTGTCGGTGACCCTGCTTTGGCAGGGGGGTTGGACTGGATGACCCACAGAGGTCCCTTCCAACCCCTAACATTCTGTGATTCTGTGAAAGTAAAATCTGTGGATTCAGAGATGTCTGAGGAATTTCCAGGAAAAATGCTTAGGATGACACTTTGCTGCCTTGTCAGCAAATGCTACAATTTTTTGCATAAAACCAAATGTGGTCCCCAAACCAAGTTCCAACAAATCTGCTTCTCAGCAGACTAATTCAGAAGGTGGTTAAAGTAATCAGGTTGTCTTACCCTGTTTACTCATCTGTGCATGCTCCAAATTGCCTCAAAAGGCAAGGGAGATGACATTTCTTAACAAAGGCTCTATTGTGATCCAGAATCAGGCAGACTGACATGATTTCTGTTTAAATTCCATTTAAAACGTTGGACTTGGAGCTTATCACTTGTTTAACAGCTTAGTGGTTAAGCAGTTGATCCAGAAAGCAGAACATTCGCTCTAACCTGCATATTGCTTTTGGTGTTCTCCAAAAGCATGCTAACATGGAGCAGGCTCGTTCGGGGATATTCTGAACGTAAGAACTCTCTCTCTCCTGCTAAAGTTGTACAGCAAAGAAAAGCTGGCAATGCAAGGAGGGTAGCCAGGAAGTGACTAGCACTTCTTACTGGGTTCATAAACAGCATGCATAAGTGGCAGAGAAGTACCTTAAGTGAGTCATGCTGCCTTCTGCAGCTGGCTAAGTCAGGTGTATGACTAAACCAGAGAAAACACATTAGGCAGGCTAAAGCATCCATACTAACACTGTAGGTCTTCAGAGGCACAAGCCTGTTGCCACCTACTCTGTAAGGAATTTAGGAAGTCATGCTGGCAGCTAGAGATGCTAGTCACTTTTTGAGTATACTGACACCTGAGAGAAACACCTAAAGTTTTGATGTGTGGTGGAAGTTAATACTAGGCATCTACAAGACTAGATTAGGTTTTTCCCAAAGTCCAAAAGCACAATACAAAAAAAGTGGCAGTGAAAGGCTGACAGTGCTTGCACCTTCTTGAATAAAATTACCCAGACAATCGAATTTCTACTGTGATATATACTGAGTGCCATAATAATATTTGCAGAGGTGAGCGAATCTATCCCTCTCTCTCAGCCCAGTCCTTTTCAGATTTGCAAACCAGATGCCTGAATCCCATGAAGTACCTGGTCCTATGGGAGCGTTCAGGGCGTAAATACCCTAGAGTCCTGCACAAACTTCAGCAGTTCAGCCAATTCTAGTGAAAAACATGGCAGGAAGGATAAAGTAACTGTGGATTTGGTGGCGGCCCTCATCTCGCTGTATGACAGCCTCATGGTTATTAGTCACTAATCGAGGAAATGGGGCACATAACAACCAGAGACAGAAAATGAGAGGAGAATGTGTCTATAACCCAGACACGCACGGGATTTTATTTCTAATAGAAAGCAATTACATAATGACTTGCAACAAAAAACTAAAATTTTTAGGTCCTCACTGATGGAGGGTGTGTCTTTGTAAACACAACAGTGTCTGTTTTTCCTTGTTCACTCTTACACGGTAAATCTTGTATTCTTGGCTCTTCAGTGTAAGGAGAACATAGAAGAACATAAGCAAATATGAAGAGGAGTAGAAAAAAAAATCTTACTGATTGAGGAGAATAAGAAAAATGAGCTAAGGGTGAAAAACTTAAATTTATAAACCAGAAAAAGAAAAATAATGATTGCAGTCTATAAAGAGATTCAAGATAACATAAGAAAAAGAAAAAGAATGTATGAACACAGAAAGGAGGAGTAATAGCCTGTTGGTACTAAGGCAAAAATGTAAGCAGAATATTAAAGAATGTATTCCAAATAACAAGAATACTTTGGAAAATAAATGGATTCTTCAAGGAAAACAAGCATGAAAGTAACTTTAGACACTTTCAGCAACAATTAGTAAAACTGTTCACTAGTGAACTATTAGTAAAAAGATCACAGTGAATAAAAGTGATTTTTAAAGACTGACCATAATTAATTATCTATTTCTGTGATAAAAGAACTAATAAACATATGGTGCTAAGGTTGAAAATTTAAGCACTCATTCATCAAAAAAATAATAACATTAAGGATTGCAGTGCTTTAAATTTAGCTACACTGAATGTGATAAAAATACATGTGGAAAAAAAAGACTATTAAGCTATTCTAAAAGGGAAGACAGGAGTTTTAAACACAAAATAAGACATGAAATGTAAAAAATAAATATGTATCTCATAATAACTAAATCCATAACAAAATCCAATTTCTAAATATAAACATTAAAAGATGAGGTTCTAGTGAAATCAATAAATAAGGCACAATTATTATTTTTTATTTTTTCCAGAGCTTGTGTTACCACAATATTGATGGCAGTGAATTAATCTTAAGTTATCTCTATAAAAATCAAATACATGAATATACATAGATAGACAGATAGACACTGAAGTAAGTTTGATAAGAAATTTAATGTACGGTTACAAAAGCAGATAAATTATTTATTATTTGTTATTAGGTTATGCATTAGTGAAATAGAAAAACTGAGGCCATGATATACATATGATTATTCTGAACCTCAGCTGTGGATACATTTTCTGTCTTAACTGTGCAAGTCTGGACTCGGAACCGAACTGAAGCACCGAGAAGCACGATTATATTTTGATATACAAATTGCTCTCATTCTATTCCATTTGAAAAAAATGAATTTCAAAGGTAAAATGGTATTTCAGACATACTCTATGTGAACAAGTTCCACGTTCTGTACGATTTATCTTTTAAGCCCTAAAATGATAATTACATTTAAATTACTCTCTAATTCTATTGCATTAACATAATTGTGTGTCAACTAACAAGATGTACTTATTAAATGGAGTATTTCTAGGCCATTTACACATGTAATAATATATTATTGTTAAATTTATAGTACACCTAACAATACTTTGCCTAGCAACTGGGTCTTACTGAAAGTGGTGCCCTTAAATAATAGAAAATCTGTTATTTCCTGTTGACCTCATTGAAATCCTCAGTGCTCTATTAAGAAAATAAAAATCAGCATTGTGATATTACACATTGCTGAAGAAAAGTACAGACTTTAAACACAAGACCAGAGTAACTGCTTTCTTAAAACTGTAACACTTTCTGCAAGATAGCAAGGAATATTGCCTTCCTTCAGAACAGGTGCAGTAACAGCAAGAGTTAAAGTGAAGTTTTTGAGCTTTTTAGAGTTTGCTTAACTCTAAGCAAAAAGAGTTAAGTTTTGCCTTTGTTTTATGCCAGATTAGTCATTCACAAAGACATCTAGAGAATTAAACTGGGCAATTTCAGTATTACAGTGCTGGACCCCGGAAGAGAAACTTTCTCCTTCCTCCCACCAGTGTTAACAAAAGTTCATAATGAATTCACTTTCTCTTTCAAAAGTGGACCTTCAAAGTGAGAATTGAATCATCCTAATATAAATTGTTGACTTGGTTAATCTATTTAAGTGTAAAATATGTACTGCAAAATCTTGAGCCAGTGGGATAAAGGTTTTGTTTGAGTTTGGGAAAAGGGGCTGATAGTAAGGAATACCGTTAGGTTACAATTTACTTCCTTTTCCATCCCGGTGAAGAATTGCTCCCCACAGTATAAATGTATCTGAAAGCTAAAATGTACATATGGACTGCTTGGTTTCCAGTGAAACACTGTTAAGTCTAGAAAACTCTGTGAATGTTGAATGGTCTGCTTGCAGGTTGCAGCTGGGGGATCTTCAGCTTTACCTAAAAGACAGTGACTCTGGAAGTCTACAGTTGTGGCGTATTTTGTCATTTAAAAACTGTCTTCTCTGTGACAGTAAAAGCAGATATTTCTGATGTGACAGCCTGGGGATTTTTCTGCTCTACTCCCAAAGCAACACTGATTACATTCGGAAAATTCTTAGAAGAGCCTTTGCTTTTATTTGCAAGTAAATTTTGTCACAGAAAATTGAATGTACTTATTTTTCACAGACAAGTTTCACCATTTTTTGGTTTCACTGTTAAAAAAGAAAAATGACAAGCCTTCTGAAGTTCTATATTTTTCTCAAGAGTTCTTGAATATATACTATTGGTTTCCAGAAACTGCTGTTTTCTTTGAGTCAAATATTCAATCACAATGAATATTCAACAGAATATTCAACCAGAAAATTAAATCTCCCATTAACAATCAAAGGGTATGCACAATTTACGGGTGAGTGGTTGTTGTAATTAAAAGAAAAAAGTGAAATAGAAAATGACTGAAATTTGAAAATAGCTGCTGAACATTTGTGCTAGCTGTTTTGCTAATCTCTGCATTCAGAAGGGCAGTAGCACTGTGCGCAGACCTGGAGATGCCACAGCAGAGCAAAGAACAGCAGAAGGGCTGGCACTCCAGGAAGCAGGGAGGGGAAAAACTGCTTATTAAGCCTCTTTCTTTCACTGTCAGTTTGTTCCCTACAGCATTTTTCTTCAGTAGCATGTTGAATCTGTTTTTAAAAGTCCCAAGAGATGAAGCTACCATTACTTTTCTTAAAGAGCTGTTTCAGAGCCAACAGGAAGAAAGTGATTTTATCCTTTTTGATATTATATTCCAGCACTCTTACAGTAATGTTATCACTATGCACCACACTAAAAACAGTCATGGACAGGAAAAATGAAATATCTTTTAGATATGTGTATCATGTTTCCCTTTGGTTATGAAATGAACATTGTACTGAAAAAGAATTTATGGCTCACTGAGTTTAATATAGTGTTACTCCATGTAATCTATTTTGTGAAGTAAACATGTACTATTTTACAGCAGTTAGTTTCTTATTTTTCTGTTTCTGATGGAAAGCTTTAAACACCAGGTTGTCATGTTCAGAAATCTTCTAATTTCCAGCTTCAAAAAATTAACTGACAGTTTATAGCCAATTAATTCTCTTGGTATAACTACTTTCTACCCTTGGGATTTTCTCCTTTCCCTTATTTATCCTTGTGGTGGATTTATAGCAAACAATCATATCTGCTCTCTGATTTAGTTTTTTTCAGCTTCTTGGTATCTTCTATGTTATGTTTTCCCCTGCTTCATTCTTTTGCGATGCTTTCATTTACCAGTTACACTGTGAATTCATTTTTTCTTAAGACTTAGTAACCTCAATTTTACAAAGCTTTTCAGAGGCGGCCATAATATTTCCTTACACAACAACAATAGCATTTTTTCATTTTCAGAGCCAGCCCCTCAACTGAGTTTGCTTTTTTCACTTCTGAATGATTTTGATGATTCAGTCGTCTAATACACCCCTCTTTTTCCTCTTCACCTACTGAGTATCTTCCAGTTCATTGCACAAATTCATAACAGTCCTTAAACCTATGACTGTCCACTCCACTAATGAATTTAATTCCATGTTCCGGTTCTTAGTCTTCAAATTTTTTTAATGCTTCCCTTTTCCTAAGGCAGTTTTTCTTTGAATTGACAAAATCCTTCTAAGCATGTACCATTGATGAACACTAATGACATCCTCCTACCTTTTGGACTAAAGTCATTACAGAAAATGTTAAATGAGAACCCTTACAAACTAAAGCTAAAAATTTCCTGCAATAAGTTCCTTCCCCTGCAGTGAATCTTATCTGCTTCAATATCACACATGGTTTTCTCCCCTTCAGTCATTTCCTTGCAGCACATCAAAATTCTTGTAGTAATCCTATTTTTAATTTACTCTTTGGCACTGTATCAAATATTTAACTAAAATCCAAATAGATGGGTTTTACTGCATGTCATTTGCCTAGAAAATTATTTCTCAAAGAAAAATTGCAGTTAAAAACATGTGTTTTGTCCCATTTCTAATTGCCTTCATACATTTCATTATAATTTCAGTTGAAATTTGTTCTAAAACTTTGCATGTTATTGAGGCCAGGTGAACCCACTGCCCCAATCCACATAATGTCTCCCTCTACATTTTAAATGCAGGTTTTACCACTGTTGTCTGTGTATGTGGTATCAGCGGGTAAAGATTGACTAGGGATTGGCTGACTGAATAGACCTGCGGTTTCAAATACAGCTCTTTCAAAATCCTGGGATGAAGAATATCTAATCTCCTCCATCTAGATCACACAGAACTTTTTAAGCTTTTTGTTTTTCCTTCTCCTGTAAAGCAGTAAATCACATTTCCATGGTATTATTTTTATCATTTTCTCCATATTCCATACCATTGCCTTAACCGAAAGTTTTGACAAGATTTTCATTTAGAATTGGGGGCAAATAAGCCGTTTTTAACTTCTGTCTGTTCCTAGAATAGTAAGCCCTTTTCTTCCTTTTTTTGTTCTCAGTTTTGCATGTTTAAAGATTTCCTCTTTTGATTACTTTTTGTATGATGTATCTTGGCTTGATATTTGGCAATACACTCCTAGTGTGTGCTGAATTCTAATATGCAGCTTTCATATTGACTACTTAAAAAAAATTATCTGCTTACACTCTGTTTCTTTTCTAAAAAAACGACCTATTTATTTATCTGTTGTGAACCTGAACTGCTCGTTATGAAATATCTTTGCTTAGCTCAAGTATCTTTTGTATTCATGATTCGTAAATTCTGGAACTGTTTAGTCCACTTAGTTTTTCTAGACAGTCTACATAATTCTTCACATTGTCTCTTCTAAAATTAAGAACCGTGTATAGATTTAATGTATTCTTTATATAATCGACCAAACCGACCCATTTTAGCCACAGTCACATGCAGGGTCGTTTTTAAGCAACAGGTCTTATACAATGACTTGCCAGTGTACAGTATCAAGTATTCTTTTGTTGGTAGATTGTTTATGTTGTGTAAAAATATGTAAAACCTACTATAATTTACAGCAGTTGTTCTTTAATCAGGAAACTTCAAATATCCCAAAGGTCATTTATTCTTGTAATAGTAACAATATTGCACCAAAGTTTTTATAATCTAACACTGACAATCTGTAGCAAACTCTCAAATTAGACTTTTGAATCTTTTCCACACTTTTGTCACATATCTCGACCTAAAGATATTCAATTTTTAATGGTTCTGGGCCTTTTTTTCTAATATCCCAGCACCTTGTAAACAATCCTGCTTTACTACATTTGCATTTACTTATTTTCTCAATAACTACTTCTTCCAGTCTTTGGTTACCTTCTCTCTCCTAAATACGTTTGCATCTCCTGTCAACTTCCAACTGTCTATGAATTTCATTAACATGCCATTTAGTTCTTTGAAATCATTATTGAAGATGTTAAATTAGCTAGCATCCTGCAAATACCTAAGTACTCAGATTTATCCTTGCAGATTCTCATTGCATAACATCTTACACATTTTTTGCCTTTACACCTGCACATGCATATAAAAACTATAAAGGTCTCTGTCATTTGAAGTATCAATCGCAGTATCATCCTTTTTTCTGACCTGGATGCATGTGATCTTGCTCTTTATCTGTGTTCAGAACATGGTTGCAAGGATCTCTGTTTCCACTGAGTTGCTCAGGGGCATCCATTTCACTCCATTCTACATGTCGCCTTTCTTTCACTGTTAACTCAAATACCAGCCTCAAATATCAAGACCATTTCTCTCTCATCAGCCACAAACACTGAATTCTGCCGCTGATTAGCTCACGATCCAAGCTTCAATCTATTTACTACATTTAAAAACATCTAATTCTTTTCTCTTCTTTTGCTTTTCAGATTTTGGAAGATTTCCTCGTAAACACATGCAGAACTACATTATTTTTCTCCTTCACGTCCTTTCATGAAATTTTTCTTTGTTCTGAAGCCATCACAAAATTTGATAACAGTGAGATTGTTAATATACTGCCTACACTGTCTGTCACACTCTGCAGCCTTGCCTCTTCTTACATCTCTGGTAGGGCTGTTTCCTGACACGCGGTCAGAATTTAAGGGTATGGACCATCATTTTGCTTGGTATTGACACAAAAAGTCCTTAGCCATGACTGTGTCTTCTACAAAATATTAAAAACAATTAGTGAATAAAGCTGCAAAACTAGACCAAAAAATTAGAAACCTTAAGAGTTCTGTTCATCCTGAATTAACCTTTGTCACCTGCACAGTAATTCTCTGTAGTACTACAGATAAAAGCAGAGCTCACAGAAGAGCCTTTCCCAAATCTGTTTATTGCCATTATATTTTTTCAGTAATCTATCTAGTAGTTAATAGGCATAATCTTATTCCTCTCCAAGCAAAGAAGAAGAACTGATATATGTTTTTCCAGGGAAGAGATACCATGTCCAATCTTTTGCTTTTGTATAAATTTAAATCACAGAAAACTATCATATGACTTAGCATGCTAATCATAGACTCCGAACAGCAAATACTGGAGGCACTTCTCACAGGAGAAGACCTCATAAGTGATCTGCAGGCTGATATTTTGTAGCACATAACAAGTGTCAGGATGATTGGCAGCAAAATACAACTCCAGAACAGACGGGTTGAATTTGGAATCCCTCACAAACCGATAAACAGTGAAATCTTCTCTAGATAATTTGCCAGCAAGAAAAACTTTACTATCACTATGTGAACCTTCTCATCAAGAATGTTTTTTCATGTCATTTCTGTAAACAGCACCCTTCTCTTTTAAAGTGTTCAAGTTTGAGGTAAAACAATGGAATAATTCTGTACTCTGAAGAAATATGATGAATTTTAAGTTTCATAGCATTGACTGCCATGATCCAAGATCTACAGGCAAAATCTCACTAGGAAATTGTGGAAAAAAGTAGTTATACAGCTACCACATTAAACATGCAGTAATTCAAAACTTAAAGTGTGTGTGGTGCATTTAGCTAACCCAATGTTTTACTGAAGCTGATGTTTCAAAATTGGGTATCTTAAAAACATACGCACTTGTGCAACTCATGGAAGAATAACTGGCAAGACTGAGTCTGGAAGATTGGCATTTACCACCAAACAACCCATTCAAATTATGCTTGATTCAAATTCTGAGAAAATAATGGACTTAAACTAACATGGACCATTTTCAGACAGGGATAATTTTCTAGGACTTATGAAACAAAGAGAAGATTTTATGAGTCATTCTGTCAACTTATCTGCCTTTGGGTCATTTCTGCCCCCTCCCATTATGAGGATGCTGCAGCTCAGTCAATAAGCTATTATAAGAAGATGGACTCCTTACTGGTTATTGGGTGCAGTGGGCTGATGAGCATAATGTAAGCATCCCTGTCCACATGGGTGTACAAGGGAATGTAGTAATCTAACATTCATCATTTCGAATATTTATTCTTTTGTTATGTTTACCTCCTTATTTGCTCAATACAGAGTTTCAATGTAAAGCCAACTGCAAAATCTGGGAAAAGAAGAAAACAGGATCTCTAGCTTTTAAACCCGTCAAAAAAGGACTTAAAATTCTTCTATATATGAACAGTTTCCTAATCACTGCTAATCTTTTTCATAGCTGATATATCTAGATGCACTTCATTCAGCTTTTTCTAGATGTAAGTCTGAGTTTAGAAGAAATATAGAAATACATACAACTTGAGAAAGTAAAAAAAATTCTAATAAAATGCGCAACCTTGATTTTAAACCTTTTTTGTTCAGTTTTCCTCATTTATTTATCTTTATTCACAGCATAAAAAGAAGAAAATGAAATAAAGAAATGAAAGATCAGTTATTGCTTTTCTGACTAAATCATCCAATTCTTGAGTTAACACTGCTACATAGAAATACATTGCTGTGTGTCAACTGAAATACAGATATACAGTTATAGGAGTAAAGGTTGAAAAGATTTTTACTTTATACTGCTTGACTTTTTTGCCTCAGACTGTCCTTTCACATTATTTTACCAAAGATTTTGGTATTTAAACAGGAATATTTTTTTCTGTCTTTATGCACACAGGGATTGTCACTGATTCAGGTTGGATTATATTTTGTATTCTTGCAGTCAATACAATTTTACAGCTGTCAAAATTGTTCTAGAATAGTAGAAAAGCTGGTACTTCTGCTTCAAACAAGAAAAGACTTAGCAAGCCAAGAAAAATCCATAATACACAGAAGGACATATGCTGCAGAGGCCGAGTGATGGGTGAGTACGTGGTAGAAAGTTCTGGTGAAAACACAAGGATGTAGGAGGATTTTGACAGTTGGGAGAAGGGGAAAAGATGCCAGCTCCTCTTTCCTACTCCTGCTGCAGCCACACAGCAGGGCAAGGAGCAGCCAGGAAGATGTTTTGCAATAATTGCTGTTTCTCTCAACCATGCATTATCAATGGGGCTTTTCTGAAAGACCAAAAGGCTTTTCCCTGTGTCATTGCACTCCCTGACTTGAAGACACCAGACTGGATGAGTCTAGGGGTTATATCTGAATGAAATTACTACCTTTTGGGAAATCAAGAGACATACCTGTATACATTCAAATATTAAGGAGGTCTATAGCAATTTAGAGAGTGTTCATCCCAGCCTCCCAGTAACTTCCCGCACCCCACAAAAGCAGAATACATGATGGCAACCAAGGCTGTGGGCTTTTAGCTCATACCTTGAGTGCATTCTGAATCCCCAAAAATAAGTACATATAAAAAAAGATGAACCTTCCACAACATCAGAATAAAAGGTTCTGTAAGTGTATCCCTGTTAAAATTGAATAAACATTGAGTATCCTTTCAGCCTGAAGAGACGTATTTAAAATTCCTCCCTCTCAGCCCACAGACAATTGATGCTGCCAATTATAGGACTATTTTTTTTAACATCAAGTGATGGAAGTACTACGAGCAAAGCAGAATGAATCAGACCTTACAGTAGCTACCAGAGAGCTGTCAGAACTACTAAGCCCCCAAACCTCTACCCTGGCCCACAGCCCTGCTATCACAAAACCCAGAGCCAAAACATAATTTCACTCAAAGTTTGCTTTAATTAAGAGATGCCTAATCCATTTTTTCTGTATCCTCGAAGACATTATTTCAAACAATAGTGTTTGGAACATGCAGGAACATATTCGCATTGTTTTGTTCTGTTTTCAAACAGGAGAAGATTGCTTTAAATACTTTAAAATATTCTGAGCGACAGAGATGCATGTAAATTTGAATAATCTTGTTGTTGTTTGCTTGGCATATCTGAGGTGAGAATCTCTAAAGCTGATGCCTGCATGTTTTTCTCTTATATTACTGTTCTATTCTTTATTAGCTGCTACTATCTTCCAAACCTCTTTGTTTTATAGCTACTGTACAAATTTCCCTAGCATTGTTATCCTTTCCTTGCAAAGTACACTTATATTTGACCATAGAAGCAAGCAAGCTGACTACATTTTAAATGCCATCCTGAATAGGTCTTACACATAGTATTTTTAAGTAACATTTAATTGCTGTTATAAATTATTAAGATTTTTGTGGCACAGTTAGCTTAATCGACATCTCAAATGCTCCCTGAAAAACGGCGGGCAGAATGGAATTCAGTATATTCAGGAAAGAGATTTGGCTGCAGCTCAGGACTGTAAGTCATACCAAAATCATCTGTTTTAATAGAATATAAAACAGCATTCTTAATTTTTAAAAGAATATATACCATTCTTTATTTGGGGTTGCTGTAGGAAAAAGGTATGCATCAGCAGGCATAAACCTCCTACGGCATCACTGAAATGAAGGTGTTTGGCCTCTTCTTCTTTTTAGTTATTTATTTTTCATGACACCTTTCACCTTTCTGAAGTCAAGAGCTGAACTACATGGATAGTACATCTATTAATTAAATAAATATTACACCTATTAGATAAATACATCTATTAGTGTATTTATTAAGGTACAAATTGAACAAGCACAAGCTATAAAATGGTCCATAAGATAACCCACATTGTCAGAACAGGCCCATTTGCTGGAGTTCTGCACAGGTCCTTTGCAGACTTCAGCAATGGAGAAGCAGCACATGGGTTGATCAGTTCTTGCCACACACGCAACGGTAACAGCAAAGCATGGGAAGTGCTCTGGATGAATGTAAGGTACTTAATTCTGTTGGGTGGCATGGATAAGAAGACTTTAAAACAAGTCATGGTGTTCAAGACCATATATTTCATAACATTTCTTTATTATCTGGGAAGTATTTTTGACCAAATAATTTAAATAAACTGTCCACATGGCTACAAGCATTATGGAAAGGTCTTATGTCAAGAAGAAAGTATTACCACTCTCCGATAAACAAGTTTGGGGTTTAAATAATATCTACATGTGGTTACTTGTGCTGTTATTCATCTGAAATTTATTAGAGCAAATAGTCACGCAGCTAAACAGTACTAAAAAGGAAAGATTTACTGCAAACACTAACCAAGCTCTGTTCTTAATGTTTAGCATCAAAAAAGAATTCTTTTAAGAATATAAAATTTTTTTTGAAAAACACACATTCCACAAAGTATTTACAATATTTTTGAAGGACAGAGGTTTTGAGAAACTTCTTGTGGTTACAACTTTCCCATACTTAGCTTACATCGTAATTCTCCTGGCTATTTGTTTCTGGCAGCTTGTCCCTTAGCAAAAAAAAAACAAAAAAAAAGGTTGACCTCTCGTGTTGGCTTGGCAACTACATAGATGCTTTGAAGCACAAAGGCCATAAGCTACTCTGACTAATCTGCAACAGCTCAACTTCTGCCCCTGCCTCATCAATACCATGGCACCAAAAAGGCATGTCCTTCTAGGGATCTATTCAAGCCTGAAGTAAACAGGACTTTTCACTGCTTCTAACGGCTTTTGGAGGACACCCCACAGCTCTTCTGCTCAAACACAGAGGTGCTTAGGTGTTTTAGTAAAGAACCATCGGATCTATCCAGTGACTGAAGAACGGATGCAGAAGTGATACAGTTAAGCATTGCTTGACCTACTGTAATCCATATCGTAAATCCAGGGGCACCTTTTAAGTGCACATATAAAAATTACAAAGACTATGATCATTCAGGCTGTGATAAGATGTTACACCCTGCCTAGAGCTGCACTGGATTAAAGGGATACAGGCGCCACCGTCCTTCATCACAAACACAGTGTAGCAGGGATCTTTGGATAGAAGTGCGTAAGTCATTCTTAAATTGGCCAGCATGGCCCAGTACTATGCAGCCTTAGTGCTAAGGCTCTCTCATTTTGATAGAAATGGGTCAGAGCACAACAATCTATGTTGTTATCCTGGCAGATCTAAAAACATGCAAGCCTGTGCAAAATGGCGAGGAGCGGAGTCAAGAACTACCCAGATACAGCTGCTAAAATCAGGGAAAACTGGAATGACTTTTGACTTTACACAGTGAGGATGAAACTATGGCTTGTAATAGGGTGATACAGAATTCCAAGGCAATTTTGACCTTCCACAGATTTGGGAATTTAATGGATCCCATCTGTTATGACTTTAACAGCAACTGTATAGAGACACGACAAACTCAAAAAGATAAAATCAAGCAGATAAAAATCCACCCTGTAATATTTGTTCTATTTGTAACATTTAAGATGCACTAGGGGAAGAACGTTAGAGGAACAATTTGAATAAAATAAAATTAAAAGCAGAAAAAAAAGTTAAAATTGCCACTGCCTAGGAAGACAGAAGAAACAGATATGAGGTCTTCCGACTTATGATCCTTATTTCCCACTCAAATCGAAAATGCTTAGCAGAATCCTACATCACACACAGATGAAGATAAAAATCTCAAGAGCTTAATTGTGCTTCATACGACATGGGCTCTTAATGATTAGAAGGAACAGGTACGCCAAGGCTTTCACAATTCAGAAGTATCAGGTCTTCAATCAAATCCCACTGTCTGTTGTCTGGCTAGGCAGGACAAAAATAGTATCCTTCAGCTACATGTTTCCAAGAAATAAATTCCCTGTAGCCTAGGGGAAGCACACGGAGCTGTAAGCCAGAAGAATGTGTTCTTTTCTTATCTTTGCTGGCAGCTGTTTATACTTCTGCGCAGAGGTTTGTTGAGGGTAAGCTGGGGTGAAAAGGATGATCACCATGGCCCCACGTTAGTACTAGCTAGTTGCGTTGCACAAGCAAACTAATACCCAATTCGAACTGAGAAGTGACAGATCTAAAGTTCTCAGCTCTGCTGGATGTGATCTCAAACATCCAGTAGTCTCATGCAATGCCTCATACAGCATATGTGTAAATTGTATGGGGTTTCTAGTCAGACCATTTTGCAATACTTCTAACCTAGCTAGGAATTACACCATTGTTATGACACTGCAGTAGCCCTTAGTTTGACTGACAGACATTTGCAATTCTAGCATTTAAATTATGGACCTATATAGGGCTTTCGTCAAATTATACATAAAATAGTTCAGATTTATAGACTTTTTATTTTTTATTTACCGCCTAAGTTACTTTTCAAGCTAAGGAAATATTCAAAGTACAATATCATATAGTTAGAAACGGAAACAATTGTTAGCTTTGGCTATACACAAGCTATGACGGTAACTTTGGACATTCTTAGAAACAACATTTCACTTTAGGGAGCAAGGGGGAAGGACTTACCTGGGGAGGGCAGCTAGTAGTAGCTGAACGAGAGTTTTGGGATCGTTGAGTGCCCCCAAAACTTTACCCAAAGTAATTTTAAATAATTACTTATGTCTGGTGAAGAGAAACAAATGTACATTTTCCTTTCTCCCTTCCATTTTGTGGCTTAAGGTACAGACTGACAGCAAAAACATCATTTGTTTGGGTGCCCAAACAGGGATTTAGTCTCAAAGTGTTTGACAAGAGAAACATTTAGTTCTAGAAGAGGGGGGTGAAAAGGGGGATAGAGCACATGGGTGAAGTAGAAATGATGCCAGCTCCCCTAGTATTTCCAGGATACCTTAGTTGCCATGAACACACCCTGGCTCAAAACTCCTAAAAGCCCTCAGTCCTCTTTTTAAAATTAGTCTGATAAAATGAGCAACACCCTGAAAAGTTCTGGCAAACTTTGCTCCAACTGGTATTAGACACATGCTACTTGTTTAGAATCATCTATTCATCATTCTTCAGGTTTTGATACTGATGTGGCACATCTGTGAGACTTTATTAGAAAAAGTAACGGAAGTTCATTTTGCTTTTTTAAGAACGGAACAGTCAATGTTATATTTCCTTCTGCTAGGAAGAACTAGCAGGTACGTATTTTTCAAAAGACTGCCTACAGTTTGTAAATACACTTTACAATTAAGAGGTTACAATATGTGTAAGATATACTAGCTAGGCACTTCGTGTAGCATGTCAGAGTTAATGTCGCACAAGGGTTTCTGTTATGGTTTACATTTATGTGTCTTTAATCTTTATGGAAAATATTCCTTACTTGTTTAAGTGTTGTAGGGTAACAAACAATGTAGTATGGGATATTTGTGCATTCATTAAGTCAAAAATAAAATCTATTCCGTTATTAAGACATGCAATTTGAAAAAACCCCACGCTATGTCATCCAGCCACCTTCAGCAAAAATGAATATCATGTGTGGGAGTATATTAAGGTGTATTATACAGAGTGCATACTACAATTTAGACAGAATGAATAACATGACTTAGATTATTTGTGAAACTTTTTCAACTCTAAACTTTTGAATACATCATTTAATAAACCTCTATGTTCACTTTAAAAAGACCAGAAATAGTACATACTCAAGAAGTGCAATTTGGCACCTCTGAAAGTTCAGCAATTTATTCATGGCAATGAAAGTTCTTTGGCATGATAATGATTCCTACTATTGAGGCTTAGTGAACAGGGTTGTTGGTTTTTCGTCCTGCAGTACAAAGTGCTGATTAACTTGAAATAAAAAGCATGAAGATTTAATCCACTGGAAGTAACAGTGTGAATGTTCTTAATCCATTCTTTCTATTCAGTAATTTTATGAGCAGCTCTTTGTAGGGCCATGCATCTTGCAGGAGCTGTAAGCCATTTTTACACTTCATTTACGTAACAGAAGAGATGCGATTAGAGAAGATGACAATTCAGGGAATCTCTTTGTATGCAAGTAGAATTCTAACTGAGGGTATGAAGATGCTGCACCATTAAATGTCTCAGAGTATATGGTATGAAGGCCATGCCATGGATGTCCTAGATCAGGAATAATAAAACCTGGATAGCTCCCATCTGAATGGCATTATTTTAGGACAACAGACTGCTGAAGACTAGGGAAAACTTATCAACCAAGTCAGGGCAGAAACGGAGCTTGGAGCAGCAGAATTTCATCAGAAGGAAAACACAGCACTAAGTTATTATTATACAGCTGTCCTCTAGAAACTACAACAGTTTCTTTTCCCCTAGAAGAACCATATTCATTTCCCTGAAGAATATATACTCCTGATTACTAATGATCTTCCCCCATATCAGATAATGCCTTGGTTTGGTAAAGAGTTTATATGTGGTACATACTAAGGATGTGAATGAGTCAGAAGTACACATACAGTTCTAAATGAATAGCAGTTTTGCAGGTATTTTAAAAAAGAAAGTTGTGAACTAGTTTGCTTTCACTATAGTCACAATTTTACAGCAGATTACTTCACAGGGCCTCACTGATGTCAGCTTGACTAGTTGCCAATGCCACTGATGTGTGTATCCTACTGCAACCTGACAATCATCTGCCCATTTATACTTTGTCAGTAAAAGTTCATCTCTAGAAATATTTTTGTGTGGTTGGTTATGAAGTAGAGATGTATGTTAATACCTTTTAAAGAAAATTTCCAGTAGGTCAAAAATTTGAGATGTCCATGATACACCTCCCTGAAATGCAGCGCCAGCTGTGCAGCTGACACTGTGCAGTCTCAGAATACAAGATTGCCTACTACAATCAAATAGCAAGCCAGTAAAACATTTATTACATATACACATAGTAAGCCCTGGGCAGAGTATAGTTTGCTTAAAACAGCTAAACTCTTCAGGCAAGGAGTGCTAAAACGTACCATCATAGAAATGCAGCCGTGTTTCAGCTGTTCTGAAGCAGGTTTTCCAATTACTGCTTTGTAGCATGTCAAAAGTCCAAAGGCAGGCAGACTAAAGTCTGCCCCCGTGACTTGACCAAGATATGGAATTCTTACATGTATGGAGTTATAGCTTGCTATCACAACTGATAAACTTTTTTTTAAAAAAAGATTTTTTTTTTAAAGTAGAAAGACAGAATCACAGAAACATAGGATAAAGTAATTTGTAAGGGACCTCTGAAAGTCATCTAGTCCAAATTCCTGCTCAAGGCAGGGTTAGCTTCAAAGTTAGATAGGGTTGCACAGAGCAGTCTCCAGCTAAGTTTTGAAAAGTTCCAAGGGCGGAGATTCCACAGCTTCTCTAAACATTCGCTCCACTGTCAAAGCACTCTCAACAAGACCCATTTTTCTCATAACTCATCATAATTTCTGTTGGTGAAACCTGCAACTGTTCTTCCTTCGCAGTGACAAAGAGCCTGTTCCTCCCTGTAATCTGCATTTAAGAGTAATGAGTGGAGTTGTATTCCCCTTCCCCATCTATTCTCCTCTTCAGGCTAAACAAGCACAGCTCCTTCAGCCTTTTCTGTGTGTCCTGTCCTGCAGTCACCTAATGGTGACCTAATACTGATACTCTTCTGGACTCTTCCAAGTTTGTCAATGTTTTTATCATATCAAGAGTCCCAAAACTGGAACTAGTAGTCTAGATGTAATTTCATTAGTCCTTTCCTGAAAAGAAAACTTACTTTCCTTGACCTGCTGGCTCTACTCTTACTAATATAGTATATCATTAGACAGGGCTGCTAGTACAGTGCTAGCTTTCATTACCACACAGTCACACTGCTGAACCATGTTCAACCTGGTATCCACCAGGGCCCCCAGCTCCTTTTCTGCAGAGCTTCTCCTATCCAGTCAGTCCCCAAACTGTGCTGCTGCATGGGTTATTCCATCTTAGAAGCAAGTCTTTCCATTTGTTTCTGTTGAACTTGACTGAAATTTGCCAATCCATTCCTCTAATTTGTTGAGGCCCCTCTGTATGGCAGCCCTTCACCAGTTCAACTGTTCTCCCCAGTGTGGAGTCATCTGAAGACTTGCTGAGCATACACACAATCCAGTCACTCCTGTTGTTGCTGTCTGTTTTTTCACCTTGCCCTTGATGCATTCTTCCTCTGTCCTCCTGATCTGCATTTCTAACTCCTGACACCGGTCCTGTTCATGTTGAGTTTACATTCCCCCACCCTACCTGATCGTTACTTTCACAGAATCACAGAATGTTAGGGGTTGGAAGGGACCACCATGGGTCATCCAGTCCAATCCCCCCTGCCAAAGCAGGGTCACCTACAGCAGGCTGCACAGGATCGCGTCCAGGTGGGTCTTGAATATCTCCAGAGAAGGAGACTCCACAACCTCCCTGCGCAGCCTGTTCCAGTGCTCCGCCACACCAGAGGGAAGAAGTTCTTCCTCATGTTCAGATGGAACTTCCTGTTCTTCAGTTTGTGCCCATTGCCCCTCGTCCTGTCGCTGGGCACCACTGAAAAGAGGCTGGCCCCATCCTCCTGACACCCACCGTTCAGATATTTATAACATTTAGAAGGTCCCCTCTCAGCCTTCTCTTCTTCAGGCTGAACAAGCCCAGCTCCCTCAGCCTTTCCTCGTAGGGGAGATGCTCCAGTCCCCTCATCATCTTTGTAGCCCTCCGCTGGACTCTCTCCAGTAGCTCCTCCTTTCCCATATACCTTGTCCCCAACTACAAAAAACAGCACTACCATAAAACCTTCCTTTCCTACTATTCACATTTATCTCACCTGAACCGGCTTCTGATATTTATTTGCTGATAACATATCATAGATTTTGATTGGGTATTGGCACCTGAAAACTGGGGGGAGGGAGGATGCTGGGTTGGTTCAAACACAGAGCAGCAAAGACAGCACCCTGTGGAGACACTAGTAGCTTTTTCAAACAAAATGTACGCTCTCAGACTTTAAGAAAAAGTGACAACTGGTTGACAGACCTTTATTTTGATTATCATTCATGAAATTAGTTATGATAAAACCTAGCATAGGAGATTATCGAAGCACGTCTTGTTTCAGGTGCAATATTGTCAGGACCAAGCAGAGAAAAAAAAAAAATCTTTGAATACTGTTAATAGAAAACATGTTTTTCCTCTCTAGTTTACAAAAATCTATACTTCCAGTAGTTTATGAAGCTTCTGGTTGTTGTTGTTTCAAATTATGTGTTTGTATGAAATGAGACTCATTGTTGAAACACAGTAATATAAAAGCTTTGTTCTGGAGAAAAGTTATGTGAGACAGAGAGGCTTTATCATGATAGAGGAAATAAGGGCAATTTGACTTTAAATTGGAACAATTCCACTTTAACTATTCAACCAAAGAGAGAATAAGAATAGCATAAAAATAGACTAAAATGTTTTAAAAAAAATAAACCAAAACAAAACCCCAAATCTGGAACTCCAGGTGTTTTTTTAGAAAGGACAATGGAGATTATTTTTTTCCTTTTTAAGTTAAATTCCATGTAAGGTTCTACTTTCATGCAAAATTAATTTTCCTACATCAAAAATCAGGGATTTAAAAATTAAATTTGAACTTTGAAGCCTTATTTCTCGTGAATATGAATTTTTTATGTACCTTTTAATTACATAATGATATACTACCCTTTTACTCAGGTCTCTCTTTATTAAGGGACTGTTATTTTTAAACCAGTTCAATATTTTGAGCTGTCTCAAGATTATAATTACCATAGAAGGAAATCTTTTCCCTCAAAAGAACATAATAAAACAGCAATTCAAAGAAGAACTCAATGAAGAGCTAGAACTTCACAGAATGGCAGTTATGCACCTGCAAAACAAATCCCGCTGGTGTTTTTCTCTCACAGTCATACCGATTTTCAAAGATATTTATTGGCAAAATGTCATATATGAGATTGAACTACAATTCAATGTTCATTTGTAGGGAGATCCCAAATGAAACTGTGCTGGAGAAAGTGCTAAATTTTGAAGAGTAGAAATATGGGTAGAAGATATTCTTAGTTCTTCTAGCTTCGGGCTGATTGATTTGCACTAATTGCATCATTTTGTTTTCTTCCATTATGACTGTTTCATAAAATCTAGCTGTATTTTATTGAAACTGATCTTCCTAAGTTTATATCATATATTCACTCTTCATAGAAAGAAAGATGCTTCAAAGCATGTAAATTCCATAAAAGGACAGCTTGCCTTTTGGGTGATTCTTCAAATAAATATACTTCAACATAGAAACTATTTAATATAGTCCTATATTGAAATTTTAATTGATATTGAAAACGCTCCATTTCATTTTGTGATATTCTAAGTTAATGGTGGTTTCTGAAACTGCCATCGATTACTGATGTGGATGTGACAAATAGTGATATGAAGTTCACCCTTTTATTAACTCAGCTTATTCAAAAGCTTTTTTCCATTAAATTTGAAAATATTACGATTAAGGGATGTGTATATGCTGTCTGAACCCACCTGTGAACTTCAGATACTGAAACAGGCTGGTGTTTACACCTGCAGTAGAAGAGACATCTTGCAAAGAATGTCAGAGAAAGGGGTAGCAGCAGAAGAGACGGTAATTTGCCTTTCCCTCAAGAATTAACAGAAAAAGTCATCCTTGCCTTGGAAGTATGAGCAAAACATAAAAATGCATTTACTTGAACATGGACACTCACAAGTCTATGAGGCTGGATGGGATCCACCCGAGAGGTACTGAGGGAGCTGGCAGAGGAACTTGCCGAGCCACTCTCCGTCATTTATCAGCAGTCCTGGCTAACAGGGGAGGTCCCAAACGACTGGAGGCTCACCAATGTGACACATACCTACAAGGAGGATGATCCAGGGAACTACAGGCCTGTCAGCCTGACCTTAGTACTGGGGGAGATTATGGAATGGTTCATCTTCAGTGTACTCACCGGGCATGTGAAGGACAACCAGGGGATCAGGCCCAGCCAGCATGGGTTCATGAAAGGCAGGTCCTGCTTGACCAACCTGATCTCCTTCTAAGACCAGGTGACCCATCTAGTGGATGAAGGAAAGGCTGCGGGTGTTATCTACCTGGACTTTAGTAAGGCCTTTGATACTGTCTCCCACAGCTTTCTCCTAGAGAAGCTGGTGGGTCATGGCTTAGACAGGTGTACTCTTCGCTGGATAAAGAACTGGCTGAATGGCTGAGCGCAGAGAGTGGTAGTGAATGGAGTTAAATCCAGCTGGTGGTTGGTCACAAGTGGTGTTCCCCAGGGCTCAATTTTGGGTCTGGTCTTGTTTAATACCTTTATCCATTATATATATATATATATGTATTTATCTTGGATGAGGGCATTGAGTGCTCCCTCAGTAAGTTTGCAGATGACACCAAGTTGTGTGGGAGTGTCAATCTGCTTGAGGGTAGGAAGGCTCTGCAGAGGGATCTGGACCGACTGGATCAATGGCTGAGGCCAACTGTATGAGTTTCAACAAGGCCAAATGCCGGGTCCTGCACTTGAATCACAACAACCCCATGCAACACTACAGGCTTGGGGAAGAGTGGCTGGAAAGCTGCTTGGTGGAAAAGGATCCTGGGGGTGCTGGTCGACAGCTGACTGAACATGAGCCAGCAGTGTGCCCAGGTGGCCAAGAAAGCCAACGGCATCCTGGCTTCTGTCAGGAACAGTGTGCCAACAGGAGCAGGGAGGTGATCGTGCCCCTGTACTCAGCACTGGTGAGGCCTCACCTTGAGTACTGTGCTCAAAACTATGTTCAGTTTTGGGCCCCTCACTATAAGAAGGACACTGAGTTGCTGGAGCGTGTCCAGAGAAGGGCAACAAGGCTGGTGAAGGGTCTAGAGAACAAGTTTTACAAGGAGAGGCTGAGGGAGCTGCGGCTGTTTAGTCTGGAGAAGAGGAGGCTGAGGGGGGACCTTATTGCTCTCTACAACTACCTGAAAGGAGGCTGTAGTGAGGCAGGTGTTGGTCTCTTCTCCCAGGTAACTAGAGATACAACAAGAGGCAATGGCCTCATGTTGCATCAGGGGAGGTTTAAATTGGATATTAGGAAAAAATTCTTCATTGAAAGAGTGGTCAGGCATTGGAACAGGCTGCCCAGGGAAGTGGTGGAGTCTCTGTCCCTGGAGGTGTTCAAAAAATATGAAGTCATGGCACTTCGGGACATGATTTAGCAGGCATGGTGGTGTTGGGTCGACGGTTGGACTTGATGGTCTTAGAGGTCATTTCCAATCTTAATGATTCTATGATCCTAATGAATTACTATAATTGAAAGGTATATGGAGAATATATGTTTTGTTCAGCAAGCACTGAGAGCAAAAGCATTTGACAGATGTCTGTCTTTCAGTATATGGGCCTCAATCCTTAGAAATCTGCACTTGGTCAATCTGCACAAAGGCACCACAGGTTCTAAGCAGCTTGTAAAGGAATCCTGTCTAGTTACAGTTTCCCACAAAACTTTCATAATCCTCAGAGGTCATGGAAACCTAAAACAAAGTCAAAAGCTCAACTTCATGGGACTCCTTTTCTCTCTTAGGGGCTAATTAGTTATTTTATTTAAATCCCAAAGTAGGAAGGTTGCTAATCTTTGACTTCAAAGTTCTCCAGTTATAAAACGTAATTAAAGAGAGCAACTCTTCCTTCTAGTCTGGGAAGAGCTGACTTAACATTTTTGTTCCTTTCTTTCCCTGTTTCCATAAGAGTGTTGATTTGCAGGAATCCCTCCCTCCCATTCAGATCTTCGAACAGCACTTGGGGAGGTAGGGCTACTCTGAGTGCTAGCTTTTAGTTTTTATGCCTTCTAGCTGTGATGGATGTAGGTTTTAGGTACTGGTGCAAAACACCTGCCCGAAGTGGAAACATAACAACAGCATGGAAGGATATGGCATTGACAGTGGTGGAAGGAGAACATGCAAGCTCATACAACTAGAGTATTCATTTAGACTGTTATTAAGAGTGCCCTACACAAATGTTTCCTACTCACTAGGAGGCACCAAGACCTATACACTCTAACTTAACTTCATAGGTAGTATCAACGTGATAAAATATTTTGACTTACCACTGAAAAGAAAAACTTATTTAAATATTACAGACAAACCACAATTTTTTTCCCCAAATACAGTTTTAGTAAATTTCAACACTAGGTAGAAGCACAACACTTTTTCGTATGGATTCTTTATTAGAGGTTCCATTATATTTTGTGAAGTAAAAAGTAAATCAGTATTAGATTTTTAAATTACAACAAATTATAGCAAGTTGGCTTTCTAGTTACTATGGTTACAAGTCCCAATAGACCATTCTTTAAGAATTTTCTCCCCCACCCAAGATAGCAATAGTCTTTTAAAAATATTATCTAGACTACAGCAAAAGACGATTTATAGTACATTTATGCTGATATGCAAATTAGAAGAGCTTTTGTTAATGAGACTGCCACTTGGGCACAAGCACTGGCATCCTTCTACTGAGAATGACAGCTGCTAGAAATTATAGGTCTTAATTCTAAATAAACCATGAATACTCTAAAAATAAACTCCACAGCATTTTAATTTGACAAATATGAAAACTATTCACTGTAACTATCTGACTAACCTAAGAATAAGAATCCAAGACAGCGGCTTTTTCTCATACTGTCATTTCTGAATACAGTGTTCATTTCTGTCAGGAGCCTCTGTTCTGTTTTGCACTAGTCTCTACAGTTCTTCTATAGTCGTTTTCATCATAATTACTAAGTACTTTTACTCACTTACAGCTGTGTACTGAGTAACGTGACCTATGGATTACACGGGATTGTTCTGTACATTTTGCTCTCATACAGGCTTAGAGGAAAAGAACTTAATACAATCCGCAAACTATCCCCCTCTCCCCCTCATTGTGAAGTGAAGGTTGTGCATATGTATTTAGTATTTCTTTTCATGATAATCACATAGAATGATGCAACAAATGGATTTGCAACCAATCTCATGCAATAGGCATGAAACTTCCCCTACAATACTCAGATGGCATCAGAATTGTCAGTTCACCCAAATTTTCCTTTCAGTTGTTATCATCACACACACTGAGGGGACACAATTTTCAGATTCCTAGAAACAATGATTTGGAATGACTGCAATAACAAAGATTAATATCTAGGTCAAAACTGATATTTGCTGTCCTATTTCAACAAAATGATGGAAGTCAACTGCCAATATTATCACTCGCAACTTTACCGACGCCTAAGAAACCGGGCAAGCTGAAGCTACAAATGGCTTTGTCTGGCCCACACTGAAAGCAAAGAGTATCTAAATACCTTTAAAAACCTGTTCCTTTGTAGTTTTTTTTACTTCACTGGTATTAGCAATGGAGCCACATGTTTGATTTGCTGGTATGCTATCCTTGCCATTGTATAAGGAAATAGGAACCAAAAATTTGTGCAACATTTATCTGGAATGCATTAATATGAAGGAACACACATGGAAGTCTACTTGCGATTCACAAGGTTTACTACTTGTGTTTCATTAAACAAAGGCTGTTTCATATAAACAGATAATTTAAAAATTATGTAAAATGTTTACCTACATTAAAATATCCCCTAGCTATTGTGTTTTCCGTTTTGCTTAATATCAACACTATTTTCTTTTTCCCTTAGAGTCCTACACTAAAACTCTTTATCATGTCATGCAGCTACTATAAATTCCTGATTATTTTCTGTAAGCCAGTCCTTTTACTAATAATAGATTATACTAACTTAATCTTAACCAGACAATATGTTTATTTTGTTTCTAATACAGGACATTGTATAAAACTTTCAAGAAGTTAGAAAAGCAGATTAAATATTCAGGTAAATATTAATTAAGCAATCCATCAAGGTATTAGACCATCTGCTATGGACTCAAGAGTTCCTTATCAGTGACAAAGGGAGAGAGCGTGGGCAGCAGCTGTAATCCCATTCAGGTAGATGCATTTCCAGGTGTGGGAGAGAAGTTATCATTCTATGCTCATTTAACAAACCAGATCCACCTAGGTATATTGCTGTTTAATTACCTCAAATTCATCTAGGTCCACAACAATATAGTGTGCTTTCCAACTTGGGGTAAATGTATCCTCCATCCTCCCCCTTTCAGCTAGGATGTGGGTAGCCAGGCAAGGAGTAGTCAAGAGCCAGAAGACCAGAAAGAGCACAAGGAAACATAATTCTAGGAAAGTGCTTGGCCCTGAGCTGGCTCTTGGCTGCTACTGCAGTGCTATTTCTTTGCCTAAAGCAGTCCAAAGCACAATATATTCCCGCTCACAGGACTGACCTGAAAACCCCAGTAATACCTATTCTAAGTTCCCCAGACATAATGAGAGACTCACTCCCCTCCAACGAGCTATCTGCAAGGTCAGGTCGGACAGGACTCTGAGCAATCTGATCTAGTTGAAGACATCCCTGCTTACTGCAGAGGGGTTGACCTTTAAAGGTTCCTTCTAACCCAAACTATTCTATGATTCTATGATCTGTGATGACTTCTGTGCTCTTAACTCACTGTGGCCCAAGTATATCATGGAGGGAGGAGCACGTGGTCACTCAGAATAGGGATTAGGACAGAAGACGATGAATTCTATCTTTCTTGAAATGAACAGAGCCAAGAGCCAAGGTTGCCGTTCCTTGTACTTGGGGTTTCTTTCTGCCAGACAGTGAAGGAGGTCAGAAGTAGCAGTAGTAAAGTAGTAAGTGTTGGTACAACCCACACCCCATTTGGTGCACATCCACAGTAGTATTTTACGCAAAACAAAAGTCGAGGAGACATGCACCAAACACTGACTACTGCCTCTCTATATTTGTAGTGGTGAACCAGATATCTGACTTCAAAAGGATTGGGCTGCCTCTGCATGTTACCTGAACTGCATGAACAGCATGTCTTCAGGAGTGGAAGCCTTGTTTCATTCAACCCATAGGGCTCTTATGTGATTATTTTTCTCCCTTCTTTTCTTGGCTGTTTCTCAGAAGTTGAACAATATTTATAAGACAAGTAACCTGCACCTGCAACACTTCTGTGCTTGCCATTTTATAGTTTAGATATCTAGAAATCACATAACATTTGTAAACTTTAGACAAAGATAATAATGGAGTGATCATGCTTCTACTGTAAATATTGCTAGAGATTTTTGATTACGGAATACCATTAATTGCTATGACTGTTCTATCACTTTTGCTTTGAGGAGAACATGTATTTTAAAAGGCAATGAACAACAACACGACTGAACCAAAATTCTCCAGCTCTATCCAGACTAGGATGCAGCTGTATGCTCTGAGACTTGTCCCCTAATTATAGAAACTGGGGGATCTAAACAGACTACATTGTGGCTCCTTTATGGTTCACGAACCCAAGTTTTCTGTCTTTGGAAACGTGTGGTTGATATTTGTGCTGCTCCCACCTTGGTTGGAAACCAAGATACAGGAAGGACACATACATAGACCCTTTGGCTGGGACACACAGCTTTACTAACCTCTTACACTAGCTGTACGAAGCCAGGGCAGGGTAAAACAGAGGAATAGTTCAGCAGTAAATATCAATACAAGATACACTAAAATCCATCTTAAATGATAAAGATTGTGATATTTAATTGTGACAGCAAAGGGAGAGAGTTCTTAGAAAGACTGTGTGCCTCTCCTTAATACTGTAGGCAGGGTTAGTGAGTAATTTTCCTACTGCCAAAAATTGTCCCCATAGTGCTACACAAATAAAAATAACTAGCATCATGGGCCTAAGGACATTTATCCTTTCGCTATGAAGTTCACAATATTACACATTTACTGAAGACTCTTATTAAGCTTTCATTGAAAACTGCATAAATTGTACCAAATAAAACCCACTAGGCTGGAAAGGGTTGCCTGGCAGTACTTCCCTGTTGTCAGTGGAGACCTTCCCTGACATGAGCAGGGCTTCACGTGGTATAACTGCTCTGAAAGGAGCTGTGAGCTTCTCACTGGGTAGCCGGAGCATTACACTGTTAATAACTGAACAGTATTTGTGGGCTAAAAGACTTTCTTTGTCCTTCACTGAAAAAAAAAACAAAAAAAAAAGAAAAAGTATAAAGTGTATACATTTCTTTGCTTGAGGGATCTATACTCCTTACAAGAAAAACAACACTTCTATGCAGAATTATCATTACAATCTCTGTCCTCACACGATTAAAATATTATCCTTTCTAAAACCTTGCAATGTTCAAAACAGAATCATTATTTATATTTCCCACAAGTAGAAATGTATTGTATTATTTTATTTTCAATTACTTAGCCTTATCAGCTGGCTGGGATAGAAATGGTGGGAAATACAGTTATATGTACTTAGAGTCATAAGACAGACTACTGTAGCACTGCCAAATTACTGTCACCAACAATAGACAGCTAATTTCCTTTAACTGCTATGATTTCTATTAAAAGTTATTATAATAGCTGGATTCTTAAAATCTAAAGAGTCCTTCACAGTTCACTTCCGATTATCAGTTATCTTCGTGTGACATTTCTGAAAAGCGTAAGATCAGCAGCTTCAATTATTTATTAAAAACAGGTGTTCAGACACAAATGTGTTATTAGTACCAGTAAGGAAAATGAGACTGGCTCGGAAAACTATATTACATTTGTCTGATTTTCAGCGAAGACTGTTCTAATAAAACAAAACAAAGCAGAGTTATTACAAAGAATCATAAAACTTTCATTTTCTAACATTTCCCTAACTTATTTTCACTGTTGCATATAAATATATGCATTTTAAGAGAAGGCACAAGCAAAAGTTATTGCAAGTGTTGGAAGCATTAAATAAGATGTTGGAAGAATGGCAGCAAATTGATTATATAGAATAAAACTAATGGACCTTGACAGCACTGTCTGCTTAAGCTCTTTTCTGCTTCACTTTTTCATTGTCCATTCAGTTTAGGGCTACCAGTAAAAAACCTGCAAGTCTAGTAATGTCATAGTGCCCAAACTCTTGATACAGAATGAAAAACTGTCTTTGGCACCTAACAGTCTTCTGCGAGCTGTCTTCCTTTTGTTCCAGTGGCGTCCACCCTGCTTGTGTATTCATCTTTTGGTCTAAGCAGCAAAAGCATTTCCTTCCTAGTTGTACTGGAGATGACTGTTCTCTCATGACAAGGCTATGCTCAACACTGGTTAATTAGTAAGCTCATGGTAGCAGAGCCGTCCATCTTCTCCTTTACCACACAAACTAGGCATTTATATGCAGCACACGCTGCAGACTTAATATTAGGACAAGTCTTACGGTGGCAATCAAGTTCTTACACTTGATTTTTTTTCTTAAATGGTAATAATTCATTTCTGAAGTTCCACCTATCTATCCGTCAAGTGATGAAGTGTCACAGCACAGAGGGGAGTAATCTGTTATGTTGTCTATGCATAATTTAACTCTTTAATTCAGAGGGGAAAAAAATGTATCTAGTATTAAATAAAGCCAATTATTCTCATCTGCATTAGTGTTTTCTTTACCTCCTCTACAATCTGTGTTTTTAGGTATATGTAATAGAAATCTAGCAGCTTTCCAGTTTGTAGTCTTTATACAGCAAAAATCTGTGGCTGAGAAGTGAGCTACAATATCAGCCTTTGCTCAGAGGAGTCCTGAAATACAGAAAGTGTGAAAGCATTGCAAGAGGCATAAAAAAGCAGAGGTCTGAGTGTTTATTCTAAAGTGATTCTAGCACACAAGTCACCACAATGGCTCTCATTTTTACATAAACTCTGTGCAAATCCTGGCATTATTTATCTTAATCAAAATCACGTATGTTGGTCAATAAATGGTAATAAAAATTTCCAGGCAAGACATTGCTTAAAAAATTTATTCAAATATTGTGCTACTCCTGTTGGGAAAGTGAGCTTCACAAATTCACTTACAGAACGAATATGGTGAAGACTACAGACTAATATACAGTGGATCCTATGCATATTTGTGAAGGTACTGGATATAGATTACTTTCCTTTTGTCAATTATAGACATAAATATTACCACATTTCATCATAGAAGTTTAGGATATTTCAGATAAATATTTAAAGTTGGGCTTTTCAGAAATAGGTTTGATTTTAAAGTGTCTCAGAAGAGAAGGCTTCTGATATTTTCTTGTCTTTTCCTGTCATCCCTCAAATAACTTTTGAGCCAGTGGGCCAAATTCAGGTAGATTTAGCAAAAGGGTAGAAGGCTCAAAGAGAATTTCACTTCCTAAAAGATTTTATAAAATTGGAGACAAGAAGAGAGGAAGTTAATAGATAACTGTGGACACCGCTACATCCTGAGATACAATTTCTTGAGAGGAAGATAGGCAGAACGTAACAGCTACACACCCCATCTGAAGGCAGCTGGGGCAGGCAATCTGCATGTATCTAGTTGCAGACTAATGACAAAATGCTTTATCTGCAGGGGTGTCACAGACAGACCCAGGAAGGAACAGATGTTATTGCCATGGAAGACAGATCTGAGAGATTAAAGCACAAAAGTCCATAGGAAACCAGGCACTCTCATTAGCTCTACAGCTGATAGAACAACTAGTATACTGTTATAATGTATTCACTAGCATGCTTAAGACACATCACCTTCCTACACAGCTGAGTAGAATCCTTTCAATGGCCTGTTGTATAGGTGATGTGTATACATTGACAGATTATTCTGATTAACAAGACACCATTTTTTGTTTTGTGACTGACAGAGAAGGACACATGGTGTTCCCTCCAGCTGAGGGCTGCCCCTACCTTCTGCATTCAAAGACCACGTTGGGTGACTGAAAGACTTGGGGAGGCACCAGGGGATATGTTGTCCCTTCCAAGATTTACTGACCAAAAATACGCATGCTCCTGTTACATACAACCACACCTACTTCATGGTGCAGGTCTTACTAAAGGAGTATCCCACATGTGACTGGTCACTAAATTTCATTTCTCTTCAAGGCACAGACACGAAGACCTCCAGCTCTTATGATTTCACAAAACACCGAGGCCTGGCTTCACTGAAGACTGTCTGCCAAGGATAAATCTACTTCATGTTTATACGTACTGAGAGTCACAATACACAGAACTACTGTGCTCACAAATCACCACAACCAACAATAGACAGCTAATTTCCTTTAAGCATTTCATAACGATATGCCTGCCACAGGACAGGCAGGCAGCCCTTTTCAAGAAATTCTTCTTGCTCCTAAGATAGAAAGAATACTGGAGTAATGATAGGCAAATTAAACTTTTTATCTTTGAATCAAAGATATATATAGAATTACTTTCTTGGTGACTGCAAGCCTAATCATGTTTGCTTCTGTTTATGTTTGCAAGGCTTTCCTAAGCACCAGGATTTCCTTTTACAAAGGAGAGCAAAGTTAATAGCACTATCAGGCAGACAGAAATTGAAATATTGTAGCACCTAAATGCTCAACAGCAATAAAATCAGTGAAAGTATGTGAACTATGGACATACTTTCACTTTCCAGTATAAAGCTGATATAAGTTGTTGAGAAGTACTAGTATATGTAAGCATATGAACAGTACTTTCCAATATAACTCCTTCAGGAAACACTGAATTGATTGGTATATGATGTTATTGTATTTAAAAATGTCCTGACATCTTAACAGCTGATGTCCTTTCCTGTTCTTGGTGGGGGATTTTAATTATTCAAAGTGTAGCTGTATTGTGTTAGTATTGTGAAAGACTATTTCCAGCTTGTAGGAGAGGTTCTAGATCTTCTGTCAGATACCCTGCCCTGAGCAAGAACAAAAGCACTTTTCACTCAAACCTTTCCGTGACAGGTTTGTAGCTCCCTGTAGACTCTGGACTGAACTGACTGTTGACATTGAAGCCTAAGTTTTGTTGACTGTGAAAAAAGAAAAGTGTCTGATTTTACATGAGACCTTAACTTGTTTCTTCATCATTTGCTAAAAAATTTTCCAGAAGTTTCCTAGCTTTGAGGAAGATTGGCCAGCTTTTGTAATTAGAGTTGCATAAAGAAGACTGAGGTAAACACTGGTTGGAATTTTCTCAGTCTTACATTAATTACTGTCCACTTACGAGACAAGCAGTAGTTGCCAGTTTAATCGTTTTATGAGACGCCATTTATCATTCATGCTAAAATGGCCCTGGGTAGGTTCTTTTTATCCATTATAAATCAAAATAAATAATGAATAATGATAAGTAATTGCAACTAATGAATCAGACATGGTGTTCCTTATTCCCACTGCATCAGCTCTATATATATGCACTGCTTAGAAGGCGCAGAACCACCTTCATAGCAAAAAATATCAGGGAGGGTGACGCCACTATTCCAAAGAGCTTTTGCAGCAATTCAGTATTTGGCAAAAGAGAATAATTTGGAATTAATCTACATGTTTTAAAAATTAAGAAAGAGAGCAGTGCCTATTTTCTTGTTGCAGAGCTGTAAGGTGGACTTGTATAACGAGTGAAACATTTTTTGCATAGCTTTTAGCAGTGTGTGGGCTACACGAGAAATAGTGCTCAGGCCTACACTGCTTCATTTTTTCATACCATTTACAAAATCCCTGAAGTCTATAAAAATAGATTTGTGGATCCTTGCCAGATTTTCTCAAACATATTTCATATTTACAAAAGTAGTCCTGTAACAAATTTACATTTTTTCTATTGGCAGTTTTCGCTAATATATATCCCATATGGTGGTGAGTTAAAGATTAAAAACCATGATGCACTCTCATTGTTGGGGGTAGCGTAAGAGTTCTCATGATAGACAGATAAGAAGATAAAAATAAACAGTTGATATACAAGTGCTTCTCATTGCTTTATACAACATACAGGTCAACCAAAAATCCAGTATGTGCGTAAAGCTGAAGCTAAAGGAGCATATTAGAGAACTGTTATACTCCTCTGCTGTAATGTGTATTATGCAAAATTATTTGATACAGTAGGAGACTAGATAATATACATAACAAGCCTGCGTGCAATGTAAGTTTGAGCCACCAACATGCTTTAATGTTTGACAGATCAACACCCTATTTTATAGAAATTTTGAAAATAAAAAATATCTATTAGACCTGATGAACAAAAGAGGCCACAAAATCTTTAGAATTAAAAAAAAAGGTATAGAGCAAAGGTGCTTCAGGTCAAGAAAGTATTTCATTTGATAAACTCATTTTTTTGTTAAATACTTGAAAAATAAAGACTAACTTGAAAAAAAAAAGTATTTTGGGATGAGAAATGGGAACACTTTGTTCTAGACATCTGGAGAGTATTTTATTTTGATATTTTTGCTTTTTCAAATCCTTTTAGTCAAAACAATTCACTAAATTCAATACAAATTATTTACCTCAATCAGAGAGTCATGCCTCAATAGAAAGTTGTATGCCAGAAAACTGCTTCTCCTATAAATTATGTGGGAAATAGTTCTATGGAGGTATTCATGCTGATCTTGTAGGAATACCTGAATGGTAAGAAAGCCTCTGTTATAGCCGTAGTCATAATGGAGTACAAATACAAGGGAAAAACCTAAACACATTAATTTGATGTTTTTAAGTATCACAGGAAAATAACTGATATTTGATTTGAATGAAAATAGAAAGAAGAACAATTATTTGAACTGCACTTGTAAAAAAAAATACTGTATGCAGATTTTTTCCTACATTTCACACACAATTTAGCAGAGACCCTTTCCCAACTATATAGAGCTACCCAGCAACGCACTAAAGGCTTGCTTTAACAAAGCCAATTTCGTCCTTCAAATATCTACTGTTTTTGCAAGGATCACTTTCCTAGGGTACTGTGTTAATCATACCACCACTATGCAGCCCTTTTAAACATAAAGTTTAATTGACTTGTCTTCATTTGAAGCACTATATAGATTATTCCTTTCCTACATATTTTTTCATTTGTCAGAGATTCTGTCCCTGATCAAATTATGACACTTGCATTGCTACTAGCTGTGTTTTTAAACATAGTCTTCACAGTTGCCTCTAATGTCTAATAGGACTTCCCTGCAAGCATCCACAGAGACTCCTCTTTAACCTCCTTTAAATCCCTCCTTGAAACTCTGCGCTGCCTGACAGTGATTAAGTCGCTGGTACCCTGGTAATGCTGCCTCTTCAGCTGAGCAGCTCTGTCTCGTCGTTTCAACCCACTTCCCCATCTGTCTGTCGCAACCTGCCGTCTCTTCTCCTCTCTTCTAACCTCTCTGAGCAAGGGCAATATTTTCATGCCATGTTTATAGAACACCTGGTACAATAGGATTCTCGTGCATGACTGAGAATGTAAGTTTTGAGCAAATATAGACAAAACATGTATAAAAACATCTATAAATAAAAGTGTTTTGGTGTTTTGAGTTAAGCTTCTGTTCCCTAATTAGAGCAAAATGTTTAGCTCCCCAGAGGAAACGAAAGCAAGGCTACATGTAAAATATCACTGTCTGCCGGGGGCTGGGGTCTTAGCATAAAGCTGTGCTCAACCTGTATATAAACCTGGGTAAAACAAAGGAGTTTTTTTTCAGATAGGGCTTACAGGCCCACAAAAACTGTGGAGAATTTGACCATTACAGCTCTGGCCCTATTAACATGCTTTCCTTTCCTCGAGACTGCAAGAGTTCTCTAGCGCAGAATGGAATGTTTCTCTGTTGCTCCTGTGGCGAGGATTTTGCTTAGTATGGGGGGAAAGAGTACCATGGCCATTCTGTATCTCACAAAGACATCAAGTAATGCTGAATACGCATGAGGATCCGTCCTTCAAAATCCAAAGAGAAACAAAATATTTGTCAATCCTCTTTCATCAAGGGAAGTGATTTAGAGGGGAACGTGTCACAGGTGGGCAAGACAGGGAGGCTCCAAAGGTCTTGCTCCCAGGCTGTGTTCTCATAACTCACTATTAATGAGCACAAGTAATAGAATCAAAAGAAGGTGCTCAAAATAATTCATTTATACTGGATAGGAAATTAGACAGAAGCATAGAGTCTTTTTCACTATCCCAGGATGAAGAAATATTTTGCAACAGGAATGCGATCATTGAAGCATAACAAACAAAAGGCACGCATCTGAAAAGACATCTGTATTTGCAGGATGGAAGCCAGCATTTCCAACTCATGGATTATATATATGAATTACTTAATCATTATATTTACTGAGATTTATCCGAGTACATTTTCTTCTGCAGTCTGTAATGGGAAACAGCAGAGGTGCATTTGTAAACCAGACCTGAACTACTAAACCAGGGAACTCCACACGCAACATTTTCTGCAATGCAAACCAAAGGAGCCAAGAGTATTTAAACCAGTTAAAAACCATTTTGACTGTGTAAGAAAGCCTGAGTAGAGGCAGAACTAGGAATCTGATTTAAGGTAGGGAACATATTTAGTGATGACTGAGAATGCTGAATACGAGAACATGGTATGTCACACCTTTGTCTGCATGGAAGAAGGTGGCCAGGGAATTCTAGGTTCACAACTAAACAGTAATAGAGACTTTTCCAGCTATGTGCAGGACAAAAGATATATTTTAATTTTTATAATTTCTACTTAGTAATTATAGTCAAACGAGGGGATGGGAGCTGGAGAATATTTGCAGAATCCACAAAAGCTAACGGAGATGATGGATATTTCAGGGAAGGATTTCAAGAAAGTCTCATGTTCAGAGGCATTCACCTGTAAAACAAATTTCTGCCTAAGATTATGATGACCTCTGTAGAGCATTAAGAGAGGAAAGTGTCATTTTCTTTTTCTCGAGTGAACTTTCTGATAATTTCCCTGAGATTTTCATCAGGCCCATATCAAATAAGACATAACGACACAATTACACCATAGCTAGACGAAGATCTGCCTATCTTGTTATCCCTGTTTGGACAATGGCCTGTGGCCGATGTTGAAAGAACAGTCTAAAAACAGAAGAAGTATGCAGTGACCCTTCCTCTCACATGCCATTTCTGCTTCCAGAATACTACTGGTCAGGGTCTACGCATTTTGTGTCTGCTAGTATCTTTATTGCATTAGTGATTCTATTTTTTTTTCACCATGACAAGTTGTACTTGCTTTTTGAAACAAAAAAAAAAGACATTTTGTGGTCTTCACTGCATTATCACTCAATCGAAGGAAGACTTCATGTGACATAGTTTTTTGGTGAGCTACTAAAAAAGTTTTAAAAAGCAGTGATTTTTCCATAACAAACAGATAAAACTGTTATCACGACCTAATGAATGCCTTAAATGCCAGTGATGTGTTTTATGGAGGTATTTAAATAGGTGCATTCACTGTTTCACCTGGCAAAAGCACATGACATACAGCTCAGCTCAGTTTTGTATTTACCATATATTTACCAGTTGAAAGGGAGGGGGACTCAGTAAAAAGATGGCTTCTCTTTGCCAGTCATTAGCTACAAAAGATGGTATAGAAGAGTAATACCAGATACAGTGAAGATGCCTGCAGACTTATGGACTTCAAAATGACTAGGTTTTGGTTGTTAAGAACTACAGCTATTAATTCTAACCCAATGGTCACCGTTTGCTATTTTTGCCTTGAATAGTAGCTTGTACTTCTATGTTACACTTCAAAAAAAAAAAATCTCAGTAACAGTCTAAAGTAATTATTTAACTGTTACAAAAAATCATTAATTAATGACATTTATTTTTCCCTTTCAGCCCATTAGTCCATCAAAAATTTGCTTATTATGACTACTGGTCATGCAAGGGTTTGCAAGGATTCAGAGAAACTGTTTAGCCAAAATTCAAAATGTTCAGTAGTTACTGATTGTTCATGAGTCTACATCATTGTTGTTGCTGACAACTTAGACTTGTTTCTGACAGTTTAAGCATTCTATTGAATTTACAAAGCTATTCAATAATCCACATACAAAAAGGTATAACTTCTTTCCCCTCTTTTTTACTCATAGTTCTGAAAGAAGAATTGAACAATTTGATAGTCTTAAATTATTTAAAATAACAACAATTCTTCAAGTCATTATGTGTCTTAATAAAACCCTTACTACACAAATTAATCTTCTTTGAAGACCATCTACATATGTAAATAAACATCATTGCTGTAATACTAAAATAACATCTATGTAGAAAAAAACAACTCTGCAAGACGGAAATAGTTCAGTCCCTCTCTTTGCTTAAATTGACCTTTGTAGTAAAATTGTTGGAGAGGAAACAACATATTAAACATCAAATTGACCTAGGACAGATAATATTACTGGAATTTAGCCATCAAATATTTCCTTTTTTCTTAATTGGCTATTAGTCTCTATGAACACAGAATAGTCAGGAGAAAAAAAAGCTTTTATATTTGTTTTGCTCTTGCAGATTTGGTCATGCAGAGTGTACAAAGCCGAGTAAGCTCTCACACATCGTAAATCAGGTTCTTTGTAGAGTACGAGACTTTGAGGGTTTATTCCTCTTCTGGGCATGAAGCACCAGAATACAAAGAGTAGCATGGCTAGCCGAAATAATTGCTTGTGCCACCCATGTGAGCTGTATATTTTCACTTCCAAGTCATTATCTTTTATAACTCACAGTTAGTGCAAGTAAAGAAGCTCATACTAAGTGATTGTTACAGTGTCTAATCAGATGCCCAGATGGTTACTAAACAATATAAAACTGTTATTAAACAGGACCTAACAATAAACATGTTATTTCTAGGCTTTTTGTAAAACAACCCTCACGAAAAAAAAAATCACCTACAGTTAATAACTGCCTCTAAAAGTTAAAGTCAACGGAGATTTTTATTTTAAACTGAATAAATGATGGATGAATCCCTCCTTTACTCAGCATCTATTTCCTAAAAACTTATAAATAAGAAGGGCTTGCATCACTGCTGTGTTCTTCAACTTTTATGCTACTATCATTGCACAAAATTACACTGTTGTAAAACTAGAAACTATTGAGCTTCTAGCATCTGAATTTCTGTAACAAACACTACAATACCATGCATTTTAGAGCAGCTTCAGAGCTGCTCAAATACAGGATCAGGTACAAGCACAACCAGAACATTCAAGTTAATACACCAGCATGCCGTGACAGCCAGAAAAACAGATGGAATAGAAACTGTTGATTTCTGCTAGCTGAAGGCTTCCCAGCTATGATGAAATGTCTAAAAGCTCTGGCCAGTAAGAGTTGAACAGGGTTAGAGAAAGTCTTCTCGTCCCAACCTTTTAGATCAACTAGCATAAGTATTTCCAATTAAAAATATTCTTAATAAAAAAGGACAGAATAACAGAATCACCCTCATTGTCTTAAATTTAGTCGCTACTAGTTGGCTGATACTTTTAAATCAACTTACGACCAGCAAAATCAAAAGAAAAACCTCCAATTTTTTTGACAATTATAAATTACTCTATCATATTCACTGGTATTTTTAACTTAAAGCCATAAAGAACTTATTTCTTCCCTTTCATTCTTAAATAATAGTTTTGCATGCGAAAGAATGAATTACAACTGCAAATGTGCCTATTTGAATAATTACAGATACTGTATTCCATTGTTTAGTTACAACAGAAATGAACGCAGACAGCATAAAACCAGGCACTAAACATCCCCCACCGCCCGCACTAACTTTTTGCAAAACGTTTTTCCAACACTTCTTACCAATTGAAACCAACCTGACATAAAATCCGGCATTTACCCTTTTGGGGTAGTAAGGACTGGGTTCTGTACCTTTTGTAAGTGTTTTGGTTTTGAAATCTCCTTCCTTTTGGACCTTTAAAAGCATATTTAATTCTGTCAAAATAATATCAACCATTTCACAATATATTTGGGTACCAGAAGACAGAGTTTTAAGGAAGATTTTCCTGCATGGAAATAACGAAATCGAATGCAGCATGTTTAGCAAAAAATTTAATGAGACTAAAGTCTGCTACTTTCATGTTGCTATTTCCACTAGATTTTATGGTCTTCACATCCTAGTTAGTCCTAACAGACAGCCTCTCATTCAATATAGTCTCAATTCACCAAAGTACTTACACGTGGACTGGGTCCCTCTGAAGTCAGTTACTCATGTGCCTGAAAACCAGGCCAGTTCTTAACCACCTGGCTGAAGAGAAGCCTCATTTAATTTTCATTAAAGTCAGATGGAAGGAGTCCCTTTGAATTTTGAGAGATAATATTCAAGTCCTAAAACCCACACCACCTTGTGAATTCTGTGTGAGTGGATATCAGTATCCAGAGTATATTGGTCTGCTCTAATCCTACGGCACAGTACCTTCAGCTGTTTCTCACACACTGGAGAACTTGCACTGTTGTTTAATTTTGTCCCAAACCCGTTCTTTCCCTTTGCCACTGTCCTATCTACCTCTGCCATGGTCCCACAGCTGGTGATCTGCTATGCTAGCACAAGGTATCAACTGAATACAATGCCTCCGATATTAAAGGTGTCAATGTAAAGTGTTTCAACGCTTAAATTTATTCTTTTGGACACCTGCATTAAATGTTAGAGAGAGCATTATGTGCCTCTTTGGCCTTTGTAAATGTTAAGGAAAATTAGGACCTCTGGATAAGCAATCAACGAGAACATGTGTGTTGACAGAGGAGCTACCCACAGCAAACCAGTAACAAATGCTTAAGGCCTAGGTGCAGCACAACCCCTGCCTATGCTCAATGCAATTCAATAAATGTATTTTCTTTCCATTTTACTATGCCTCTCTAAAGAAAAGCTCTGGATTATAATTAAAACAAGCACTTTGAAGGCTTTAAGACCTTTTTCTTTTCAATAAAAGGAATTTATAGGGCCCTGTCATATCATCAATAATAAGGCAAACTCTCTACTGCAGAGACACTTTCAGCTTAAAACTCAGTGGGACAATCTTTCCTTTCAGAACTACACATTGGTCTGTCCCTATCAGAGAATAGCAAGAGTGAGATGCTTAACTTGCTTTATGCTGTATTATAGTGGAAAGCATTATGTCATTCGCCATCTTTTCAAATAAAAAGACTAGGGCGTATCACATGAAACTAGGAAGTAGCAAGACAAGGTAGAGGTTGATGCAGTGTGTAGCTGTGGGAATAGTTCTTCAGGACTATGTGGATGATAAAAATTTACAGGAGTGATACCGGACAAGTTAAAGGAAAAAGAACTGTCAGAGCTAAACGTCAAACTAAACATGAAAGTAACACCTCAAACTCAGTGCTTCTAGTATTCTGGAGAAATGTTATGACAGGCTTATTCTGTCTCTATATGCTTTTACAGCTGGCTATCACTAGAGACAAATCTAATAGGTTAGAGTACCTCTGTTCTGATCTTGATCCTACTGAAGTGACCAAGAAAACTGTCATTCAACTGATTTCAGGAAGTCAGGACTTCTTTCCATGTTTTATTTACTATATCTAGTATTGAAGCACAAACCAGGTAGAGGTCTTCTTTTTCTGAATACAGATATGTAACAGGAGAGATTATTGATGTGAAGGGCCCCAGACCACCGCAGTTTATGCTCCTGTTTAGCAGTCCACACGAGCAACTGCAGAATTCAGTGTGCAAAGTGTAGCAAGCTTGTAAATCTTTGATTTCACAGCCTGAAATGGCAAACAACATCAAAAAAACCACAGGATCATAACAGCTATTAATTAAGCACACTTCAAATATTTCTGACTGCTCCTCAGTCTCTCATTAATAGATTAGCTAATTAATCATAAGTATCTTAAATACTTGATGATGTTTTTGAATGTTTTTGTTGCCTTGATGTTTCAGGTGAATAATATTTTTATTTTCCCAGGCTGATTTTAAAGAAAAAGAAGTGTTAAAACAACAACTTTTTAAAAATGACCTTTTCATTTAGGAAACATTTAAGAGCCTTTGTTAGAGTTCATAATTAATTTTGAGTTGGAGAAGATTTGTAAATGGGAAGGACTATAAAGTCAAGCCAGTCATTGTACTGTTGAGTTATATTTCCTTTGGCTGACAAACCTTCTTGTTTTCTGTATTGCTTCTTGTCTGTATTCTCTGTTACCTGTATCACTGATACACAGAGAATGAGCTAGAGCAGAAAGTCTTCTTTGGTAGGAGTCATGGCAAGAGTTTGTAGGAATGTCTGCATGTTTTATGAAGCTTAAGTCACAATATCTGAAAAGTGCTTAAACATAGCCAGGCCTAATGACATCAAAAACACTGTATTCAAAATACTGGACAGTGTACTTGTTAATAAAAGTTGTAACACTGATTTATTCCAGTAGCCTGTCTCTAACAGAGAGCATGACAAGATGCCATGGGGAAAGTAATAAACTGTTATGGAATAATCTGCCTATTGGGGATGTTTCTTCTTAAGCCTTAAGCCTGAAAGCCATATTGCTTACAATATCTTTATTTGATATAATACAAAGTCGAAAGTAGCATGCAAATATTTAATTAATTTAAAAACTGTATTAAGTTCTTGGCCTCAATTCTATCCTGCCTGTGAAAATGAGATTCACACATAGTCTGTGCTTATAAAATTTGTATTTTATAACAGTATGTTTTTGTTCTTTATTTTCTTTCAGTCATCCATTATGTGATACAACAACAAAAGGTAAGTATGAGAGTGTGATTTATCTTCCTCATGTGTATCTACTTACACATTTCTACCATTTCTTCTCTTTAATCCTTTCTAAGTTAAAATAATATGTAGAGTTTTTATATGGAAGTCTTTATACTCAGCCTCCCTTCATGTGCCTGCTCTGTTTTCTGAATAATCTTTTTTGACCAAAACTGAATGTCGTATTCCAGCTGAGTGGTTATAATTGACTTATGTGTAACATAGCACTATTTTCTATCTGTCTATTTAAACATCCCAACGCCCTGTTTGCTTTTCCAATTCCTGCTGCAGTCATTGAACAATCCTTGAGAACATCAGGTCTTTACTGCTGAGTTAGAACTCAGCAACGTGCATGGTTAGCTCAAATTACGCCTCCCAATGAGCCCTGACTTTCATGTCAATCACTGAGCTAATCACTTGTCTGGCACTGCTGTGCCTCTCTGTAGGTCTTTTCCAGTCATTGTTAGCTGTCAGTATTATGCATTCTGAAAATGGTCCCATTCTTTCTACTCAGGCACATCTGACAGAGCCAAGGAGATAAAGTTGGAGTGCTAAGACATTTGGCTGGTTGTAGCTCTCCTACTGCAACACAGGGCTTCAGCAGAGAGCTTTGCCAAAACAGCTGTGCCACGGAAGAAAGATGTCACTGGAGGTTCTGTGATGTACGTTCTTCTGTAGGAGAATACTGATTCACTGAAACTGTGTTTCATGGAGATAATAAAATTTCTGTCAATTTACAAGAGAACCTATATTTTCTGACTCCACCTGCCAGCTTCAGATATTCATCTGAATATCTTGAGCTTCCAGACCTTTCACTGTAGTAGGCAGAAAAGAAGACAAGAGCTGAGATGCTGAGCCATCTCCAAAGCTCTCTTCTATAGTCTAGCTAAAAAGCAAAGGAGGAGATCTGGCGAATGAAGAAGCCCCGGAATACATGCTTTCAAACAAACTCAAGACTTCAGGGCTGAGTGCAACCCACCACTTTCAGATTCTCCCTGTCTTGTGAATATGAAATGGGAATGGTGCTTCTGCTCTCTCTTCTTTGTTCTTCAGCTTTCATTCCAAATCAGAATGAACTCTAACTTAAAAAAAAAAAAATCAACTTTTATGTATGTTTCTAATTCATTACAGTCCATACTCTTATAAAACAATTGAATGTCTGTCACTAAAACAGGACTTCATATATATTTTTACCTTACAATCTTGTCATACAATGTGATAGGACTGAGAAAATTGTTCAAGTACATGAACATGCACAACTGCTAAAATCGCATAATTTTTAATGAAAGAATTATATGCTCAGAAAGAGACTTTCTATTCCTAGTTAGAAATAAATTTCCATATCAAAGAAATAGATTTATTCTTATGGCTTAGACAAAAGGTTGGTGCAACTTGAACAGATTAGAAAATTTTTGACAGAACAATTTACCATTGGAAAGTATCTTTGATTTTGGAAAAACTACACAGAAAGGCATGTTATCAATGCTAAAACTTACTACAGTAGTACACAGTTTTTGATCAGATTTCATTTTGGGAATGGAACATTTATTTTTAATTTCAGAATAAGCTTCTTGTTTCAGAAGCATATTTCCATGTTAAAGAAAAATGTAGTTTTTTAATGTTAATTATGTTTTTAAAATTTTTATTGCAGTTCTAATTTAAACTTTGCGACTTTGAAGGTTGCCATTTTAGACTTTGCAGAACACTCTGCAAAACAGAAAATTCAATTTTTTACAATTCTAGACAGAGCAGCTTTACAGGTTCTTCAAAATGTGTGTCAAGAGGACATTGCAGTCACTACAAGGGATTTTGTCAGTTTCTAAAACTCAAAACGTTGTACTGCTATCACACATTATTTTATAAGATGTACTGGTTGGGAGTCTTATAATAGGAATAAAAATGTATGGAAACACCAGCTGCTAACCGTTCACGGACTTAGATGGAAAGCCTACATGCATTTCTGGCAGGCTGTTCAATAACTGGCAGTTACGACTAGTTGGCAAAAGACGGGATTGAGATGTTTTCAAAATAAGAACAAGATGCTCCCTTCTCTGGCTAAGTCCTCCTCCAGCAGCAACAATTTAAAGATTTCTTTTTTCCGGTTTTAATTTGCCTTTTGTAACTGCAGTGCCCACACTTTCTTCTGCATCACCTGCACAAACCAAGCTCTTCCTATCTCTGCTGCACTTAGCAAAGCAAAAGACAGACGAACGCCCCCGAGATGCACACACAGAAGAACAACTTTCCCTTTCCTTTGTTTGACGCTATTTCAAACTGAAGGCAACCGCTGTTCTGCTGCCAGCCAATCTATATTCAAATCCTGTGTGAGCTTTTAGTGTGGCTTTTAGAATCATCCTGTACTTCGCGTGAATCACTTTTTTGGCAGAATCCACAGACAAACATGGCGATAGAACTGATTGTAGATTTCCCTTGACATCTCACAGCTCATTTTTTTAACCTGTACAAATTGGGGGGTGGGGAGGGAGGGCAAGGGATAGTAGTAACATATAAACTAGAGACTTCAAAATGTCCAGGAAGGGTTGTTTGATATACACAATGTTACCACCACTTGTAGGACAAGATGTTAACACTCAAAATGCTAAGAAAACCGACTTTTTCCATTAAGAAACTTAGTATAAAACATATTGAGCATTAACCCCAAGTAATTTATAACAGTATTAACACTTGTGGTGAAAAGACTGTTACAATCTTGCTTGAATAGTAAAATTCAAGCCTGGATTAGGCCTCTAGGGTCTACTAAAACTAAAGCTTGAACAGCAAAAATCTAGCTTGTTACAGAAACAGAATGTAATCAGCCAGTTAGAACTTGTGTAATAAACATTTGTGCAGAAACATACACAGATTTATGTACATGTGAATTCTTATGAAACAAAATTCTAATCAAAGAACATTAAAATGGTTGCAAGGTTGCGTACTCAAATATAAGGCAATTCCAGATCTTGACTGTGCAAGCTTCACATAGCACTTTTTTCATATCAAGTGTGATTATGTCTTTGAATGCATGCTGGTTTCTTCTGCATAATCTCCACCTTATTCAGGGCTCCTGATGGACAGTACCCACTTAATTAGGTAATAATTCAATATTTTATTTTCTCTTTGTTCAACATGTAGCTCCATGTATTACCTACAGCATACTACTCACATGCTGCTCTAAAGACAGAGTTGTGAATTTCCTCCCAGAGTTATTAATTTTCTGAGTTACTGTGCTGGTGCTTCTTTCCACACTTCACACGATTTTCTGAAAATTCACTAACTTATTTTCCCAACAGCCTTCATGCTACTGGCTACAAGTGTACCACAGAGAGATTAAGGTCAAGGCATCCATTACTTCCAGCGGAACAGGATGAGACACTTTAAGTCCTGATTTTCAAGGTTCTGAGCACATGCAGCAATTCATACACTGAAGCCCAGTTTCAAAGAAAGAGGACAAGCTTCACATCTGCAAATCTGGATCTTAGGTTAGGAATCTTAAAAATGAGGATCATACAATCACACCTAGGAAAAGTCTTCTCTAATCACCTGTCAGGCATAAGATAGGAACTTGAAGCCAGTGGCAGGCCTACAATACATTTTCTCAGAGCAAGTGGAAACTACTACTATCCTGAAATGATCCCTTCTCTTCTGCAGCTCTTTGCCTGCTTGAAGAGTGTGCTTTCCAACTTTTGCAAAAAGTGAGGCAGAAGTCAGATTAAAAAAATACTCCCTTTCATTACTCAGTATTGATAGATTCCCAGAGTAGGCCCGTTCTGCTCTTTGTTTGAAGCGTAAGCAAGAAAAAACCTTACAAGTATGTTAGAAGGGGAAGGAGACGAAGTTGCAGAAGCATCCAGAGCAACGTCATTTCCAAACATTAAGCTCTGCTTTCATCACTTTAGCTGTGTCCTTTTAAGCTGTTTCTGCCAATTAGTTGTCTAGTTTGATTTTAAAAACAGAGTGAAAATCCAAACTCTGTTATCCGATATTTTACTCACATCAGTGTTCCAACATCAGCTATATGGGGAGCTTTTAGATCCACCACATAGTTTTCTACTTCAGGTAGCAGAGTAAGTAACAGCACTAGCAGGCAGGTAACTTGGACCACCAGCAATTGAAACACCAGTCTAGAATCTGCTGGAGGTTTTTAGAAACATTTACAGTTAGCTGAAGAACAGCTATGTTCAGGAACCCTGGAGGCCATCCCAAGGCCATCTGTGGGACAGACTCTTCCACCTGATCTTCACAGGCCTGACCTTTCCTCTCCTCCCACTTCTATTTCTTTCTAATCTTTGCTCATTTTCTCAGTCCTGCTTTTTGACTAAACTGGACCTGTACAAGCTTATCAACTCAGTTTCGTTTCTTTAACCAAACAACCTTAGCATGCTTCTTCAGACATTGAATTCTAGGCTATCTATACCACTTAATATACTAAGGAATAGTGAGTTGAAGCAGCCAACTTAATAGACAAAGCATACTGACTACCCTGCAGAGGGTATTATTTCCTACTGAGAAGGCTTTTGCCACAGAGGTATTATTTTTAACATCTAAACAACTCATTTAAGCTCACTGAATTTTATCTGACCCATATTGAATACTTTGCATTATATTCATCCCTATTTTCTCTATTTTTTCCCCTTCTGATCCCAGATGCCTTTCAGTCACTGCCCTTACTAATTCATCATGCAAAACACTCAAACCCATCCCTTGCCAGAATTAGCCCTGCCCTGACAGCTCTCTGCTCCTCCTTTCCTCATTTGCCCCATCTTGTTGCTACAAACCTCTTAGTCCCCTTCTTCATTTCCATTTTTACCCTTTGTCACAGTTTTCTCCTTCCCAACTGCAGACTCCCTTGTGTTCTCTTTCTCCTTTCACCTGGTGGATACTGATTTTTACATGCTCAGCTTCTGAAGAGATTTTCTTTTAGGGAGGCCCTAGTATGTAAAATTTAAACCTTTATATTACATGTTTGCCTAATAACTAGTCAGCAGGCCTTCTAATGCTAAATGCCAGGCATCCAACGGTAAATGCTAACTAGTCATGCACATAATACAGTAAAAACTGTAAAAATGATTCAAGATGTACGTTTGAATTTGAGCACATCTGGCAAGTATTACAATCTGGAAGTTCAAACCAAATTTTGAAACTAGATCTAAAATTTATGCATTGTATGGGCCTGATGCTGTTCAAGAACATGTTACAATATTAAGGATTTCTTGTCAATAGCAAAGATGAGCAGGTAATCCTGTTGTGAAAAGCATTTATAAATGGAGAGGAGCCATACGCATATTTAGTGAATAAAGCACATCATGATAAAGGTCTTTCTACAGTACATTTATTATTTTATACTGCTGAGATCAAACCCTTATGCTTCAGTTCCACTGCATCACACTTTACAGTGATAAAATAATAAAACTCTACTTTAGCCACAAGACACTATACTGGAAAAAATATTTCTGCTTCTTGCAAGGAGCATATCACTCAGTTATTAGAAAAGAAACAGAACAGGAGTTTCTCATGACCTCTAACAAAACATGCCAATAACAGTTATTCCCCTCAAAAAGGTTACAACAGAGTTTATCATAAGTCTAAACTAATCCTTCTTAAAAGTGCATTAGTCTTTCAGTGGTAAACCATATCTGGTACCAAAGTAAATCTTTCTACAAGATTTGAAGTGAGTTGAAGAGGAGGTTACTGAAACATATTATTTTACTTTAGTGCAGAGTAGTAAGTAGGGAGAGGATAAGAGTAAATAAAGTTAAAGGCAGGTTACCTACATTCTCCTATACAAAATCTCATGCACAGAACAGATTATGTCAAAAGGTATTAATTATTAAATGAAGTATACTAAAAATGATTGCCAGTTCTAGAATGTGTTAAACACTAGAGGGCTGAACTTGTATTTGGTAATAATTAAAATCATTCCTTTCATCTCCAAAGATAAAATACTAAATACAAACTCAAAGAGTCAGTATGAGATACAGGTCAAAGTGGTTAGAGAGTACAGATCCATGACAGAATGTCCTGCTGGAACCAAGCAAACCAAGAGATTGCTATCATCTGTCATTCTCTCTAAGAAGGATGCACGTTTTGTCGATATTTCACGATTATTTCCTAACTCAAAGGGTCTGAGATAGCACATGTTTTGCTTAGCCCTTCCTGATCTCCTTCTACCTTTTGAGTTCCAGTATCCCTCTTGGGGAGCTTCACTTCCAATCGTCAGTCAGGCTCCCACTGCCATTCCCTCTCCTGCAGGAGCAGATGCAGTCTTAGTCTCCCTAATCCGAGTTCACTATTTCAAAGAAGGTTTATAACCCAAATCTGGTATCTCCATCAACAGCTTACTAAAGTTGTTTCCTGACGCACGCTGTCTGGAAGCTTGCAGAGAATATTTAGGGCCATGAAGCCCAGTGTTTCCGTTCCTGTGTCCCTAGCACTCCTACGCATGGTGAGAGCTGCGGCTGTAGGGAGCACACAGCTGTTGCAGACCTTGGTGGAGGTGCTCTCAACACCTACGAAAATGCTGAAGAGTTACCATAGGCAAATTAAAATTTCTGAAGACCTGACTGCTTACCCTTGTAAGTATTGGCACATAAACTGAATTCCCGCTTCTGTCTTCCTTCCTGCTCTCATGGCCTCTATCTTCACTTCGTCGGTCGGCATCAATCTCTTTCTCCCTACCCTTTTCTTCCCTTAGTCCCCAAGCCTACTCCCATCAGAGGATGAAGGAGTTACCCAGAGCAAATCATGGTCTGGGAAGTAAAAAAAAAACAAACGTAAAGGAGACACGGCTCCTGAGCCTTCCACCCTTGTCAGCCTGACATGTTGTCAGGCTTTGCTTAGTGACAAAGCAAGGTGTGTAGAAATGTTAACATTTCCTGGGTGCCTACTTTCTAAGTCTTTCTTTGAAGTTTGTGTCTACAGTATTAGTTCATTGTGATGAAGGTATTTTGGGAAGAAATACATTTTACTTGTGTGTTTCTGAACTCACATTTCATATAGATGTGTAGATATGCCATATACTCCTACCCATACATTCATACATACAGAGAAATTTTTTCTTTTCTTACTCAGCCTTTGAACTCGGCTGGTTTTTTTTACTATCTCCATTTTTAGGGAGAGGGAAGTCAGAATCACAAGTCTGAAAATTAATCCTAAACAAACCAGATTATTCATCATAAATTGCATATCCTTATGTGGTCTGACCACTTGTTTATCTTAGACCAAAAATGTCCATGTGATTTTAAACAATGATCCTCCACTTATACACAGGATGAACAAAACCAGCAACTTCAGCTGTTTTATTCTAATGTGAGAAGTGGATATTAATAAAATCCCTTGAAGCTTCTCAAGGCATTCCAGCCCTGGCACTTCCAATGGTGAGGAGAGCAATAATTCCCAATCTACATTTCTTAAAAGCAGTTAAAGTTCATGAATAAATTACTGAGAACTTCAGTATGGAAAGAAAATGGAGTGCTGCTAAAATGAAAACATAAAGATTTATTATAATTAAAATAGTCTTCTCACAGAAATATTTCTTCACAGTATTTAACATTTTGATACCAAGGAGGCCAAGGTTATAATGCCATTAGCAAAAGATGACCTTTACTTGACTCTGTGAACAATAAATAAGCAAGCAAAATGTGAAACAGCACTTCCTGTGTTTATCTATATTAGGCATTTCATTAGTGCAGCTTTTTCTTATGTTTTCATATTTTCAAATTCTGTATATTCCCACGTATCTGTACAGAATGCACTTACTAAAGTTTCCGAAGCCAAGCTACCTTCATTAGGCAGGAAGTAAAAAGGCAAAAAGACAGTATTAAGTGATTAAAAAAAAAAAAATCTCCCAAATGCCTTTACATAGATTCTCAATGGTGATGTCTTCAGGAAGTCATTTTTATTTGCATTATCATAATTTATTTTGTTCTAGAAATAGACGATAGCTTTCATCATGAAATCTCCCTGAAGTCCCCCAGTTACTATTCAGGGTCTTTGTTTTTACTGTTTTCCTCTGCAGACATCAATCCTAGGCAACTTCAGCAATGAAAAAGATCGTACATGAAGGCTCTAGAATTTGGGAGGCTTAACCTCACATCTTTGTGACAAGCTACATCTTCCTTGCAAAACCAAAATTTTGTCTGGTGTAGTAATGCTATATCCTGTTTTGTGTTTCTAAGACAGTATTTTTTAAAATATCTCTATCTTGCAACTTAACTTAGGCCTGTGAAAATCTCAAACCATCTGGAGACTGACGTCTCCTAATTTCAGTCAGACAGTACAATTCTAAAGGAAGACAAAAGAACTTAGCTGCTATAATTGTAAAAAAAGAAAAAAAAATGTAATAGTGGAGGATGAACTGAGTAGAAGACAGACAAGATTCTCACCGCCACAGCAGAACTCAGCCTGATGCCTTGAATTTCAACACTGAACCGTTCCTGGAAAAGTCCCCGTGTAAGCAGGGCAGGTGCTGTGACAGGCTGCCCTCACCTTCCTTCTGCTGCCCACATGCCTAAATGTTTCCTGAGGCAGGTAATGAAAGCCACATTCTAAACCAGAGTTAATCAAACAAACCAGACTAAAATCAGGTCCTATAGTAAGTGCTACCTTAGATCAGGCTCTTTCCTAACTCTGAAGTCCTCTCGGGTATCTCTACGAGAGCCAAGAATCTGCCTAACCGTGCTGTGGAGAAGCAGCTAATAGGATGCAGAAGAGACAGCAGTTTGCTTTTTCATTTAAAGTACGTGCTATGCAAGGTGCACACCTATCTTCAGGAACTGGTCTAGGATTCCATTCACACCAGATCCTTTGCAGACTGCTGAAGTCAGGCTCCCTGTCGCTCCTCTCTTCCTCATCCTTTGCTTCCTACAGTCCCAGCTGCTCTGTGCCCGACTCCTGCCAGGGCTGGACCATGCTCCCCCCTGCCCACAACTGCATGGCTGTAGAGAGCTGAGGTAATTGGGTATACTATAGATCCAAGCCCATGAGAGCTGAAGAAAGCCCAGAGCTGAGGTCTTCCATCCGAGACAGAAACCACCGTTATCCCACAGGATATGGGTGTGGCTCACTGTGGCTCCCACACTTCTCTGCCAAACCACACTTCTTCGGCAGTATTAACTCTAGGGCCATTGCCAAGCAAGGAAGTATTTCTTGACAGTGATTTGCAGGTGGTTCTGAATTCTGACTAAATTCTCTCTGGAGCTTAGGTCTNAGGAGTTTAAATCTCATGCATGCTGGCTTGAATGGGAAATGGATCTTAACCCAAAGCTTTTTAACATATATCTAGAGGTCTAAAATGAGAAATAAGCCACAAGGGTCTGCCCCACTAACAAACAGTAAAAATCCAGTGAAGATAGAATGCATTTTCATGCTTGATATTTTTGTATTTCCTTTTCTCAGTAATATATTGTTAAAAGAAATGCTTTGTATGTGAACAAATATTCTTTGAGAAGCATTTTAAAAGGCAGTAAGTAAGATTCTGTCTTAGGTCTTCTTTCAGTATCTAAAGCAAACATGTACTAACAAAGCCCAGCTCCAGACATGCCCAGGCACCATAAAGACACATATTAAAAGAGCACCACACGATACCTGCTGCTTAACCAAAATCCCAATATATAGAAGGTCAGCAGTGTTGACACCAACCAGCACCTACACTGCAGTAAACCACTGCGCTGTGCCACTGCTAAAAGCACTTTCTATTGATTGCTTCTTCTAAGAAAAGGACATGAGAGCAGCAAGACAAATTTAGGCAACATGAAGCCGAAGAAAATAGTCTGACAAAAAAAAGTAATTCACAATGGAACACCAACAAAGATAAAACACAACGTGTGTAATACATCACCAGCCTGGAAGTAAACAAGGAGGCTTTCTGCCATTTTTCCAAGTTTTCAGGCGACCATAACTAATTGCTGAAAAAGAAGTCATAAATCTTCTATGAAGCAACTACAGTAATGCACAGAAATGATGTGCTATCATATGCTGACTTTATCAGTAAGAAACTTGGAGTCCTATTCTGCCCTTGTTTGTATGCTTACTGTTCCTGCTGATTCCTGTGAGTGATAACTATATGTATGTGAGAATATTTGGTCCTCGCTGCTTGTAAGAGAAGGCCGGGTGACAGAACAGCTGAACTGAGACCTGGTACAGCCTATTAATGTGATTCCAAATCTGGTGTGAATAAAGCACTTGAACTGCTGAAGCTTCACCTTCTGGACAAATGAACCTTCAGCCTCCCCAGCAGCGAGGATGTGGATGTTACTATATGTGTTAGTGTTGGAGGGTCCTACAGCATTAAAAAGCTAATTTTGTGTTAGCAAATGGTGCTGGATTTACAGCTCTGGAGGATGAACTGCTTTAAAATGGGTAAATAAGTTGACGTTTATACAGTGCCTTTCGTCCTGAAGATTTGCTACAATGTGCTTATCAAACTGTACACACTCGGCAGCACTGAAATGCAGCCAACTTGGTGTTTAGCCCAGTGCACAACAAAGCGAGATGAGAAGGAAAGTATTTAACTTGGCACACCAGGGAAAACTTACTTTTGAAACCTTTCTTGCGAAATGTAGCATCTTTACAGACCAGAGGGGACTCTGCATTTCAAATTTCAACCCCCAGGCTGCCACAGACAATCGCAAAACAGGCTCACATCTTCCCTCTCTCATTCAGATGGATATAACTGGGTGAATACAAAGACTGTGATTTCTAACTTTAGGTCTGGACCACTAAGCCCTCAATTTATACCACACTGGTGTCTAAACTGCACTTTATGAATTCTGTTGCTGCCAGACAGCTCACGTTTATTCACCGATACAAAATATCTCTAATTTTAAATTGATATCTCCAGTGTTCACAGGTGATTCCTGTTCCATGGCCCACTCAATACCCAATTTCTCATCTGAGACTACAAGCAAAAAAACTAGGAAAAGAGAGTGAGCTTTGTCACTCGGGATCTAAACTAGTAAAATTCCATATACCTTGATATCATACTAATACAGTGCATTTAACCTACTTACTTTCAACCTGCTGTGACCCCTCCAAAATTCCCAATTTTTTGCATTTGCTCAGAAATGTTAATGTACACTCATGCACATACACATACATGCACATATATTTAATAGGCTTAGTTATATTTTCAAGAAGGTATGAACACACTTATAGGAAATAGTAGATGTAAATCACAGAGTGGCATGAATACAATAGGAACAAATGCATAATCTAAACAGGACCAGACTGCAGTCTATCAGAATAATTCAAGATAAATAATACAGAAACTAGAAGTGGAATTAGTTGGTTGGTTGGTTGTTTAAATACATGTAGGGCCTAGGATCAGATGATTCTTGCTCCCAGCCAGCTTTCACACTGGCTTTTTTGTCATTATTTCAGGCAACTAAATCAACTTCTTGGTGTCAAACTCACCCTTTCAAAATGGAAACTATAATTACATTAACATTTATCTAGTTTCTTGCTAAAAAGCCAAACTATAGTACTGATCTATTTTAAAGAAGAAGAAAAAAAACAGTTTGGAGCTGATGTAGAGGGACTGATAGCCATTCTCAGCAACATCCAGCTGTAGAAAGAAGTCCCCCAGTCCACATACTTCTGATTCCCTTTTGAATTGTCCCACCTTTTGTTCCATTCCCTTTGAAATCTCGGTGAGACTCGTATGAAAGTTTCCCTCTTTTCGCTGCATGGACTGTATGGAGCAAGCACAAATCAGGGCTCTGAGCAAGGGCACGCGCTTTTTTCCCCTCGGTCTTCCTTCCATGACTGATACCTAAACATGAACTTGAATGACAGTCTATGGCAGTTTAAGTAAGATGAGTTTTCATTGCCAAATGTACACAGAGTGAAGATATGGCATACTACACGCTACTTGCAGCCTCTACTGAAAGGCATTTTTTGTGGGGGGAGGATTTACATTCAGGATCATTCCTAATAGCTGAAAGCAAACCTCTTCAGGTGTCAGTTTTTTAACATCTTGGATAATGATGAGACGAATCATTTAGGGGTAGAGACTCAGACTATTAAGGGTTATTTATAGCAATTTGATTAGCCAGTGAGGCTTCAGAGACACTACTTTTCTTCCTTCCCTCCGATAAACCTCCCAGTCATTCATTAAAATTAATATACATTAAAAAATCCATTTAAATTACAAGGTTGTATTTAAGATGTTGACAATGAATCCAATCACAAATTTTACATGTAAAAGATATTAATGCAGCTTTCAGGAGCTTAAGCAAGATAGCATTTATTTAAAATTACTAAGAAAATTCAGTTTTTGCCTGCAAAATTATTTATGTGTTACAAGCTTCAGGAATTTCAGAAGTGTCATTACTTGACAGCTGACTATTTGGCATTAACTTAAAATATGCTCAGCTTAAAAAATCTCTTAGCTACTTGAGAAAACAGAGGTCCAGCCTTACTCCCGTCAAGAAATAAGTTGTCCTAATGCGAAAGTGCACCCAAACAGGATATCTAGTCTACTCATCACTAATGTAGCTGTTGACAAAACCATCTGTGAACACAACACACTCTAGAATCTAATCATCTTTCGACACAGCCTAGTTAAAAAGCTATACAAATAAAAATCCCTCAAACTGAATTCTGCTTGGAAGCTTCAGCAGGTGTGTCCTCCAGGGAGTACACCGTCATCTGCATGTTCCAGCTCCCACAGTCATGAAAGGATTTTAAAGGGAAAATCAGCATGTCAGCTGCTGACCTCTGAAAATTTTGGTCATCACAGCGTTACCATGGGAAATGCTTTTGATAAATTGAAAATAGGAGTTTAACTTTTCAAGCCCTGTGACCCACATATGGATATTTCCACAAATATTTGTTTGAATCTGAAAGTGCATTGAACTGTGTTCTTCTGCTTCTCCCATATATTTAAGAGTACTAGCATCTACCAGGAAGGATCCTCACAATCTGGGAATTTTTTGTTTCAATCCTTAGACTATATGATTGGCTAATTGCATCAAACACTCCAGAAACTGGCACTCAACCAGATACATGAGATAAAGGGCCCATGGTTTCAGCTCTCACAGTTATCTAGTCAATGTATATAGATCATGTTATTAGGGTCTTCGATCTCCAAATTTGAGGACAGGATGGAATTATGGAATTTGAGCCTCAGTTATGTCAGGGGCTGTCTCCGAGGTCCAGCTTCCAATGACAGAGTGAGGACAGTGTTAGGACAGCAGCAATACCTTTGATCTCCTCTCTCTCTCTCTGCGGTCCACTAATTCTTTTTATTTTGATCTTCAGTCCTTTAAGTGTTGGAATTGATATAAATACCAGAAAATGCTTTGCAGCCTGTTTTATACAGGCAGGTGTTTCATGGACTGTTGTGAGCTGTGTAATTGTTTGATGTCTACCCGCTATTTTACAGTACTGAACTTAAAGACCTGCATAATGGTCTCCTACCACCCTCTGTTCCTACCAATTCTTAAATTAATTTTATTACTATTGATTGAATGTATTCTCAAATGTCAACATTTCTTCCAAAAACATCCTTAGCTTTTGAAATACTATTCTATTCTAGCGATGTTGGTTTCATTAGTAGGCTTAAAAAGAGGATTGTTTTTTTATATCCATTTGAAACAGTTGTGCTTGTTCAAGCAACCAGTCCATATCAAAGGAAACTTGACTACTTAGAAATTGAATGTTTTATTTAGTTTAGGAGTAGACTTCTGTGAATAATGTTGATAATATTTTATAAGTGCATTTTGAAATTAAAACATTAGCTGAAATGTTAAAAATTTTCCTTCACTAAATGTAGGTTACTCAATTAATTATTTTGAATGAAAAATTCATTACAAATTTTTAAATAGTTTCAGTCAAGTTGTGTTCATTCTTCAATAGAAACAAAGTTTTCAACAGAAACAAAGTGCTCCAATGCAGCACACTCTTCATGTTTTTACATGTGATAGTTGTGACAACACTTTATTAATAGCTTTCATGAAACCTATTTCAAGTAATTAGCTCTCTAGCTACTCTGTCAGTCTGTCAGTACCAGTTTATGACACCAGCATAGATGGCAATAATAAACAAAACTAACAAAGATGTACTTTGATCCTCTGCATTGTTATCAAAAATGTAAATGTTCAATTTGCACAAAGAATATAAGCAGTAATAGATGATAATTAGATTTTGCCTCAAACTGTTCACCTCTTATTCAAATATAACGACAACTAATTTGGCATCAAGGCAGCAGAAACACTTTCCTTTTTGGAGAGTATCATATGGATCTTGTATTCTCAGAAGACAAGGGAATGGCTAGAAGTAGATCTCCAAGGTCACATGCACTTCCACAAACATTACATTGCAGTGTTTCAGGGGAATGAGTACAAGAGCCCAGCTAATTAAATAAAACGAATCCATAAATGAAACATTAAGTGCATACAAGTGGATCAGCTTTACCAGATGCTGGATGATTTTCATCATGAACATCATGATCAGTTTCAAATATCATATCAGTTTGCAACTAATATTTTAAAATTAGAATCCAGAAGACTAAAACCAGAATTTTCTCTGCATTCTTAATTTGCTTTTGCCTTATGGCAATAAAAATATTTATTACTACAAGAAACTACCCCATATTATATTATGCAAAATCAAAAGAGCTCTCCAGATGGCAGGAGGTGGTTACCTTCCCTAACTCCCTTTTCACCAAAACATAAACACCCACTTGGAAAAGAAATGTAATGTGGGTCTGAAAAAACAGAAATTAAACCCAGCTCTAACTCTGATAAAGGAAGTACTAAAGACGGTCTACAAGGCAGTGCCAGGACTCCACCTTGTGTGTTGCATACCGTTCTGGTCAAACATGTTCACAACAGTCAAATTAAAATTGACTCCTACTTTTGTTATATATGTAATAAATGGAGTTAGAAAGATCTATATATTAAAAAAATAGAATAATATGGAAAAGTGCTACATTGACAGGCATCCTTCCAATGCTTTTGAAAGACTTGTATGTAGATAACATTTTTTATATTACACCAATTTTTTTCTCCCTGTTCTACTTCGTCCCACAAATTGCTTCAGCCCGTCATGGTTTTCTAACATTTTTTTGAGCTGTATGATCCTCTATACCAAAAGAAAAGAGACTGACTTATTCTAAAGGAAATTTGTGGACAGAACCTGAAGATAGAATTGCTGTGTACTTATACCAGACTAATTAGGTATGTCCAAATCACAGCTGCATAGCAGTGTAAAAAAAGCTTCCTGAATTAGAGCATCATTCCGCACTCTTACACAGCTCTAGTGCTTTGTCACAGATAGAATCAGGCAGAGAAGGAAGCATCCACATACACACCTGTAGATCAACGCTTTCCAGTGCTAGCTCAGAAAAGTATACCTCCCACATCTTAAACATCTGTTTTAAGTTAGAAGAGAAATTTCTAGTCTTTACAGCTCTGAAGGACTTACACTATGATACAGAGAACTAAGAATACTACCACTAGGATATCTAGTGTCTTGAGTCAAAGGAGCACAGCTTGCCGTATAAACTTCTCTGTTATTTAGAGGTTAAGGATAACAAACACAGATTGTCCAAAAATTCTTTACTGAATCAATTAAAAAAAGGACAGAAACCCAAACATTTCACATCAGGGCATCTGTGAAACTCACATAATCATCTCCTGCACAGGTACAGCCCCCCAGATAAAGGTAAAGAATGTTATCCCCATGGTTAAAGATTTATTAAAGAGACACTATTTCTGTTTTTTGCAACCACAGTTGTTTTCAACCTTTCGTTCTACATATTTGAAGACCGACCACTAATATCTTCAAACCTAGGAGAATTTGAAAATAATGGCTCTGGGTAGACAATCAACAGTATCAACCTGCATAGGTGTCAGTGTAAGTTTCTCTTCCTGTCAGAGACATCTCCTTGGTGTGTATATTACTGAATTGTGATTCCTCAAAAACACTGGCTTCATCGGTGAGTGACTGGAATCCTTCAATGAAATGAATCATCTTGTGATGCTGTGTGCTGCCAAACACAGGAACCAGCAGCAGGAAATATCATGGGCAGTGTTACAGTTGTACTGTTCAAGAAATATATTCCAAAGGCCTACATACAAAAATGAGATGCTCCACTAAAAAAACATAAAAGGTTAGATCAAGAATAAATTCTAAACAATCCACACAGCCAAACAAAACAAAAACTCTGATAGGAAAGGTGCATGAATCAAACATAATCCACACAGAGTAACTGCAGCCAGCATTTACTGTCTTTTGTCTTCAGGAAAGTTAGTGTGTGTTGAGGAGGAAGCTGTCAGACTTCTAACGTCTACACAGAAGAATCAGAACTCCCTTTAAGATTTACATTCAGGAAAAATATACAACTGAAAAGAACATTAAACACCTTGGTACAACTATCTTTTTCAGAATTACACTGAGATTTCTAGTGGCAGCTAATGATATTAAAATACTTAAGAATTCTAACCCTGTGAGATTTGAAGCAATAGTTAAAATGCATTCATTAAACAAATCACTCATGGTGGATAGAGACCCTGGGGAAAAATAAACCTGATACAAATGAACTTGCTCCCCAGATTAAATACGTATACGCCTACGAGATTTTCCTTGTGCCCAATGCTACTTTCAAAATGTGAATTATACCCTAGAAAAGGTTTACGTGGAACAGACACCATAAACACACATCCTTTAAAAGATTTCATCCACAAAATGAACAGGGGCAGCTACATGCTTAGATCTGGGGTAGTACTGTATTGCCTTCTTGGGAAACTATGTCATGCCATAGACAGAAGGGATCACAGATAAGATTCTTATATCCTCTAGTTGCCATTCATAGCTATACAGATCTAGATATTGTATATACCAAAAAGAACCAACCCCTCATCCACATATCTCTGTAGATACAATCTGCTTCAGCACACCAAGAACAAATCTGTCCTTCATCTTGTGTTGATGCTTCACTGAACAGACTTTTATAGTAAAACATAGAAAAACTGGAATGCAGCCTATTACAGATAAGTTGTGTAAAACTGGAAATTGCTCTGCCAGAATAATACAAAAACTTCCATTCTGTATGCAATCATAATATTTTCTAAGGCCAGAAATTAACCAGAAGGGTTCCTAATCGTCTGTCTGGTGGGACTGGCAAAAAAACAAAGAAGTTGGTAGTGCAGGAGGAATGCATGCTACACAGAGTGTATCTACATAACCCACTTAGTGCACTGGAACCATCCTTTTCACTTGCAAATAGTGATAGAAATACATTGCACTGCCTCTCTGTTTAAGTCATGCGGTATGAACTCAACTGCACCTTGAAATGTGCTTGAAATGCACTTAAAATGCTTTCTCCTCAGGTGGAACCAAGGCTAAAGTAACGTGCCAGGGCAGAGTGCCCCACATGCTGTGTGGACACAGGAGGGAAACACATCCTCTCAGAGATCCTCAAGCAGTGCATGCACTGCATAGGCATGAATTTCTATTAGTAACAGCATGAGCAATGGGGACAGCATCTGGGATGGCTGCACAGAAATCTGCTTTGTGTTGGCTGTTTGATACAGATTCATCTTACGTGTCTGACTAGCAACTAGCATCAAATTCATTGCCAGAAAACACAAAATACAGCTATATGCTCCTAGAACAGTAACAGAACATGACAAATCAAAACGTTGTTCCTCTTTCTTCATGCTGCACCAGTTACTACTGTAGACACAAGTCAGGCATTGGCATCATGGGATACAGGGCACGCAGGGCTCCATCAACTAGCAAAAGAGACATGAACTGATTTATGACAATGAGCACCTAAAGGTAAACATTACTTTTGATAACTATTATTTTCATCACTAACCATAACTGCTCTGAGATTTGGTGCTGTGATAAACCAGATCTTGCCACAGTGGTTTAATTATCACTAATCGTTCTGAGCTATGAGTGATCAATTTCATTCACTCCTCTTCATTTGTACTTGTACTCTTCTTCATCCAGGCATCCTTGAATGATTGTCTCTCTCATTTCATCACAAATCCCAATTTGCTGACTTGATTTCTAGGTGATAAGATTTTCTGTCACATTAGTCCCCTTATGAAGTCAACCCAGCCATGAGATTTCTTCATGGCCATACAACTCTAAACATTTCTCTGTAAGACTTTGGCTCCAGTACCTTTTTAAAAAATAAAACAAAATTTTAGAAGTCTGGTTGTGTTGCAGTCTGCCTCTGCAAGATAGATTTTTGTATTGAAGTTGAACTTTCCTTGATAAACTTTCCAGGGCTTTCTTTACTGTCTCGAGTAATAACCAAGCCTATTTACCAAACTTTCAACCTAAATAAAACACTCTTCCTCTCCACCAGAACACTTTGGCTCTTTTTTGTTATTATCCACTTACATCAAATTACTGGAAAATCTACCGTTCATCTTGAAAGCTTCACCTGAATTGGCTGGAGAGTTGGGTGCAGAGAAACCTGATGAAGTTCAACAAGGGCAAATGCAGGGTCCTGCACCTGGGGAGGAACAACCCCATGCACCAGTACAGGCTCAGGGCTGACCTGCTGGAGAGCAGCTCTGCAGAGAGGGACATGGGTGTGCTGGTGGTTGACAGGTTGACCATGAGCCAGCAGTGGGCCCTGGCTGCCAAGAAGGCCAATGGCATTCTGGGGTGCATTAGGAGGAGTGTGGCTAGCAGGTCAAGGGAGGTTCTCCTCCCCCTCTACTCTGCCCTAGTGAGGCCTCATCTGGAGTACTGTGTCCAGTTCTGGGCTCCCCAG
>Ga0065711_1026803_pt1 | contig 59520 bp, 29 predicted proteins | sample Hoacrofraction12_FD_59098 | JGI IMG/M metagenome (GOLD analysis project Ga0065711, IMG submission 59098) | Hoatzin crop microbial communities from Cojedes, Venezuela - Epithelial fraction 12 v2 (version 2) | ecosystem: Host-associated > Birds > Digestive system > Esophagus > Crop | place... | reverse complement strand
CGGGCTCCGGGGGCGGCTCGCCTCCCCCCGGCCCGGGCTCCCCGCGGAAGAGGGCAGGAGGAAGGGCTGGGGTTTCCCCGGGGTGTTTTCGCTTCCTACGAGAGCGGCGGAGCAACGGCAGGCCGAGCGTCTCACCGCGTTTTGGCCGCCTGGGCGTTCTTTCCTCGGCGGTGCCTCTCCATCTCCCCTTCCCGGCGGGACGGGGCGGGGAGGCGGCTCCAGCCCCGCACCTTTGTCCCGCACCCGGGAGGGGAACCCCGGGACGGTCCCCGTCGGGCATCGCAGCGTTATGGTTTTTGTTCGGGGTGTTTTTTTTGTTTTGTTTTGTTTTTAATTGGAAATCCGGTTTAGAGGACCACCCGTCGAGCCCCGGCTGGCGGGGCGGTGGTCTGGAGGCTGCTGCCAAGGTGTGGCTCTGCTTGCTGCTCTGCAGGGCACGGAGGCGGTTATGTAAATTCCTTAGATAATCTTTCAAGTAAAACCTCGCGTTTTCTGGAAAATCGCAGCGAGCATGGAAGGTCAAACCGGATTTTGAATGCAAGTTTTCTGCTGTTACTAAGGAGGATTTATTACATTTGAACTCTGTCTTTAGCTGTCAGCATTTACACTGGGTTTGCCCCTCAACCCACTGTGCATATGGGGAGTTGTTTAATCATTACATACAGACATTAAAACATAAAAAAACCCCACCCCAACACCCATTTACAGGCGAAATCTGTGTATGTCACTTAACATATACAGCAGGCTTTCACCCTACCCTGTTCCCCTGTGCAAGAGCCTAACAGATTGTATAGCCTGTTAATTCTCCATTGTATTTGTTGCTTTTTACTGCAGTCAAGTGGTTTTATACTTGAATAACAGTATTTTAGGGCAAAAGGGTTGCAAGATGCCGGCTTTCTGACTTACAAAATACTCTGTTCTGTTAGTAAAAGCTGTCCAGTAAAATGAGTGTAAAAGGCATTAGTACCTTGTATTCTCCAGTACCTGTGACCAAGCATGTATAATCCAGGTTTTTTCTTTAATTGCTAGCAAAATGCGTATTTTTTTGTAAAGAGCTGGCTAGCTCCTTGGAGTGCAAACAGCAGAGCTTTTTGTGATGCTCTATCCATGCGGAAGGGAGAGGCTTCTGGAAGGATGTGGCTAGCACAGTTAAGCTCTGGGAAGGCCCATTTGATTGCCCGCTGAGCTGTATACCTTGGATGCGGCAGCGGCCTCTGGATGTGCAGAAGGTCACACAAGCAGGCATTTTGAATCTTGCCACTTAAAATGACGTGTAAAACAACCCGCATGTTAGTGTCGGGCACTGCAAACTGCTTGTCTGAATGGAAAAATGATGTGAGGCTTGAAAACTGGCATTTTCTTTGCCAGAGATGGCAAAAATCTCTGTAACACCGAGTAATAATTCCTCCTGGTGTCACCGCACAGTCCTTTCCGTTAAGCTCAGGGTAGGCTAATGCTTGATGCAGTGTGGTGGGGGAGGGCGGGCGTCAGTGGTGTTGGATCACTAGGTGGCACGCTTGTCGTTAGCCCACAAATGGGCAAATACTCCCATGCAGTATTAGGGTCCATGTACTGCTGGAATTGACATCTGGTGTGATGTGGAACCCCAGACACATGTCGTTAAGGATTTCATGCCCCTCTCAGCCATTGCGAGGAGTCTGCCCGGCGTCCTTCCCTTGACCAGATCGGATTCTCCAAGTTGAAGGGTGTCTGGATCTTCATATGCGGTTTCAAAACAAGTTAGCTTATGTGCTTTTAGAAACAGCTGCATGGTGTAGGTGAGTGGAATCTCCATGCAGAAGCAGAATTCCAGGAATTGAAAGTGGCTTTGGAAAAGTAATGATGAATCACTACTGAAATCTAAAGGAAGTGTCTTGTGGCTTGACATAGCTAGTGGTAAACAGTATTCTAAAATGTTCTATTCTTTGTGTAGGCTGATCAGCTGACTGAAGAACAGATTGCTGGTAAGTGTCTTGATGAGAAATAATTATTTTTTTTGCTAATTCCTTGTGATGAGAAGAAAATCAATTATCTCAAACATAATGGAGAAAAATGTCACAATTTCAAATCTGTGCGAATACTGTTTTAAAAAGCGCTCGCAATTTCACGAAGGTTACTGGTCCATTGCCTCTCAGTTTAGACTGCTTGTTCCTTGGACTGCAGATAATGATTTTTTTTTAGACTTTCAGACTTGAGCCAAGTTCTTCTAGATTTCTTGCAAACAGAAACGATCGCTAGACTCAAGTGAACTTCATGGAGTTAAAGTAGACCTAGGTACTCTTTTATTTGTAATAAGGTGAAGATAAATATGAAATGAAATGCAACAAATAAACATAAGATGGATTTATTACATGTTAATATAAGCCAGTGTCTTTTAAATAACTTCTAACAGTGTCTGTCATTCAAACTGGTTAGGAGAAGGAGCATTATTTGACCTTCTGGAGACCAGTCACCCACTTGGGGCTGACATCAGTTCTTACTGTCTGCTGCCTTAAAAATAAGTGGTAAATGACAACACTTACTGTTCCTGAAAGTCTGTTAATGGGGAAGGGAACCCTGGGTCCCTTCACTTGTCTCAGGCAGCTGCTGTTTATGATGCAACTGTGCCTTAAGTAAGATGATGTTGAAATGCATTACAGAGTTGTAATGCAGGTAACAGCCACATGAAACACGTTTGAATATACTATGCAAATTATGTGTTGGTACTGTAAGTAAGTTTTTTATTAATATTTGAGAGTGTTAATTCTCTCAGTACATGGACAGTTAGATAAAATGTTTCTTAAAATTGTACCAGGCATTGTTGGTGGAGTACATTTTTAGTATGCAGTTTCTCCTGCTGGTGATACTACTAAACACTGGAACTGTTTCTGCCTCTAGAATTCAAGGAAGCCTTTTCCCTATTTGACAAAGATGGTGATGGTACTATCACAACAAAAGAACTGGGAACTGTCATGAGGTCATTGGGTCAAAATCCAACAGAAGCAGAATTGCAGGATATGATCAACGAGGTAGATGCTGATGGTAAGTGTTGGAAAGGTAGTTACTAGAGCCGTGATAGTCTTAAGTATGTATGACCTCCATGCCTGGGTTTGGACTGCGTAGAGAACATGCTGTGACATTGATCTCTTGAACCAGTTTCAAAACACTCAATAGAATCTAAACTCAAAGGGATGTCATTTTTTGATTACTTTCTGCACAGCAGTCAAAGATGCTGGCAGTATTAGTGAGGATCTAAAAAAGGAGATGGGCAGAGGCAAAGTTACACTGTTTGCCTTTAATATTTCATGGGTCACAGGCTTCCTATTGCTATCTGACTTGCCCTGACCTGCCGTTAACCTGTGTTTCCACCCGGCTTTTCTATACATGTTTCGTCAGCCCTTAATAGCTATACTAATGTCTGTGGTTTTGTCTTAAGGCCAAAAATGTGGTAGGAATGGAGTAGTGCTGAATTTCCAAGAACTGAAAACACAATGGGGAGAGACTGTACAATGCAATGTAGCGTATTAGATCACTAATAGATAGGGGGGAGGGACTGGAGGCAAAAGCAGAAAAACCTTCCTGTATGAAGTCTATCAGAATTATTTTAAATGGATGCTAGAAAGGGTAACTGCACGTTTTGTTTCTGAGACTTCAGATAGGCTAGCAGCTATAAAAAGGAATAATGCTTTCCCCTGCTCAGTCATGTCAAGTCGTTGATCTTGTATGTTGGTTGCAATAGTAATTTTTCTCTAATATCTCTGCAAAAGAAGAGAGAAAGTCTATTGGCAAAAGTACAGATTATCTGATTATCAGGCTACGTTAATTACAACTACTTTTGTAAAAGTGCAAGTTGATCTTAATTGCACACTCTTGGATGCAGATACTAAAAAACTTTGGGGTTTGCAGTGCTACGTGGAGCTTGAGTATAGTGGCTTCTCTGGGCTGCAGTTCACAAGTGCTGCCTTGATAGATTAAAAATGAGACTGAGGACTTCAGATAAGTATGCCTGCCCATCTGTTTAAACTTGGTTTATGGCAGAATGCTTCGTCGTTACTCTACATGTTCATTGAGGATTTTTCAAAGCTGATTACAAGACCTGTGTTCAGATTTAGCTGGTAGGTAAGGCTGACCGTGATGATAAATAGCTGTGTATGTCTCAATGTGGAATCCCTAAGCTGCAAAGGTTTTTTTAACTGTATTTATTTAGATTCTTTGCTGTATTTACCCAATGAGTTTGTATGTTTCCCCCAAGCAATGGGTAGATCTTAGCTGCACAGTGAACTATTTAACGTGGGGTCTTTTGGCCTGTAGGGCTGAATGCTGGCTATACAAATTAAGTTTCTGTTGTTTTAAATAACTTTGTTTCTTCACCGTACCACTTTTTTCATAGCTTTGAGCAGCCTGAAGTTTGAATCCTTACTTTGAATGAAGAACTTCAAAATGTTAGGCCTGAGGCCTGGATGTTACCAGGGATTTTCAGTTTTGCAGTGAAGTAACCTGTAAGAACACCTACTGCAAAGCTTATCAGAAATACCAAATGATGGCAGCTTTTCACATGTCACTGGAATTTGCAAATCCTTGTTGCCGTTTAAAATGGTGCATTACTTTTGTGGTGTACAACATATGCTGATAAGGAAGTTGATTTTTAACAAGTACTAAGTATTTATGAGCAGCTTAGCGAAGTGCAATTTTCTCAAATCTTAGATATCCTGGATTTGTAGTCCCAGCTTTATGATACATTTCCTTCTGGAATCTCCCATAGCAATTGGGAGATTCTAAAGAAACTGAAAGATTAATTTTGGGGACTGATTTGAAGTAGAGATAAGTCTTAGTATTGGTTAACCCTGGAGCATTAGACGAACATTTTACGTGCAGCTCGGGTGGCAAACAGCATGGCTTGACCTGGAGAGAAGGCAACAGTTGATTTCGTTGTGCTGAAACACTGCAGTGGCTACTGTGCATTGTAATAGCAAAAAAGGCAGTGGTAGCAATTGAGGGAGAAGAACCAGCTATTCTGTAAGAATGGTTTACAGAGGATCTGTCAGTCTTATCCCTGGCTAAATTAAATGTCAGTTAATTTCTTTTTTTTGTATATAGAAAAGTATGGAAGTTTAATTTTTGGAAGTTTCTTTTCATTAAGGCAATGGCACTATCGACTTCCCTGAATTTTTAACCATGATGGCCAGAAAAATGAAGGACACAGACAGCGAGGAAGAAATCCGTGAGGCATTCCGAGTCTTTGACAAGGTATTAATAAAAGTGGAAATATTCTCTAGAAGCAGTAACGGTGTCCATTTTTTCCTCAGTGTTTTCTCTCTTGTTTAGAAGGAAAAAAGTCCTCTAATAGAAGCAGATGAATTGAAAACAAAGCAAGCAGGGACTGTTCTGGAAACAGAACCAGGACTGTTGCAGCAAAGTTCTGCCTGCTGTGTGCAGCAGATCTAAGCTTTGGGCTCGTCCATGAGGAAGACTTTCTGTTTTCCCTTAGGAGCAAAGATGGGCAGAACTTGATGCTTGTAGGATGGTTGTTTTCTGGGGTTTTTTGAGTGGGTGTGGTGGACGGGTGGAGTTTTTCTGTACCTTGTGACTTGAGAGGATGGACAAATGTTTGCATGGATGCACAATATGGAAGCTTTTGAAGCAAAGATGACGTCATCAGGATTTAGAGGACATGAAATAATGCATGTTTTGTTTTCAAGATGTGGACTTTGAGGCTACTTTAGGGAACCGTTAAGAGCTAAACTCCATCCGTCGTCTTTAGGGCTACCTGGGCGTATATGGTGAAGGTCAATTATTTCTAGAACAGGGGTTCCCCTCTTTGGATTGCTTGGATATGGCAAGTGCTACAAGAGGATTTTGTTGAGCGGTGGCTGGTGCAGCTGCTAAGTTGATGCACATGCATGTGTGGAAGAAGGCCTTGCTACTTCTCCTTTTTATGGAAAAAAAAAAGTGGCAGTTTCTAGTACTTAGCTGGAAAATGTGCTAGAGGAAGTGTTTGATTGTTTGGTTATTACTTCACCTACCCTATGGGATTATATCTGCAGACTAGATTTGTGTTTAAAGCCACTGAGGTAGCTTATGTACTGGTGATGATTGTATGTACTCCCGCTCTCAGCTAGCATATTCTTCCTGTAGACAGAAGAGGAAAGTTTCTGAAATGGCTAGGGATGAGCTTTAGGTTTGGATATTACCAATGGGAACACTGACTTAGAAGTGTTACTGTATCTCTCTTTTCTTTTTTTTTTTTTTTAACTGGGAAGCTGTTCACAGTTCTTTAGGAGTAGAATTTAAATGCTTTCTTTGAAGGTTTGTTCTATATCATCTTATCCAAGAAACCTAATCTAGCCACCTGCAGTCTGGTTATTAGAGGTAGTATTACACAGAAGAGAAAGCTGACTTTATTCTTGCTAGTGGGGAAATTGATCCTTTTTTCTTGCTGTGCTTAGGCAGCAGAGACTAAACAAAAACCATTTTGTTTCTGGGTTTATTTTTGAAAGCTCTTTAAAAGCATTAAAAATACCTTGTCACAGCTACAAATCTGGCATGCAGTTACTCGTACAGTACAATAATTGTATAGAAGAATACAGTGGCATGCATGCTTTGCAGGCAGCAGACTAGTACATACTGTAGGGTTATACAGTGCGCTAGGTCTGCATGTCTGTCCCAAGTGCTGTAAGGCTAGTTCAGAAGCAGTTACTGGAAATCTAGATGTAGTTTCAGACTCAATCAGTGTCAGGATTGTTAATTGTGATCTTGTGCAACTGTTTCCTCACAGGATGGCAATGGCTATATCAGTGCAGCAGAACTACGTCATGTTATGACAAACTTAGGAGAAAAGCTAACAGATGAAGAAGTAGACGAAATGATCAGAGAAGCAGACATTGATGGGGACGGACAAGTCAACTATGAAGGTAAAAGGATGCTTGCCTTGACTCAAAACCATTACTCGGATTGTGGGAAAGCCAGATGCATAGGGCATTAATTTCTGGTATTTGAGACACCAGCTTATTTGGTTGTACACTTCTGTGGACAAAAACTTAGATGCAGTGAAGGGGCCCTTTTCTATGCCAAATGTGTTTAAGATTTAGCAGTTGAAGTTGTCTGAAGACGGTAAATCACTGACTTTTTATCTTTTCAGAATTCGTACAGATGATGACTGCAAAGTGAAGAGACCTCCTTTACACCTCTTTTCCTCTAGAAGAATCAAATTGAATCTTTTACTTACCTCTTGCAAAAAAAATGTTCATTTATTCATTCTGTTTCTGTATAGCAAAACTGAATGTCAAAATACCTTCTGTCCACAAACTGCATGTAATGGTTGGTGGTCCTGTCCCCAAAAGATAAAGTTAAACATCAGTTTTACGATATAAATAATTGTACTACCTTGAAAATAAAAAAAGGAAGCACTTGGTGAACTCAAAAGTTCCATTTGCTAATGACTATTACACTGTTTGGGCTGGCCAGTTTTTCATGCATGCAGCTTGACAATTGAGCACAGACATTTGTATTAAAAGGAAAAAAACAACCTAAAAGATCCACTCTTTTGTTCAACAGTGGATTCTAGTTCAATTTGTAGTATAAATTGTCATAGCTGGTTTACTTTAAAATTGGTTTATACCTCAGGATGGTATGCAGCAAAATGGTTGAAGGATGCAAAACTTAGAGAAAATGCCCTAAAGGTGGAATGGTTCTCCTGTACGTAGCAGTGTGCTCCAAAAATACGATGATCTTAACTATGGATGGCATGTCTGTGTTAAAATACTGGTTTAACATTGTCTGCATTGCACTATAGTGAAACGGGTGTCGGGCTGTTACCGTTCACAAAATTTTTAAAAGAAATCTTCACCAAGGGAGCATCTTTGGACTCTCATATTTTTAAAACCTTCTGTACCATGACTTGGAGCTGGCGGAGTAGCCTGTGGACTTCAGCACAACTATCAACATCGCTGTTCAAGATATTACAATTTATGTCCATTCCAAGTTGTAAATGCTAGTCTTTTTTTCCAATAAAAGACCATTAACTTAAAGGTGGTGTTAAATGCTTTGTAAAGCTAAAATATATATATAATTGAGATAAACCAAAAAAGCAGTAGGAGGGAAGTGTTTCTATGAATGACTTGCTGCTAAATTATAATGCACATGTATGCAATAAGTTATCCCCTATCTTTTCAAGATGGCAAGAACTGACCTCCTGTAACCCAAGACCTTTGCTATAAATAAATGAACTTGTGCTTGCCTTTCATATTACGACAATGTTAATTTAGTTGGTCTCAAAGTGGTGTAATGCTGACTCGTCAACTATCAGCACAGAAGTAACACCTCATTTCACTAAAGTGGAGAGCTCTGAGCATGCATGTCAATACTGGGGAAACATGTATAGGTTACTTATGTTTTTTTGACAGGTTATAGAAACTAGTTGGAGAATTTAAACAGCATGGACTTCATAGATATCTATGATTCTCAAACATGCCAAAAATGCATTTCTCTACCCACAGAAAGGAAACAAAAGGACATTTCTTTTACAAAATGTTAAAAAAAAAAGCCTTTTTGGAAAGTGGGGCTATTAAGTCTTGACTATCTTCTCAAACACTTGCATGAATTTTGTGGGGTGGAGAAGAGGACTAGGGTTAATTTAAAAAACATCTTGTTACTTCTGCTTTGCATGCACTAGCAGTGCTTAGTCATTCCAGGTCTCTAAGTAAGTGTTCTCTGATCCTTCAGCTTCCCCATGAGTGAGTGGCAAAGCAGCCAGTGTCCACTCTTCTTTGTTTGAAAGAAGAATGCCTTTTTTTTTTTTTCTTCAACTAGCAGAGCCTCCATGTGGAAGGCTTTTATGCTTGGGAGGGAGGGACTACAGCTTCATTACTTGACTGTAAGTTTGTTTCCAAACGTAACTGGAGTTGCAAACCTTAATTGCTTAATTGCCTTTGGTTTTGGAGAGAATTGATACTATCTCTTGAGAGATTTGAGTCTCCATTCATCCTGTCTAACTGAGGTGCCTGTGTCAAGAACTTGGTTGCTTGAAATGCAGCTTTGCTCAGTGGGGGTCAAGAAACCTCCAGAAGGCAATTAAGACTATCTGCCTTCAGTGGTGGGTTTTGGGTTTTTTTTCTGTTATTTTATTTTTTTCTTGGGGGGTGGGGGGAGTTCTGGGTGACTAGGGACCCAGACACCTTAACCAAGTGCCTAAAGGTTAGATGGGCTGAATGTAGGCAATTGTTTAGATCTCTAGTTGTTGCAAAGGCTCTTTGCTGTGGCTGCGTATGCTGTCTTAGCAAACTGGCCACGATGATGGGAATGTCTAACTACCATTTCAAAGTAGAGTCTTGCATGGCAGCTGCAAACTGCTACTTTGGTAGTGCTTGAGAGAGGCTGCACTGATTCTGTAGACCAGCTTTTAAAGAGAACGTACTCAAGAGACGGGCAAGGTAGAAGCAATGGTTGCTGCTCTGAACTAATTACTTCTTCTGCCCGAGTGTGCAGAGAGATCTTGTCTAGTAGGTAAATGCTTCTTACCATCTATCTGTCATTCACTCACGGTTGGTAGGGTAGTTCATTTAAGAACAGCTGCTTTTAGCTTATTCAGTGTGCTCTGTGCTTGCTAGCAAAGAGACCTCGTTCCTGCAAGAGGTTCTTGGCTTGATTAGAAATTGTCTGGCAGTGTGCAGTGTTGGTATGCCCTGTAACTGAATCTGCCTGGAGGTATCTAATTATTAACTGACTTCAGTACCACATCAACCTCGAGTAAATGTATCCTCTGTACAGGACTTTAGCTCTGTTCCCTTCTGCGTAGTGAATATCTAGAGAAATGAAATGGTGTCATCAAGGACTTTTTTAAGTTTTTTTTTTTCTTTCCTGTGAGTGTGTGTGTGGGGCTTTGGCTTTTTCCAAATGTGAAAGTGTGGGCTGGATACACTTGGTGCATGGCTTGGAAACGTGGGACTGGAAAGAACTTCCTGGGTCATCAGATCCAGTCCCCTGCTATTGCAGGCAACCGTGTCATATAATCCTTTTAATAAACTGATCAAGCTTAACCACCTGCTTGTAAGTGGCTTGTTTTCATGGAAGTTCTGTAACTCATGTTGCTCTCAACTGATGCAAGTAATATATGAAATATGAAGTTAATCAAAAGGTCCTCCAGCTTAGCTTTAGGTTTATCATTACACTTATTTAACTGACTTTCTCAAACCTGTTATTCTTTGCACAACACTCAGGAAAGTGTTGAATCTTTACACCCCCTTGCTATGAATAAGAGTTGGTGTGTTTGCTTATTTTTTTTAATGGAAAAGATGGATGTCTGGCTTGTTGAAATTTGTTAGATATGTTAATTGTCAAGGCAAGAAACAATTGAGTTACTTGTATTTGATACATAAATTTAAGGCTAGAGTATACATAACCATTTTTAAAATACGTCAACTTGCAGTGTAGTTTTATATTTAATACTGAAATTGTACTGCTAAAGTTTAAACTGCTGTTAATCATATTCCTCTTCTGATCATAATGAAAAAATAAAGGGTAAGAAAATGCTTAACATAGATTATTCATTATCATGCTTATTTTATTAATAATTCAGGCACTGAAACGTCTCCGGGTATGGAGCATTTGTTTGTGGGGTGGGGTGGGGTGAAGGGAGGGGGTTTACTCGTGGTAGAAGACTCTTAGGCCCTAGCCGTTTGTCATGCTTGTACAGCATCAGAAGCCCAGATGCTGTCAAATACTGATCAAGAAATTGCCCTACACCTTATTGATGCATTGAATGCACGCGTGGGTCTGATCTGTGGGCAGCGTGCAGTGCTGCAGCCACCAGCCCCTACACCTTGTCCAGGTGAGTGGGGAGGGGGACGAGGCTGTATCTTGATCACTGCGTTGCGGTACGCGTGTGATGGGAATGCTGGTCCTTGTTCCTGGGTGATGCCGTCCTAAACTAAAAACACGGTCTTTTAATACAGCTTGCTTTTCCCCTACCGTAAAACTAACCCGAACACTTGTTTTACTGCAATCCAATTCGGGTTTGTGGGTTTTCTTTTGTTTGGTGCGGGTTTTTAGTTTCTTTTTAAAATTTAATGACTGAGTGAAATCTGACAGAAAGGACTGTGGCAGGACTACAGCATGTCTTCTGACCACAGACACCTAGCCATCAAGTGAAGATCGGCAGTGAAGGCTGATGCTGTGTTTCTCCTGACCAACATTTATAAAGCAAACTGTATACTTGCAAAGAGAGCAGATGGACCTTTAAAATCAGTAAGACAAACACATGTAAAGTTTTGTGGGGATTTTTACATAACAGCACTGCAATTCAAAAATATTAAGAGGGTTTCTTTAAATCCAAATACAAGATTTTGAAGTAATGAATTAGATGATGAATTGTGTATGGATCTAGAGTTCTGAAGATTCTTGATGTTACTTGCTATGGAAGACTTGTATGAAGGCCCAAGTACTTACACATTTTTTTATTTTCTAAGAACATCTATCAGTGAGTATCCAAGGGAAACATTCAGAGGATATTTGTAATAGTTGATAATTTCTTTTAAGTTTTATATTAATAAATCTGTTTTTGATCTGAAGTGGCCAAATATCCCAATAAATGGCAGAGCTGCTGATTTAAGTAGACACCAAGAGAATCTGTTCCAGTCCTATGGATGATTAAGCACAGCTGATATCCAGCAATCAACGAGTGCTTGTGGTGTTCTTTGTCCTACTGGTGATGGTAGCCAGGAGCAGAGTAGTACAGAGCAGCTCATCGTGCTGTCCTTCCCGTAGCGCTGACAAGGACCCTCTCGTGCTTCCCAGTGTGGTGCTTTGCTCTGCAAAGGCAAGAGCACGCTTCATAGCGTGGCACAGCCCTTTCAGCTGTCAAACTACTAAACTCTGGGAGAAAAACCCCGATTCAATACAAAAAAAAGGAGTGTATTGCAGCACGGGGTTAAATTTCTCCCAGATCACTGTGGAGTCTGAGATGCTGAGTGACACCAGCACCATACAGTGATGTTGCAGAAACAAGAAGCAGGTCTCCCAGCATTGCCACCAGAGACCCGAATACAGAGGCTGCAAGTTGCCCTTTCCGGCATCCCTATGGGTGTTGGACAAGGCTGGCTCGATCTGGCAATGAGTACCGCAGCCTCATATGTGGTGACTTCTTGTTCTGATCTTTCATAGAAACTTCATTGACTGGGAGATCTTGTACAGATCTCCAAAGAGCCATTTTCATTTCAGTTGCCTCAGAAGTCAGCATCTGCAGAAATACTGAAAGAATTACTCATAGTGCAACATTTTCCTGGCAAAAACATCTCCTAAGATAATTAGCGGTTGAAGTACAATACAAAAACTGGGCTGATCACCTAAAAATAAAATGTTTTCTGAATACTTTCTTTTTTTGTAGATCTCTAAATATGATGTATGTGAAAAATTGTTGAACAGAAGTCCTACTTGCCCTACCAGTTGCGGCATTTAAAATGAACACAGTATTTGAATGGGAACCAACTGGACCAACTGAGAAACCCATAAAAAGGCATTAACTAGCATTCCCCACTTAACTGGCTTGCGGTGGGGTTGGCAGTAACGATGCTGACAGTATAGTAAGTTTTATGAAAGAGGCTATGGTGAAAGAAACGGATAGGGTGCAAGCAAAAAGAATACCTGAGCGTGGGACTGCTTTGTAGTCTTGTCTCACAGAGTATTTGTTGCCCATAAAGCTATAAATATTTGATTGTGAGCTCCCTGGGCGTTACGTTTTTCTAGCAGCGGTGCTGTCACTCGGTTTGTCCGCTTTTCCCAGCCGGCTCCTCAACGCCCCCCATGCTAACTCTATGTTTACCTGAAAATAAACAACTCGGAAAAGTTAGTTGTGAGCCTGCTGTTGTTCAGAACTTGCCAAACATGCTCTGCTTATTCTGAGCTTTCTTTACAACTATATTAAAAAGAATAATTTCCTCTAGACGTTCTGTTAGGAGACAAAATGTCACCATGATTTCAGATAGGTTTTACTGAGTCGCTTTTGTTAAGTAAAATATTTTAACCTGTAGTATTTAGGTCCCTAGGAATCTGTGCAACATCATCAAAACTAGTTTCTGAAGGATTTTGACATAAAATTTGATCTATTTTCTAATAACTTTTTTCTTTGGATAATAATAAAGTAAAAATTCCTACACACATACACCAGACGCACTGACAATTAATCAGTGTGCATGTTGTCCACCCTACATAGCTGAATTAAAGACAAGTAGATTCAATTAATAAATCAAGTCAATAAGTAAAACATCTTTTCACTACCAAAGAAGATACCTTGCTCTACAGCACAATTATGAAAGCATAGCTAAAGTGTGAAAATTGCCTTGCTGATTTATTTTCCATCAAATTAATTTGTAGAGGAAGGTAAGTAATTTCTTCACTAGCTCAGGTTATTATTTTCTATATTAAACACTAGCACATATGGAGAATATTATGGCAAAAGAATGGTCTTAGGGCTACAAAACTAAGCACTCAGGATTTAGAAAATACCCAGTTAAGATTATCCATGAAACTCCAGTTTGGCCTATTGCAAATGTGATTGCAAAACATGATGACACTGTCTTGTCTCATGCTATACTGCGCACAGCATCTTTGCATCAGTGTATTAAATATTTAATTGCAGCTCTCATTTTGAATGCATTATTCCATACCCTAGTCACTACCCACTAGCCAGATATTCTTCCAAAGACAGAATCACTAGTTTTGAATTTTTCCTACTCCATTTAAGTATCTCAGTGCTTCACAAATACTGCTTTCTTTTTAGGATAGGCAGTGAGGTAAGGACGTGCTTTATTCTCATCGAACAGAAGAAGGTGACGTGCGGTCACTGCAGTCCAAAGCAGTATTTTCTGAGAGCTCAATCTCAGACATTTTCATTTGTCAGAATCATAATCATGCCTCATGTCTGGTACAAAGAGACCTCATCAGTAACAATGTCCTTCATGTCCAAAAATCAATCTAAGCTGCTGGGTCAGGCAGTTTCTGACCTACGTGCTTAGAGGAAGCGACCGCCTGTAGGCAGCTGAGTCTGAGCCATCGACCCACCCCACGCAAGGACTCCATGGCAAGGACCACAAGCGCTCGTTTTCCAGGGCAGTGATAGCCTGCCTCATCCAGCAAGTCAGCTCTTCTTCCAGCCCCTATATCACTCACTAGGCATAGCCTAATTTTTGCAACACAAGAAAAGAGATCAACTATGCAGCATTTCTTTCGTTGTACCATGCTGATTCACGCCCAGAGCAGCTCCCCTTGTGCCAGGGAAGAGGATGAGCTGAAATAAACATGGTGATCTCATACTAGGACCCCAAAACAGGGGAGTGGAAGGGAAGTAGGGGAATAAAAGGGGCAAAGCAATTCTGGCACTTCCTAACTTTGAGGTGTAACTTCGTACTTTCACTGCTGTTTCAATCCTGTAATTTACTACTGCGAGAGTGAAAGCAGAACTCCGCTCCCAGCACAGGAAACTCCGTCATGTGGCATCACGGTGACACCCATGTGAGTCATCATCCGAGCTGCTCCCGTTGGGTTTGGCACGGACCCTGACCTCTCGAGGTAGCAGAGGGACAGCAAGCAAAGCTCTGCCGCTGCCTCAGCCAACCCAAAATGGGGAGGGAGCGCTCTGCCCACGGGTTGGCAGAGGAAAGGTGGATTCAGGGACTGTGGGAGCAGTTCAGGGCTCTGCAGGAGATTGTGCTTTAATGGTCCTAGGCTCTTCCACCCATCCACTGTAACCACGACCCAACACCTCCCGTCCTCTGCCTGTCCTGTCCGGTCCCTTCCTCTCCATTTTGTTCTCTACTCTTACCAGGCCAAGCTTGTGCCTCTCAAACTTTTCTAGGTTTCCTTGTCCCATGATCCTTGCCCCTTTTTCATCTCTGCTGTTGTGGTTTAACCACAGCCGGCAGCTCAGCCACGTGGTGCAGGATATGTGTAAGCAGAGACAGCGAGGAAAGTGAGACCAGGGACAGACTCTCCCGAGACGCTGAGATCTCTCCCAGCCCTCTTCTCCCACGAACTCTCCTCTCCCTCTCGCTACCCTTCAAACTTTATCTCCACCTCTTCTTAGGCTTTGTGAGCCACAATTTACCTATTCAACAAAGAGCGCCTCACTGAACTCAATTCTGTTAATAGGCAGCTTTAGATTAGATCAGTTACTGTTTGCTAAACTGCTGCAGGAATACCCACATACAAGAAGTACAAGCAGGAAGCTCTCGATTGCAGAACTATGCCTGCAGGGAAATTCACATAAAGTTTGATTGCACTGATATTAAATTATTATGGTAGTTTGAAGTTTTATGAAGCAATAGTTATAATAATGCCATTTTATTACTCTATACTTAGACACATTAGACCTGCTTCCATACAGTAGGTAGTTACCATCTGGGGAAAAATAACCTTCCTTCTCTGATGTGGCAAAAAGCTTCTTCATATCAAAGCTATTGCCATTAGTGAATATGTATAAATGAAAAAGTAAAATCTAATAAAATATATATAGCTAGGTACTTTTTTTTCAGACTTTTGCAGTACATTGCTTACTGTGAAATAATGGAACGTAGTTTAGTGCTTCTCATTTTAACAGGGTAGGGAACAATACAGATTCTTACCAACAATTGATGTCCACCACATGGAAGTGACTTCACACTGCCAGCCAAATGATGATACTACTTCAAGGATGAAGTAAGAAACTAATCTGTTTGTGGATTGTTAGTTACTAAAGCAATACTGAATCTCGCGTGCAGCTTTAGCTCCTAAACTATTACCGAAAGGTTATAGAATCTACTTGTATGGCAACGTAGGTATTTTTAGCAATTTACAACTTGTAAGGCATTGTCTTGACCAAATTCCAGATTAAATTAATTTGAGCAGTTAATACAATAAGAGTTGGAGTAGACATTAAGGTCACATGGCTGAAGTGGTGAGAAAACAGAACCATTTTTTTAGGGCTATTGCTAGCTGCACACTATTGACTGCTAGTTTTGAAATTTATTTCATCTCTTCAGTCTTACTCTACTCGATTGGCAAAGTCTTTTTACATGCAGATTTTCTAATGAATTGAGTATACTTACTTCTGAGTGAACAGGTTGCTGTTAAATATGTCAGTCTGGGATTTGACCCATTTTGCAAATTTATCACCTTGCAGCAAATTTTATCCCAAGCTTATGTTTCCAAATACGAAAACTCCATCACTCTTTTCAACGAAAACCAGCAAAAGCATCACGCTACGATCATCATGTTCTGTTCCTGCTCTACCAGCTCGGTGCCCATGAACTCTGGCAATTAGGCAGGATTAGCTGAACAAGGCAGGTTCATCATTAGCTCAGAATTTCTTTGATTCTGGAGATGTAGGTCAGACCAAGTTTTACAAAATGAGGTTTTGTGGTTTCGTTTAATTTTTTATTATACCCTCTATAAAAAAGAAAAAAGGTTTAAAAAGAAAAAGGTGTTACTGGTATAAACAAAGGCAGGAATAGCAGACTGATGGACTTAAGGAGGAACAAAAGAGTGTTTAGCAAAGCACTCGCACAGAAGAGCTCTGCTAAGGATGGTGAGAGATTTCTGTAGAGCCAGCTCCAGGAGGTCCCTGCAGAGAAGAGAGGTGAGTGGGGGCAGAAGTGTTTGAGGGAAGATCTAAAATAGATGCAAAAAGGTGAAACATGCAAATGGCCTTGGGAATGCAACCTGCTACAAATTAGAGCAGCCCTACTGCAGAAGCGAAACTGCCACGGCCTGTATTAAGCTCCCAGACTCGTTCCACAGGTTAGAGGGGAAGAACCCATTCAGGGAGTGCTCAGCAGGGACCTGTTTAATGTGGACACTGGGAAAAAGTATGCAGAGGTGACAACAGAACTCTGTTCCCCTGTACAAGCTTTGTCCAGTACCATGCCTGTTCCCACTTGCCTGTCAGGCAAGTAGCTGAGAACCACGTGGTCACTGTCACCAGCCATCGCTGTAGTTGGCCCTGGGACCGTGTCTTCTACCAAGCCAGTCTCCAAGCTTGCCTGCAGCAAGGGCTGCACAGGCAGGGGCATCTGTGGTGGTCAAGCTGTCCTTTGTGATACAGGGGACAGGGGACAGCTTCTCTCCATCCCTGCACAGCTTCCCACCTTGCCCAGAACAAGGGAGTACTACTTGGTGCAGAGGAAAACAACACGCGAGTGGAAGTATGTCTCCTCTCTTACTCTCCCTGACAGGTGAAAACTCCATCCCATATCTTTGCGCCAGCGGTCCTGGGTTCAGGACAGTGAAGTTGTCAGGAGACGGAAGACTGGTGCCCAGGCCTGTGCATCCCAGCTGTCAGGAAGCAGAGTTGGGACCCTGCTGCAGAGATCCCAAGCTGGCAGGGGCTACATTGGATGTAAACGTTGAAGCCAAGGAGCTTGCAGGCATGTCCAAGAACTCAGAAAGCAATTTTCAACACCATAGCCTTTAGGTAGCAGCTGAGCAGGGGTTTAGGGGACTGTGACTTGGGAGGAGTGGGACACAATCCTGTTGTGTTTCCAGTCCCGCAGTGACTCTAGTGGTGGCTTGGCTTTCCGCCTAGTCTTTAAAGCTGACCTTGTCTACTGTGCTGCAGTCCATGTTACCAACCCCCAGGTTTTTAGGGTGCTTTCTCTATCCAGTTATTGCCCATATTCAGTTCTCCTCAACTTTTAAAATATTAGCAGACTGCAGTTTAGGACTGAAGCCTTACACAGGACTAAGTTTGAATATGGACTATTTGACTGAAACCTGTCAGATGGGAGCTTGAAAATGTACCTGGAACAGCTATGAATGGTTTAAAATACGGTACAATATTTTCTAGTTCCTTTCTTTAGCCTCTAGCCCTATTTTTTTATTTCATCACCCTAGTTTTAAAACTAGTGAAATAGAGACTACGGAGAAGGAATAACAGGTCCCAAATTAACACTCAGTGGCAAAATCGAATGCAAACACTTTCCTCATTTTGAACAGTTTGGCAAACAGTCCAGAAAAAGGAATATGGTGCAGAGCCATCCAGCCCAGGTTCGTCGGTTCATACGTGACCTGCAGGAAGTTAACGAGTTATTGCCAGCAGACGCCTGCTTGGCAGCGGGCAGAGGAGGGCTGCTTGTAACTTTACCCTGTGTGAGTATGTTTACTTGTGTAAACTGGCCGGGAGAGCCCCATACCGTGCTCCGACTGCATCCTCAAAGTCTGCTCTGCCTGCTCCATGGGGCCCGGTTGGAAAAAGAGATTTGTTGTTGTTACTGTTGATATCGTTATTGGAGCCAACAGGCTGGCGTGAGATCCCCGATCGCTGCTTTTTACTGCCCTTCACAAGGAAGCTGGCCATGGAGCCGGTTCCTTCCTGCCCAGCCGAAACCTCCCTGTGCCCACGGGAGCGGAGCAGCCGGCAGGTTGGATCCTGCGCGGCCGGCCCGGAGCCGACCCACAGCTCTCCGGCACACGCTGCCCGGCCGCCCGGCCCAGGGGGATGCGCCACGATGCCTGCATGGCGGCAGGCCGGAGGGGCTGGAGGGACAGCCTCAGCTCAGCAGATCCCGTCGCTGCTGCCCGGGACGTAAGCACAGGGGAGGAAACATCTTACACATGGATGCGGGCTGCATGCAGCGATCTGCATTAAACATTGGCAGATGAACCACCCCCACCCCCCACCCCCCGACTTTTGGCAAATTCATATTTTAACTTTGTGAGTGGCGTCTGTCGTGTTAATCAAACAAAACACCCCCATTCCCCTCTCACCCCCAACTGCAGCATGTTTGAAATTCAGATGCGGAGGGAAATTTCACACCTTTAAACCTCCTCACCCCCCCTAGTTGTTTACAGCATTCCAGCCATGCTGTTCCTTTCTTTTCTTCTCAGGATCAATATGAACATCTTTAACACTTTTATGATCGGTCTTTATAAATGTTGTCAGGAAAACAAACACGAGAGAAGAAGGGTCAATTCTAGAAGGACAAATGGGTAGGAAGGGGCCCAGGGTAAACCTACGTTGCAAATTTAAGTTTTCCTGGCATCAGCAGAGCCTAGCTCTGGAGCCACTGTTCTGTAAGTAGCCATGTGTGACAAAGAATTCGCTAATTTTTGGTTAAGCCTTACCAAAGGGAATAGTCAATGTGATTGCCTGAATCTCCCAAAAGCCAACCCCAAGCCTGTTTTATGTCTTCAAAATGGCACTTGCAGTGGGGCTAAATGGCCAGGACTCTTTATTATAATATATTTCAGGAAGAGATTTATGGCAAAATTGGCGTTTTCCCACCATGCAGTCAGTCTCTCTGTTCCTAACGGATAAGTTCCCTCATTTTTTGGTTTGCATTTTTGCTGTAGTTTTTTAATATTGTTTAGCAATTACAGATCCTTCTCATTATGCCCACAGCAAACTAAGCAGAAGAGGAGCTTTCAATCAACTCCACTGAATTCTGGGTATATTTTGCAGCTCCCTTGGTTTTTTTCCAGTTAAAAACCTCTGAGTGTTTTGCGGCAATGCTATTAGTGAACTGCCTGCCTGCATATAAACAACATTGCCACATTATTTCCGTATGTCCAAATGATTAACTCAGCTTCTGCCTGTCTTCATTTTATCTTTTTTTAGATAAGTAACAAAGTTTCTTACATGTGTACTCAGGTCAATGAGCTCAACAGCTAATGATCAAAGAGGATGACGTACTGGAAAATAAGAAGAAGAGCTCAACAAGAATTTATGAGCCTGTTTCTGGTGAGGCTGAAGCCTGGTCTGAGGCAATAGTGACAGACACCTTATTACCATACGCCAAATATTTAATTTTTTGCTGGAACAAATTTGATAGTGACAGTTGACTTCCCTCAGGGGTAGTGGCCTCTTATGAACATTATCTTCACTGTCAGCCCTGTTGGATGTTGAAGGAGAAGCTGAGAATTAATTGGGAGCTGGATAGTGAAGGGCTCATGTGTAGGCATGAGCCCTGGGCCATGGATAGGTGGGGTAAGGAAACCTGGTGTTGCCACTTCCAAGCTGTATCTGTTACTGGGTAACTAGAAGATTCCAATCTTCAGCATAAATTCTGTTATCCACCCAGTCATTCTCTGAATTATTCACAACTCATTTAAAAAGATGAGAGTAAAACAGAAGATGCATGCACATAAATCATACTGAGATCTTGCCAGTACCTGCTATGGTCAAGAATGAAACACAGCTTCCATTACAATCTCTTTTTCTCAGATTTTGTTAAGTTAGAAAATAAAATTAAAATAGGAACAGCAACTTTGAAGCAAATCTATTTGGTTTGGTCACTCTCCAAGATTAATATTTAGGGGAAGTTTGACTATCACCTTTTTGCCTTCACCAAAAGTTTTCTTTCCTTTAAAAAGAAAACAAAGAAGTTAAATGCAAAGTGTTTAAGTCATCAATTGCCAGGATATGCAGAAGGAAAGTTTCTAATCACCTCATTGTCTGTCACTGCATTTTTTATTTCTCTTTGTTAGGTTTAACGTAAAGTTAAATAAAATAATATCTGTGGTTTAACTCCTACCGCGCAGACTGTCCAGGGGGCCAGGTTTTGAAAGTCAGCAATAGCTCAGTTAAAAAGAGAACAGGAACTGCAGAATGGTGAATATTTTTGAAAAAAAGTTGACCTCTTTCTTAGGTAGTCAAGGCTTCCCCCTATGACTAGAGGAGGTATCATTCTTCCACCAGTTTGCCCCTCTGAGTAAAGTTGCTGAGAGGACATTGGTTGTACAGCTTGAGTTTTAAAAATTTTCTACAGTGCACCATTCTGAAGTTGTGTATGTTTTGTCAATGTGATTAGAAGAATTTCAATGAATATTTAATCTTACAAGAATGTCACTTCAAGTTACAGTTGAGTTATACATGCAATCCCATTGACTTTAATTGAGGGAAAAATTTGGTACTTCTCTTTAACAAATTGTTCATTAAACGGTTGTGAGTTCTCTACTGAACCATGTGGCACTTGAAAAGACCAGTATCTTCATTGCTCATTTATGATTTCTGATGAAAGTCTCCATTAGAGTTGCAATTTTGCCTTACGTTAGTGAATGTACTAATGGAATTACCCTCCTTTGGGCCACTTTTTTACTTTGCAACAACAGTTTCCATGTTTTGTTTGGATTTTATTTCTGCTCCTTCAGGCCGGTTTTCTAATGAGTTTGTCTGTGTGAGGTGCAAGAGCTTAGGTGTTTGGATGCTGCAGGCAATGCAGTGCTTTTCTGTAAATCCAGCACCTACTTAGGTGGTGTTAGAGGACGCAAGGTCATAGACCAAATGATTTTAACAAATTTACTGTGTAATAATCTCCTCACAGTGAAATGCATATAGTGTCTTGTTGCTATTAAGAAGTTGGCTAATTAAAATAAGAAAAACAATTGGAATTGGGTACTATAAAACTGGTTGTAACATCAAAGAAGGATCAGTGTCTGGGAACTGGTTCAGGTCCTAAAGACAGTTTACAAAGCTCTGTGGATAGTTTAGCAAAATCCTAGGCATCAGCAGTATTTGTAGGCAACAAGATTGGTGGCTTTAATGTCTGTACATATCTTATGATATGAAAATACTGCAAAATCATTTTACACGGTTTGACCCTCGTGGCACTGATGATGATATTTTCATTGATGGCTTGAGTGGGTGCAGCCTTTTTAACCTGGTAATATAGTGAAGGTGTTCACCAGAATTTGGACCAGCTCTTACAAATACTGTATCCCCTCAGCTATAATATATCTTAACAGGTGATGTGGACACTCAGTACTTGGAACTGCGCTGATGGGATCGATATGACCAGATGCTCAGCGATCCTATAAGATGCTGAGACATTTCTAGTGAAGTCAGCAAGAGGTAGAGTGTCAGCTCCTGGCTGGCTTGAGCATTTGCAGAACACAAATTAGGTCCTATCTGCTTCTCTGCACTTTTGCTGAAAATGCTCACTCTTTTGTGCTGGCTAGTTATTGCTCTGCTTTATTATTGCTTATGACAAAGTAACAGAGTAATCAAAGTCAGTCTTTTTGTAATCATATTGGAGCAATGATTTAGTGGGACATCATGTATTTCAGGGGGGATTTTACAAAGCTCGTTTTAGTCATCTGGAATGGAAACACACAAAGCAATGCCGTCCCAGTACCCAGTTTAAGATCGTTGGAACAAATACGCAACATCACATATAATAGAGTTGGACAGTTTATTTATTTGGAATAAAATACTGAAGAATTGCTCCAATTAGAGTGATGTTTGTCCAGACCATCTTTGTTAGACTTGAAAAGAAAATCCTGTGCTCTTCTTGCTGCTCTTTTCTGGGTTTTTCTTTCTCTCCTCACACTCCTTTAATCGCCTGGCTTGCTTGCTTTCACGGCTACTGCAAGCCATGCAATTTAAGAAAAGACCTGCAAATTGGGCTGTTGTGTCTGTTACTATACATCTGTATTCAAACAAAATAAAAGGCAGTGTTTGAAGATAGGCAGAGCCTGCTGGCATCACCGTGGAGGTCTTTCCAAGGGCTTGGAAACCCATCTAGTGTAAGGGGGAAACAGAAGCGCACACACCTTTTTTCTCCGCTCTTTATTCACACAGAAAACATCAGGGTTTGAGCTCTGTCTGTGTCTGGCAGTCTCCTTCTGGACACAAACGTTGTGTGCAAGACCACAACAGGAAAAGACGGCATGCTCTTGAAACTGAGAGCACGTCTTTAAGAGGGTAACAGTCCGTGGAGATGCTGCCCTGCTGCCAGCCAGTTTAGTCCTTAGCATGCAGACCTGGTTCTTGGTGCCTCTTCCAGATTCCTGCTGCAGCTGCAGCGCAAGCGTGTGGCTGTACAAGCTGCAGCTGCAGGGGAGGGCCTTGCTCTGTTTCTCAGTGTGGATTGCAGATTTCAGCCCTGCAGCAAGAGCAATCCCAGAAGTTTCCTGAGAGGTGCGCAAACTCGGGCTGGTAGCATTTGTCAGGAGAGGGCCTGGGAGGTGCCCCACAGGTGCTTCAACCCTCAGGACCTGCCCATTCCCATGTAAATCATGGAACAGTTCAGATTTAATTTTGTTTTTTTCACATGAATCTTATTTAAATTTAAAGCTTATAGCTATCTCTACCTCTTTCTGTGATGCAGAATGTGGGGTGAACATAACACATTCTCTAAAACAGTGGATGATCTGGAGGGCTGCAAAGACCCGTGAGCTGTACAAATAATAACTGTAAACCTCCGAAGACTCTTGGTAATATCTTAACCAGTCATCCTTCTTCAGGCTAGAGAAAAAAACCTGTCTCACCCTGTGTCTGCACACATAGCACTAGTATGATTCATCACGCTTCCCTTCTTTCTCAGAAGCTGCCTTCACAGCCGTTTGGTCCTCATATGTTCTTTCACAGAACTGAACTGGGCATCTTTTCAGAACTGCAGAGCAAAATGTTCACACCATAATCACAAGATGGAAGAATATGGGTTTTTTTCAGGCACTTGGCCATATGCATTTTTTTCCTGCAACATATTTCCAGTGTTGGCAGTGGATATGGTACTCACAAAAGGGTTAATGACTTCTCTGCAGTTGCTAGGTAATGCTGTCTTGTCATCAGGACAACTTACTAGTTAGTGACAGCCTGTCTTATGATGTAATGCTTAAATAGTAATTGTAGAGTGCATTCAGTTACCTTTTTATTTTTCTTGTTTCCTTTAGAAGGCTAGGAAATGAAACATAAAAGCCTGCAGCATTGTGATATTATGGCTGCATGGATACATCAACCAAAAGCCAGAAAATACAGAAGCTGAACATTAGTCTAAGGAGACATCTTCAGCTCTGAGAGAGTGAGCTCTGTTGCTACTGTATTGTAATACAGCTTTTGGTAGAAAGCACTGTTGCTTCCTAGTTCTAGGACCAAAGTAGATTGAAATGGTGGGTCCATTCACACAGAAATGTGAAACGGACTATATTACAGTTAAAAATTCCTTTGCTTACTTTCATTTTTTTTCTTATTTCTGTTTAATTCAGCAATTAGAGCCACTCTTATGAAACAACAAGCACTGTTTGGATTCAAATTACTTTTGGACACAGACCAAACTGCTTGAACTCATATGCAGATCGAGTGCAGCCAGAACCCATGCAAGTCAGGTCAGTTCCAGAGGTGCATTCTTGGGCTATCAGATCTGAAGTAATTGCTAATTTGTTCCTAGGTAACAGGAAAACACATTAAAATGAATACAACTCTTAAATAAACATTTCATTCTCACTTCTGTTCATTTCATTCAGTCAAATGGTCCAACCTCAGATCCCTCCTTACCCAGTCTGGGAAATACCGGGGGGAGGGAGCTGAGACTCAATGGTGTTTTACAGCCTTAAAATTCCCAGAGCTTGTGAGAGCCCTTGACCCCTGGTGTGGCACACCCCCACCCACTGTGTTTGCTCCCTCAGCCTCCTGGGACCCTCTCCTCCAAACCCCCTGCCCATCCCCAGCTTTGTGTGGACCAGAGCTGCTTTGCTGACGCTTGCCCTAAGGTTGTACAGCCCTAAACAAGGCTGCTTTAAAGTGAGCGCAGCATAGGCTCAGCAAGTGCTCCCAGGTCAGCGTACCAATGCCTTCTTTCACATGGCCTTTTTCTTTTTCTCCGTGAATGTCTCAGACCATGAAATAGCATTGGGAGTCTGGGGACTTGGGGCCATTACAAAGTGTCTGACTATCTTTTCATGCAAGCAGGGCAAATCCACTTGTGGATGCCATCCCTGAGGCAGGATCTTACCCTAGATTAGAAAGAAATCACACAGTGGAGAAGTGGATATTTATATATATATAGAGAGAGAGAGAGAGAGCTGGCACCATACAAATGGAGAGAGAAAGTTATGGATAAACACCAGGTTCTTTTCTAAATCTCTTTGCATGATCATTTACGAACTCTTCAGCGACTAGGAGAAACTGCACGCTCACTCAAACCTACATCATTGTGCTGAGCTCAGCTGATGTGCCTGGACGTTGCTGAGAGTAGCTGTCTTAACCAGTAACAGCAGCAACCCAGCATCCTTGTGCTTTCCATTTGTCAAATTAAAAGGTCCTATTTCAGGCTTTCCCTTATGTATATGCCTACAGTGCTGCATTCAGCAGACACATGAAAAGAGACCAATAGCTCTCAGAGATGTGTGTGGGATACAGCACCAGGAGAGAACAAGAAGTCTGCAGGCTTCAGCATCCAGCTTTTTTATTCCACTGACAAAACTAGCAAGAATAAAATACGCAGGCTGAAAGGAAAAGGGAAACAATAGTACACTTCTGTGAGCGCTTCTCTGTGTTTTGGGACACGCAGTCATAACAATGGTGGACACTGCACAGAAAACAATACACAGGATGAGGTCATGCTTGTAGTCAGGTTCAGTACAGGTACTGTTTTCCAGAACTGCGGTGTACAGAGGCTGTTTGCGGGGCAAGTCTCCCTTACGACAGATCATTCAAATGCTTGTGGCAAGTACAGTGACTGCTGATATGAAAAAGTGGTAGTAGGAAAAGAAATGGCTACAGAACAACCACTTCAGACAGATAGATTTTATTTACTCGGTTGAGTTTTAGGCTGTATGTAGGTAGCAATCCTATAATAAGGATGGTGAATTATCACCATAGCTATGAATGGCATTACCAGTCACATTTGATTCCATTTGATTAGATGGGAGATTTCATTTTACTTAGTCATTTGTCTCATCTCAAAAAACATAATCCTGTTACACAAATACCTGACATATAATGCATCATCCCAGCCAAGGGAGCATGCACTGTTTTGAAGCCATTCTGTTTTGTGCTTATGTTTCTCCGCACATAAAGCACGTGGCTGGTAGATGCCTGTTGCTGTGCTGAATGGCATCCGTGGGTACCGCGTCCATCCCGGAGGGCTGACAGACACGTGCGTGTGAGGCGAGGTCTGGTTTACCAATTAGCTCGTTTCTCCATTTCTGAACCCATCATTAACAGTGGTGCCGTGTTTAATGCATGGGAAGCACCTGAGAGAGTTACAGAAACATGGAATGCATTAGGGGAAGAAGGTTTAGTCACACAAATCAAGGCTTTCAGAAATCATCCCAGAATCTCTCATTGTCTTCCACTTACATAACAAATTCACAACTACGACTGATATAGAGTGGTCAGAGATTGCACCACATTACTACTGAAACTGAACTAACCCTTTGGTACTCTTTAAAAATACTTTTCCCTCTAAGGATCAGTGCTCTCCACAAACATCAGTTACCCCATTGTACACTTATAACTGTGCTGAGCTTCCTGCCTGCAGTGTTGGCAAGCATTACTACCCCTGCCTTCCAGAGAAAGTACACAGCATGCCAGCAGTCTGCCTGCCCTCTTCCAAGCATAAATCTTGGCACAAAGTGTGGCCCAAAATTATTCACCTGGTCTGTGATGCATCTGATAGTTAACATCTAATCTCCTGGTCTAACTAGAGATAACTACAGTCACCCGAGTGCCACCTGAAGCAGTCCTGGCAGAGCTGCTCGCAGGGTCTTGCATGCAGGTCCCACGTTTGGGACTCCACAAGCGAGCAGCACTTTGTCTTCAGTTTCCTTTGGGTTGGGAGAGGCAGAGCATCATCCTCATTCACTGGCTTTGCTGGAGCGGGCTTGGTCTTTGCTTTAGCTAGCACAAGAAATACATAGCTCAAAAACAAATAGTGGAATAAGCACTCATTTAAAAGTCTCCATTTGCTAAGTCTATCTGAGCTTGGGTCAGAATCTATCCAAGATCTTTCCCCATGCTTTGTGGCTTCTTCATGGATACACAATTCTTCCCCCTTCTTGCAACCATTTTTTTTGACCATGGCTTATTCTGCAAGTGATAAGGTCTTAGCTAATATAAAAGCCTTCTCCAGAGCTTTCTTCGTCTCCTTACACGCACCCTGCCAGGTTGATAAGTTCTAGCACCAACACCTGGCTTCTGTGTTCAGCTCCTGGCAGTTTCTGACCTCTGCTGTGACCAAAATATGGGCCCAGCTTTACCTGGCAGCTAGCCCTCGCACAGCCCCCTGTGCAGCAGGTCGAGGGTGCGGGGGGGCCCTGGGGGGAGCTGGGGACCCGTGCCCCTGCACGTGTGAGTCAGAGGCACCCGTGGCTCTGGGCAGAACCAGGAGGTTCAGGGGCCGGTGGGGAGCTCTGCTCCATCTTCCTTTTCCCAGCGCTGTCCAGTCCTGGTTCTAGACTGGGGGTGCGTGGTTTGTCCTCCTCCCAGTCCAGCAATGGTTCCTTCACCGAAACCCTCCCATGGCAGCTTTGTTTGCAGGACTGACCTCCTGACAAATTATTTTTATTCTGTTTATGAGCTGGGCCATTCTCATCAAATGGCTGCAAAGATTTGTTTCTGCCTCTCCCCTCCTCAATAAACCTGCAATTTGGGAAGCAGATTGCATTTTGCTGATTCTGTCTGACTGTTTATTATGCTGGATTTCTAAGGCACTTATGCTTGGCTCGGTGATTCCTCAGAAAGGGAATGGTGCCTATTGTAGTAAACCCTGTAAAATGTCTAATGAATAATTAAATAGCATGTTGTCTGTAATTCAGCTTTGTCAGTTTGGTCAGTCAATTGCTGGTTGCTGCTCCTATCAGACAAAAACCTTGCTGTGAAGCTTGTTTAAAATTCAGCATTTGCTAATTAGCATTGTTCCGAATGTAATTCTAAGTGCCACTTCTTCAGGCAATTCAAGAGAGCAATGTAGACCTTCAGTGTCTCTATGGAGACCATCTATAATTTAAAAGACAGAAACAACAGTTTAATGCCTTGTAATACTTAAAAAATCACCAGTAGCTCTTTCCAAAATACCCCCAAAATACAAACAGAAAAAGGATTGTGCCCTACTAGTACACAAAGCCAATTTGTTGAAGATCACTGAATTGTGATAGAGATGATTCAGTGAAACTAGTTGAGGGCTAAGTTAAAGCACCAGGATTAGTCTCAGGGGTTTAAATTAAATACTGAATAAATATTTAAAATGCAAAAGATCAAATCGTTAGGCACATGTGCCAGCTGTAGGAAGGCAAAAGCATTTTGTTGGATTTATGCACAGAAAGATGAAGAAATGAATTCCACAGCCCTGCTAACCATCTGGCTCGCAGGACCGTAAGCCATGACTGATCTTGATTTCCAGGGCAGAAGCGAAGAGGGTTTGATCACCCACACTGGGCACCTTGCCTCCAGCAACGCCTTGTACCCAACGCTGCAGAGGAAAACAACATCGGGCACGACAGAAAGACAGGGTCTCCTGTAAATAACCAGCAACCACACAGGCGAGCTCTGATGAATGAGTAATGCGAGATGCATATACAAATCCATACCTCCTCCTGTACAGAAGTATTACGGCTGATCAAAACCCAGTGCTGAAGCCAGCGGTGCTGCAGCATGTTGGGGAGAGGAGAATTGACTGCCTGCAGCAGGGCATTGGGATAAACACAACCCCTGGGGCTCTTCAGGTTTGCAGACAGCTCACCGACGCCTTGGAAACTCTAAAATCACAGAGAGCAGTGCTGGGTGTGATGCGGGGAAAATATGCAGACAGCAAGAGCCATGTTCCCTACAGCCGTGGAGCTGAGTGAAAGTGAAGGCTGATGGGGTAGCAGAGAAGGTCCCAGCAGCCGTGAAGGAGCCCCATCCTGGTCCAGCCAGAAGCTCTGGGGAGCTCCCCGGTCTGGTGGCATGTCATGAAATCAGCAGCGAGGGTGGGAAAGGGAAACCCGGAGACAGGGAAGAGACAGGAGAGAGACTGAGTGCACAGGTTGGGAAGCACAGCCCTTCTCAAAATTGGGTCTGAGGCACCAGACAGGAGAGGGGATAAGCCCCATCCCACGATGGATGGGGAAAACACAGCACCTCGCAAGGCCCAGCACTGCACCGGGCAGGCTTTGGGAAAAAATGCTATGTGCCCTGGATTTTGCAGGTAAAGGGGAACACGATGAGTACAAATCTCACCATGCAACCCCCGGGAAGAGGTAGGATAAAAGGTAGGCTACTCTGCCTGAAAAGAGTAAGCAGAAGCTAAAGAAAACTTCTAAAACTGAGTTCTTTATTGCTCGAATTTCTCTAGACCTTTTTCAAGGTTGCCTTGCAGTTGAGAGCTTCTGCTCTCCTAGTGTGAAATATCCTAAAATAAGTAATGCTATCTTCTCCAATAGTGCATTATAATCAGAGTAGGAGTTTTCAAAAAGCCAAGCGGAAATGTGTGGTCTAATTTCTAGCTGAGTTGATCAGAGATCAGTTTTCTTACATCCTTAAAGGTATTTTAATATAGTAGGATTTCTTATTATACCTTGTTTTATCACAGGAAATATTTACTACTCAAAATTGTTAAGGAATACATCTTGCCTTATTCATTCTTATTTCCTTTGTCCCTTCAGCAATAATGTTCATTAGTGTCTGTAAAAATAGAGATTTAATGAGATGTTTACTTCATTTAATTAACATCTTATATGCTCTGCCTGGAGTACAATAACTACTTAGTGCTTTTTTTCTACATTAGATACACATTAACTACATAACTGGATATTAACAGTGAACAGGGATTTTGTTATTTAATGCCAATAATTCTGGTTTTTTCCTTATTATTCAATCACTGTTCCAGCTGATGTCAGTGGAAGGACACATATAGGAAAAGCATGATCAGAAAACTCAATGCACTTCTTATTTCATTTGCGGCAGTATTTTTCTTGAAGAAACAAAAGCTTTCTGCGCACCAGCTTTAGTTTTTAATGTGGTTTATGTCATTTCTCATCTTGCAACATCTTTGTTTGGAGCTCAAGGTTATATGAAGCCATGGGATGAAAGAAATGCTTTGGTCATGGCAGTTTTCAGAAGTTCTACTTGGTGTATGATTAGGGGTGGCTTGCTCTGCTGTTGCCCTCACCAGTTCGATGCTCAGCTCACTCGCTTTTTTCTCCTCTTTCCCTTTTACTTTCTTGCTGCCCCAATATCATAGAATCATAAAATCATAGAATGGTTTGGGTTGGAAGGGACCTTAAAGCTCATCTAGTTCCAACCCCCCTGCCATGAGCAGGGACATCTTCCACTAGACCAGACTGCTCTCTTGCTGTATGTGACAAGTTATCAGAGCCTTCAGCAGTCATCTTGAAATGCCGTCTTTCAGCCGCCAGCGTGAACAGCAATCCCGTTCCTTCCAGGTGGTAGGGTGCCAGTCCAACCAAGGAGCTGTATACCCTACACCTCTTAAGTGTCTGCAAGAGCATATATAGGGTACAGTTCTGCAATCAAAGGTCCCTCTGCCCCAGCAAAGCTTAAACGAATGGTCCATGACTGAAAAACCACAGGTTTGAGCCTTGCATCACAATCATCAATAAAGAGGGTGAATAGCTGGATGCTCTATACCTCTTGCTCCTTACAAAACAAGCATGTGTACCAGGGCACAGCTGGTCACACCAAGCCAAACAGCAGTACAGTTGGATAAAGCCAGCTGAATTTTGGCAAGAGCCTTACCCTCAAATATTAATCTTTCTTTAGCCAACATTCAGCCTGAAATTATGTCTCATTGACACAGCCATATTCCTGTTGAACTTCTTTCTTTTCTTGTGGATCAGCAATACTTGACTGAAAAAAAAAAAAGCAAAGAAATACCCCATGAAAAATGATACCTCCTTCCACCCCCAGCTCCAGAAAAGGAATGTAACATGGATCAACGCAGCTGGGATCAGCTGGAGTTTGTACCACAGACATCCTGCCTGGAGACAGAGAGGCCCTACCTCTCTAATCAAATGTAGGTCCATTTTGAAAACAAAAAATTAGGTTCCCCTTCATTCCATTTACTTTCCTTTTTGTCTGCTGGTGTAAATAGATTCAGAACATATCTTAAGAGGCTGTGTGATGCCTTCTGACCCATTGGATTGCACTTCAGATATCTGCTTCAGACCTCTCTCTTAATACCATGTCTCTTCCACTTCAGACTAGGTCAGCTAGTCAGCTTGTTGTGTTAAGAATATTAGAAGTGTTTTTAAAAATGTAGTAAATCAAAACCTACCATTTCTTGTGTGTCTCTCCTTACTTTCCAATGACACTGTTTGGGCAATACATCACAGAAAACGCCTTGCTACAGTGATGTATGGCACTAATCTACCATGCGAGCACTATCTTTTTGGTGATATATTAGAACAATGCATCATTAAAACATCATTGATGTAGATATATATTACTCAGCTACTGACTGGCTAGCAACAATATATATGTGGGGACTTAGATGGGTTTAATGTATTAAGCCAAAAGTGCATGGATTTGAATCTAAAATAATAATAGCCGAATACTGTTAAGAATGGTGTGAAGTCGTATATTAATAGGTATAATGAGAGCCTCCGCAAGACATTTCAATTAAAAAAAAAATGCTGTTGTAATGAAGTGGTGGAAGCTGCCCTTCTGCCACCCACATTGTTTTCCTGTCCCAGAATGGGCCAGAAAGGAAAGAAAAAGGCAGAATGAAAAGATATAGGGCAATAGTCCAAAGGCATCACTGCCTCCCACGGCTTTGATGTGAAATAGGAAAAATAATAAAAGCAAGTGAAAAATTAAGTGGAGAAAAGCAGTACCATTCTTTTAGGATTTGCAGACAGCTTTGGGTCTTTTTAATATTCCTGACTTCGAAGTTAAAACAGGGCCTCTGACCTTTAACAAACTGAAGTGAGGTGGACCATGGGTGCGGGTGCTAATAAAAAGAATGAAAGGGAAGTATGACTGTATGTGATTCACTAGTTTCTAGCAAATTATGTGCCCTCGTCCTGGAGCATTTGTTAAATTCTCTGTCTTTTACTACAATGATTCCCTTTGCCCAAAATGAAAATAAAGGGTCATATCTCTTCAGGAAAAACTGTGTTGACAGAGCCCTTTGCAGACCATTTCCAGAACACAAGATGCCCTTGTAGTTTCTGGGCGTTGTTGGCTCTTCCTGACCCCCATCTTTTGGCATATTCAGGAAACACTCAGGGGGCTGGGGAGAGGCCATTGCATGCTTCTGTATGGGTCCTTTTTGCCTCCAAGTGCATGCTGAAGGCAGAAGCTGTGTTACATATATACTCTGTCTGGTTTGGTTCCTTTGGGGGGATGTTTTTGGTTTTGTAGGGATTCTCAATGGCCTAAAAGCTAGCTTTTTTTTACAATCACCTGCTCTTCATTTTACATGGTAAGAACACTCTACATGGTTAATAATTTCATCTCATAACCCACCTTTCAACCATAGAAAAATTAACTAATTTTTTTAGAAGCTTGTTACAGCAAAGTATAGCAACTGTTTTACCCAAGCTCAAGGACCATATTGGTGTCAGAGCTGGGATTGCGGTCAGTAGGCTCCTTCCAAGTTTTTCTAAACTTTAAACCGTACTTACCTTCCAGAACTTCCAGTGGTCCTTCACATTTTTTAACCTTTTTTATCATGTTACTAGCTTAACCAGACTTTCAGGCCCACTATCACAGCACAGCAGATTCAGCGCAGTAACACGCAATATTAATCACTTATTCCCAATCTATCTCTATTCCTAAAAAGTAAAGCGGATGATTACACCACAAAGAAGCATTCTGTGGACAGAGTTTGGAAAAGATAATCCAAACTCCGGAGTAATCTCTAAGGTGTAGATGTACCCTGGCCTGCAAAACGAGAAAGCTACCTACAAATATGAGACTGAAATCAGGATATGTCGTGGTTCAGTGATGAAACTGGAAGTTGTTCGGCTCTATTAACAGAAGGAGAGAGACAAAGGAGCGGGGAGCAACAGGTTCAGCAGCACAGGGAAACCACTTGGTAGCATTTTGTAATGATGGGGGAGGGAAAGAGAGTGTTTCCGACGCCTGAGGAATCATTTTCCATGCAAAGACCTTTCCCTGCGTACAGCCTTGAGTACATCCTGCACTCCACCAAGGCATTCAGCGTTGCCAGGCATTGGCTCATCACAAGCCCTATAACTTCCAATAATTAATTTCCCTTTACACAGAAAGAATATGTTGCATCTCAATGAATATCATTGACACAGTGAGGTGGCAGTGAATGTCCTGGTTCTGCTGTTAGTATTGCATTGTAGGACACAGACATAAAATAAACTGCCTAGTAGTTCAAAGGTATAGTCTGGGAACATGATGCAGATGTAAAAATTCAGTAGTACAGGGCACCACAAACTCGTCTGTTCTTTTTGCAGTTTGGGCCATAATTTTTTTTGTGGCTTTCAGCGAGTCCCTCAGGTTTTCTGAACCCAGTTCGTAAAATCAGCCTTGCAGTCTTTTGTCATGTCCCGCATAAGGGAGCATTAAAGATTGATTCATTCTTGTTTGAAAATTGCTGTGCAGATAAAAACTGTAGTATAAATTCTGCCTATTGTTCCAGTGGCCTCCTGATTTCAGAGGCTGCCAGGGTTAAAATGGTAGGAGACTGATTTAAGTGGAAATCAAGATGCAGTGTGGCTGATGCAGGAGTCAGACAGAACATGTTCACCAGCAACAGCCCGAGAGGGGACAATGCACAGATGACACATAAAGCTCTTCAACACCATAAAGGCGCACATAAAAAAAATCTCATTACTGCCTTTTGCACTCTCTAGCCACTGTTCCTACAACTCTGTTGGGCTCTGGCAGTAGTGAGAAACATGTTAATGAAACAGAACAGTAGTTGAACCATCTGGGAAGGATGTTGTGTCAGGTTCTATGATGAGATACACAGACATCCTTTGGAGTTTGCCAAGAGTGAGACAATAATACGCATGCTTAGAATAAAACCCCTGCCTTTGCAAGCAGGTAGCAAAACATCAGAGGGGCAGAGAGGCGGGAAGGGAAGCTCACACTGTGACACATAGTGGCTCTGTCAGAGTGCGTGAAAGGAGCTGGCAAATGCTCCGTCAATGCCTTTCACGAAACCTGTCAAGGTAAGAAAAGAGGCGAATACCAAGGCAGCGGATACCAGCGTGCCTGCCTCGGTTAGAGCCAGAGCACAAAACCACGAACCCACCCCACAATGACAGCGCAGCTGCTTGTGGCTGCGGACGGGAAAGCCGGTGCAGGAGAGAGTCCAGAAACTTTCACTCAGATTTTCTCTTTAAGAAATGGAATGGCAAAATTATCAGGGTTAATTAATAACCTTGAAAATTCATCATTAATTAAAAACCAGCACTGACTCACTGAAGTTCAGGCATATTGGGCTCACCTAATTGAATGCATTGCGGATCTGGGCAGCCTCCACGGCAGCACCGGAATGGGCTGGGGAACAGGAAGGGCTCCAAGTGGTGTGCTCGCCACCGTCACCTGTGGGTGAGCTGAAAGCCACTGGGAGAGCTGGGGCAGCCTGAAAGCAGGAGCTGCATTCAGGACCTGCCCTGAAACCCAGTGAAATCAGTGGAAAGAGCCCCGTACATAAAGCAAAAGATGCTCTAACTCACATGTTACGGCGTTGTTACCATCACTTCCCTGCATCACGGCTGTGTCTGTTGAGATAACCCATGACGGGACCCATGGCTCCAGGTGCCGTACGCACCTGGGATGCCAGCCTGGCCCCACAGCTCGGGGCTGGACTCAGCCCTGCCCAGCAGCCTGGGTCTCTGTCAGCTCCGAGGCCCAGAATAAGATGGAAACAACATACAAGCATGTGGAAAAATGCCATCCAAAAGGTGAGAAGCTGCAAATGATTTGGTACGTTACTTGGCGGTTTCCTGGTGAGTCCAGGCTGCCACGCAATGACACCGTGTACAGGAGCAGCCTTCCCGGTGCAGACAGGAGCAAAGCAACGCAGGGTGGTCTGGTAACCTACCAAGGTGCCACTGAGCTCCCTGCAACAGCCCTTTCCCTCCACACATTCAGAGGATGTGTAATAATTATTCAAAATATTGCCCTTCTACACTGCCTTTCAGTCATGACATTTCATAAGCATCACCAAACAAAGCTTCCCAACCCCGCTGGGAGGCAAGAGTGATTGCTACCTGTGTTTTACGGCTGGATAAGCAAAGGCCTGGGGAGATGAAAGGCTGATTGCTCCCAGCCTTGCCCAAGTGGGGAAAGGGAGAGACAGGGGCCAGGAAACCTCCCTTTTTCTCTTGCATGGCCTTTGCCAGCCCAGCTGTCCTCCCAGGAAAGAGCCTAGCAGCTCTGGGGTATCTGCCCATCACCGTGCCACGAGGGCTTCCCCGGAGGGGTGGCACTGCACGTCCCATCGCACGCGTGTCAGCAGCAAAGGGACGGCTCACCGGGACAGATCAAACAGCACAAGTTAACTGACAGACAATTTGCTCGACACCAGCAGGGAATTTTTTGTGGCTCAGGACTGGTACCCAAGACTTTCAGCACCGTCTTCTCCCCCGCCAGCAAAATCACGTGACTCGGGGATAGCTGAAACGAACAGCCTGTGAGTGAGCGGGCCAAGCTTTTTATCGTCTGAAAAAAGGGAGATGATCAGGGTCAAGACATTGGAGTGACTGCTCATAACCAAGCTGTCTTATTAGATCGCTAGCTCCAGTTTTGGGCCCAGATGTTGTAGCATATAAAAACTGACATAAATTTACCACAGAAAAGCTGCCTTTGGGCACTCTAGTGTCCGTCGTCAGCAGTGCACACAGTCATTTAATGTTTCCTCTGGGCTTCCAGGGTAAACACTGCTTTTATGTAACATACCTACGCACATGCACATATGTGCAGGAGGATTTGGGAACACTTTCACTGAATCTGCGTGGAAAAATTAGTCTACCTGAATGCCATGTTGAATTTCATTGTGTTCATATCACCACACATCTGGCACAGCTGTGGCCTTCTCTGGCAGACTGACAGCCTGTGCCTCCTGCAGCAGCTACATGGAAAAGGCCTTCTGTTTGCATTGCTGCCTTCTGCAGACCTCTCCCTCCCTTAAGAGGCTTTAGATGATATAATACATACCACTGTTTCGCTTGTTCCTGCTTTTTCATCCAGCAAGATAAATGATCATGAAGACTCACTTTGCCTTCCTTTGAACACAGCCTCCTCCATGTGTAGTGAAGATAAATATTCAAGCAAGCCACTCATCTCAAAAAACATCTAGGCAAGCATTCACACTATTTTAAAAACTCCTTGCCTGACGCTGTAGTGGCAATTGCCACAGAAAAGCCTATAAACAAAATAAACAAATATAATACCGTTGAGAATCAGGAGAAGAAAGCAATAGTAATGCTTGCTGTTCTGCAACCACTTCGAAATCCAAAACAAACCAACCAAAATTGTTTTCCTAGTTATCTTTTCATCCTTTTCCCTAGGCCTTTTCCATAAGATACTTAGTGGAAATGAAAGCAATAGTTTTATACAAATAAATCCACAGCATTGAAAAAAGACTGATCTCTTTTCTCTAGGTGCTCGAACGCTGCACCAGTCTATATGGTGTTCGAAAACCATGTGGGAAGGAGATCGTTCTCTCTTAAATTCAGTAGGCTTTTAGGATCACATTTGTTCACTTCTATAGAGTTTTTCCATATGGGATTTCAAAGCCTTTTATACAAGAAGGTGCCCCCTTTTCTCCTTTCCTCTCCTTCCTTTGTGCTTATTCTTTCACCAGCACAAAGCTGAAGTGAACAATAGTATACACTCAGCTTTACATCCCACAACATCCAGGACTCTGAAGAACAATGACTATACACACGGCTGAGGGGCTAAAGATAGCAAGTTCAGTGCGATGGGTAACTCCAGCTCCAGCAGAAAGTTCTGGTGCTGGTGGAAGAAGGCTCATTTTAGGAGCCAAAGAAAGCATGCACTGAAAGCCGGTTCTGATGTGGGCTGGCTATAAAATCCCGACTGAGTCACTCTGCCTCTCCGAGCTGCGTTTTCTACAGCTGTAAAATGGGTTTTTGGCCCAGAAGCCTGGGTAATGGTTTTATCAGGCATTATAAAGGACTGTGAAGAAGATAAACAAATAACTTTGCTTTTTTCATGTGGGAGGGCAGAGGCAAAGACAGAAGGGAAAAAAGCAAATACACTGAGTGGGAGTGTGGGGACAGGAGTTGGGACAATTTATTAATTTGGTTTTCATCTCGTTCTGGTAAACAACTTACAGCTGGGTGAACCTGCTTTTTGATCACTCCCTGCCTGATGAGCACCTCCCTGTGCTGGGTACATGCCGGGGGCTGCCCCTTGCTCCTGCCTCGAGGAGCTGAGCCGAGCTGGTGGTACCCCGTTTTGCTTTGAGCTGCTGGGGTGACCGCGGCTCTGCACCCTGCTGTTGCTGCATCACCCGGCCTTCCCTCGCTCTGAAAACCGGGCTGGGGACACACGTCTCCTTCCCCAGCTGCTCTGCTGAAGAAGGGGAAAGGAAACTGGTTTTCTCCCTTGGACTCAGGTGTCCCTCTGGAGACCTTGGCGCAAGGCAGGGCCCACCCACGGGACCCCCGAGAGCGGGAAGGGGGAGCAGGGCAGGTCAGAGCCCTGGACCAAGCCGCGTGGCGATGGCAAGGTCTTGCTTGCACCCCTTCTCACCGAATCTCTGGGAAATCATGCCCTTGCCTGCTGCTATAATCACTGATTACATGCCATTTGCCTGTTGTATTAAAGCTGCTTGCTTAATTAATATCATTTTAAAGGGCGGTCTTGGCATGAGGGAGACAAGCTGTTTTGAACTCCAGCAAACACATTTAGTATGTGATCATCGTAAGCAGCTCCTGCAGCCTTTCCACAGCAAGCAGACAGAAAGCACCATGAGTTAATGAACTGTGTTTTAACCACCTGATGCTGGTCAAAGCTTTGATCTATCGGGTTTCAGGCTGGGTGGAGGAGGGGAGGCAGAGCGCTTTGCCACGCTCCCCAGTACCACCGAAACTGTTAATCAGCCTGCTCTGCAGTCTACTGCGGAGTCTGCTTTATTAAAGCTCCCCGCTGCCTGTACACGTTCACTGGCACAGACATCGAGAGACAAGCAAACACTTACCCAAGTGCAGAGTACTCGCTGCTGCATTGCAGAGTTTACTGGCATAAAGTGATGGGGGTAGGTAATCGCAGGTGGAGGCTTGGGTCCTCCCTCAGCCTGCCTGCATCTGCAATCATCTTGTGAATTTCTGTAACAGGGGATATGAGGAGACCTAGGGGCAAAATATGCACCTTTAGGGCTCTCTTTCCAGCTCCCAAGTGTCTGCATAGCTGGCATTGCTTGTACTAGTCTTGAGTGTGGTCTATGCTGCGTAATGTGGCTTTATTCACAGTTATTCTATAAAACTAAAATTGAATTTCCTTTGAGGTGCTCGATGGGGTAAGCATAATTTTATTTATTATTGTTATGAACTAACCTTGCCTCTGCCCAGAGGCCCTTTGTAAGGCTGAGGATGCCATTGTGCTGTTGAAGTATTCAAAGGAAATTCAGCCCCTTTCAAGGAGCTTGCAGCCTGAGTATTGGAGGCTTTCTGGTTTTCCTGTAGGTTGTCTCATATAGAAGCTTAAGCAAGATGAGGTCCCTTTTGAGGAAATTGTAGGTGTTGAATGATGAATTCAGCTCATTTTTTCCCCCCTAATAATCCCATCTTCAGGGTTATGCTTTTTTCTTTTTCTTTTGTGCCAGCACAGAAATATTTGATTATTCAAAGCATTTATTGAGGTTTAATACCAAATAGCTGGTCTGTTTTGTAATGTCTGTAACCACATTGTTTTTCTGGAAGAAAGCTGGTGTTTGCTTAAGAATTGTTAGGCGTTTCTAATCTACTGTTGTAAATATGCATGTGGAAATTTCATTATAATAATTTTTTTCTTTGTGAACAACTGGCTCAGGATTTCTTACATACCTGATGAATACAAAGGGAAATCTCTCAGCTGCCTTTTTTTTTTTTTAGTGGAACAAGGATGGCTCAGGTTTCTCCTCCCTGCATGTTTCCTGGTGATACAATACTGCAGTCTCTGCCTTACTCAGCTTATGTCTAATTACAGAGTATTTAGCAAAAGAATTCATGTGCAAGTTTTAGATTTGAAGTTAACTATCCATTATACTCAGCTTTATTAACAGATGTCAGCCGAACAGCAGACACAGTCTAATCAGGAGAAATTCATCTTGAGGCCTACTTCACGGTGGGCTTGCATCGGTCTGATTCAAGAATTTGTAGCTTGGGAGAATTTAGGGAAAATAAAATATTCTAGGCTGCTTTTCATCGAAAAGCCAGGTTGTTTCAGTGCAAGTGTGACATCTGTGGCAGCACTGGTTACTGACAGTCTTCTGGGACAAGCTGGCCAGCAGCACTGGGTATCGTGGGAATTAAAGTGCTGTGTTCGCATGGCAGCTTAACTGTGGAGTGCACATGTTGTCTGTGGGAAAAGCATGATTTACTTAAAAAGAACGACTGGGGCTTGATTTCTGGAGCTGCTGAAAATCCCTCGACTCCCACAGATATTGGTGGGAGTCCTGGGTACTAGGTGCTTAAAAAAAATAGAAATCTCATTGTCAAGAGGAAGATCGCAAAAGAGAAGCCAAATATGATTTTCTTAGTATTTCAACCTTCCACATCCCAGTCTTCATACCAATAAAATGAGGATGACATTTTACTACCTTTAAGGACTTATAAGGGTTAACAAAAGATATTATAATCTTCGGATTCCTGCAAGGAAGACATTGAAAAGCGACAGAGTTGTTAGCTGTTAAATTGCTCAAAATGGCCACTTTCTCGTTGTTCAAATCCTACTTTAATTCACTTCCTCCAGTGACCCTTTCAGTGTTAATCCATCACACAGAAGTGTTGCAGTTTTAATTAAAAAGGAAATCTCTATCTCAGTAAGCTTAGTCTGCCATCTGATCATGCGGTATGGCTTATGGACAGTATTATCTATCTAATTTACATCATAAAACTGTGACTTAAGCAAGGCAGAACACATTGGCAGCCCCCAGTAATGCTGCTCTAAGCAAAATCAGCAATGTTTTAAGCAAAACTCTGCTGTAAGAATGGGGATGTGAGAACATTGCACACGGCACTGAACACAAGGAGGGTTACAGGGACACAGAGAGCTCTGTGGGATACCTCATTAAAATGAAATATCTAAATTGAGTTTGGAGCAGCTTCTGAAAATATATGTTCCAGCTCAACCACAAGATATGGATTTGAGGCAGGATTTACTGGATTAAATTATTTGGCTTCTGATATAATGAAGGCTAGTGGTCCCTACTGACCTTTAAAATCTAAGATCTTAAATATTGGCAGGAGTTATGCCCCAGGTCACTTGGAACTCCATAAATCAAATAGTGTGGTGAGCTACAAAGCTATGAACTGTCCTGAGGGCCTGCATGGGGCAAATATTCACAGTGGGCTGACTAATATCCCCAAATCCCGTCCCAGCAGGTGACGGGATCAGCACAAGCCCAGGACTCTGGCAAAAATCTCTTCGTTGTTCTTATGTTTGGGTCAAGGTAAAGCAGCTCTCCCAGGGCAATACAAGGGTGAAGAACAGCAGTAAAAAAAAACAGTCTTGCTGCTCAGGTCCCAACAGTGCTGGCACATCAAGGTAGCAAAAGTGATCCGGGAGTCACTGAGCAAGAACGAGCCCTACAACTTTTATTTTTTTTTTCACATTACTGTCAGATTTTTAAAATACTGTGGGAGGAAAGCAGTTGGGGAAGGAAGAGGAGAGAGAAACTGGATCTTGTATTTCTTATTAGCAGATCAAGGAGGGAGGCACAAGATCTGTGTCACACTGTAAGCACTTTACCTCAGAGGAAGGTGAAGGACACCTGGCAGAAATTAAATGTTAATGTATCAAATCATGTCCAAAAGCACATAAAGCTCAAGGGACAGCTTATGATACCCTTTGAAAACAAGATCTAATTTAATTCATTTGCATATCCTGATACCCAATCCTGCAGATCAACATCAGTGGGTTAATTTGCTGCTACCATTAGGCTCCCCTGGGGTTATCGGAAAACTGTATTCAACGAACTGTAGGCACTGAATTGAAGCATCTGGTCAGGGAAAACCATATCAAACTCTGCTGTCTTAATTGTGACCCAGTTTGGGATGCAGTAGAGTGGCAGCAACCCTTGGTAGAAAGAAACAGTAAATTGATTTTGCTGAGAACCTCATCAATCACTGATCACAGTGACCCATGGATCATTAATCTCATTAAAAAGTTCAGCCTCATGTCAGAAGAAATAGCAGGCACACCAAAAGTGTGGAAATTAGATATGCGTTCACAAACTTGAATGGGTCTGACTGGCATCGCTGAGGAGATCTCCATTTCTAAACTGGGCAAACGCTTCACTGACTCTAGTTGAATATCAGCCATTTACTCTGTGTCAGAAACTGTCTTTAAGGCCTGAGGAGACTGTCCAGAAGGTATCTGGCCTGTTATTGAGCCATGTTTATAATACTCACATCAGGGAAGGAAGAGCTGAATCAATGGGCGTGGTACATCACCTCTTAATGCTGAGATCTTTTTGACAACAGACCTTTCTGCTGTCCAAACTCTTTAGGTGAGGCAATTGGTAAATAGGCTGGGAGAACGCATCTCGGAGTACACAGACAACCCTGATTTTCTGTGTTTCTGTGAATCCGAGGAGTTTGCATTGTTCTGGAGGATGTTATATGACAAACAGTAAAGTCAGTTGTTCATGCTGGTCCTTTTAACTATGGCAGAGACTATTTTTTCACTGAGCTTAAGATTTTGTTGTCTTCACCATGGGCTTTCGTATAAAAAGGATGAGTTTTGAGGGGTCCTTTTTGTTGGATGCTGGAGTTTTGGAGGGAAAATTGCTTAACATCCCCTAGATTATTTCTTGTCAGTACATATGTTCAGTGTGTGGCCAAAACAGAATGCTGCAATCCTGCAAGACAGGATGAGTTTATTGAACAGCCATCTGTCAGTGGAGGGGGAGGTCCTGCTGTCCCCCAACTTTTTGCATTTCCAGCTGTGCTTGCCTGTCATTTACCTTGTGTCAGCTCTGGTGCTTGTCACACCCACCTGTGATCTACACCCATTGCTAATCTAGAAGGAACTTAACCCAGCAAAAAGAAAATGGATTGTTTTCTCCTGATTTAAGGAGCTGCATGAGCTCATGGATGGGACCAACAAGTGTCCAAGCTTGCATGAATTGAAGGGGGATGTGAATGGTCAGGAATGGGAATGCAAAAGTGAAGGAAATGTGAGGAGGTGTCTGGGTTGCAAGACCACTGCTTGGCAGCAAGGTATAGCTAAGGCATCTCACCTGCTCGCAGAACCAGAGCCAATGAGGAATTGGGTTGACATGCTGTCAGTATACGGACGATATACAGATTCATAACTCACTTCCACTGCTTCCAGTCAGTACAAAGTTTCAGTTTTCCAATAATAAGATATGCAAACCAGTAGAGTTTAAAGACAAAGTGTCATTAGTCAATTGAAGAAATTGGTTGTCATATACCTGATTGGTTCCTTTCTTCTTTCATCAGGTAGACAAGTGAATCTGGGGTATTTATGAGTACCTATTTATAGAGTTGTAAGAGCATGCATGCAGTCACCAAAACTGCTACTGCGCAGAGTACAGTTGCAAAAATTGTACTTGTTCCTCTCAGACCTTGTGAACGCAATCCATGACTCTGGGTGCACTTGTGCAGTCCATTTGTAGTTAGATTTGCTGTTTGGCCCTGGTGACCCAGTCATCTCTATGCAATCATGTCAGCTCAGCTCCTGTCTGAAGCAAGCTAAACAGCTACCTCTGTGAAGAAACTTGGATGCATTTGGGAGGGTAGGTCTCAAGGATCTGCACACCACAGACACTACCTTCACAGACCTGGGCACATTCACTCCCTCCAAGCACATTCTCCAGTGCCCATAGGTGTATACCAATGCACACAAATGTCACTCAACTGTGCTCATAAGACTCCTAGTTGGCATGAAAAGTACAAATCTGGGGACGTGTAAATCAATCCTCTCATTATTTGACAACTTGAATTTTTTGTAGTGAACCTTGTGACTAAAAAACCCCAAAGTTTTTCTGGTACAAAAAAGAAATTCAAGACTCCAGGATGTCCACATGCCATGAATTGGCCCAGGCCAGTTTGTGCTGTGGGTTTGGCCTGCAGCAGTAAGAAATTTGACTTCAGATTTATCAAAACAAAGGCTGCACATATCCAGAGCTGTGATACAGACCACCATGCTGGTGCAGAGTGACACACATGCCTCTATCATGAGCTACACTAGATTGGGACTGATGTGCCATAACAGTATGCTCTGTGCTTCACTGTCACCTGGGACTTCAGCATCATGCTCAGTCTGAGAGGTCTAGGACCTTTACAAACCTTGAGACAGGTGAAACGCTCTGGGGCTGTTCATTCACCCCTTCCAGCTTTATTGCCATGCTCAGGACAAGTGCAGGGGTCCCAAACATGAGGCCATGCCTCTGGCATTGCCCCTAGCTCTGGTAAGTGTCTTGCCTAAGTTATATTTACTGGAGAGATGAGAGTAAAAAGTTATGTTTAGGTACAACTATGTTTAGCAAAGATATGCTGTGTGATTCAAGCATTCTTCACCAGAGATGGGCAGCTCAGAGGTTAGGACAAAAGAGACCCATCTCACCCCATGCCTCGGATACCACTCACACACACACACACACTCATATATGAGCAGCCTTTTCCACCAGCAGCCTCCCATCCTTGTTTGCCAACAACGACATCCAGGCCCCGAGAGCACTTCCATGTAACAACTTGCTATGTCACAGCTTGGCTGGCAGCTAAGAGCCAGGCACATAATTGGGGCAACAGTAGTCACAAACACCATCTGGCCCAAATCAGCTCTAACAGGCATCCGTGTGTAGCCATCCATAGCCCTAGTTTGAGCTGGCCTTGCCTGCACCCCAACGCGTGAGGTTTTCTGTGGTGGGACTCTGACCTTGTGTGCCGAGGAAGCAACGGCAGCAGACGTGCTTATAGGAGAAGCAGGCAGTGTGTTTTTACAACAGCCTCTGCTCTCATTTATTGGGCTTGGTCACCTTACAAGGAGGACGCTGGTGTGGTCCTCTGCTGTGCATGGGGCAAGCACATTCTGACCCCAATGCTGCGGAGGCGTGGACATGCTCACCCCCGGTTGCACACAGCAGTGGAGACTGATAGGATACCAGGTTTGTTCCCAGAGCACTGCAGTGTGGTCACGGTTCACGTGCTCCTGAGGGACACGGGACCAATCACACAGGGCACCCAGGGGACCAGGGCTTGCTCCAGATGTGAACTCAAAGACAGTGTAAACAGGCTTTTTGTGTCCTCTGTAACGGGGTCCCAGTACGTAATGGTGTATTTGAACACAGTACACAAACCCAGGGCTTAATCATGGGTGCAGGGAGGCGTACTAGGTCTTTGCTTCCTAGACTGTCGAGTTAAATGTACAATGCCTAATGTTAATATTAACCTATATACTGAATGGTTTGGAAAGTACCTGTTTGTACCGAGCTCTCCCAACTGAAACATTTCAGCTGCAGAGTTCTCGGCGCAGGACTCATTATTCTGAAACTTGCTTTCCCAATTAGCTGGAAAGAGCCTGATTGTTTTCACCCTTTGGATCACATTTTAACTCCTGCAATAGCTTTACCTGAGATAGATTGATGAGCAGAGGTTTCTTTAACAATGCTATGATTACGGTCTGATTGCACTTTCTGTGTGAATGAAACTTTTCATGTAACTGGGCGTAAATTTAGGGAGAGCCTTTTTAAATTCCATTAGCAATTCAGCTGGGTTGTCTCTTCTGACTGGTACGACTTGCATCTGTCACATGATGGCATTTCATTGAGCCGTGCACTTTACCAAATGTAATTATGTAAATATAAACGTAGACCAGACTGAAAGTCCTGAGTCTGCTTTTACACCCCAGCATGTACCCAGGGTCTGTGTCATGTAGTTTCAACTGCTCCAGCTGGACACATCTACCTCCTGGCAATCCTATACATCATCAGACACGTCTGCCTCATCCCTTCCTGATTAAAGAGTAGATTATGTGATCCCAAGCTATTGCCAGAAAGCTGGACAAAAACTGCATGGCTCATAGGGACAGCATGACTAAGCCCGTGGTCAGACTGGGGCTTGCACCTTGATATTGTTGATTTTGTGTATAGCTTGCAGAATATCTGCCCTGCCTTCACATGCAGTACATCATGGAGTAAATGAGGTTCAGGAAAATATACTTGATGAGGAAAGACTGAGAAAGTTTATGTTGCTTTATTTAGAGGAAATTCAACTGAGGAAGAAAGGGTGACTGTTTTCAAATGTATAAAAGGTCACTGCAGAAAGGAAGGGATAACCTGTTCATTATATGTGCTATGGACAAGACAAGAAGTAAGGTGCTTGGATTTCAGTAGGGTAGCTCAAGGGGAAAACTTCCTGTCAGTAACAAGGTGAAGGACGGAAACCAGTTATCAGCAGGGCGCGGCATTTCCACCATTTCACCAAAAGCATGTTGGGCATGTTGTAGGCCGGGGCAGGGCATCGGCATAGCATAAGCAGGCAGATACAGGCTGGGTCTGAAGGGAGAAGCAGAACCTCAGCACCCGTGAGCAGAACCCAGGTTGCCACAAGCAACAGTGGAGAGGCTCACGTCCCTTTGTCCCCTCCATTAACACAGTGGCATAAACATCCGTGACAGGTACAGCTCATTCAGACCTATTTTCTAAGCACAATAATTAAATTGCAGAACTGACAGAAGAGTGCAGGTAATCTAATTCTTAGTTATCATTTCTGCCCACTAGACCACAAATATCGCCATTCTCCTGAAACATGAAATTAAGCCAGGTTAATAATGACTTTTTACCACAGTACCTTTTAACACAGAGGTGTTAGCAGCTGCAGCCTCAAGTCCTGGAGGACCAGGGGAGACCTTAATTAGGAGGTGTGGATTTTTCTGGGGGAAGTGATTTGGTGGGCTAGAAAGGTATTCTCAGTGTCCTCCCATAGATGCGGCCATGAGCAACAAATGATCTCTGTGCCATCATTTTTGTAGCAGGTCATATTTTCGCCATGTCAAGCATGCTGCTGTCTTTTCTGCAATGAAGCTCACCTAATCAAAACAAGTCAGAGCTTCTCTAAGCCCCTAGCCAGAGATATATCTGTGGTGGCTACAGAGCCGGGTCTCCTAGCAACCTAAAAGGCATTAGACGTGGCTTTGTCGACATTTATCTGTTACATACAAAACCCTCCGTTTGAACAATGTTATGGGTGTGACATCGACTGACAAAAGCTAGGAAATTCAGAACTGGGGCTGATTTTCTATCCTTGCCGCTCATCATGCTGAAAAACAAAAGGCCTAGTCACGTGAGTGATGTGCAGAGCAAACCAACATTTATGTTTCCTGGCTTTTGTCCCAAATGAGATGCCACTTAAATGAGGTGCTTGGTATGAATTTCCTCTGTTTAAGACAGGTTTAACACTCACAGTAGGTAGCATGTTGGCAGTGCTGTCAGCTTCCCCACAGCCTCCCTTCTTCCTTGGAGGGGCTGACTTGTATCAGGAAAGAGGTATCCCAGCCCCTCTGTGATCTTTTGTTTCTCCACAGTGAAGCCGCTTTTCAGACCCCTGCCTTCAAAGGCGAAGGCTGCGAGCCTGCTCCGTGCAGGGCCACCACTGTGTCCTTCAGCAGTAAAGATGCTCCACCTCTGTTAGCCCAGGGTGGAGCTGGTGAGGACACAGACGTTAAAAACACTGAAACACTGCATCTTGCTGCCAGTGCCAAACTCTATAAATAGAAAGATGCCTTTTATAGTTTTCAAGGAATTCTTGGTGCAAGAACTTGGAATGGATCTTGTTATCAAGCATTAGGAAAACAAAAGCTCAGGAGAAAAAAGAATTAATGTAGGTAGTTTTTTTTTCCCAGACCAAAAATCTACCGAGGTCTTATGAATGGTCTGAAAAGTGATACTTCAGCAATGTCTTTTATTTCTCCACTTGTAGCAGTAGGATTGTTTAAAATCTCACAGCTCGTGGTTTATAGAGGAGACTGGTGGAGGAAGGGGTGGAAGAACCACCGTTGCTGCTGATTGTCACTTCAGATCCTTGGGGGAAAAGTCCTCTGGAAGTGAATGGGAACTGAGCCTCTCTCCACAGACTTCTTGAGTCACCCCACAGAATTTAACAGAAAATAATTCTTTTGCCTCAGATTGGTGTAAGTGGCTTAAAAGTGCTAGAAAAAAGATCTGTTAATTTTCACAATCTGAATTATCAGATGGAGTAAATTAACTTAACGTGACTTCTGTGCAACTCTCTGAACGTGTACCAGCTCAGTCTCCAACTACATAGCTATTTGTATGTGTGTTTGCACTGCTTTACTGGTTTCATCTCTGGGTCTCTCAGTCAAAAATAACAGCCCTTTTCCACATTTATTTGAGGCCTGACATGGAGGGTTTATCTCCATGTAAATTTTTCCAGCCCAGCTGTGAAGCCTCTGAAATGGTTTGTAAAGCAAGTTCTGGTGAAACTTAGTGGCGAGTACTCCCGTGTTGTAAGGGAAAATCTCCTGAATCGCTGTCAGTGGGTGAGCAGCTGGGCTTTCAGCCCCTCCATTCTTCACTGTAATCTTCATTAACATAAGAGTTGGTGTTTTGCTCCCCACTCATGGATGCGATACTGTCTGAACTCCAAGGGGTTGTGGAACAAAGGCACTTATACAGGCCTCTCTGCTGACGAGGGCCAGCAGTTCTTTAGCAAGCGTATCATGAATATATACACTACGTATACCACAGTGGAGAGGAATCGCTATGCGCAAGCCTTTGAGAGAAACAGAAGTAGAAGGAGGTTCTTGCACTTTCTGCTGACATCATCTTTACTGTCCATCCATTTGTTTCCCATTTAGCCCCCCTGCTGGGAAAGCCTCTGTTCTGTGTGGGAAGACGAGACAATGGGAGACCACTACGCAGCAAATGCGCGCCTTGTTCCACGGGCTCCCTAAAGGAATCCTTGGTTCGCATGACCCGTTTTCCAAAGTTTGGGGTTTTTTTCCTGAAGGAGGAGGGTAAGAGGAAAAGGGGCAATGTCTCACAGCTCTACACAGATTAGTGGTAGGTCCATGCCCATACATTGAGGTGGATAACATAGCCACATTTTTCCCCAAAGTGCTTATTTGTGATGCATGTATGAACTCACTTAACAAGCTTAAAATATTTAGTGAACATTGAGATGAACGGTATGGGAGGAGGCGACAACACTAGCAGAGATAATACTTCGCAATCATGGCAGCTTTACATAGCTCTATCATGTAGTCTATGGATAACACAGCTGGGACAGTATGGTTAGAGTTTTAAAATATCTAGAGATTTCTGTCTTAAGATAGTTATCAATAATTCCAAACTTCAACATTCAACATTTTTAGCTCAGTTAAAATATATACCTCTTTTCTTTAATGCACAATAAAAAAAAAAGTAAAACAGAGAACATTTTCCCTTTGTCATTTTTTCAGGGCTGAGGTTAGCAGGAAAGGTCTCTGAGAGGGTCACTCCTGGAACTGAAATCTGCCTTGAGGAAGCCACAGGCTGACAAAGGCAGGTGGACTAAAACACAGAAGACAGAAGTCCCTCAGATTTGACAGCGTGTGAAATGCCAAATGAGATTAAGGAGACATGTTGCTGTAACACAGGTTTGTATGGCCTGTAAAACTGGTAAAGTCCTTCAGCACAGGAGAAAATCTTGCTAGATCCAACCATAATTTTCCAGCTTCATTCCAACTGAGCCTAAATCTGTACCTTTGCCCTTGTTCTGACTAGGACCAGGACCTCAAACCCACAGTCTGCAGCAACACATCTCTCTCAGCTCACACCTAATTAACTGCTTAATTAGAGCAGCACTCAGAAAACTCTGCTATTTGGTGTCACTTTCTTTCTGGTGGCTGATGCCACTCTTGGCAGAACCCCTGTTCAGCACGAAGTGCTCAGAGCAGCTGAGCCTTCCTGGTGATGGACAGCAGGTTCAAGGTGAAGGTCTTCCTTGCTGGGGCTTTTCCTCTCTCTTCCACAATAATTGACCTTGATGCCACCACGAAGCTCTGCCCCAGGTCGCACCACTCGCACTGCAGCCAATTACCTTCGCTGGAGCTGGGGACTAATGCCTGGCTGTTTAATTTGGAAGAGCAATTTGAAGGTCACTGAGGAAGGTAATGCAGTTCTGTTGATTGAACATGTGGAGAAGATCACCACAAAAACATAATCTACTTTGTTGGGGATGCGATAAATCAGGTTTATTTTTGCCATTGGCAAGCAGTACTTCTGATTGTTACTCCATCAGATAATCCAGACAGCAGAGCAATTATATATCCCTCCGGTCCCCTAATATGGATTTAATCTAAGGATTAGGTCATTTTCATATTTGTAGGGTTATTTAAAACAGTATTAAAAGAAACTTTTATTTATTTCCTACTTGCTTTCTGATTTTTATTCATAAAATACTTATTTCTGTAACCAAGCAAAGGTAGTTTAAGGGGAAGATTTCAAATATGCCAAGGGGCAAAACCTGGGTGGGACAAGCCCTCTTTTTCCATCCAGAGTAAGATGTGCAGAAACCCCAGAAGACTAACTGGTGTTTGCAGACAGACGCCGAGCAGCTTCCCTGCATACATGCAGATGGCTGAGGTGTCCCTCATGTGAGACTCACCACGTGCACAAAGCCCAGGTGATCTGTGGATGGGCAGCAAACTTGCTGTATGGGTCTATCCAGCCCAGCCATCACGGCACACAATGGAGAGTTCGGGTCTCTCTACAGCAGTCCCACCCAGCACTTGCCCATCCCTTTCTGACAGGAACCCCTGTCTCACCACCCTGCACCAGGCAGAGTTATGAGAGGGAAGGAAGGAAGTGGTTGTGGTGTTAAGGTATAACTGATGTGATCCACAGGAACCTTCTGCAGACGGAGGCTGCAGATTCATTGTGCTGCCAGCCCGTGGCCTCCAGCAGGCCCCGATTTCTGGCTACTGGGATCAGGGTCCTGCATCAAAACTGCAACAGGGTTTATATGATTCAGCTGCTAGGCAGAGGGACACCTTTCTGACCAGGGAACTTCCCATCTGTACACGTATTTGTCATCAGGTGTGAAGTGATTCAGTTTTGAACTCTTGGAGGTACCCTAGCATATTTACATCCTTCATGAAAACAAAGGACCCAGAGAGCTGTCACTCATGCTACGCCACTGTGGGCTTAGGATAGGGTGATGAGGGACCAGACACCAAGCACCAGATAACCTATCAGAGTTTAAAATGCAGAATCATTTACAGAGTGGTAGGACTCTCTTTTTCTTTCTTCTTTTTTCTCTGCAGAGAAAGTTTTTTCTCTCCTTTTCCTCCTGTTACTCTTCTGAGATCTGTTTCATTTGTTTACCTCTTGCATTTTATAAAACATCATCTGAAGGAACGTGTAGGCTTTATGTCAACAACATGCATAAACATACGCCTAATGGCAAGCGTACATGATTAGATGGTTCTTGTGCTTAACAACAGAAGCATCTGTCTGATGTGAGCAAACCACTAGCTGAGGCACTGCCATCGCCTGGTTTGTCAGCATCACTTCTTCTTCCTCCCCAGTGCTGGGATGCTCACACCACTACCCAAGGAAAGGTTTTTAATTATGTAGGAACTTCTCTGGGGAAGGCAAAGGTGCTAAGAGCACGTTAGGGCAGGGCTCAGCACATGAAGCCCCAGGACTGACAGAGACCTCTAGGCTCTTCTTTCATCCCAGGCAACAGCTGTGTCCTCTTTCTCTGCCCACCTCACTGGATCTTTCACAGACCTTTTCATTCTCTTTCTCAGTTGAAAAAACCTTGCAGTCTCAGGACATGTCAGGCAAGGTTTTTCTAACCCAGAAAGAGAAGTATGAACGTCATTGAAGAGAGCACAGGTGAGGTCTCCTCCAGAATAGCGTGTCCAGGTCTGGTCATCCCCTGCTGCAGAGAGATTAACTCCAGCAGAAACAAATACAGAGGACATCTGGAGGCTGGACAACCCATCTGACAAGAGGAAATTAGAAGTGTGACTTCTTACCTGGCAATGTGAAAGGATAAGAGTGAAGTTCTTGCTCTCTTTGGATGTGGATTCATAATCGGTTTAAACCAATCGATGACCAGGCTGTTAGGGTTTTTTGCCCTCTTTCTGCCTGTGCTGCACAGTCCTGACACCTCCCTTGGCCCGGTGCTTATGCCTGGATAACTGTGGGATCAGGGATCTTTTCCGAGTTAATTTTCAGCTAGATGAGTTTTCCAAGGCTGGCAGACCATGAGGTTAGCCACAGCGTGAGCACTGGCATGGTATGGAGGAGGGAGTGTGACCACGTTGTCAAGAGCAGAGATGCAGGATGTGCCCATGCCACCGACTGGCAGGAGGTGAGGGAATGCCTGTTTGGCAGCAGCTCACACATAGAATTAGCTTAAGCTAAGCATGAAACCAGAACTGAGAGGTTAACATCATCCAGGGAGAACTATTTAAGCTATGGTACAAGGCTGGCACAAGAACAGGTGGACATATGGCTATGAATAAAATCAGGCTGAAAATTAAAAGGCTTCTAGCCACAAGATGAGTGGGGTTCCAAAATAGCTTTCCAATGGGAGCAGGGGGGTTCAGAAAAAGTGAAACAAGTGTGAGATTGCGCTTAAGGTGATTTACATGACACGGTTGCTGTAACAGTGAGGAACCTGGGATATATTTCCACCTTACCTCCCCTGCTTGCTTTCATTTTGACTTTCTCTGTTACCCTTCTTTCTCCTTCTCTTTTTCCTATTCCTTTTCTCTACTTAGATGACAGGCTGGAAAATCCTCTCTGTGCATTTTCTCTGTTGGTGTTAACGTTCCTTTGGCAGAACAAGGCAAGGGCAAATCCCGTTTTAGTACATGTAAATGGGCCTGTTGGGTGAGCGTGGGGCTGACCCTGGGGCACAGGAGCAGGGGCTGTGGAAGCCATGGTGCCCTGGGGACCCAGCACAGTCCTTGCCCTCTTGGTGCATGGCTGATTCCCCTTGCTGCTGTGCCATGGACACGTTCACGCCTTAGCAGGCCACTCAGCTGCAAAGCGCTTGTTTTCTGCTTGGTAAGCTGATGACACAGTATCTACCCAAGAAGGGTGTTGAGTGGTTAAATTCATTTAGAAGAGGAGGTGCCCTGAGATGTTCAAATGCCTGCATAAACTACTGTGTTTCTGTGGAGCAGAAAGATCCAAAACACGTGAACAGCTGTAATGAACGTCACTGTAAACCTGATGTTTGGTTTAATTGACAATGGAGAGGCTGACCGGGTAGCACTTGTTGGGGGGAAGCAGGAGATGCCATCAAAGCCCAGTGCCAGGAGCTGCTGGGCAGCGGCGCCTTGCCCTGCTGTTGGCACTAGCTTTGGACCCATTGCTTTTGGGGTCCGGTCCTCCTGCGCTAGGCAGGACTGGTCTGAGGTGAAGCAGCACAGTGTCAGGCTTCCTCTGCCACACGGGTGGCACCGTCTGAGAGTGCGATTTGATCCTGCACTTCCAGGCTCTGGAATTCAGCTTGCAGAGAGCAACTAGTTTTAACATTTAATAAATACAAAGAGAGGCTTTTCGGCAGAGGGGTATGATACTTGCTGGCACTGGCTCCAGTTGCACCGGTGCCCACTTGCAGTGACTGTATTTTACAGCTTGCAAAAGAATTGCCTGCTTTTCACAATATGCTGTTCTGTAGCAAGAAAGTATATCTTGCAAGAAGTTGATCAGTTAACACAAACCCAAGTAATTTAGATGCTAGATAGACCAAGTCACTTTCTTCTTCTGTTGCACCATTGCAGCAGACGTTTAGGTCACCGGCAGTCACCTGAAAAGTTGCCACAGCTCTATTAGTTGGCATTTGTGCCTTCCTGTCACAGAAAGAGAACTATTGCTTTTCACAGTTCAAGCTGTAACTCCACAAGGACCTCAGCCATTTATCAGCTAGTTGCCGTGGTCATGGTCTTCCTTCCACCCTGGTCGTGGGACCCTGCTTCCTCCCTCAAACAGCTCTGCTGCTAACCAGCTCTGGTGCCAAGTGATTTCAGCATGCTAAACTGGCAGAAAGCTGTTCACCTTTTTCTGCCAGGCCAAAGGGGTCATGCTCAAAGTTGCGGGAGCTGGCCAGAGAGCAGCCAAGCCTGAGGAGCACAGCAGTCAGATCGGTTCAGGCTGCTGAGGAGCAACAGCATCCATGTTTTTCTGACAGTTCGTGGGGAACAGATTTAAGGAGTCCTGTGGCTTAATTCAGCTTGGGTGTGATGCTGCTGGAGCTTTCCTTAATTGCCACAGTGATGAATTTAGCTCCTTTTGATGAAACCTGGCCATTAGAGATGATATGCACCTACGTACATACCCATCTAAATACAGCATAAGCAGCTGAGTGAAGGGAAATATTAGAAATACTGCAGTTTCCCTCTCTTCGTTAGTGTTCTCTGGGTTTCCCTTGATGGAAAAATAAGTTAATACTCATTAAGATGAAAGCAGAATACAAAGTGGAAACTTCCAAAGTGTCTGTCACCTGCGTTCATGTAAATTAAAATGTCTCATCTACAGGAAACCCTGGGCCTTTCTTTTTTCCTGTGGATTTTAGATCCCACAATCAGCACAGCGGCATGAGATGTGCATTGTCGTCCTGCCCACTGTAGCGCAGCCCACACTCCGTCAGTCCCACAGAACTGAACAACAGGTCAGTACCCGACACTGGTACCTGTTTCACCACCAGGTGCCAGGGGAAAGGGCTGCCAGCTGCAATGACCTTAACACAGGCAGGAGGATGCGACTAGGCATCCTTGGAGCACTGTGGTCCCTCTGAGTGGCTAGTGAATTTTCAGAGCTTTTACCGGTTTTTACCTGCTTTTACCCTTTGGAAGTTTCTGATGAGGTTTAATCATAAACAAAAACATTTTATTTATAGCTAATGCACATAGAATCTTGTTTGTCTGGTTGCAACACAAATAAAAAACATCCAGGCCATTTTCATGCCCCAAATCTGCCTGTATTCTGTGCCTGTAGAGCTCCCTGCCAACTCCTTCTGGGGGCTGTTCTTGCATCATCACCCATTGTTGTTTGGGCAGGTTTTGCTGTTTTTTCCCTCACACACATGCATTGAACTTACGTTGGTTTGGGCCAACGAATCCCTCTGCTTGACCCATCATTGGGCCCAGAGGTCGGCCGATTGCGTTGGAGGGCTGTTACTATTATCAGATGTTTCACTCTACAAAAGGCCTTAACTGACCTTGAAGGAAATGTTCTTAGTGCTTTAATCAGATCAATGATTTTGGATAAGACATATTAATGCCTTCCGGTATTATTAGTTCTCTTACAGTAACGGGTAATAAATAATGAAGTTCTTCCCTTTCTGGAACATGCTTGATTATCATAATCCAGAGGTATCATTACAACCTGCAGGATGTATCCATGCACAGAACAAAGTTTGCCAATATATCCTCTATAGTTGGAGGAATCATGTAATAAAAAAGGAAGAAATCGCCCAGCATGGTGGAAATCATCTGCTTAAAATGAATCATGGTTGAACAAACTGCCTGAGGAGTGGAAGGAGCTCGAAAAGTCAGCAAAGCCCGTGTTCTGGGTGCGAAGTGTTGCTGCCTACTGATCTGCACAGGAATGCATACATTTATATTACTTGTATGTGGAAAGGCACGTCAGCTGAAGAGAAAAAATAGCTGGTACTCTGTTGGCTTAGACCTGATGAATACCTGCCCAGAAGGTAACCTAGTATCTGTGTGCTAGACACCCTGACGTGATGCCCAGGCCACAGAACAGTCTGTGATAGTGTGAGTTTTTGGTGAAAGGCTGTATTTACTGAGGTAGATTAAAAAATGAGACAGAAGGATGTGGGGAATAATTTAGTAAATGTTTCTAGTACCTTGGTGAGCTGAATGAAGCTATAGATATGTTTGTCTGCACACTTCATTGCTGCTCTATCCTGCTGTCATGTTCATGGCTGTTATGCCTCCTCAGGCTTACCCTCACCTTCTGGAGTCTTAGACAACACAGAATCATAGAATCATAGGTTGAAAAAGACCTTAAAGATCATCAAGTTCAACCATCCAGCCAACACCACCATGCCTGCTAAACCATGTCCTGAAGTGCCACATCTACACGTGTTTTGAACAACTCCAGGGATGGGGACTTAACCACCTCCCTGGGCAGCCTGTTCCAATGCCTGACCACTCTGTCAGTAAAGAAATTTTTCCTAATATCCAGTCTAAACCTCCCCTGATGAAACTTGAGGCCATTGCCTCTCGTCCTATCGCTAGTTTCTTGGGAGAAGAGACCAACACCTGCCTCACTACAACCTCCTTTCAGGTAGTTGTAGAGAGCAATAAGGTCCTCCCTCAGCCTCCTCTTCTCTGGACTAAACAGCCCCAGTTCCTTCAGTCGTTCCTTGTAAGACTTGTTCTCTAGACCCTTCACCAGACTCGTTGCCCTTCTCTCAACACGCTCCAGCACCTCAATGTCCTTCTTGTAGTGAGGGGCCCAAAACTGAACACAGTACTGGAGGTGCGGCCTCACCAGTGCCGAGTACAGGGGCGCAATCACTTCCCTACTCCTGCTGGCCACACTGTTCCTCATACAAGCCAGGATGCCGTTGGCCTTCTTGGCCACCTGGGCACACTTCTGGCTCATGTTCAGACAGCTGTCGACCAGCACCCCCAGGTCCTTTTCTGCAGGGCAGCTTTCCAGCCACTCTTTCCCAAGCCTGTAGCGTTGCATGGGGTTGTTATGGCCAAAGTGCAGGACCCGGCACCTGGCCTTGTTGAACCTCATACAGTTGGCTTTGGCCCATCAATCCATTCTGTCCAGATCCCTCTGCAGAGCCTTCCTGCCCTCAAGCAGATTGACACTCCCGCCTAACTTGGTGTCATCTGCAAACTTACTGAGGGAGCACTCAATCCCCTCATACAGATCATTGATAAAGATGTTAAACAATACTGGACCCAAAACTGAGTCCTGGGGAACACCCCTCGTGACCGGCCACCAGCTGGATTTAACTCCACTCACCACCACTCTCTGTGCTTGGCCATTCAGCCAGTTCTTTATCTAGCAAAGAGTACATCCATCCAAACCACGGGCAACTAGTTTCTCCGGGAGGATTCTGTGGGCAACAGTGTCAAAGCCCTTGTTAAAGTCCAGGCAGATGACGTCCACGGCCTTTCCTTCATCCACTAGGCAGGTCACCTGGTCATAGAAGGAGATCCGGTTGGTCAGGCAGGACATGGTCAATACTGCCTCAAAAACTGACTGCCCAGCCGCTCTGTCGGCTGTCGATTACATGGCATCAACCACCAGCTTCTGGGCTTCTTGTATGAGGTTACTGTTTCAGTTTGAATAATGTGCGACCAGAATGAGCCATGGATCTATAGATGGTTTCCTGTGCTCTCCTTATTGGATTGTAGTTTCACAAGTACAGTTTCATTAGCAAGGCCTGCAGCGGAGATTGCCTTCCCACTCTTTCCTGTTTACATGATACTACTTATGTGTGCTGGGTAGAATAGTCTTTTTCTTCTCTGCATTCCCAGTATCAGACATTTATAGATGCATAGAGGCCACTTTGGTCTAATTTTACAGTGTCTCTGTGGGAAGGAAGGTAGGGTTAAGACAGTTCATTGGGACTCAAGAACAGTGGGGTCAGTTCCTCAGTTGGTACACTGATAAATTGGATAATTTAAATTCTGTTCATTTCTTTTTAAAGTGCCTTTTTAAAATGGGGATAATGACATTTTGATATGTAGGATCACAGCAGGCCAGAGCTGACTGCTGCATCAGTGGGCATCGCTATCACAGCTTTAAGCTTGCTACCACTGGTAGCAAGGCAGGACACTTCAGCCCAGGCTTTCACACAGGTATGGTCCAAGATGCCCACAAGACTGGTACGATTTGTCCTGAAGCCTGTGCCTGCTAATCGCTGGCTGCCAGTGGGCCACGGCTGCCTGTGCCACAGGCTGCGGTGCAGCAACGGCGCAGGCTCACTTGCGTGCCCAGCATGTTCCTGTGCTGCTGTGGGCAGCCTGGAGAGCAACGCAGCCCAGAGCCTCTCGGTGCTCCTTGTAAGACAAGCAAGAACCATGTGTTAAAACGGTACGTGTTTTCTGAGTTATTCCTTTCTCAAAAGAGAGAGGAGTGTTCTGAAGTGGTAGGAGTTGCTGCAGTGAATTGGTGACTGCAACACCTACCAGGCCTTTAGGAGGACAAGGCGAGAAGCAGCACGGAAGGCCAATGGTGGTAAGCTGCCACCAAGAAAAGCCCATTCCTAATCCCCCATGGTGAGATATTACATGGAACTTGATTTATAGTCCCTCCAAAATTATTTGGGTTTGTGCTTGTTATGTACTTTTAACCCATCAGAATGTCCAGTCTCCCTTTGAATGTACACTCTAATTCTATTCTCCACTTGGATAACAGCCTGTGACAATGAGTTTCCCTGTCTAATTATTCATTGTGTGAAAAAATACTCTTTGAAAGGCTTTGAATTACCAAACTTTTCAGTTAACGAATATTCTCTGAATCTCTGACAAGAATGCTCTATATCTTTTCTGTATCGGTTCTACAGGATTTCAGAAGAATACCCATGTGCTGTATGAACTTTCCAGTATTAAGTTTTCTTTTGGAGCCTTAGGGTTGAATTGGGATATGGTAACGTTGAAAAAGAAAAGAAGCATATTTTTCCTACCATGGCCAAATTACTAGAAAAAGGAAAATTTTTTCACTTCAAATTTGTGTAACTGCTTTTCTTCTTTTTCAGCCAACCTATGCCTGGTACAGGCATATACAAATGCATGTGAAGAAATTTCTGTTCCGTCTGATGAGGATGATGCCGTGTTTTGGCAACTAACTAGCACTGAAGATTGAAATGATGGAAATAGCAGTTTTTGATTGAGTCACATCATTCTATAATCCTAAATTATGAAACTTTTCAGAGAAGGAAGACATACTCGAACACACTGTTAGAGCGTTACCTGTTTGATCATCTATCTTGCCTTAACTGTTGACTTCTTTAGTGCTATATTTAGTGTCTGGTTCAAGTATTTGCCCACATACTATAGCGCTGAATCAGTTTCTTAAGCAGAAGACACATTTTCAGAGCTGGAATCAAGTCAATGTGACTAGGAGTGCTTGAATATACACTGCATTTGGATTTCATCTGGGTTTGCTTCTTACACACATTCCTCTCTCTTGCAGGTTTCTATAGCCTGTTCACCCACATGGATTGGATATTTTCAGTAGCTGCTTGGCAAACAGGGTGACTTAGATGGGCTGCAGCAGATCAAAGGTTTAGATTCACGAACGTCTCAGTGTGTTTGCCTACTGAAGGCAAGGACCAAAAGAGCAGGGATTAATTTATTCAACAGTGACTAGAAACACATTTTATTCTCTGCTTATAGTCACCCATTCTGTTCAGAAAACACAGAAGCAGGAATTTCTGATGTGAAAAGCTGTGTTCGTTTCCCTAGGTCTCTTCTGTGCCAACAGCAGGGCAGAAATGAGGAAAAATTGACACTTGCATGGGAGTTTCAGGTACTAGCTACCACAGACACTTCAAACTTACATAAGCACATTTTTTCTGCAGCAGAGGCTGACTTTGAATGTCCTTGAAGTTTGGTATTTTGCATTCTGGCAAGCAAGCAGAGAAATGAGCCAGATGCATCAATTTAGTCATATAGAGAGGTTTCTAGTAAACTTCTGCACGACGGGGTAGTGACAGTGTACTTAGCAAAGCCACATGCTTTTTTAAAAATAGTGCTATTGATTTTGTTAGTGTGTGTATCAAATGTTAGCACTTTCATTAGAACAGCAGCCTTCCAAACACTGCTGTAGAACAACCAGCAGGCCCAGAGTCAATATCCATCTGAATACTGGCTCGCTTTCAAAGGGCAACTTGAAATTAGGGCATTGACTTTTCATGTTATAGAGGAAAGATAGCATTTATCAAATAGAGCTCGGCAATATTTACCAAATACAGCTGGGCTGCAGGTCCTGTTTGAGCAGGTAAAGATGTGTGCATACAACCATGTACAGCACTAGCAAAACAACACAATATATGTTTACACATACATATTAACGTCTAGGGTAACAGCCTAGTATAGAAAAATGACAATAAAGAGGAAGACATTTATCTAAGGAAACTTTCAATTCTAAACTCCCGTGTGTGTATATTGAAACATCACTGAGTAGGAATGTAATGTATTTCAATGATTAAATAGATGCTGTGTCTGTGTCTGTGTTCTTATAATGTAATTTTTGTACAGTGCTGTGAACAAAGCAGCACATTAGGACAAGTACAGCCTTTGTTGGCAGTAGGTTTACAGCAGCAAAATACAGTCCATTGTGTCTGTTGAAAAAGAGCTAGGATAACACAGTAAAAGCAACTTATTTCTCTCTCCTTGTAAGGATGAGGGATGAGGGAAGAAGAGTGAAGGTTATTCCACTTCTCATAGATTTACTACGAATTTGTGACTTACCTGTTTTTATTTTTTCCCTTTTGTGTCTGTTCACGCAACCTTTCAAACTTTTTTGCCTTAGTCTTCACTGGCAACCTCTCTCTTCACCCCTCCCGAGTCGATGAATGGCATGAAGGAGACCAAGAGGGTAAAATCCCTCCAGCTGTAAGTGAAGACCAGGTTCGGGACCTCCTGAAGAACCTAAACGTACAGAAGTCCATGGGACCTGATGAGATGCATCCCAGAGTCCTGAGGGAACTGGCTGATGTAGT
>Ga0065711_1000631_pt1 | contig 59538 bp, 33 predicted proteins | sample Hoacrofraction12_FD_59098 | JGI IMG/M metagenome (GOLD analysis project Ga0065711, IMG submission 59098) | Hoatzin crop microbial communities from Cojedes, Venezuela - Epithelial fraction 12 v2 (version 2) | ecosystem: Host-associated > Birds > Digestive system > Esophagus > Crop | place... | reverse complement strand
ATTTAGATTAGACATTAGGAAGAAATTCTTCACCATGAGGGTGGTGAAACACTGGCCCAGGTTGCCCAGAGAAGCTGTGGCTGCCCCCTTCCTGGCAGTGTTCAAGGCCAGGTTGGATGGAGCTCTGAGCAACCTGGTCTGGTGGAAGGTGTCCCTACTCATGGCAGGGGAGTTGGAACCAGATGATCTTTAAGGGCCCTTCTAACACTTACCATTCTATGAATCTATGAAAAAAAATAGTAAAAGGACATATAAGCATTCCCTGACATGCCAAGAGGTTTTTGTGACCCACAACTTACCTATTTATCAACCAAGTTAAGAAGAGATATTAGTTCTTCTTACAAGTCTTCCTTTTTTGCAATATTTCACAAAATAAGAGCAGAAAACTCTATATAAAGAATGTTTAAGTTCTTCTAGCAAAACGAAAGTTTTTGGAGCAAATAATCTGCACAAAATTTATGAACATTGTTGTTCAGCTCAAAAATAAATAAATCAAAAAAGTGATACATTTTCTGTCAGGCTATAAGTGTTAAGCTAGAGATATTTCTGTTATAGTTGTCTCTCTTGTCTTTCATCACCTCGAGGTTTATTAAAGGAAATAAATACCACTAAATATATTCAGCAATAAAGTACTATATAAAGGCACATAAAAATTCAAAGACGGGGGAAAAAAACCCTAGTAGCCAACCATTATAGTGTTCTCTAACCAGTTTGAAAAGTACTTTGTCCCCCTCCCCTGCTGCCACCTCTGCCAGTGCTGGAGGAGGCAGGAAATTGCACTGGGTGATCAAATAACGTAATTACGGTTAAAAAAAATACTGTTTTTGTTTAAAATAAGGCAAAGAGGTGTTGATTCTTTCTCATTCACAACATTTACTACGTATTTGACATTTGAGCTGCTATAACTGGGAAGAGATGACTCCATCCTGAGGGGAAGGATGTTATTTCTACAACTAATTGGCTGGCTGATACCTTAATTCATAAATCCACGCGCCTGTTCTCATTTACCATGGCTAAATATTCCAGTCGTTTATAGCTGGCAGTGAGGACAAGAATACTTATATTTCCTGCTTTCTTTGAAGTCCATTCTTAAAAATATCACTGAGATGTAAAATTCCTTTTCAATATTTTTTTTTTTTTTACCAAAGCACCATTAAAAATATATAGAATATCAAACCTTCCCTAAGAAATCTGTCACACAGTGACGGAGAACAACTTCAATTAAATCTTCTTATTAAGTGAAGAAGTAATTTACACTCAGATTTCACCAGATGAGCCTAATGTAATTATACTAGGGATGTTCCAACAATTGACAGCTCCCCGTAGTCTTGTAATCACCTGCAAATTAGAAGAGGAAGAGCTCCGAGTTCCCATTTCTCCTGTGCATGATGCATGCAGAAAGCTAAATAGGGACATTTCCAGAGGAGGCCACATCTTCCTGCTGGATGGTTTTTTCCTTGAAATTTCTTTCATGGTAATAGCTGTCCTCTTTTTTGTTCTTTTCAAATGCACCTTCTCGGCTCAGTTTGGCCATATTGATGGTTAACATTTAACTTTAAGACTTAAAAGAGGATTTAAATTAAAAAAATCTAAATGTTGGACACTGAACTATAAATTACAAAGCAAAATTATAAAACAATAGATGATTACAATTCCAATGCACTGTTAGGATTAACTCGGAATGCATATATCTTCTAGATAAAAGATCCTTTAATTTCTTTTAATTAGAAGATCCTTTCAAGATTATTTCCTCCACATCTGATACAGTAATTTCACGTTTCAAACTTCTACAAAGATTTTCTGAGATCTATGTGTAAGAAGCCAAATGAAACTTCAAAAAATTATTGGCTTATGATTATTGAAAAAGCTTCTCTCTAGAGGAAAAGTTTATTGATATGAGCAATTCATCGTTTAGATCTCTAAAATGAGCAAATTGTTGTACCCTTTAGCAGTTAGAGCAAAGCTGCTGTATCGAAGACTGCCTCAAAGAGTAAATTATACCAAAAATTTAAGTCTGGTCCACTCAAGAAAATCCCTTTAAAATTCTGCACACTGCACTTTGTAAAATGTTCTGGGACATACATGCACTAATAATGCTCATACAAACCAGATAATTGTGTGTTAAAATAGGCAGACAAGTGTACAACTGGCCAAATGTTCTTTTCAGTCAATCTGCTGGCAATGGGGCATGAACATTTTTAGTATTGCATATTGCATTCGTGAAGGTGGAAGAGAGAGAGAAAATCTAAGAAAGTGTTTTGAATTCTTCAGGTACGAACCTTGGGATAACTGAATATTAATTTAATATTTACATTTTATACTGAAAGTCATTTACTTCTAATCCATAGGTTACTGGATAGATATTTGCTGCGTAAGGAATAATCTAGGCTGAAACAGAGGTCTTTGAGGTACTGATTTTCTCCTTGATTTCCCTGATGCATCACAGCAGGATTTTTCCAAGTGATATTTTATTCATTTTGCTCCTTCTAATTATCTTTGATTTTTCTTTTCCCGTCCTTCCTTCCATGCGATACCACAGAAAATGCCTTTGTGGCGAGCAGAGGGGAATTCCTTCAACATATTTCAGGGAGCATGAAGTTCAACCTGGGATTTGGCTGCAAAGGCTAGAGATGAAAAGTGCTAACTAACAAAATCTGCTCAAGGGGAAAGCGTTTTCTCACTTTCATAATGAAATATTCATAGCGTAACACTTCTACCCCCTATGACAATTGCGGGTGAATCCCGGACTGAACTTCTATGATCTCTAGACATGGGACCTTGGCAATATCCCTTCTGTCAGGCTTATTCATCTCAGCGCTGCATGCAAAACCTACTCAACCAGCTGCGTGGCTACCAACCCCTACATGTACACTTTCTGTATCTCATGAGTCAGAGTGACACATGAAGATGCTTCTGCCACAGGCCTTATTGTCTAGGGAAATCCCCTGGAAGAGATCTAAAGCTCAGGTCTTCAGCCCGTGCATGCCCATGTACCGCTGAGAGCTGGGCTGAGCCACCCTGAGCGGCGCGGAGAGCCGTGAGCTGAGTGCTGCTCTTGACGTATTTTTATAGTCACCTGTTGACGCCTGATTTAAAAGACAACCTCCCTGCAAAAGTAGATGTCTAGAAGGTCTTAGTGGCTTTTTGTTTATTTTTCATTTGTTTGCTTGCTTTTGTTTTGTTTTGTAAAGGCAACTGGGGGAGAAAAACAACTTTTTGTTTGAACCAGCTCCAGCACAAAACAAAACAATCAAAAATGAATCTCACCTTTTCATAACATTATGCCACAGCAAAAAGCTTAAAGAACATATTCATTTATGGGTTTGGGGTTTTTTTGTAAAGCCTGAATTTTTCTATCAATTGCATGCATTAATCATTTTATTAGCTTCAAATAATCAGTATGTGGGGTGTATGGACATCCCACACGGCACATCATCTAGGTGTCGCAGCCCAGCAGAGCGGAAGGTAAGCCTACAATACTGTAAGGCCTGCCTTAATCTAATTTTCTCCAGTTGAGAGATACTGAAATAAAGCTACAGGGTTGGAAAACAGACACCTTAGCAAAAAGAGACAAATTATATTCTGAATGTTAAAAAATGATTTATTAGTCTCATGTAGTATTAGACTGTGTGGTTTGTTGGACTGCTATGCTGTGTATGCCATGTGACACATTTATATTTCATGCAATTAACAAATGGTCAGAGTTTCAAAGCTATCCCAAAGGGGAAACATGAATACATTCATTAGCATCCATCAAATACATAATAAATATATTCATTATTAAAAAGAATTTGTTCCATTTATAAACTACATTTTGTATATATTTGTTTATACATGCAGAATAAAGGTGAACACACAAAATGTTTTCAATTTCCTAGGTGATATAAGACAGTACTGTATTTCTGAGTGGAAAATTATCCTACATGGTTTATCTCAGGCTTTGAACAAGAAATGGGAGTATATAAAACTAAATGCTTACTCTGATCCATGGTTCATTGAATTCCACTTAAGTAATGAAACTAAAACGCTGCACACTGCACTTTGAAAGCCTCTTCCTATCTGACTTCAAGGAAAGAAGTCAACTATTTTTTTTTTTTTTGTGGCTTAATTTACATGAGTGAAATTCCATCTCTGTTGACAGCAACGGCAAAGCCCCTGCGCTTTCAGTGGGGCTCTAATTCCACATCCATGTGTACACTATGACTGATGGTCTCTGCCGCATGTAGCTCCAGGAAATGTCATTTATTTGTACTTGTGCAGTGCCCTGCACAGTAAAGGTTGGGCTGGGTTGAAGTGAGCCAATGGGCTGGTAACATAATACAAATAATAAACGATACCTGCTAAACAACTTTGTACAGGGGTTTGTGATTGTGTGGAAAGGAGATTTATACAGTATGACAAAATATTATTTAATAGCTTTCCTGTTCCTTTTTTTTAACCTGCTTGCAAGTTAAACTGACAGTTCAACATGCAACGTGACTAATTTTCTTGATTGTTCAAGGCCCTTACAAGAGCTAAGCAGTAATTATTTTGGTTTGGATGTTATCAATTTAAGGACCAAAAAAAAGGGACTTGAACATTCCAAATCGTTTTTTTGCTGAAAATGCTACTATGGCCTTGGTTTGGGTTTGCTTATTGCTCCTGTGGATGTGTCGATATTCATCTTTCGCAGAAGTGGCAGGTAAAATAAATTGTCTTTAGAAAACATAACAACCTGGTCAAAGGAGGGGGTGAAATGTCTTAGTCTTATCTCTCAACCTTCTGACCCATCAACGGAGCAGAAAACACAACACAGTTGGTGGCAACCACCAAAGGGAGCATTTTTCTGTGGGTGACTACCACACCAGCACAGCCCAGCAAGAAAGAGCCCCCTCTCCTCAGCTTTGCTCTTTGGACCAACCTCAAAAGTAAATTGTAGAAATAAGAAATACAATATGTGAGTATGAAAACCAAAAACCAACCAACTGAACGAAAAAGCCTATAGCTATTTATTTGTTCCAATCCAGACAGGCTGTATCCAAGGGCAATCATCCGATATGTTCAATTCTAGATCATTTTACATTTTTTTCCCTTCAGATTTAAATACTCAGTGGTAAGTCAGAAGGAAATGGATGACAAGAAAAGAGCCCCACATCGCAATGTAGTAAAATCATTGCTTAGAATTCGAGTCGCCAAAATGGAGGGAGGCATTGCAGAGAGCATCTTCTTGTTGGTCAGTTGTAAAGTGAGATTAACATTTGGAGATACTTTCTTTGGTTTACAGGGAAATTCATTTGCCTGCAGAAATTTTTCCCTAAAATGTTCATTTTTATTATCTAGCTGTGACACTGTTGTGTAAGCTTACAGAAACAGACACAGAGACTGACTCTGAGAGCTCCCGCTATACCTTGTAAAGAAATTAAACGCCTGTTACTGTTCATTGCTTTTGACTAATTTAAGGAAAAACGTTCTCTAAACAGGCTTGGACGCTTAATGTTGGAGGAGGATACACATTGTTGTTGCTCTTCTTCAGTAACTAGCTATGTGCCACAAGTGTCTTATCCTACATAGCAGCTACATATGAGACAGAAACTTTTCGTAGCACAGTAACTTCAATTAGAGGTTAAGAATCTTGGAACTTTTTTGTACAGACAAGAGGCTCCTTATGCCATACCCACGTAACAATGGTGAGCATAGTGAATACTACAAAAAGTTGTGTATTGAGAGCTCATGCCTTCATACCTTGTTTTGCCGTGGGATTTGTATGAACTGTACTGAAAAAATGCAAAACCTCTCTTTGGTGCTTTAAACTGCATGTATATTTGGATATTTGATGCTATAGGTACAGTAAATTAATGTTTTCTACAATAGGTTGTCCGTACTTCAATGGTACCAACAAAATGCACCGCATTACCTTCAAATTCCTAAGTAGAAATAGGAAATTATCTATGTGTAGGTGAAAGGAGTTCCAGTGCCTTTCTCCTCTGCAGACAGAAGATCTGACATTGGCATTTGCAAAAGCATTTTAAGGCCTCAGGAGCATGACTTGGAAATTAGATGAGAACATCAGGAGCTGGGGGGAGAACTTTAGACATTCGGAAAAAAAAAAAAAGTTGCTAGCAGTATATTAATGTCCTTCCTCAAGATACGCTGTTGTTTTACCAAACACACCTATTAGCTGTTTCCAGCCTCTCGTTGTCACCTGTGGCAGCTTTAACCTTATTCTCTAAAACGATAATGCGCTAAAATCAAGCTGCCCATTAATGCAGCTAAAAACCTACGCTGCGTTGTTTCTATCCAATTTAGTTATGCTTAAAGATTTGTCACTTAAAATAACATCTCAAAAAAAGATTGTATTTGGTTCTTGAAATTTAATATTGTGTGTGGAGAGCCATTAGTGGCTGACTTGTAGTACCCTTCATCTCTCAGTCCCATCAGAACTGTGTTTTCCATCAGCACTTTTCCTTGGTGTCTGCCTGAGAATATTACTATCACTAGAGCAGCAGATTGCAGCTGCTGTTTTCCCCCAAGTCGAGAGCATCCTCCAGACTGCTCTAACCAGACAATAATGAAGAATAAATGCCCAATGCCCCAATTTGGTAAATTAGATTAAACGATTGAGCATATCCAAAGAAATTAAATGTAGCCCAATAACTCTGAATAGCTTGGAAAATTGTAGAGGGGGGAAAACTATAGGTCCTAGGGAGAAATTTTATTAATTCAGAAATGGGTACTACCTTAACCTGCTGACCTTAAGAGAAATATTAGGAAATAAGAATGTCAGAATCTGACTAGCAGAGCATCATCTGCCCCTGCATTTTGGTGAGTGTTGTCTGTGTTGACACTGGTCACCGCAAACTGTTCCCAAGACGTTTATCCCCACCCCACTCTGTTTGTAAAAGCTTGCTCAGTGTTCAGAGCAAAACCAGCTCAGAGGAAAAACAGGACCCGGGTACAAGGCACCGACAGAAGATCATCACCACTTTTTGGCTCAGCTTTGTACTCAAACATCATGCAAGTCTGAGCCCCAACACACTGCCATGGGCTCAGGTCACCCCTGCAGCATCCCATGGCTTTGGTGGGACAGGGAAGGAGAAGGGGTGGCCACTGGCTGGGTGTATGTGCATGTGTGCTGGGCAGGGGGGGACTGTGCTCTGCTTCACTATCATTAAGCCTCTCTGTGCTTGGACTTAGAAGAAGTTTGTGGAGCTGAAAAGAGCTTTCCTTCTTAACCTCCTTCTTTCCGTGCTTACTGGAGGCTTTTGGATTGTGTTTGCGTATCTTTCATCCCCTCTGCTCCTAAGGGGTTATTTAGTCCTAACTGCCTGACATTTACTTGGCTTTGGGTCTTTGAATGAACATGAAGCCAGGCAGGGAAAAACCTTCTGGCATGATTTCATCATAGACGTGGTGATATTATAGATTATCCTATTTATTTTCTTTTCTGTGTGAGTAATAGAGCAGCAAGAGTTTAGAAACATAGTCCTGGCAAGAAAGCCCTCTTCATGTTAAATAATTTTTAAAATAGAAAAAACAAACCAGAACAGAAATCAAGCCAAAAAGACCCCCAAACCCACCATCGAAAAACCCCAACAACTTCAGGAGGAGTGTTGAAGATGATGTTCATCTAGCAGTTGTCATGTCTCCTAGCTCAGCTGCTAAGCTATTGGGTAGGAAGTAGAAATAGCCAGCTGCTCAGGAACGGAAGCAGATAGCAAAACCCTGAGGGCCTTTCACCATTTTGAGAATGAAAATAAATTATATTCAAAATTCCATAACTTTTTCTCTTTTACTTCCTCTCAGCCAGCTGGGTGCATTCACATTTTTCCATTCACAGCTAATCCACGAGAGTTCTAAGAATTTACTACAATGATGCAACACAAAGCTATTCATCGACCTGCTATGTTACAGGGGGTCTGTAATGAAGACAGTGAGTTTTGAGCTGTTTCAATGGTAAGTTTTCCATGGACATTACTGGATATGCACATTACAAATGTTTGAAATACTTGAGCCTGGGCTCTCCTGGGAAACATCTATTTGGCCTAATTTGGCGTAGTGTAGAAGTTCCCCAAATTAGCTCCAAGTGCATATAAAGTCTCGTTCATATCCTGGACACTAAGTGCATAGGGTATTAAGTACTTTGTCCAGACTAATTCTCATTCCAATCTTAGTTTATGGATCTGTGTTCTCACTTCCATTGGCTGACGCAGATACATAGTCAATTTCTGCCCAGAAATAGAAGGTACTGGAAATTTCAGAATAGCCTTGTTTTCTTTGGGAAAAAAAATGTAGCCTACATTTGTGGGTGTAAATAATATCATTTACTTTTCTACGTGATGCTAATCTCACTGAAAATTTGAATATTTAACTCTGTTAACCCAATCTCTTCTTTTTTTTTTTAAGTTTGTCCATTTGACTGCGATGGGAACAGATAGGTGTGCAAAGAACCTTGATAAATACATTTTGCTGCTAAAAAAGTTGAATTAGCCATTTTGCCTGCAAAGAGATATCCCAGACCTGTCTCACCAGCACATCTGGCTCTGTTTCTTTTGTGCAAATCTAATAGCGACATATGAGCTTCAGTAGGTTTCCTTGACGTACCGCTAATGAAATGAAGAATATGGTGGTTGTAATTACTTTTTTGGAAACAAATAAATCATAAATATCGATGAACCTAAGTTTGATTAACCACAGATTCTTCCTTTAAAAAAAAAGTCTTGATCTCTTGGCTAACCTAAGAAGGTAGACATCTCTAGAGTCACTGTACTGGTATGCTGTCTAAAACAGGTATTCCCTGGTAAGTTGTACTAATGGCATAATCAGCATTTTAAAGTTCATAGTAGGCTTCCATGACTGAAACTTCTTTTTTTTGTTAGTGCTTCCAATGTATTATTTTAGGTATAAATCTAAAAGTTTGCTAATTTTAAAGTTCTGTAAGTTTTCCTTCTTCAGAAATGTTAAGGATGTATTTCTTCGAGAACTCAGCTGATCATCTGATCATCCCATTTCAAGGTAATTCTCTTTAGTTAACAGCTTGCAGTTTACAGGCTTTGTTCACCTCTGGAAGTGTGAAAGGGCGTTGTTTGGGAGCACACATTAAAAGAACAGGGTCCTCAGAGCCCAAAGTGAACTAAATCCTCCCACAGGTCAGAGACATTTGTGGCTTATTATATAAACAGAGACAAGGATCAAATAATTTGCACTGTGGGCTTTCACACGCTCTAGGGAAATTGCTGAAATTATTAAAAAATATGGGAAATCCTAGCAATTAAGCTGTCACCTTCACAAATATTTTTCTCTTTGCATCTAATTCCATGCAGATGTGGGAGAGGATGTGGCAAAGATGCCTGAGTCTCTACTAAAAGGTGAATTCATTTTTTTTTCTTTTTTAATATTCTGCCACCTATTGGTAGCTGTAGGTGCTTTAGGTGCTGTACACGGCGTCTTGATTTACACAACAGACAAAGCAATTCATGTCCCTGTCTCTCTTAATTAACATGATCCTTTACTCTTCTTCCCAGGCACTTCACTCTGCAAAAGTTCCTATGGATCAAATTATGTCAGGGGAAATCACCGAAGCATTAAAACGATTCCACTGTTTTTTGTTTGGCCTGATGACAAAACAAACTTTTGGATTTTGGACAGTCTTACACCCTAGCAATACGTCTTAAATTCTGGGGCCTCTCTTACTGGGTCTAATATGAACACTTTCTATAAATCCTGTGTGGTAAAAACATTTAGGAAACCAACAGCATTTCTGTCTATATGTAACTTGAGACATTAATTTCCTTTGCATATGATGTACATTGAATAGAATTCGATATTAATTATTCCTGGAATGTATTTTGAAAACTCCCTAATTCTTTGGAAATCACATCAATTTTGGTTAGATCTTTATGTTCAAAAGCAGATAAAGTTTTGTTTTACCTTGAGGGAACCCTGGAAGAGCTTAGTATTTGCTTCTGTTTATTGAAGATGAATGGGAAAACCTCAGTGATTTTGATTTTTATATAATATGCCCCATATGTCTACTCTTTGTTCAGAAGTACACTCAATCAAGCCAGATGCATTATCTCATTTTTAACTCCTAATGTGTAAGGTTAGCATGACTTTAAAGATTTCATTTCTATGGAGGAGAAGGGATCAAAGATGGCGATTGGTCTGTTCCTCAGAGTTTATAATTTGGGGTTAATCTCCCATCTAAGATTTTTATCTCTGGGTGTGAAACTTGAATCTGTAAAAAAATAGCAGGTATGAAAGGGTTTGGACTATTGGGTTGTTGTTGGATGGTAAGGATCTTTGGAAAACAGGAAGGGAAGAATTAATGGGAGCAGAAACAGATTATTGAGGCAGGTAAAACCAGGTCAAATTTTCAATTTTTGTATGTGAACCAGAAATTCCCCTTTAGGAATAAGTTGAAGATGTGAGAAATGGAGTCACAAAGAATGGGAAAGATGAAAAATAAGCAGAAAAGCTGAAAGAGTAAAGCAGAGTGACCAGCACAAGGATTACTTACTCATTGACCATCAAGTGTATTTGGGCACATAAAAAAAGAAAGGAAGAAAATCTTCCTGGTGGTTGAATGGTAAAACTGTCTCAGCCAGACTGTCGAGCCAAAAAAGAAAAAGGAAGAGTCCAAACGGTGGCTGATAAGGGCCGATCTGGAAAGTAGGAGGTCAAGGTATGAAAACAAACAAGAAACTATTCAAGCATTTTGGAGGACAAAAATAAAGGTTATAATGTGACAAGTGGGTTACCAGAAAATAAAGACAAGAGGTAATTAAGCAGTACTGCTGAGGAGCTCACGGGTGTACTGCTGTCAGTCTTCTCTGGGGAGGCTGCTACGATGCACCTATTTGCCTCGGGCAACAAAGATGGCACAGTCTGGGACTGAGGTGCTGCTTTAGTACATTTTGCAAGAAATAGATCAGCTGAGGGATAACAGGACACCAATACTAAATGATGAAACAGCTGACAGCTTCGGTTTTGACTCTAGAGGAGCTTAGGTATAAAGCTTTAAAACACTCCCATGTAAGCAGCCAATATGTACTAATACAGTGCCTACAGTAGATACATTTATAATGGAAATTAAAGTGCTGTTTTTCAGTATCCTCTAAAAGGAATGATGACCCTGATGAATTACAAGTTAGTGTTCATTACTTCTAGAAAAACCTGTAAAAACAATCATAGTAAGTGGATGTCCAAAACGCTTGGCAGTGGACATGAACTGAAAGAGGAAAACCAGCCTCTTTCCAAAGGAAAGATGTACCTCTTTAATGTCTTGATTTTCTGTGTATTAAGGAAGCATAGAAAGCGTGGAATGGGAGGTAAAGTGCTGTTAAGTTTAAAGAGATTAGCCGCCAGAAAATAGAAGCTGCTCTAAATATAAATGTGGCAAGACATCAGTGGTAGAATGACTCTTGAAGTGAATGATGGGGAAATCTGGGGGGCCCCTGGCTGTGTCCAGCCTTCCTGAGCAAGCCAGAGAGCCAGCACAGGTACAGCTTCCCTGGGAGGGCATGTTCCATGGTGTCTTCAACTCCTAGACTACACTCCCCATTGACCCTTCTACCCTATCTACAGTCACAAGGAGGACTCCATCTCCACAAAAGGCCTTATTTGCATACCATGCAAGGGCCTTTGGCTCACGTGACCAAGCCAGGCTTTGCATAGAAACAACAAATTCCAGTGCGAGTGCCCAATAAGCTTTGGTTTCTGGTGGTAGCAAGACTCCTAAGCCTCCTCTTTTGCTCAGTTGCAATCAAATTTATTGCACTGGTCTCGGTTCCAGGCCTGTAGGTGCCAGGAGTTGGTGTTTGGTGCTTAGGTTTCCTCTGTGTTAATTCACATGCCCTTTCCCAGATGGCCTCCATTGCATGTTTTTTGTGGAGCATTTTCTTACAGGATTGTGGAAAAACAGCGGTAATCAGCTTGCTCATAAGGATCTATGGGACATATGTGCTTCTGTCAGACCCACGGCTCCCTAGCAGGCTACAGAGGTTCAAGCAGAAATACAGGACTTTCACAAGACAAAAGAATGGGTACAAGACAGCGTTGGCAAGGCGTTTTTGGTAAATGCACATCACTGTGCATCACCACATGAAGTGGCTTTTTAATTAATGAGTTGCCACTACTCCAAAGGAAGACTTGTGTGTCAGTGTAGTATCAATTCACATATCAATGTAGTCTCTATTCAGTGAAATTCTGTTCAGTATCGAATAGCAACCAAAAAGGATGGGAAAAACGGGGGATATAAATCATGTGGGGGAAAAGTATAAATACATTATTCTATTTCAGAAATTAGTCATTCCCTTTTTTTGAAAGTGCCATTTTTATTCCTCGTCACCAAATGTGAAAGGAGACAGTTGAGCTAGAAGTGATTTAGGGATGAAGGAGGAAAATGATGGACTTTCACACTGAAACAAATTCGTCTAGAACTGACACAGCAGCAGCTTTGACTGCTTTATAATGCATTTGGAAAGGCATTTGGTGCAGCATAGAGCTATGTTGCAATTCTTGTTGGGTGGTATGCAATTCTTAAATTGGGAGAGAAGAAGAGGTAGCTAAAAAAAAAAGTGTAACAAAATTCTTACCAACTTTCCATTAATTAGAAGCTGAAAAACTAGAAGGAAAAATGAAATTAGGGAAATGTGCCCTTCTAGAGCATACACGTTGACAGATAAACAGAACACAGACAAACAAAATAGGCTCCATCTGCACTATCTGTAAATAAAATGGTGTATGGGTTTTTAGATTTTAAGCCTAGTCAGCCCATCCAGGTTTATATATTTGTAATAAAGTGGAGAACGATGTCATCAACTGGCACTTTTTCGATCAGCTGCCATTGTGCTCTTCGGTTACTTCGTTACATCCTTTAAGCAGCTACTAGACAAATTCCAGTTAAACACACCAGCCTGCAAGCAAGCTCTCTGTGATACTCTGAAAATCGCTGGAGTACCTGGTCTTGGCTTTGTACATGGATGACACTTGCAGGATCTACAAAACTCTCAATCTGCTGGCTATTGGCAACTGAAAATGTAGCAGCAATGCTGTCTTTGACACTGGTATTCAGTCTGCTGTGACAGAAGTTTACTTTCTGCTGTTAGTTTTAGTACTCTAAATGCACTAGTTTGTAAATCCACTTAAAAATGTAGCTTCATATCCACGTGTGGTAAATGTAAACTCACGCCCTGTGTTATGCAGAACCTCCACATCAGAAAGTGCCTCTGCTGACCCATCTGCGGAACAGACCACACAGCAATTCACTCCTTTTGCTAGGGAGGGAGAGCAGGAATCATGGAAACTTAAGATTGAAGCACATGTTTTCCTTCTCTCTGCATTGCTTTTATCTGTTTTCTTCTGTAATTCATAAGAGTTTGTCATGGGAGTAATTGGTATAACCTCTGACACAGATTAACATGGCCAGTACAGCTTTTATTTAGGCATGGTGGAGGGGCTGATGCTAAACTTACATACTACCTTTTTGGTGGAGAAACTGCAAGTAATACTAAGAAAAACGTCATTACCTCATAGGGAAAGATTCATGTGAATTGAGGCATTTAACAGGGAGTGAGTTTATTGGGTTGGACCCTTGATGGGCAGCGCAGCAGGGCCAGGCTGTGCCTATAACTCACCAGCCAAGAGCTGCTCGGGGAGGAGCTGCCAAAAAGCCCAGGTTGGCTGCCATGCCAGTCACTCCTAGCCACTGGTATAGGTGGAGAGCTGGGAGAGAATAAAAGTCCGTGTGGGAGCAAACACCCTCAGGGATGGTGCTCAGCAGATACAAAGCAGACTCCAAACATCTCTGATTGCAGGAGGGGCCAAGGAAGCTGAGGAAAAGGATTGGGTAAATCTCTCCTCATAGACTTTCTAATCCTGCCATGAAAGGAGGCATAAAGAGAGAAGAAAATCAAATAGTCTCTCTCTTAGATTTCCAAGCCAGCCTGTGCAATNGGGTTGCACAGAGAGTGACTAATTGCCGGCTCCTGAGTGAAATGGGTGCGATTGTGAAAGCCTGTGGCTGAATCCCTCCCCACACCAGCTGGTTCTCCTGCACGCTGTGACACATGCAACCTTCTGTAGGTCATCGTGGGCTGTGGGCCAGCACACCAGACAGAGATGGGCACAGGGATGAACTCTAGCGCTCATAAACCCACCTTCTAGCATCCCTTCTGGTGCCCTCACCAGATGTACCAGGGCATGGTTGGCAAGAGCCAGAGGCCACTTCTGACTTGCAGTATGGTTGGGCCCTTTCTTCTGGGACATGCTTTCGGACCTTCATGTATGGGTGCAAACTGCACTCTACCATTTTCTCTTAGCATCCCCAAATGGCCTCTTTTACTGCTGAACGTAGGTGCTGCTGTGGTGACTAAGTGGGAAGCACATCACTGCTGATGTCAACAGTGAGCCTGTGATGAGGGCAAACCTCTTCCCCTCTGTACAGATGGGAGAAAGATGTGCCTTTGTGGTTCAGCTGCAGGAAAATGGCACACAGTTTGGTTTTTCAATTAAATGTGTTTTTATGATCTGGTTCCTTGCCATTGAGCTTTGCTGTGGTGTGTATACCGATGCTAAATCTGTCACTGAAGCCCACAGCTTTCTGCTCCTCCTGAGTGTTCATAGCACATGGACTGGACTTCCAAATTCATATTTTTCTTGTGTCATAATCCACCAGACCTTAACTTTCTGACTGTCATTTTACAAATGGCTGAAAATTACTGTGTACGACACTAGAACATAGCTTGGTTAGCTACATAAATAGTTTGCGTACAAAGCAGTCACCTATTTTCAGTTAGACAAGGTGGGCAGCATGGGCACAGTAGCTGCTTACAAATACCTGTTTCACAAAAGACTCCAAGAGTGATGCTTTAAACTGTGTTCATTCCGGAGAAGTTAATTCATAAGAAGAAGCATATGTGGATTAAAAAAAAAAAAAAGGTATGTTTAAACCAAACATCATTCACCCCACACCTTACTTTTCAGAGCCAAAGCTCTTTGCAATCATTTCTTGTTCAAATCTCACCTCAAGACTTGTCTCAGATAAATTTTTCCTATTAGTTGTCTCCTTTACACTGTTTAAATGTACAAATATTTTTGGCTCAGCTTGGAGCACCACCATGAAAGCTGCCTGGCATGGCCCAGCAAAGACCATCTTTATCTGTTTTTTAACTTTGGCAGGGTTTCGTTACTGGGAAAACATTTTCTGTGCTGAAGACTGCGTCAAGCTGATTTGTGTACGTGTGTGAAAGAAATAAAGGATAACCTGTGGAGTAAAGCGAGCCAAAATATATTGTTTTGGTATTTTATTTTTGTTCTAGAAATATTTGTTTTATTTATACTGTCTTCATGCTTGAGAACAGGAATTCAAGAATTGGCTAAGTGTTATTTGGGTGAAGTAAGCAGGTCTGTCAGCCTGATGTTGGCGATGTGCTTTTAGCCATCCTCATGAAAATCTGCTGAAACTTGGCCAACTTGTAAATCCCAGAGAAAAAAAATCTGTTTGCCTGCGCTCAGCAACGTCTGTGAGCAGTGGCAAAGTTCTCTGCAGTGCCTGTCAGCACCGGGCAGGAGGGGCTGGGGTTGGTTCTCCTCCGGTTGTCCCTTCTGGCTGCTGGGTCATACACCCCTATCAAGTTCTCCTCCTCCTGGTGTTTCTTCTGCTGTAGGTTGATAATGAAAGAGTTGTGGTCACCTTTTATGCATCGTGTAATGTACTTCCCACAGTAGTGTTTGAACCTGATGAGAGGTTGTGGGTTGCTATGCAATCATCTTCAGTATCATCATCTTCATTATCATCATCATCATCACTTTGAGCTAGGCTTTGACAGTATGTATGACAGATAAAACGTGGTCAGGAGACCATGGCTATCAAAAGCCCACAGTGAATGTGTGGTACAAGTCCTTGCCTGAGCCAGTTTGACTTGCTACAGGTACAATGCGATGAGTTTTGGATTTTGAGCTCTCATCTCCTAACTGTTGATAAGAAAATATCCTAAACTTTTGCTTCTTTCTGGCCGCTTACTGTGCAGGTGACTTTTGTGAGGTGGTTGACTATGCCAATGAATGTTTTTCACAAAGAAGAGAAGTTTAAGATTTACTGCCTTTACCCTTATTTTTGACTGGTATTATTTTTTTAATATACATGAGGAATTAAAGTCAAAAGTCATAACTAAATATTGCACTAATATCTTAATTACATTAACAGTCAAGGTGAAAAGTGAACACTGCAATAATTTCAAATACATGAGAAGTCACACTCACTATAAAAAAGTCTGAAAATCGCTGAAGACGAGAGATCTTTTCCTTTTGTTTTCCATCACTAACAGCTAGTGCAATCTGAGGAGTTTGCAGTTACAGGGATGTGCAGGCATGTTCAGTTTGCAAGACAGCTGAATATTACAGGACTTCTAATTGATTTGAAAAGTATCACCACAAATGTTCTCTGTATTTTAGGTATGAATGGCATCTATCAGCGCACCACTTCAGGACAGGAAAATTTGAAAGTGAGTACCAGAAACAGACTGGAATAATAACACTCGTTCTGTAATTGGTGCGATAATCCGCAGAGTATTTGATATAAATATAATGATATATAAAATATAAAGGCTGGCTAGATTTTTGACCTGCATAGTAAGAGATGGAGAGCCGAGACCAAGGTCTGGACATTAGATCCAGCCTCCCAAGTAAGCCTGGGTTACAGCACTGACATCCCAGTTACTGCTAAATAACACTTTTCTTTTGTGGCTATGATCAAGTGCACTGAAGAGGCTCAGAGAGTGTAATCATAAGTTCAGCCAGATCAGTTGTTTTTTGAGGGGGAGCCATTAATTTTTACAGTTCTAGCTACGACGATGCTTAGACGCAGAGGTGACATTTCCAGCTTTCTCTCATTTCCCTTGCACTAGTATTCCCACCGGTACCAACGACCGCTGGCGCTCGGTTGGGTGTAAATTCCCCATGCTGCCATTATCCCTTGTACAATAGGGATGAGAACAATCCCAATCTTTGCCTGCTGTCACCTCCGTGTCTCTGTCTATACCAGCCCTCGCTGTAGGATCCCAAGCCTGGCTGAGCTTCTAAGCAATTTGGTAGCACAAATAAACATAGATGCAGCCATTATTTACTAAAGATGACAGGGGCACAGCCACCTCGCAGACATTTTAAATCCTCTTAATATTTGCATTTGTTTGCTTTTAATCCTCAGTGCCATAGAGTTCATGAAACGGATGTCAAATGTAAAAGAAGGGGAGTTTTGGTCCTTTCAGCTGAACGGGAGAAGTCCAGAAAACCAGGTTTACCACTCAAAAGCACGTATGTTCTCTCTTAAATCAAGGCTATCATTTGTTTGCTGAGCAATGTCCAATAACACCTCAATATGGAGCAAGCTGGGGAGGTCCTCTGCTGCTAGTTTATCTTCTTGCCGTCCTTTGAATTTGAGAAATGGCAGAAAGGGAGGTGATGGTTGAATCAGTGGGGTAAAACAGAATTTTGCAGTCTGGTCCTTTCCTTATTGAATGGTCACTGCCGTCAGCATTAGGAGTTTTCTGTTTGTTTTAGCTGATCCTGGATGCTTTGAGGTCCTTTCCAAGAGATTTACTTTCAGGCATCTCTGCTGAAAAGCAACAGTTTCTTTTTATTTTTAGCTAGTCACTTCTTTACAGAGTCCTGTCAAAAGGAGGTATTAACTTTTTCTGATGTAAAATACAGAATATGGAACAAAACTGAGCTGGTATCTTGAATGAATGGATAACTGTGCAATACCTGGAAGTGTGAAGATTCCTAAGCCCCAAGGAATTATTGCTATTATGCTGTTTCTTATATAGGGCTACATCCTGCCTTCCTCATTAATTGAACACAACTGCTAAAACATCCTTTACAATAAGCACTTCTTCATACCAGACATATTTCCTGGATCTATAAAACAGCTTTTAGAAAGGGAGAACTGTATTTAAGGAAGACATTAATATAGTTCCACAAAATGATGCTTGCTGACATACGGAGTACTTTTTGAATAATTCACTTTGAAATTAACACTATAATACCATTTACCTTTTAAGTCCTATTTACTGGAGCTGCAAAGAATTGTTCTCTGGAGATGAGGATAACAGCAAGCACCAGACGTTCAGACCTTTTTTTGGTTTAATAAAAATTGTCAGATGATTTCATGAAAAGAAAACCAGCAAGCAGTGAAAACAGTAAAAATTAGAGAGGATGAGCGCCAGCCTCTCCTTCACCACCACACTGTGCATGTCCAGGTCGTTGGTTTCGGTGGCAGAGGAGGCTTGCGGAGGCCCTGCCCTCGGACGCTCCCATGCCAGAGTTTGGTCCCCCCTCGGCTGCGGTGACACGACCGCGGCAGGGGACTGAATGGTAAACCGGCTCACTGGAATGATCTGGGTTAAGTTTAATCCTTAGGAAAACAGGGATTATTTCAAATGCAAATAAGCTGCATGCTGTGATTTGCAGGGCTGCCCCGCAGACAGCCGGTCAAGCCCCACTGCCGCTGGGAGGTGGCCACCAGGCGCCCTGGACCTGGTGTGGCTCAGCAGGCATCCACCGCTCCCACCACGAATGCTGCAGCGAGGAGTGTCCCGAACCTCCTCCACCGAGGCCGAGCAAACGCACTCAGTTTAAAAGTCTGGGTTTATCTTTCTGTTCTCTCCTTCCCTTCCACCTCTCTGCCACGGCTGGGGTTGGTGTCGTGGTTTAGGCAGAGGGAAAGGAAGCGCTGCAGGAAATTCTGCCTGTTAAAGTAGGTTGCAAATTTCTTAGTCAAACATATGCAGCGATGTATGCTTACATCATCATATATATATGATGATATAAGCAACTTGATCTTCATGTGGTTCATTAATTACTTGCTCTTTAGTCAATTTTAGGCGCAAATTATAAGGAAAAAATGGGATCTTGGTGAAGTGCTTTTGTACTGATTTCAAAATGTCCTTTAATATGAGTTTCTCTGATTGACAACAATTACTGCGGATGTTGACTTTTCGAGGTAGAATGCTAAATGTTTTACTCATTCAACACCTGTTTAGCACTACTAGCAAAAATGTTTTCAGTACAGTCATTTGATGTTGTTCTTTGACTGAGATGACTCTATCAATGAGGATAGCCCAAGCTGCAGCTGATTTTTTTTGCGGAGATTACAGTACAGAGCAGAAATGTATACCCATTTCCCATTACAGTTCACACTGACACTTTTTTAGTTCCCATTTTGGTTAGCTTTGGTATTGCCGATCTCAAACATGCAAAAAATTGTGAGTCATCTTATAAAAATATTGAGATTGATTTCACTTTACACACACGTGGGGTTTATTTTCTTGAGTAAACCCTAAGATATAAAACCATAAGATGTAAAAGTTATTTAGAAGCGTGTAGGCTGAGCTATTTGCCTAGTCAGAAGATTGCAGGAACTGGGACCTTACCACTCCCTGCCACTGTTATCCAAGGCTGCTGATAATCTGGGAAAGCTGGCACCGCTGCCACGCTCAGCCTGGAATAACCTGTACAGAGTATCTTATATTTTCTTTTAGCTGAAATGTAAACCCACTTATCTGTGCTCCTTTTCAGGTATACCACTCACAGCATACCTTGGCAAGAGTAAGAAATTGTCTAGTTCAGACCACTAATGGACTTTCTTTCAGAAACTCTGTCTTCAGTGGGAATCACAAATTCTGCGTCCCTGTATGAGTGGAGAAATGGATAATAACACCTAGATTTGTCTGAATTCTATATATCCCAGAGGGATCAAGTTCGATTCCTTCCCTTATTTACACTGATACAAGGAAAGCACTTCAATTCTCCAAATGCTCCCTCATGTGGCTTCTTAGTACTAATACTGAAACATTTATGTGTTCTCGGAGATTACAACTCTATGCCAGGAAATAGGCTGAGACAACATAAGAGGTATTTCATGTGACCTTTGACATTAGAAAATGATGGTTCCGGATCCTACATGTAAAATGTTTCGCTTTTATGTTGTTAAATTAGATGGAACACAGTTATCTGTGCTTGTGCCCCTGTGGTGGGGGAAGGGAAAAACCTGTGCATTGATGGGGTTTGCCCAATAGACTATCTCATCAGATGTCATGGCAATAGGTAAGGGATAGAAATCTGAAAATAATGGAACTATTTTGGTGTAAAATTTAAAGAAGTGAAACTCCGCTGTACACAGCATCCAAGAAGGAGTGTATTTGCTTAATGTACAGCCTCACTTCCACAACATCTGCTAGGAAATAAGTGCAGAAGGTGAAGAGAGAAAAGGAGGCAGAGGGAGGCAAATGTGCTGTTGCTTTGCAACTGCAGTGGAGAGAAGGAGGTCCTTCTCCTTCACCATCATTTGGGAGATGCTCTTTTGACCTCTGACACTTCTTGTTTGGTTACAACGTGGGAAGCCACTGCCGAAACTTGGTAAGTGTGTAGTGAAGAAATTTGTGTAAGAAATGGGCTTATTTCCATTCATCTTAATGGCCTAGTCATCTAATCACCGGGAACAGCGTGGCTTCTTTTCTTTAGTGATAGCTCTGTGTCAGTGTTACTACTGGCTCTGCCCTTTCTGGTGCTACTGCTGGCGCTGCATGGCGAAGAGGGACTCCACCTCTGAGCAGCTTAACCTTGGGAGGTGGGAATGGACACGAGCATCAGGCTGCAGATGTTGCGTGGGCTGGGAACATCTCCCCTGCACTGTTACTCCCATGCTGAACTGTGACCTTAATGAGCAAGGAGTGACTAAGTCTTGACAGTCCTCTATTGCATGAAAATCTCCAGAATAAGCAGCTAATTTTTCCTTGTGCTTGAACACTGGAGGGGTATAACAATCTATCTCCTAAATTTAATCAGAGAATAGATTGCCCAGGAGGAATCAAGTTTCAGCAAGACTGTGCCAAAGAGAAGACACGCTTAAGGAAAATGTTTTGGTGTCTATCTTCAGAGCCCTCACCTGACCCCAAAGCATTTGCGTGGTATGCAAAGGCACATATGCAGGTGTTTTGGTGTGCATTTTTGCCTGAGTTAAAGAAAAATAATATTGCTTTTAGGTCACTTAGACAGTCTGGGAACACTTGCTTTACATCTTCTCTGCCTCGCATGTCCTCTTGGAAAAGACAAGTTTTACCTTGAGGAGTTTGATTCTGGAGTTGCTGACTTCCCAAAAAATAGAAGATTAAAAATCAAAGGACAGCAAAGTTAATATATTTCACACTGGACGAAGTATTTCTCTCAACAAGAAACTTTTCATTTTGATTTTGAGCTTTTTAAAGCCTCTGGTATAAAATTCTCTGAGCCTGGAATGGTTTCTTTTGAACCTGGACGAAAAATCTGGCGAAAGTGAGAGTCGTCTATGAGCATTTTGGGAACCCAGCTCTGCAGTTTTCACTGTAATGGTTCTAGCCAGAAACATCACCCAGCCTTTCTCAGGAGGGTGTGGTAGGTGGCCGTGGGGTCCATATCCAGACGCTGTCATCAAAAACGTTGCAGAAACATACAGTGTTGAAAACTCCCCAGCAGAACTCTTTGCAAGATGACGCTGTGCCTGCAGGCAGCCAGGAAAATGTGCTCAGCATGCACTCACACTGTTTGGTATCACTTCTAGCTCTTTGGGAAAGAAAGCCAATGCCAAAAGAAATGCAACTGTTTTGGGGGAGAAAAAAGTTTTGTATGTTGGGGGAAAAAAAAATAAGTTACTAAGTAAAATCTCTCTGCTACTGAAAATACTGTTCATCAGAATACTTTGGTTTTGATCAAAACACGAAAATGTCACAGGATCGTTTCTTCAGCAAATCTCGAAGTCTTTGTTTTCATCCAACTTTCTGACCTGTTCTTCAGGTAACTGAAGTTTGTACTCGTTGAGGCAGATACCCAGCATATTTTAGGGAATCTGTAAACCGGAAAAGACTGTTTTCTTTCATAGAAATGTGTCAGACTTCAGGAGTCTTGTTGATTGTAGAGAATGGAACCTTTCTGAAAGAACAAAGTATGAAGTTGTTACATCCTTGTTTGCAGATATGTTCTACTCGTTGTGACAAACTATGTGTAATATGTTGAAGCTGAGAAAAAGAGCTGCGCCTGCCCCATCTTATGGGAAATTACAGACAAAGACCTAGCAGAGCATCTGCTCCTAAAACCACACAGCAAAAGTTTTCAGGCCCCACCTCGCCTCACATGACACTTCTCAGTTTTGGACTGTAAAATATAAACAACTCAATGATTAATAACTGGAACTGACCTTTCCCAGAGGTAATGCCAGGTTGATTTATGATGACAACTACTTGTCTTTTTGTGGTGAAAACCCACTAATGTGTATGAGAGGTCCAGGGCAAAAGACAGAAGTCAGTTTGATAGACATTTCGGACATCTGCCAAGCAAAATGTGATGGGAAAGGAAGTTAAACACTAAAAATCAGTAAAACTCTTCCGCTTATGCTGTGTAACAATGATATGTATCTCAGACTCGGTATGAAGTATAGCTGGATATGGATATATAGAGTTTTTGTTCCTCTTCCTTTCTTGCCTATTCAAGTATCTTACTTTCAGTAACACTATGAGGTTTTGTTGTTGTATCAGTTTGAAATCCAGAATTGTTATTAAATATAGCATCCAGCACAGTTACCTCCAAGCCATGAGCATCAGGGCTCTTACCTAGGGCACCGTTCAGTCACAGGAGTAGTAGGAGTGAAAATGCATCGCTGCCTTGCTCCCAGATTGCACGGACAGCTGGGTGCATAGACAGTTTAGCAAGGTAAGAGGGTGCAAGAACCATATACCAAATACATTGGTATTTACATTATTCACCTCTTCAATTAGTCATTTCACTTCTGACCTTATCTAGCCTTCAGAGGTTGTGATAGTTGCTGCCTGCAGGTGCCGCATCGCAGTGGTGCAGGTGCCAGGGTCAGCCCGTTGCCATCTCTTCAGCGATACTGAATTTTGCCCTTTTTAAATGAATGGCCTCTTCCTTCTGCTTCTCCCAGCCACAGCAACATGGCAGTGCTAAAATGCAAATGGGAGGGACTAGCTCATGAGAACACGCATCTGACTGAAACTCGCTGGTAGCTCCTGGTAAATTAAATGCAAAAGAAATATTCAAACTCAAAGTTTCTTTTGCAAAACAGCTAAAGCAATCTACTGTACTGTTTTGTTTAATTGGTCTTCCAAACCAGTATAGCATCCTCATAAATTCACTGTGCTCCATGACCTGAAATCATACTACTTGCCTATGAAGTATCCAGAAACTATATGATTCACTGTTTTGTGTTTATTTGGATATTATTCACACAAGGTCCTTAAAGCAATGTGAAAAATGTATTTACATTGCAAGGATATTAAAAATAAGCAACAGGGATTTTAACATTGGGAATTAAGAGTGCTCAGGGACTCCTAATAAAGACACCAAGTACAATAAAAATTTTAATTACTAAAAAGGCATATGTAATTCTCCATTTCTGTAATCTCACATCAATGATGCCAGCATGTGTATACGTGATTTAGACTACTTAGGCACCAATCCAAAGAAGCATATACCACCAAATCTACCGTTATTCACTGACCTACTCATGTTTTACTTGCACTTACACAGAGAAGAAAATAAAGTGATTTAAAAAAAAAAAAAAAGAAAAAAGAGAACCCCAAAGAAAAACTACATTTAAATGATATCTGCTGTCAAAAATCCCAAAGGCTGTGCCTTTTGGAAAGATTTCACCTGAATGTTTATTCACAGTAAACCTCGTTTCACCTCTTTCAAAAAGTAAAGGGGCTTTGCAATAGCCATCATTTCTATTTATAGCTACCTGGAGACCTCTGGATACAGCTGGGGCTGTGTAAAAGGATGTTGGTTTAAATGACAACTAAGACCCAAAGGGCTGTGACTGATGAGCAGGGATGACTTATCTATGATAAATAATGATTTCTCGGGCAGAGGTCCACGCTGCCGTTCTTCCCACTCGTGCTAGGGTGGTGTCTCACCTCTCCGTGTAGCAGCTACCGACAGTCTGGAGTTTATGTTGAGGTAAACCAGGACCAAGAGTAGGTTTCTTGCACACACTGAATTGCACACTGGCAGCTCAGCAGCGATACTGTGAATAGCTGAGGCATTTCTGCAGAGAGATGCTTGGAGGACAACCGGAGGCAGCCACAAAAGCATCACAAGATAAATCACTCCCTCTTGCCATTCAGACCTCTAAGCATATTTTAGGGAATACTTAGTGCGTGGACAAAGAGGGCCACAAATACATTACTGTGCTTTAAGTATTAGTCCAAACACAAGAAAAGGGGGTTTTGTTACGTAAGGCCATTAAAACAGGTAGAAATTATGTGGCTGAAATCCTGCATATAGAAAAACTTTAAAAGGCAGCAACCACAGCCTTTTACCTTGTGATTGTTCTTCTTTTTTTTTTTAACCAACCTGTTGGATGGTCATAACCAAAAAGCCAGTGCAATGCTCAACGATTTACTCTAGTATCATCAGAACTCAGAAAAAAATACTTCAGATTAAACATCTATGAAAAAAGCCAGACTAATGAAATCATAAAGCATTCAAATATTATAATGGCTGTTGGGATTGATCTGATGCCATCGCAAGTCAGATAAAAAGCATTTATTTAAATTCTGGCTTTCGTAAAGTGTTGGGACTGTGAAGCTAGTAGCAGTAAACCAGCCCGTGTTCCAATTCAACTTAGTTCATTATTAACAGTTTTGAGTACCCGTGTAGAGGTCTCGCTCAAAAGAATTCTGTCACCGTGCTCAAGCTCCGTGGGAAAAGAAAGCTCCTGGAGGAACGTAGCATCTGGTTCTCCATCCTGCTAAACACTGCCGGTGTGAGCTAGAAACACAGGCTGGCCCCTCTCACCCACAGAAATTTGTGGTCTCGTTCCCCCAGGAAAGTGGCCAACCAGTAGTTTTGCTCAAACCTGCAAGTTTAAGTGGAGAAGTACAAACAGAAATTCTCCTTAGTAAGAAAGTAAATAAAACGGGGCTTCTGAAACAGAAGTGGAGCCTTGGCCAGAGTGCTAGCAGGTGTAAATCACACCATGCTCCGGGAGTCGGCAGAGTGCCCTGCTGGCAAGCCCTCCACGATTTTGGGTTCTCTTTTTTCTTTTTTTTTTTTGTGGAGAAATTTCAAACAGATCTAGGACCATAACCCAGGGATCTCATCTCCTCATTCCTTACTGTAATCATTAGACAGGTTCTTCCAAAGGTGAAGTGCTGTGGTGGGATCACTCCTATACGTGGTATACATGCAGAATGATGAAGTATTTGATCTGAGGTGTACCGAGCTGAGCATTTTTCTGCTCTGTTGGGTTTAATTTCAAAATAAACAAAAAACTGTGGCTGTGTTTCATGTTCCCTCAGGTGCGTGATGCTCTGTGACTGCTCAGCTGGCTGGGCTGCAGTGTTGCTAGAAGGTCCTGCATCTCACTTGGCCATTAGATCTCTGGCAAAAGTGGAAAAATCAGAAACTGCTGGGTCTAAAGCTGCTGCAGTTCAGCTTGCTTTTATGTTCGCCGTGGCCCTTATTTTCTCGGTATGTGCATTTTATGGGTCTGTGGAAGAAAAAGCCAGCTCTGAGGTTAGAGGCCATTGTGTAAATCAGACATGTGTTTTGTATCGAGGACTCTATAGTACATGCAAATAACAATAAAATCAGTGGCACAGACATCACTCTGGGGCTTTGACTCCAGATTTTTCTCTATTACTGTGATGTAAATCTGGAATATTTGGGAGCTTCTTGGTACCTTTGAATACTTGATCTTATACTGAACTTTAGGACAGAATGTTAAACGTGAGAGAAATCACATCCCCGAACAAGTACAGTAAAAAGTTCCTGAAATAGTAGTTTAAAGGTAACTCTTAAAAATAGGAATAGGAAACCTAGATTCTTTACCTAACTTGGACAGAAAAGCTGAGTGAGTTTGAAAAACATGCTTATCTTGATCACTGGAGTTACTCTGCTGATTGGATGGAGGGGAGGAAGGGGTGGAGAATGGGTAAGAAGAGAAAGAGTTATTTTTTTAAGGTAAACTATCGCTACAGACAGAGTTGGGCTCTTCGAAAGGAACATGCTATGGGAGAAAAAAAGAGCTGTTATGTGGATGGTGAAGACAGAAAAGATGCTGGAATCCTACACTGGCTACGAAAACAGAGCATGAGTGACAGGTCAGTTCAAGAGAGGATTTGAATCAAGAAGGAAATTAATATGCTCTTAAGGAAAAAAAAACAACAACCAAGTGAAGGAAGAGTGGAAGAAAGGGGAGTGTTTGTTAGAACATCGCCTTTTGGCAAGGGCAAACTCGTGCTGCAAAAATCAGTCCTGAGTACGGATCCTCAAGAAAGTGATGCTGGCTGAAGTTTGCTAACAGCTTCTAATTATTACTACCTGGATCTGCAGCTGAAAGGGTAACAGGAGATGAAAGAGTGTGTATTTTATGGCCAGTCTTCTGGATTGCCTGCTAGACGAATTTGTGGGAGTTAATCGAAAAATAGCCAGTCTGGAAGAGATTTTTTTCTTTCAGACTCCTCTGAAGTTCATTCCTGAAGCCCGTTAGTCACCCAGAGAGAAAGAAAGCGGTAGGGAGAAAGTGGCTAAGACAAGTCTGAGGAAGGAGAAATTATGACTAAGAAGAAAAAAAGAAGGAGAGTATTTTCAAGATGGAAAAGTGAACAGCTTTCAGTAAGAGATTAATTTTCTTTTAAAAGATCCTATTTGATTTCCAATTACCAAAAAAAAACCTAGTGTAAGTCAGCGTGTGCATAGGTGGATGTGTATAGCAATAACAACAACATGGTCTTAAAAATCCTGTATTATTTGTGATTTCCACTTGCTCCAGTCATGGATCTGGATCACTACAGGTCCTGGCCCCTGTCTTTAATCAGTGACTCGCTTCCCAAACAGAAGACAGATATTTATAACTTCACAAGATTTACAGTCTATGCATTTGGTATTAACAGGCAGGGGTGTTTTTGCTTGGTTTTGCCCTGTAAGTGCCATACCTGACGCCGCTTGTGGTCATATCAGTAACCACCTTCCACCAAGCTCAACTATCAATTGTTGCCAGTACCAGATACAGAGAATAATATTGTTTTTCATCATCCTTGTCTTACAAAGTCATTTACAAGGAATGTTCTCATATACAGCAGTATTTTGGAAAGCACCTTTCCAAGGCTTCCCACAACACAAGTTAAGCATGCTCCAGTTTATACCACACATCATATATCTGCACTGATTGGGGAAGGAGATTAAAGTGGTCTTTCACGTGTCTGTCAGTCTTTTCTGTCTGGAGATGTTTCTTTTTAAGCAGGATAAATAGAAACAAATTAAAATTTGAACATGGATCTGTATATGCATAGTTGTATGATTCAATGGAAAAACTTTATCTAGAAAAAATCCCAGTGATAAAATTGCGGTTGTTTGTTATGGAACATAATTTGGAATAATAGCATATAAACACATGAATATATAAGTATGTATCTAAATAAATCTGTCCCATTATTCAAAATACAAGCCACACAAGATAACTAGGAAAAAAGTATTATTAAAACATACGAAGAGTTTTTTTCTGGTTTTTAATACACTATATTAACATACTTTATCCTTTCCATAATGACACAAGGTTAGAAAGACAAATAAGGCAGTAGCCCAAACAAGAAAACAAATAAGTATTTACTACATCTGGATGCATATGCTTTTAAAAGAAAAAGATCTGTGTTTTTTTTTATCATCTTCCCATTCTAGAGCAAAACAGACCAGCCACTGCATTTTGTATCAGAGCAAGTGTGACAGCGCCAAATTCTGACATGGTCACAGGTGATTTAAGGTACAATAAACTCTGTTACACTCTCTGCTAGATCATCAAAAGCCTAGAGCAGTTCACCACTATAGACATTTTAATTCAAACCCTTTCGTGTATAGAGGTAATATCCACTTTTAAAGTTATGCTTAAAATGCTATTGGGTATTATCCTTCAAAAATATGATAATTATTTCAATATGACAAGCCTATTTATTTTTCTAAATGGGTTATAAATTATGGCTAGCTAGTACGTTGGCTCATTTGACAGCATCCAGATTCACTCTACATGTATTGCAGAGTTCAAGCCCATACATGTGAAGGATACAACATTGTTTCATTTTTCTATTCTAGCAACAGTAAATGATAAAATAATTTGATTTGTGACTTTTATTTTGAAGAACTATTTTCTTTTGTTTATATCATGTTTTATAGGTATCTTGTTTGATGTGTATGTTTGGCATCTCTTAAACAGAGTTTTAAAAACTTTTATTTTTAAAAAATTTGAATTATTAGGTGGTTCCTCCCATCAAAGTTAGTAGACCTTTGCTGTGTATTTTACTATCAATGCCCCAAAATCATTACCCTCTACCTTCAAAGAAACAAAGCTTCTAATCAGGACTAGGATTTTTATAGTTTTTTAGTACAGTTCACAATATTTAATTTCTCTGGCAGTGACTTTCCATAAACCATGTCATCTGAAGCTTTAGATCCTCCTCTGTACATAGCAAAACCACCAGGCGGAGGGATACACCGCTCCTCCGACAGCAGCAGTGGCCAGTGACAACCAGAAAAGCAGAAAACCAAAGATCTGCCCCTTTATCTTCATATAAAATCAGATAAGGATCCTGAAGACTGGTGGGACTGGGAATGTTGCTTGACCACGAGTGCTACATCAGGCCATAAAAATATTACTAAGCAAAAGCTCTTAAATAAAAGCAAATTATGCCTACTTTACCTCTGGCAAGACTTGTGTATGTCAGTAGCAGCCACAGCGTGGCTGCTATCATCCATCAGCACCATGATTAATTAGAAAATCCCTGGAAAAAACATCAGACTAACAGTAAAAATACTATACCAAGAATGTTTCCCTAGCGAAGAAATGTGCTGCTGAACACCACAATCTGTTTCAGTTTTGACAGAAAGATGTTTCTTGAGAGTTTGCATCTGTAGAATGAAAAAAAAAAAGTGTTTTAAAGCTATTTTTATAACAGTCTTTTTATGCATTTCCTTTGCAGTTTAATAATATATATGTAGGTCTCCATATATTCCAACTCTATGCAAAGATTTCTGGTGATCTGCAGGGTGGGGGTGTGTGGGAGGGGGAAATTCCTGGTTTGATTCTTGGTTTCCCTTGATTCTTAAAAGAGAGGGGAGGCCTGCAAACTTTTCAGAAAAGATATTTTTAAGGGTGTGTTCAACATTTGGCATTCAGGTTGTCTAGCCGTTTTTTTTTTTTTGAAGACTCTATGGATCACTGGAGAGCTATTAAGCCTATGACATCTAAGGTGCCATGGAAACAAAACCTGATTAAGAGTGATTTTGGTTAGACTGTTTGAAGATATATTTTTCTTTTTTTTTTTTTTTATGCTAACTTGAATGTTTGAATGAACATCTGGAAAAAAAGAAACCTACCAGGGTTTTGTCCTCTTGTTATAGATTCAGTTCTGTTTGACTCCCTTGTTAAAGGTTGCAAGTTCTATCCCTCTACGTCTTACGAGGAACACCTCCGGAAACCAAACAACATCCAGCATTTCTCAAAGAAGGGAGAACAAGCACACAAGCCAGTACCATTGCTGTGGCCCACAACTGGCACTTTTTTTCCTAATTCATCTGGGAGGAAAGCCAGTTTTGTTCTCTCTGACTCCTTAGAAGGGATGGACTAAATTAGCTCTAGGAAGAGATTCCCTGTTCGTCACTGCCTGATATGAAACCCAAGTCCTGCTTCTTACGTGGAGTTCTAGGCTGAGACAAATAGCCTGAATGCCTGCTCCACTGAAATCAGCGGGTGCTCTGCAAGTACCTTGGGAAAAATACAGATGTAACTTTTAACGAAGCCTTCTTTTGCCTTCATATAGCTTTTTATTTGCTAAACCTTTTTCCTAACTTGTTTCAGCTTCATGCATAATCAATTGGAAGATTCGTTACCATTTGTGTTCTGCAAACCAGCATCACACTTAAATGATATCTGACTGTGGCCTTGTATTTCGCAGCCATTCTTCCTTCCTCGTGCCTGAGTTTCAGTCACTCTCCGGCTTTGCCCAAATCCTTCTTGTGGAGTCATTGTAACCACATCTCTTCTCAAGCCAGAGATCTGTTTCCCACATACCTAAAACCGATTTTTCTGAGCTTCAGGTGGTCCACTGCTCCCTCTTTCCATTGTGAATATCCTTGTTTGTTAGTTTATTTTCTCTCCTTTCCTTTGGAATGTTCCATGTTACCCTGATGCCAGCTATCCCTCATGCCCTTCCTTTTGAATAAAGCGCTGAGCTGGTTAAATTCCAGTTTGTTGTTCAAATATTTACTTTAATCTTACACTCAACAAATACAGTGCCCTAGTCCTTGTGCTCTACTAGTGTCCTATAGCCTCTCAGTAATGCTCCTCCGGGTTGTTTAAATGGGTGGTTGAGTATTTGCACTTTTGCATGCATTTCTGAATTGCATGACACAAGACACACTCATTGAAAGAACTCTGTGGCATGTTTCTGTTCTGTTAGAAAGAGACAATGCTGTTCAGAGCCTTGCGCAAAGCACTGACCAAAGCCAGTAAACGGTAATGGAGATCCTGTCCCAGTTCAGGTTTCACCATCGCTAAGGGTATAAGTCAGCAGTGGTCATGCCGACGTGAGAAGAGTTCTACCTGTACAATTTCTGTATTTAATGGTATTTCACTCTGTTTTCCTGCTGTGGACAGAAAGACTCACTCCACAGGACAAGGGCAGCTCTGGAAATGTACCGTCCAAGAGAGAGCCACCAAAAATCGGCCTGAGAAACGTACAATATGAAGACTGAAAATTCGAACAAACTTGTTCTCATGTGAAAGTACCTTACAGTGTTGTCCCATCCTACCACCACAGCAGCTACATTTTAGCCACTTTGCTCTCAAATGCGTGAGACAAGTTGCTTCATTAGTTTTGTCAACTTGTCCATGCTTATTGCCAAGCTTTGTGCTCATCTACCACTGCATCTCCTGTAGTATCTAGCAAAGAGCAGACAGGTTTATTTGGACTCATAGTTACAATCCATTTTCTTCTTTCCCCTCTCAGCCAAAACCTTCGTGTTACTTTATTTACTTTTTTCATGATGAATGGAAGGGATTGTGTGACTCCAACCCCGTTAGCAACCCCAGGACTGAAGCCTGGAGCGGGCAGCTGACCCTGAAGAGGTGGAAACAAGGGTGGGATGATGGTGTTAACATGCTACTCGGTTCCTTCCTGCACCATTCGATGGGCACTGGCTAGTCAGGGTGACTTCTGAAGCATAACAGGTGAGGTACCGAGGTCACAAGGACTATTCCTAGGTAGGGCTCATATCAGGCCAGCTGGTGCCTGACCTACCTGACAACAGGAGAAGCCTGTGAGCGCAGGCACCAGCTTTACAGCAAACAGGTGTAAGTGCTTACCGGGAAAAGGCTCAAGTGTGTGCTGTTGACAGGAGTAAATGAGGGCTGGTGGTGGGAGTGTTCACGGCTATAAGCAGATGGAGAAATAGTCTACCAGGAATGTTCTTTTCTGCAGAAGATGAACCTTCAGGCTTTTAGTCTAGCTGCCAGCAGGTATGCTGAGTGTTTCCTTACCCTCTTATCTCTGTCAGTACCAGACTTTCTTTCTCAAGCACAGGCTTAAGCAATGAGCCAAAACTGCAACTTTCGCTGCTGGGAGTCTTTCACCTTGACTCCACTCTATTTTACCCACTCTATTTTATGCCCTTCAGATCTTTTTTTTTTTTCTTTTTTCCTTTGAAAACACTTTAGTTTCCTCTGCTCTTCTGTGTTCAGCTGTTGCTTGCATGTGCTTCCCTCAGCTTAGCGTTGCAAACCAGTCCTCGCTCTCCTGAAAGCTGTCGCTTCTGAAATGGCAGCAGCAACAGCAGCAGCGTGAGCTGAGTGTTTGGACTACTCTGCACGGAGGAAGGATGAGGGGATATGTTTTTCTCTAAATTTCATTCAAGCTAAATTTTCCTTTATCCATATTGATTATTCTAACGAAGCCTGACTGTCCTATTGCTTTTACTATTTTGTTTTTTGAGGCTTTAGCTCTTAAGTTGTGCTTTGACTGGAAGGGAGAAAACAAATAACTGCACCTTTTTCAGTGTCTAGCGTCTGTTCACTGAACACAATGAAAAATTAAGGTGTTACCTGTCTTCCACATTCTTCTCTATTCACAGTTCTAAAGTGCGTGTTGGTTATGACCCTAGTCTGCAGTACAAGATTGCAAAAGAAAAGAAGCAGAAAAAGGAAATCTCTGAAGCCTATTGCTTAGCTCTCATTGCTCTGGTCCCTGGAGAAAATTAATGCAGGGGAAGGTGCAAAGTGGCTGAGGTAGTACGTGCTAAATCCGTGGCTCAACTCTGAAGAGTTTCGAGGTATGACGTCTATAATGACAACTTCTGCTTGCGTGATTGTTTTTGTGAAATCTTTTCACCTTTGCCTGTGAACTTTTGTGATGGTCTTTACAATTTGCGAGAAACAGTGAAGTCATGCTGTTACACGTTCCTAAAAAAGGTCTTCCTGAGACTGGGCTATCAAAGGATGCAAGCAAAAAAGGGAAGGAGAAGCAGCAGTCACAGGATGAAGCTCAGCTCCCAACCACAGGTAGCTGAAGTCAATAGCACTGCTTGAGGTTCAAGGACGTTTGGGCTGTTTTTCTTGATTCCTCTGGTTCAGCTTTGATTAAGCAGGCTTTCTGTGATGTTAGAGATGTGTGGCCAGAATCTTCCTTGTATAAACTGCTTGCGTAATGCACACGCAAATCTTGTGTGAGGCTTTCTTGGGTAAAGCAGGAGTTGCTTTAAATGGCACTTAAACCCATCTGTTTCACTGGAAGGGCCTTTCTTTTATAGGCTACAAGATACGCAAGTACATCTGTTTCTACTACCCTCAGCTACTTCTTTCCCCTCTCTTCTCTGAGAACACCTCTGCTCTCTGGTGCCCTTACGTCCCTGTCTTCCTCCCTGCACAGGGCTATCCAAGTGCCAACATCCCCAGAGGGTTTGCCTGGTTGCACATGTTGCCAGGTTGTTCTCGTGAAGCCAGGCAGGTTACAAGAGGCAGAAGAGCTTTGCCTGCGTGTGCATCTCAAACATGTGCACTGGGGCTAGCCTTGATTTTGACCACAAGCACGCAAGCGCTCAGGCGAGCTGTGTGCCAGCAGAGCCCTTCCCACACTAGCCAGCACCGGAGGAGGAGCTCCTGCAGACATGTAGTGCAGCTGAGATATTTGGCTTCGTGATTTGTGGTGGGAGAAAGAGCCTCAGCACAGTCGCCTACTCATTCGGAGGCTCTAAAAACTGCCAGTTCTGATGCCCAAAAAGCGTCTGCCCCCACACCCTCTGCTGCTGGTGTGACTCTTTATTTTCTGCTGAGGGGACAAACAGCCCACTCCGGGGAGTCACTTATTGGGGGGGTGGGGGCGGGAGGTGATGTGTGGAGAAAGCCGTCTTGGTGACCATAAAATGCAACAGTAGTACAGCAAAAAAATAGGGAGACTGCGTGGCTGTTCAGTCCAGGTCTTAGTGTGGGTTTCCAAGTGCGTGGGCGCAACTCCTCTTCCAGCCATAGGCTTTCAGCTTGAACCCAAGCCTGGACACAGTCCTGAGCCAGTAACTCAAGCCTGGATTAACCCCACTTCACTAACACATCTAAGCCAGGAGAGCCATTGCTATAAGGACTTCTATAGGACTTATACAAACTCATCTCCAGGGCATTTAGTCCGTCTTAGTTTGTATCACCTCTGGAGTTGTCTGTCTTCTCCTATTGACCAAAGGAAGCTGGAGGCAATTAACCAGGATATTCATCTCCCTACGTAATAAGGACACTAACATTTTCTTGTCTCCCCAGGCTATGAGCTCTTTGGGTTGTTGCTGTCCCTCACTACGTGTTTGTGGGTGTCTAACACAGTGCAGCCTCCAGCAAGCCAGGGTGTCTCAGTTGCTGTGACAGCACAACTATGGCCACTAACGCTGAGCCTCCTCTAGGATCGAAATTAATTAACATAGTGGAGTTTTCAGCTTCAGGAATTGTAAAACAAATGAAGGAAATAGGAAAAAATGAATAAGAGGTTAGTTTTCCTAGACATGGGGAAGTGGACCCCTTCCAGGGCTCCTGGACCTGGAGCAGGTGAGGAGATGCAGTCCAGCCCCAGTCTGATCTTGGTGTTATGGGAGCAAAGAGACGCTGCTGACCACGTGGGCTCAGGGCTCGCTGCCATCCATGTGTACCTATTCATCTGGGTTCTTGTAAGGTGCCTCTGGCTCCATCTGCTCTTCGTTATATGTATGCCCCAAACAGGATAGGAAAAAGTACTTTTTTTTTAATTGGTATACAATAATTTTGCAGGAAGCAAGCAACTCTTCTCCCTGCACTGATAGGGTTTTTACACCCCGCTTCTGGGCTGAAGTTCTTCCCAGCAAAGATGTCTTGCAGGTCCCTAGGACCCACCACCACTCACCTCCAAGGCTGGGGACCCAGGCTGCAAAGGCACTGGATCTGCACGGGAGCTATCTGCCAGGGTTGCACCCCTCTCTCGACCTCCCAAAGGATGTGATAGTTTTTTAGCTTTTTCCCACTCTCTGGAATCTGGAGGTAATTGATTTTTGCATGACTGTTCAAAGCTTCTCCCAAAGCCTGTTTCCCAAAGCCCTGGAGAAGGGGGCAGTGGTAAGAGGAATTAAAAGGGATATATATTTCTTTGGGTTTTCTTGACATCAATCATATATTTTCTGAATGAAAACTGCTGTATGGTGACATTTATGGCATTGGCATTATGTGTCTGACATCCTACGGAGTAGCAATTCCCTTAGAAAAGGCTTGTGTGTCTGGAAAGCATTTCCTCCCCTGAAACTCTTTAATAGGCAGGGTTTGTTCAACACTTGGGCACACACATTGAATCCTTTACATTGTCATTCACTGGGGAGCTCTCGGAGGCACCAAATAACTTTCAGCGGTGCCTCCTAAGCTCCTGGCACACTGGGTCTCATGTGGTTCCCTGCTAAACAGAGATTAGCAAAGCCCAAGCAGGGCTGGCTCTTACTCCCCGAAAGCGGGGTGTTTTGTGGCAGGGAAACCAAATCTTTCTGAATCCTTGAGTTCTGGAGGCTCGAATAGGAAGCTGTGACTCTGAGCTGTCTCTCTTCCCAGCAGAAACTCCTTCTTGCACAGCACACCTCCTTTCATTGCGTAATGCTGGTAGACTAGTCTAGATGTGACTCCTTTCTGGCAGAATTTGTCTTAGCTCTGGTACACGGGGTGAAGGGATAACTGGAGGCTCAGCTCTAATTAGAGAAGCCTTAGCTTCACTGCCTCTAAATAGACTTCAAGAGGAATCTGGCATTTTCCAGGCGGGGGGGGGGGGGGGGAATAAAGAAGTTTGAATTTCTAGAGAACTGTCAAGCATAATTAGAACTTGGCATATATTTGCAGGCATCAAATGGATGTTGAGACATCTTGTGAGCAGTGTCCTGGGCCTGGCTGCTGTGAGGGTGAGGGCTGGGAGCAGAGCAGCAGAAAGTTGCTCAACAGGAGTCTCTATTTGCCAGCCCTTGGGAGTCCTGTTTGTGATTAGATGATCCCCCTTGGAATATAGGAGCAGTGAGGATTGCAGCCAGGTGAAAATTTAAATGAAAGAGGCTTTTTAGTGAAAAATGCCAGTCTAACAAAAATCAAAATATTTGATTAATTTGTAGGGATTTTGCTGCCTGGGTCAGTTTATGGGGGTGTGAACTAGGGAAACAAATAAATCTCTAAAAGTTTCATTCTGACAATTCAAAATAAATGTGTCAGATTTATTTTAAAATACATGCATCATAGTTCTTTTATGCTTTTTTTTTAAATACAGTCACATCTTAGCCAGCTGAAGTTTTTATTATTGAGCTGAAATATGTACTATAGGTCCTTTTAAAACTGATTATGTGGGGTTAACCTTATCTGCAACCCACATCTTGGGTTACTCCTTGATAAAGAAAGAATTTGAGTCTTGTACACCACTTCAGCCAGTTGTGTATTTCTGTTGATTTCTGATTAAGGAAATGTGTGAAATTCAAAACAGGAGTGCTGACAGCTGTTGTACTGATGGGGGAATAGTGAAACACACGGGCTCTGAAAATAACAATACAACATCTTTCTGCACTTGTTTAGGTGGAGGCTGCCAACTGACAGCCTGTGGCCCAGACACAGCCTGCTCCTGAATGTTTTGCTGCTATCGTACTGTAGTATAAGATCTCTTTTTGGGGTTGGGGGAGGTACATAAACGTAGTCCATAGGTTGGGCATCTTGGCTTGCTTGGTCAGAAGTAAATCCAAACTTCTGTATACTGTTTGGTATGTAGCATGGCTTCTGCGAGTACTGAAATATGTCAACATTTTCCAGCACATGGCGTTTTCAAGGGGAAGTTATTCTTGCGGTTGCAGTAAAAAACGTCTTAACAGAGTAGAAAAATAATACCTTGTAATAAGGTGGTTTTTTTTTTAAAAAAAAAAAAAGAGAAACCCAAGTAACTTGGGGTGAAAAAAACAAGAATATGAAGGATTTAAAAGAGAATAAAGAAGACATCTGCCATACCTCTGCTTCTGGGTGGTAAGACCTTGCTTCAGCCAGGAAGGCTGGTCCCCTGCACCTCCAGGAGCAGTGGTGCCCAGCAGGGGCAATCTGCTTGTTTGCACCCACAAATGTGCCATCTGTCCTGCTCTCATGCCGCTGCCCACCTGCCAGCATTTCTGACCCTTTCTTAACTATTTTTAGGAAAGATCCAACAGATTTAAACGGCTAGTGTGCAAAATCTGCCACCCCATCGTCTCCTCTCCCAGAGAGAGTATGGTCTCTCCCTGGCATTCCCTGAGATACCTGGGGGGCAGGAGTGGTGGCAGTGGCTGCCTTTTTGTTGGCTGATGTCTTTCCTGGATGCTGATGGCTCCCAGAAGTCCAGTGTTTCACACAGCGTAAAAGCCCAAGAAGGCAACCGCATTTACTGATTGGTTATCCCTGATACGACGCATTTGGAGCTGTAAAGTGACTGCTTGATCCTGTCCTCTCCAAATGCTCTTTTGGAAAAGATTCTGAAACTTCAGCTGTGCCCCAGTCCGAGTGCTCTCCTGGGCGGCTCCCTCGCCCTTTGCAGATGGCTATGCATGTCACACAGCATGCTGCTAACCACGGGCATGCCAGTAAGCGTCAATAAGCTGAGTACATCCCTGTTGGGGTGAGTTTGCAGTGCTGTAGGGCTCAGGACACAGATTGCCCCGTCAGGGTCTGGATCCTGGGCTGGTTGTGTTGGGACCCCAAAGGGTGTTTGCAGCACCCGGCCCCTACAAGGCGTCTCTGCCACAGGCAACCCGCAGTGGGAGCGGCATGGCTGGGCAGGTGCTGCCTCGTCTCCTTGGATGGGTGCAACCTGCGGCCTCTGCCTGGGACCCCTCTTCTCCCCCCAGGTTAGGGACACCCTTCCCAATGTACCCGCTGGGCCTGGGAAGAAACTCCAGTCCTCCACACTGGGATGAGCTGAGCTGCCCCAGAGAGAGGAGTAAAAGCCTTAAACATGGGACTTTCCAACTTCCAGTCTGCCTTAAGTACTGGGAGGATGATCAAACAAAGAACTGCTCTCCTTTTCTTTAAGTATAAAAGATGCCAAAGTCTAGAGTCACATTTTTAAGATGTTAAAATGCTATGCTGTCAAATCCTATAATTTGCCATTGTTCTGACAAACGCTGCACCTTCCCATCTTAGGGTTACTACTTTTTGCTTTTAATACTGACGCTTAAGCCTCCTTGTTTGTATATCATGCCCCTTTATTTTCTGGCACGCTGTTTCCCTTCCCCTCTAGCCAGCTAACCTCTCTCCCCCTGCCTGCATCCCAGCCGTGGTGGGTGCCCAGCTCCTGCTCCTCCGCTCTGCTGTCATGCTTAAGGAGGTCACAGCTCCAAGACCCCTTCTGTACCCAGAGAGAGGAACCTTTGGGGAATCTGGTTTCACTGAATTAAAACACTGTGTGAGCAAAACACCCTTTAACAAGGAGGACACCCTGTGAAAAGCTGAAAATTTCTGATCAGCAAAAAACCTTTCAAGGTGTGCTACTATTAGAGCTTGTATGGAACTTGCAGAGACGAAGTGCATTAGCTTCTTGGCTGGTGCTAAATGGCTGAGCTGCACAGGCGTGGCTGAAGCTAAACTGGTTTCCACCAGCTGAAGGTCTGGGCAGCTTCTGCACAGAAGCATAATGGCCTTGCCTAGAGCCCTGTGCAGAAAGGCAGCCCTCTCCAGCAGGAGTGGGAAGGGGAGCCCGATTGCTGTAGCCGCAGCAACGAGCAGCCCTTCCCTCCCGAAAGGCTGCCTTGTACCCTTAATTACAAGCAATTGGAGCTCATACTACAAAGTTGTCAGGAGCAAACTTTGTAAATGTGCATTGTCATGGAGACAGTATAGATCAGCTGAAGGAGCATATGGTTCTTTACTCCTTCGAGCTATCACTGGAAGGAGTAGACTGAGGAATATATTTAGTGTTTTCTTTTCAACAGATGACTAAAGATAAGGAAATAAAATTAGTTTGAGAAAATCCTCCTCGTTTTCTATGGGAAGTTGGCTGCTCTTCACTGTGCATTAGAAAAATATTACTGAGATCTCTTGTTTTATAGCTGATCATTGACAGGCATTTTGGAAAGGTCGTCTCTGAGAGCCTCTCTTCACAAGTGTGCAAAAAAACCCACGAGTATTTTTTTTGTTTGTTTCTTTAAAATTACAGGAATTTGCTGCTCTTAACAGCAGGGTTTGTCTGTGATTTCTACAGAAAGAAGACAACCCTTCCTTAAAAGACTCCTCTTTTGATTATAAATATATGCTCACATTCACTTTAAGACCACTTCGTCACCTTGGGGCCAATGACAGCCTGGCTCAAAAGTCCTTAAGCGACCACAGACAAGCTAATGCTGGCATCGGTGGAACAAGTAGTTCCCTGCAGCCGTGTGGACTTGCCTCTTCCCTGGCCTGGAAGAGCCCTTGGCTGCCCCTGTTGAGAATGCCAGTTGCTTTAATAGTGTAGTGGGCTTTGTAAAGCGGTGTATTAGAGCTATGGCGGAAATAACGAAACCCTGTGTCTCACAGGGCTAGAAAGAGATGCACCGAGCTAAAAAAAGGCAGTGAAATTGTTAATATCACCGTTTCTCAAGAAAAGTATTGTTTTAGGGGAAAATAGACCTCTTGTTCAAGAAACAAACAAAAGCATTGTGCAAAAATATTTGACCAGCTTTATGGACCCCATTCACTGCCAACAGGTCCACTGTAGTTCATATGAGTAGGAAAACAGATGTGAATAACTGACTACACTTCTTTAGCAGCCAGTCTTTAGACAGGAACAGCATTAGTATAATTCCTTAATTAACAGTTCAAGCAAACAGTGGATTACTGTATGCCTTTATGATACTTGTGCTCAGAAAGGGTGGCCTGACTGCAGCGTCCCAGCTGGAATTACTTGAGGGAAACTGTTCCCCTTGCCAGGCTGAACCTCATGTTTCTTCCCAGAGCACAGGTGGAAGAGGAAGACAGGAAATTCTTTCCACCTGGTTGTGGTCTGCTGGGGAATAGTTATAATCTTCTCCATAATGTAATGGTTAGCATGGTATCTTAGGAATTTCAGGGTTGATGATATTGGATCTCTCTGGAGACAAGAGCACAGGCAAAGATGAAAGGGACATCAGCTGGGTGAGCAGCCTGGTGGGAACACAGGAGGTATCACATTGCTTAGGCCTCTTGATCCCCTGCTCCCATGACCAAAGATGGGCTGGCTGAAGAGGCTTCAATGCTTGGTTCTTGGGTGACAGAACCGCCTTTTAGCTTTTTCCATATTATTTATGTTCAGCAAGACAGCAAGTTGTCTCCTAAAGGGAGCAGTGTCTGTTGGAAATGGCATGAATATTTGAGAATTTAATTGGCAGCTGTGCCTGGCAGTGTGAACAGAAATGGGGTTGTGAGAACGGGGGAAAGGAGGTTCAGCTGCAGCTTTGAAGCCATTAGGAGGCTTTGTTTCTTGATGCTTCTGCTGTTTCACTGGCAGGTCCAGCAGAAGGGTGCCAGAACAAAGTTCCTCAGACCTGCTTTCTGCTTCCCTCCTCTGGGTCCACGATCCTGAGTGAGCTACTTCTCAGGGCGAGATCTTGTTTCCCTGCCTGAGCATGGGTCTGTCAGACTGGAGGGGGGAGAAAAGACATATACATCCCATCTCCCCCCAAAAATGGCCATGCTTCAGCACATGCAAATTTGACTTCACTGGGGCTAAATGTTTGGGTGAATTGTGACCTTCTACATTCTGCCTCAAAGCTGTACACATTTTGTATTTGGAAGAAGTTTTTTAACACAAAACTATTGATTTTGGTTTAAGTTGTGCTATAGAGTGCTAAACCAGAACACTAAATAGGACATTCATAAGCCTGCAAAGTTGAGCAACCAAAAGAGGGGAGATGGTTGAATTAACTCGGCCAAACAGTTGAAGTTTGGCAAAACTTCCACTATCTGAAAACCAGTGGTTTTGAGGGGACCTGCTGAACTCCTTCATAATGAGGGGATGATATACACCTAACAAAATGCACATATCACATGACATGAAATGTAACTTGACTGTTTTAGCCATGTGTATAATTAGTGATATTGACTTGGTAACACCAGGAATGACTTTTGCTGGCACTTCAGCCCATTAAATTGAATCTTTCCCAAGGAGGAAAATCTAGGAGGCACTAGTCAGTCACTGACTCACTATCAGCTGCCTCCTTGCTAAAGCCTGAATGTATTCCATAGTAAGTTATTTGTCACAGTGACTCAGCATTGTAGGCTCCTTTTTAATTTCTCTCTCTCACCACAGAGCCAAGAAAATCTCCCACCTCCCCATGCCGTATGCTACTGAGATAGCAGTTTGTATCATCGACCAAAGGATAACACATTTAAATGTGTGTGAGGAGCCTTATAAGGGCATTAACACTTGCCTCCAGGTTGGACGTCACGACGGCGAGCCGAGGAGAGGTGCCAATAATAGATTCCTTGTGTTTGTACATGCCGCGGTGACTATTTGTGCCATTCGTGGGAAACGGAGTGATATGCCAGACGGCAAAGTGTTTCATTTATCCAGAATCACGGGGGTTGATCCTGAGTGAGTCTTCACTCAGACATGCAGCCCTGTTCCTGGAAAGGTCAGCGAGAGGATCCTGCCAGGCCGGGGTTCGGTTGCAGGAGGGGAACAGGGGATCAACCCCGCAGCCTCTCCCTTCACTGGGTAGCTCCCCTTCAGCCCAGGAAAATCAAGATTAAATGGTAGTACCTCTGAGCTGTGGCAATATGCGCGCCTTGACTTGTACATCTGTACCTGGGTTTCCCCCCGTGTAAATCGGGGGTGAAGAGAAGTACCGTCCTCTGCCAACTGCCCTGTGTTCTCTGCATCCTCTTGCTGGTCCCTTTAATTGCAGGTGTTCCCCAGATGGTGCCTCAAACCAGTGGGGAAAAAGCTGTCGAGCCCAAATTCCTGCTCCAATTACATCATTCCCTAAACCACCGTTTCACCCATAGCAGATGGGGGAGGACAGTTGAGTGATGTGAAAAATGGCTGGTGGCGCCTGCCTTGACGAAGAAACGGAGAAAAGCAGAATAATGTTGCTGTTTCTCTGCCACCTGGTGTGCCAAATACTTCCTCGTGGCATCATCTCATGTTTACTCAAATAATGACCTGTTTTCATGTTGCCTTATCCCTCAGGCCCTATTGGCCACAGGTGTAACTTGTGGAGAGTTTGCAGTTCAGGCAAAGAAGCCACGCGCTTTTGTACTGACTAAGAAATGCCATTTATTTCGCTAGGAATTGGTCTGTGTTTAGCCAGCGTGAGCAGTGTGGGAACCAGACCAAGTAACCAAAAGCTGCAGGGGGGAAAAGATGGCCCTTATCAGCAAAGTTCCCTGAACAGTGTGAAGGGAGAGCACATTGCATAGCTCACACTGCTGGTTCAGTCTAAACTAATATAAAGTGCTCATAGCTCAGTCAAGGGGTGCTTAAGTGAAGTTTGAATCAAATCCATCTAGCTTCTTGGTGTAACAGCGTGATTTTCAATTAAAAATTAACACTGCTAAGATCCAGACAAAGGCAGACAAGAACCTTTTCAACGTTGCACCCTACATGATGAGTGACAGTCACAAGGGAGGGGAGGGAAAAAGGTGAACTGGGCTACAATAGTATTTGAATGTCTACAAACGGAAGCCTAAACAACACTGACCTCATTTCCAAGCTGTTTTATGAAATCAGTCATTCTCCCAGGTAGGAATGCACTGTACTCTCGTGATTGAGTAATCGCGCCGTAAGCAGCATCTCCCCCTCTGACCGCTTTGCTGCCAGGTAGGAAAAGCCCTGCACGCCCGGAGTCTGGGAGCCCCCGTGAAGGGATGTACTTGTCAGTACAAAGAGGAGTGCCCCACGCAGCAAGCCAGGCACTGGCTGCTACTTCATGGCCAGGAGTTTTGCACAAACAAAATGATTGTGACTTATGCTCATCGTTTGGGCTCCCGCGCCGGCCAGGCGGGTGGGTGGATGGCTGTGTTCCTCTCCCTGACGGATGGCAAGGCTTCAGCTGCTGGAATTTTAAGGACCTCTTTCTGTGGTGGCAGCTACAGACAGAGCTCTTGCGAATGACATGTCATCCATCACGAAACCTCCCCAATCACCTTTGTATCAAGATGTAGTGACCAGACAGCGCCATCAAGTATTGCAAATGCTGTTTTTCCTCTGAATTCCCTCTGTCTCCTCCTTCTTCGTCACTCCAGTGTTTATTTCCAAAGATATTTGCAGTGGGTGCAAAGGTCAAGTGTAATACCGTAGGGGTTAAAAGCTGATGTTTACTTAACATCAGCTGGGAAGGGAGGTGATCTGGAGGCTGTCGGAAGAGACTTGTGGTGGGTCCGTTCCCCAGATGAGCTCTGTCGAAGAGTGCAGGTTATGAGCTTCAGGGGAAATCTTCCAAGGCTGGGAGATGAGTAAATAACGTGTCAGCCTGGAAAATCCAGGCTGCCTGTGCTCACCTGGATGGCAGTATGTGTGTGTTTATATAGCTGTAGGTGCATATGGGTCACTGCTGCATTTTTTCCATCGTATACGCTGCACTCCTTTGGTGCCTGTCCGTGACGCTGCATATTGCAAGCGTCTGGCTATGCTGTACTGCCCTTGAGGTTAAGGAGCAAAGCAAAACATCTAAGGCATGTTACTGAAATACTAACCAAAACCAAAAAAATGTCTGGCTCCTAGGTCATTAAAATGTTAGAAATACTCTTATGGCAGGTCTTGGAAGCTGTTGTCTCCAAAGCTGCTTACTAGTCCCCTTCTGGAGAGCAGAAAAATCAGGGAAAATTCAGAGTTTCTCCAGAACGGAAGTGCTCAGCTGATAGATTGTTTGGACCATCATAGCTCAAAGTATTGTCGGCTTCCTTGTGTCTTTGCAAAACTCTCCTCAAGTCACCAGGCAATGCCTTGACAATATCACTTTTTTTTCTCTCATTCAAACGCTCAGTCATCTTATCCTGGAAACCATTGTTGTTACTAAGAGTCTTCTGTGATCAAAAATCCCAGCTGAGGTGACATTTTCTAACTTGTCCATTTCTTCTGATCTTTCAGCTGGAAATGTATAGACCTCAGGATCTAGCTGCGTAAACAGTCATCTTGCACGTATAGAGGCAACACTGCAGGAAATCCTTTTCCAAAGAAAATGATAGAATAATGTTTCACATTACTGTAGGAATTTCAAAGATACTGTCAGCTTGTTATTTTTACTTTCTCCTAATTTCTAAGCATTTGTTTGATACTGTCCTCTTTTATATAAGTGTCAAAATATTTTAATGTTTTTCTCCTATAACTGACTATAGCCACAGTAATGACTTGGAAGATAGCTCTTGTCTCTACCATCAGCAATGGGAAAAAAAATCACATCCCTGGGCTAACACCCTCAGAAGCAATACTTGGTCTTGCTTACGTGGTGGGCAGAAGAGACCCACTGCAGAAGTAAAAGCAGCCGTAGCAAAATGTTTTGTCAGTACCTTAAGTTTCAGTAATGCTTGTGTCCGGGACTTTTCTCTGCAAGGATGTTTCCATACAGAAACTTCAATGGTGGCTCTGGCTACTGATGCTGCCTCCCCAAAATATTCGAACTCAAGAAAAAAAAAAAGCAATACTTCCTAATGTAACAGTGAAAGTATGTCATAAGGATTCAACAAAATCTTAAGTGGTTGATCAATCCCTCAAAAGTCTCTCTTTTTTCCCTCCCAAATGCTACATTCCTGATCACCCTTGAAAGCAAATGGAGACTAGTAGGATGGTGTTATTAGAAATAACCCTAGAACTCTGAACTGGTTGCCCCTTCTTGGAGGAGGCGGGCTTGTCACTTGATCTCCTGCCAATTAACGATAGCTCTGTCAATTAGTGCTGAGTGAGAAGTGGCAGCGTCCATGGCTTTGGGAGCGGTGACCCTCCTCTTCCCAAGCCCTCCTCAGAGACAGCACCGCAGACGCCACAGTAGTGTGGTGGGCTTCACGTAGGATTTCATGTTCTCTCCTCAGTTCCTCTAAGTTAAATGTGTTGTCTGTATGGTTTGCAATGACAAAATGGGCATCGGCTTGTGAACGCAACCTTACTTTTGACTTTGCTTTCTGCAAAGAACTGCGGGACATGCAGTCAGAAAGCAAGTGTTGGAGCTCTTCTTTTTTTTCCTATCTTTGATTATTTGTACTGTTTTTACAGCTACTGAAAACTGAAATCAAACAGACAAATCAACCAGCCCTAAACTACCCTGATGGGACACTGTAATGGCCACCTCAGCAGCCATGTGGCTCTGTCCTCGCAGCAAGTACCGGCTGACATACCTTGATTAATTGAGTGCTTGTGGGCTGGAAAGGTTCGCAGCTTTAAGTGATTCAGACAGGGCTGGGAAAGGGGCATGATTACTGTAGAAATGTCTTTGAGGTTGGAAAGCAGGTGTCGCCTTTGCTGGAGCAGTGCAGTCTGAGAGTGGGCTCTGTGCAAGGGTCCCTTGTACCTCTCCACCACGCAGCAGCAGCTGCAGGGCAGGTCTCTCCTCTAAAATTTGTTTTTTACAGCAGGTTGTGTGGTGAGTGATATGAAAGCATACTGTATGCCCCTCTTTTAGTTCTTTCTCTCTGTTTCTGGGTGTAAGCAGGGCACAGCTGCTGCCCATACCAGCACTCTACACTTTTGTCTCCACCCGGCTGAAGGTCTCAGATCCCTTTTTGTAAATAAACACTCCAGAGTAGCAGCTTTTCCATTTCGGGGATGGAGAAACAGAGTCACACAGATAAGGAAACTATTCACCTGCACCTGTGAGCGTTGTAAGGGACAACAGAGCCTGAGTCCCTTAATTTCTGGTGATCTGCTCCAGCCGCAAGCTCTGAAGGGAAGCTTTCATTTTTTTCATGACCTGTAGGGATTGCTGCTTTCAGACAGGACTCAGCTGTCCGTGGTAGAGCAGTGCAGCTACGGAGGGAGCATCGGTCCGTTACATAAAATGTGATGTGGACACCGGGCCGTTCATCTAAAACAGCGGTGCGGGTGTAAAAAGGTCTCTGTGAAAGCGGAGCAGTGAAGTGCAGTGTCTACGCAGGGATGGCAGCAGGGCTGGGGGATGCTCCATGGCTAATCGCTGCTTGCAAGGTCCTGGCACTAAACTCTACGCTTCTTCACATCTGTGGTAAAACAGGCAGCCCAACGTTCCGAAAGGTGAGATCACCTTAGCTAGCAGTGAGTTTACAGATGGATCTCTTGGCCATCGAATAAGTTTCATTTCTGATTGATTTTTCTGGGGGTGAAGCAGGGTTGTGCTCTCATGTGGCAGTTTTGTTCTGCAGGGCAGTTCTTTGCTCAACCCTTCAACCATTAATGCTGTCACTTTCTAATAAAAGCATTGATTTGTAGATTTGGGTTGGAATACCTGGGACAGCTGTCACTCTGCCCCAAAGTCATAAATCCTCACGGTCTTCCTCATCTGCCAGTCCTCTGTGATTAAAGCAAGAACTCCTTGGAGCGATGAATCACCAAGACTCATAGGTATTCGCTTGCCGCGTTACCGCTGCAGCCCACTCTGTGTGTTGTCCAGGCACTGTTTGCCTGACATAAACAATAGATAAGATGTCAAACATGCAGAATTGCTCTGGAAGGAAACAGCAATGATGTCCAGAGCTCCAGGGTTCTTATTTCCTTTTAAGCTTGGAAATTAAATGTGGAGGTTCTCTAAAACTAACATAAACACTGGGCTAGTTGGCAGTCTCCTTTATCTGTGCATATAAAATACGTTTTTGTGCAGCAGGGAGAGATGCCATTAATACCTAATACCTAGTGCGCAAATTACTACTGGATTTTGTGTAAGTAATTTAGATCCCCTTGTTTTTTTTTCCACAGTATTTTATTTATCAATTTCTTCCCTGTATATCCCTGTTTGCCTGCGTCTTCATTCATCATTCATTTACAAAGTCGTTCAGAGCATCAGAAACCAATTTCCTCCCTAAACCCGGTCCTGTAACAAAACAAGGCTACCCCGCATGCAAGTGATGTTAAGATGATGTGTGCTGTTTTGAACAGCGGAGTGTGTAGCAGGAGGTGGATTAAGACTAAAAAGAAGCCAAACTCTGTGTTTCACAGACTAAGACTTGTCTTCAGCTCAGCATCCTTCCGCAACATCAAAATAGATGCTTTCCATTTTGTTCTCCTGCACAGGTCTGTAAACCATCATGAAATGACACGTCAAGCTAACGGACACTGAAGTTCAGCTTGAACTTTCATTCTCTTCTAGATCCTGAATCCTTGATTCCTTTCTCCAATCAGACAGCTTAATTAGCCTGAGCCCACCCAACAAGTAGCTGGCTAGCAGTTACCCATCCCGCGCGTGCTGTTCTGCCTCTGAATCACTGCCTTGACTGAGATCCAAGGGCTCTGCTTTACTCTCCCTCCGGGGTGTGCGTGTACGAGCGTGCAAGCGCACTGCAGGCAACCCGCTTTTCATCCCTATCTGCAGAGAGCAAATGTAAATCACCAGGGCTGTTACACAACCGCTAACTTACAACTGTACAAATTTGTTGTTGTGTTCACTTGCGTGAGTGTTTGCTCCAGTGCCTCTGCACGGCAAATCCCCACGGCAGCAGGACCTGTGCTCCCACCAGACAGAGGATTGCATCCTCCCAACATCTCTGGGAGGTAAGGAGCTCATGCGGCTCTCCATGTCTTCTCAGAGGTAGGATTGGGTGGTGGGTGGCTTGCCTGGGAGGCCATAGGCAACTGTGAAGTAGGTTGGGTGTAGAGTTTTCCCGGGGTGTCTGGGCTGGTGTTGTGTGCTCCTGGTGATAGTTAGATGTGTAGTTGCCCCATCCCTGGAAACATTCAAGGCCAGGTTGGACAGAGCTATGAGAAACCTGGTCTAGCTGAAGATGTCCCTGCTCACTGCAGGGGAATTGGACTAGATGACCTTTAAAGGTCCCTTCAAATCCAAGCTATTCTATGATTCCTGACTGTCTCACCAATACCTGTGTCCATCATAGACCATGCATGTGTAGGAGGCAAGGGTGAGGGAGTCTGGAATTTGCACAGCTATGATGGCTCTTACACCCTGCACTGTTCTTATTGTATTGGGAGAAGCATTGTAACTTCTTAGTACTTGTCCATTGAACCATATATTGTCCATGAGAGCAATTAAGTAAGAACGCTTTTGCCAATCGAGCCATAAACGATGTGTGGGAAATAATGATTGCATGTTAAAATTATCTCCGTCAACTTCAGTATTTTGGTATTGTCTTGCCTTTGATAAGACTGAGGGAAATTGGTGCACATGTATTTCAGATCCTACTTTCTCAGTCATGCTCACTCCTGTAAACCAGCGAGAGCCATGCACGTGAAAGGGTCGCATCCGTAGAAGAGCATGGCAGAGACATGAAGTCCCCCTGACTTTTATCACCCTATCTCATACACTTAATTCTCCCAGCCATGTTCTCACTGTAGAACCCTTGCTGGCACCCCTCCTCCAGTGTAACTCCAGTGAAAGGGCTTCAGATACCTCATTCCAACTTACAGGGCATCAGGAGTTGAGGAAGACCGTTTCTTGTGTCAGTCCTTTCCGTCATTCTCTAATCTCTAGTTCTTTATTCTCTAAATTGCCATATTTCCATTCTGGTTTATAGTCAGTCTTTGTGTGTGTGTGTAAATGCATACAGGTGCGTGTAAATGTGTTTTACTCATATATGCATATGTGTACCGAAAGATTTGGAATCAGCAGGCCGATACGATGCCCAGCCTTTCACTCTGGGACACAACACTCCTGATTTACGTAGCCACAGCCTGCAGATCAATAAAAGCCTTTTCACTTGGTAGAGCTCTTCTGCCATCTCTGCAGAAGTTAGCCCATCGTCTCTTCTGCCCTGCATCCCTGGTGCTGATGGGGATGTGCAGTGGTGAAGGGTGGCCACATCCTGCCTGCCTCCTCTCCCACAAACAAGTTGTAGGTCTCACCACCAGCTGCGTCTCCATAAGGCAAACTTGGAAGGTCTCATCTGAATCCCAGCCTTGACTGCTTTGGGAGGAGAAGCAGGTTGCAAGGGCTGAGATCCAAGTGAGAGGCTCCGATTTTAATGTCTTCCTAAGAATTTCAGTCTGCACTGGAGGCAACACCTGGAGATGCTTCCTCTTGCCTGCAGTCCAGATGCACCTGAGATACCTGAGCTCTGGTACCCTTGTGGCATCAGCGTCTCCCCAGGTGCTGCTGTACTGAACTGGCATAGCACCTGGGCCTTCTCACTATGGTCTCTCCTGGGACCCATCACTGCCCTTTTTGCTGCTGAACCCCAACAAACACCTCCTCACCTATTAGCAATTCCTACCTTCCAGCCACACACCCATGGAGCGGGTGCCACATGCATCTAATCCCTCCTGGCTCCATGTGCTCCAACCCTACCCTGTTTCCTCTGGACAAGCTGCCAGAGAGAGCCCACGGGCTCCTGTCAGCTCCTCTGGCTGGGCTGGGAAGAGCCAGTTTCCTACCCCCCTTCATAAAACACAGCACCACCTCCTAGGGGTTAGCGTGCACCCTGACATCAGGGCACAATTATTTCAGGTTTCTTGCTTTTGATTGTGCCTACATAGCTGCAATGGGAAGAATAACTTAGGACATCAAATGTATAAAATGGTGCATGTAAGGACGGGGAATGATAGCGACAGAGGATAGTACGTTGTACTTCTTTACTTCATGTGACTATGAGCATAGACCTCTCCGTACTGCTGGATTTCAGAGCCACTGGGTTATTCATCAGCACTTTTTGGCTATTTATATTGGTAAAAGTAAATGATAGAGAAAAAGCTCTACTAATGAGTTTGCACAACAAAAAGCCTTTATCATAACAAACAATTAGGCAGGAAAAAAAGTTTTTAGCTTAATTTCATTGTCAATATAGACAAGTAATCATTAGAGTGATTTCAACAGGTTTTGCTTGGTTTTCTTCTTTACTGTTTCTCTAAGAGGCCCAACGCACATGAGACAGATCCTGCTCTGGTGCAAGGTGGCTCCATTCCACAAAGCCATGGAGCTATGTCAGTTTGAGCAGCTGAGAATCCAGTCTGCACTTTTCGAATCGTATTTAGGTATCTTTATGTTGTTAATTATCTATATAACTTTTGTTTGAATCATTTCATCTTACCATTGGTTTTGCTTGTGTTGCTCTACTCTCTGAGAATACTCTTTAGGCCAATACACCAAATACGCTCTGTGAGAGGTTTAGTGGTACAGGAAGGTGTCATGTTAAGATACAGTGATTTATATGCTGCTGATTAATTTTAAATAACTGAGAAGTGCTGGTATTTTATTATTTTCTTCTTACTCACTTACTTGCAATTAATAATTTGTTTTTCACCCTATGGTTTTACTTCTAGATTTTACTCCCAGTTTTTTTTCCTTCGGAGTACTGTCATGTACTTTAGATTTAGTGGGGATTACTCCCGAGCAAGGAATGTTGAAAGATTTGTGAGAAACCCAAGAAAAAGATAAATGTGAGATTATGAGAGACAGCATCTTCACAGCAACTGTGTCTTTAAGCCAACAATCAAACCCACTGAAAGGCAGGGAAACCTTAGGCCAAGTTTCATTTCAGTTTCACATAACTGCGCAGACCTCAGAGACTGAAATTGTTAACAACGATAGTCATCTTCAGTGTTCCTGACAAATAATTTGGAATTATCTTTATTGTTGTTATCTGAATCTTCACACCTCCCTTCCCTGGTAGTATCTGGGTTGCCTTCTCCTCATGGAAAACAGGCTGCACAAAAAATGAGTCACCAATAAAAGATCGGAAAATATTGGCATACATCATCTGCTCTTCAGGCCTGTGTTTTGTCCCAAGTGCTGATTGATTAAAAGCCTGATTAAAGAGGGAAGGCTGGCAGCACAGCACGGCACGGGACGGCTGCCGCGGCATGGAGGGCCCCCGGCATTGCGGGGTGCACAGGCGAGGCTTGCTGCCAGCACCCGCCTGGGCATGCGTGCTTCCAGCCACCATGGCACGGCATGTCCCAGCACTGCACACCCCGGCCAGGCAGGGGTTTGGGGGACCAGCCACATGCTCCTCTTGCTACCCAGCTCCTGTAGTTCTGAGGCAAGGTAGGGCTCAGGAGGGTACCCGGCCATGAATGGAGACCAGGCACCAGGCAAGGAGCACAAACACTGTAGGCTCACAAGCAGCAACATCCTCTGCCTCCACGACCGGGGATCCCAGAGCATTTAACTAACTTGATCTCCTTCTATGACAAGAGAACCTGCTTAGCGGATGAGGGCAAGGCTGTGGATGTTGTTTACCTGGACACCTTTGACACCGTTTCCCACAGCATTCTCCTGGAGAAACTGGCTGCACATGGCTTGGATGGGCGTACTCTTTGCTGGGTAGAAATTTGGCTGGATGTCCAGGCCCAAAGGGTTGAGGTGAATGCAGTTAAATCCAGCTGGCGGCTGGTTACAAGTGCTGTTCTCCAGGGCTCAGTATTGGGGCCAGTTCTGTTTAATAACTTTATCAAGGATCTGGACAAGGGGATCGAGTGCTCCCTCAGTAGGTTTGCAGATGACACCAAGTTGGGCGGGAACGTTGATCTGCTCTTGGGTAGGAAGGCTCTGCAGAGGGATCTGGACAGACTGCATCGATGGACCAAGGCCACTTGTAGGAGGTTCAACAAGGCCAAGTGCCGGGTCCTGCACTTTGGTCACAACAACCCCATGCAGTGCTACAGGCTTGGGGAAAAGCTGCTGGAAAGCTGCCTGGTGGAAAAGAACCTGGGGGTGTTAGTCGACAGCTGGCTGAATACAAGCCAGAAGCGTGCCCAGGTGGCCATGAAGACCCACGGCATCCTGGCTTGTATCAGCAATTGTGCGGCCAGCAGGTCCAGGGAAGTGATTGTGCCCCTGTACTCGGCACTGATGAGGCCACACCTCGAGTACTGTGTGCAGTTTTGGGCCCCTCACTACAAGAAAGACACTGAGGTGCTGGAACTTGTCCAGAGAAGGGCAATAAAACTGGTGAAGGGTCTGGAGAACAAGTCATATGAGGAGTGGTTGAGGGAACCAAGGTTGCTTAGCCTGGAGAAAGGGAGGCTGAGGGGAGACCTTACTGCTCTCTACAACTACCTGAAAGGTGGCTGTAGTGAGGTGGGTGTCAGTCTCTTTTCCCAGGTACCAAGTGATAGAACATGAGGAAATGGCCTCAAGTTGTGTCAGGGGAGGTTTAGATTGGATGTTAGGAAAAATTTCTTCACTGAAAGGGTTATCACGCATGGGAACAGGCTGCCCAGGGAAGTGCTTGAGTCACCATCCCTTGGAGGCATTTAAAAGATGTGTAGATGTGGTGTTTAGGGTCATGGTTCAGTGGTAGACTTGGCAGTGTTGTCTTTTCCAATCAAAATGATTCTATGATTCTATTTTGTTTCACAGCTTTTCCATAAAACCTCTTCCAGGTTCACTATCCCAGGGTGCAGGTCATGGACTAAATGCACAAGAAACAGGGTTGTGACCTGCAGGTGAACATCAACCTTTAGGGCAGATGGTGCAAGTCTGAGAAGGCTTAGTCAGAAAGCTGATTGCTGTTCTCTTGCTGTTTGCCCAAGTCCTCTGCTTTTTCTTCTGATTTATGTACAAGTTGAACAACTAAAGTCGTTTCACTCCCAAATTAATAATTGTTCCTCACCAGTGTTTTGCCATTAGGCGATACGAATGAGTGCATATCCTTGATATTATGATACAAATATTTTTACATGGATATTTTCCCACTGTCAAAGTAATATACCCAGTGGGCACAGGAGAAGAGTCATTACATATTTCTTAGAAAAAATTGTTGGGACTGCCAAATCTTGACCGGCATTATTACTGTGGGCAAAGAGCTTAGGGACTGAGCTGCAATATCAGAGTCATTTACTGGCAGTTTAAATGCTCTCTGCCTCGGTTTTTCTTTTTGTAAAATGGACACAAACAAGTCCCTCAAAGCCGTGAAGATTAATTCAGGTTTCTGAAAGATTCGAGATCTTTGCCTGAAACAAAATAATTGAATGTGGTGTTACTACTGATGAGGGGTATACGCTGTACAGACCCAGGGATAAGTTATTTGCATAGTTTTGTGGAATTAGGTTTAGCGATGTTATTACCCACCAGTAATCAGACTGGTAAACTAAAATAGGACATGATCTAACCCATACCAAGAGAGACAGGGTCATTAAATCAAGTGGACTTGTTTTGTGTTTTTCCCATACCTCTGTAGTTATGCAATTTTCATTGAAAAAAATCTCAATTTGCAGCTGTGCTTCAAAGCATTTATCCTTAACTATAGAAGCTGTACTGTTCTGCATTTCACCTTTGTTTCTCCAAGTAAGCTGGTATATGGTAGTTTGTGACATTTCCATTGTGAAAGATGCTTAACATTAAACAGTTATTTAGAACCAAAAGCCCTTGCCCTAAGATACATATGGTTGCACTTAAGCTGAAATCACCACTTTATGTCAGAAAATATTGTTTTCATCATAAAAGGTAAGTGTTCCCAGAAGTGTATTAAAATGCTCAGAGATACAAAAGAGAAATATTGGAATTCAATCTTGGGTACCAATGTAAAAATATTTAAATATGCTATAAATTGCGCAGATCCAGCACTGTTCACTGAAGAATCTTTCAGGTTATTAAAATACTTTCTGTTCAATAAGAGACACTAAAAGTAATCATGCAGTTTGCGTGCTGTTCAGTGTTAGAAACACTTCTAGATGTACTTATTCAATAAAGTTCCCTGGGTCGCATACAAAAGTTGCTTCGGCTCCTATGAGGAGCAATTAGAATAGGAGAGTGCATCAGAAAAGAAAGCGGAGGGGAAAACGCATAGCTTATATTTAGTTCAGCTCCAGTAGAGATGATGAAAGATAGGAAGGACTTACATGGCTGAAGTGGATTAGTTCACAATGACACCTGAACACCTAAAGGCTTTGCATGCACCTTGCATGTAAGGAACGTGCCGACTCACAGAGCCCATGCTGGAGAACATCTTTAAGGTAAGCGGGCAGCGTCACAGGGTGCACTACGTGAAAGTAACGGCCCTTCTTTGCCATTCTAGCTCCAAGTCTTGGAAAAATAAAAGCCAGTTTTGTCATCTCTGCTGGAACAGAAGACTTGCTAATTGCCGCTCAGCGGAGGTTTTGCTAACGGCCCACCTTTTTGACGGGTTATCAGGTAGAGCAAAAGGAAGGATACTGCAGCAGTATGTGGGCTGCAAATGGAACCAAACCAACTTCAAATTTATGATACAAATATAAGGTAGGAGTAGCAATAATATTTTTACCAACAACCTCTAACACTGCTGAGTTTGATGCATTTACAATAAAATCCTAAATGAGCCTCCACAAAATCTTCTTCTAGACTTGCCCCTAGCTTTGGGCAGCTTGATTTTGGAAAGAGACCTCAGCTCTCCTGCTTTAGATTGATTAAGAACAGATCTAAATCACCTCAATAAACAGTGCATCGAAAGAGATCTATTTTGTTAAGTGTGTAACTGCTCTCTTTAACAGCAATGAATGACCCTATCAAAAAGTTAAGCAGGAGTAATAGCACCACCTGAAGCAGAAAACATCATGCAAGTCATCTTAAGACAATGCAGGTAATTAAGGCTGTGTGTGTGCCAACACAGCTTTAGCTCAAACCCATGCTAACAACTCGGCATAATATTTTTTCCTACAGAAATTCATCTGTGCTCTAACCGAAAGGTCTACCAGTCAAATTCGGGACCTTCTCATTGGACATCAGAAGCCTTACCCTGGGTACTACTGTTTTCTTCAGCAGTGTATTTATAAAGGTCTCAGCCTCGGTTGCCAGATTGGGATAGTGAGACCATAGTGTCTAGCAGGCTGTTTGTCCCCCAGGGTTTCATATGCGTCTTGCAGTAAATGTTTTCAAAGTACCTTGCGGTAAAGGATCCTTGCAGGAATCCTTATGCAGGAGAATCTTTATTTATTTAGGTCAACATTAGCACTATTTCCTGGCTGTTGTGAATTCTGTCTCAGGGGGGATTTTGTTTGTCATTTTAGTCAGAAAATGAGAGGATAAAAATATACTGGATGGTTGCAAACATAGCTGGTATGGGGTTTTTTTCAGTTAACTCGATGCAAGAGCCTGGTTGGAGGCTATTATTTTACTAAATGACCTGAGTTCAGTGGTAGCCTCACAAGAGTTTCTCCATATTTCTACTTTCCTTTAGTGCTTTTCTCCTACATTACTATTTCCCTGTTCACCTCTTCTTCTGTTGTCATCTCACCTTCTTCCTTTTTTACACAGCGGTCTTAAAGACAACACAGTTATATTTGAAAGAGTTCATCATATAAACGCTCAAAGTCAAGGGTCGCTCTTACTCAGAGCTCGCCAGCATCACTGCTTAATCCTTACATGATAGGCACCCAGTTCCTCTTGCTCTCTGCTAACTCCGTGTATAATTTCTCCAACAGATATTTTGTTCTTAACAATAACACATTTCCATCATGCTCAATGAGGTTTGAATACGCAGCTGTTAGTGAGAACTCCCATGGAAGCTGATAGGGTATTTGACTGTCGAGAAGTAGATTAATATGGTTTGGGAGATAGTTTCCTTTTAAACATTAACTTAGAAAGGAACTAAAGTATGTGTTTACTTTTCACTCATAGGTACAATTAAGGCTAATCCCCTTCAGTTTTGTAAGAGTATTCCTGTACTGGAAGTGCTGGAGTTCTTCACTAACTCAGGACTGTACAGAACAGCATTTAAAAATGTGATGAGCTGGTGGTGTAGCTTATTTTGTTCAGGGTCATGTTTTATGTTTATTCTTTTTAAAGGAAATTGAGGAAAGAATCAGTCTTTAAGGTTGATGTGTCCAGAAATACTGTCCCTGTGGTTACATGAAGCAAGATGTATTCTTTATTGCCAGAAGAAAGGGTCCCCCGCCATGTCAACGAATCCTGTAATCAGGTTGCAATAGTAACAGATTACGGCTGTCATGTTTCTCTTTTCTCCAGGTTCTGATTTCTCTCCTATCTCTGGTTTTCTTCTAGTAAGAGATACCCGGTGGCTCATTTTGCTCAGGTCATCCAGGAGAACTTACAAGGGCCAATAGTTTCCATTACATTTATCTCATCTCCTGTCTTTTGCAGCTAACCTAAGTGAACGCCACGCAAGCAGATAAGATATAGACTGAACTACATTTGTATCAGTGCTAGTTTGACAAAACCAAAACCTTAATTCTAGCAGATTTCCCGAAACATGCCTTTTCCGTAAATAACAAAAATAGTTTAAGCAAAACTTTTTACAATAGTTGATGGCAAATAAACATAACGCAAAACTCTGACCTGCTCTTAAACCCTCACTGCAGTCCCAGTGTTCCCCAAGAGCGATGCAGGGGGACCTAGAGCCAGCCAAAAGCAAAGAGCAAAGGATTTCCCCAGCATGAGCAAACCAGTAGCTGACACAACACTGGCAGACCCGCTCCTGCCTCCGCCACATTTCCTCCCACTCCAGCCTGCAACTGTTGCCTCTACAGCGCAGGAACACTGGCCAAGGAGACCATCTCAAGGCGTTTGCTCCAAACACCTTGGATGATGGAAACCCTGGTGTTATCCTGACTTACATGAGGTGTGGGTATCCTTGCGGGTACCTTGGGCGTACCTTTGGGTCTGGCTCCTGGTTTTACCAAGCGTGAACATGAACCTGGCGCAACTCGTGGTATTAAAAGTAGTCAACATGCAGAATGCCTCCCGTTGATGCTGATGCCGAAGCCTGTCACCTGGGGCGCTGAGCTGAAGTGGGCAGGAGCCAAGGCTCTGCACTGGCTATGGACCCACCACCCCACCGCGGGGGCCTCGCTCTCTCTTCCCTCCAAACGTGTGATTGGAGGTGAGTCTGTGCCGAGATGTTCTCTGAGGTACAAACACAGAAAGCACACTCGTTGCAGCCTTCCTACTCCAGAGGATTTCCTGGCGCTTTGAGGAGCCTGAAAGCAAGCTGAAATGTTCTAGCACTTTAAAGGAAGACTAGGCATTGGTGGGAGGCTTGTTTAGTATCTGAGTGGGATCATGACTACGATGTTCATCTGCATGTTACCAGCATAGAATATACGCAGTTGGGAGCAGTTTGCAGATGAGTAGGCTCAGAAAGAAAGGAAAATTCTCCCAGGGAGCGAGGAGGCAGAGTGAAAGACTGCTAACCCTTGCAGCACAAAGGTCGAAGATCGGGGAAAAGATGGAGATGTCAGAGCGGGATAATCTCCAGGAGGGGGAAATCAGGCACAGAAAATTAATACTTTACGGGAGGCTACCCTAAATATGTACTGGGAGGATGGTATTTACCCTCTGGGCAGTAGCAGGGCAGGTGTCAAACCTGCCTGTTGAAGAAGCAGGAGGTTACCAGCCACACCAGCACGCAGTGACCCCAGGGGACCTTTCTTTCCAACACACCACTAGATTTCTGGCATGGAGAGAAGCTGGCAGCCCTGTTTCACGCCAGTGGTGATGCAATGTAGCTCTTATTTCAGAAGTGTCTCCATGAAGTGGAGAGCTACTGAGAGGAAAATCGTCTGATTCTGCTCGGATTGCTAACGCTGGTGTTTGGGGCAGGTTTTTGGTGATCTCTGAAGGAGGGAGCAGCCCGTGCATAATGGATGTAAGGTGTCTTTTAGTGTGTGCTTAGCAGTCATCTGCACATTTTGGTAGCCTTTCACGTATGTGAAAAAGCCAACCAGTAATAGCTCATTGTTTACTATGATGTTTTAAGGCAGGGAACAAACATTTGCAGCTCGTTTATGATTTGGGGGTATTTGGCAGGTTGGTTCAAGGCACCCCTAACTTTCTAGCAATGCTCCTGCAGTATTCTTCACATTCTTTCATCTGAGAGAGGGGAAAATATATGACTGATTCCTGCTTTAGCCTCATCTGCTAAACAGTTATGTCACTATTTACATATGACTAGTCCCACTGAAGTCAAGTCCTACAGTTGTATACTTCATCTGGTAACAATGTAAATCCAAGATAAACAGACTTGGAACAAGAGATGTACATTGCCTTATATGTATGAACTACCTGAATAGAGCAAACCCTGTGCCGTGTCGTTCTGGCAAAAGCTAACAGCCATCCCATTTCAACACCCTGCAAACGGATCACCTGATTCTTAGTTTTAAATGATGGACAAAACTCTACTTGCTAGTGATGACTTTTAGTGAAGTGTAGGACTTGTCAAATGAGTAACTTTTCATCCATTTTGCCCCTCCACAGTAATAAGAAAAAAAAACCAAAAGCTCTGTACCTACTGACATCAAGGGATTTTTCATGGCTGGGTCTCCCATGGTCTGGGGATCAACCCCTCTAGGCATAAAAACCATAGCTGGAAACAAGACACAGGAAAAGGAAATGGCTGGAAACTCAACAGATAGCTGGGTTTAATTCTACTCCATCCCCTTTCTAGCGCCTGTCTTGCAGGAATCCCTCTCAGCCATCTGTCAGTGACTCTCCTCCATCATTTTTGTTTATTGACTGGTGTCCCACCTTCAGCTCTGGTCTGTCAGAACAGCTTGGGCTGTGCTCTCGCTGGTGAATGGCAGTACAAGGAGAGGACTGTGATTGCTTTATGCTACCTCCTCCTCTTCTGCCAGATAATTCCCATATTCTGTAGCATCCCATATTACCCTACCAATGACCTTTTGGTCTTCCATACACCTTGGTGCCATTCTCTTGATTACTGTGCCTGTTTTTTCATTAATTACTTCAGACTGAAATGATTGAAGCAACATAAAGCAAACTATCCCCTCAGCAACACATGCCTAGTTTGGTCTAACGAGCATGAGATGGGTCATCAGCTGCTGCCTATCCCCAGTGAAGTGGGTGGAGTCATGTTGTGCTGTCTTAAGCAGAAGACTTGACCAGGAGCTCTTCTTGTTAGTTCTCTAAAGGAGTATCTTTGCTTGTGGTTGTGTCAGCGTGATCATCCCTTAATATTACTGGCAAAACCCATCTGTTTGCTCTGGAAAATGCAATGGGGCAGGACTGAAAAGATAGTTTCTCCAGTTCCTGCTGTGAATCTTCTGGGAAGCTTTCGTGGAAGGTTTTTTGTAAGTTTGACATAACTACATTGAAATAATACTGTGACCCAGCAAAGGTTTCCTCTGGACATCTCTAATGACTGAGACCTTCATCAGGAAAGGAAAATATCTAGAAGTTAATGAGATGAGAAGTAGGAGAGGAACAGTGGTGTAGACAAAATACTTTCTTACAAGTGATATAGCTGCAATTAGTTTCTCAATTACAGACTACGTTTTTTGAGCTGTGAATAAGTATGTAGAAGTAATTTTTTAACTGATTTTGTGTCTTTGTAAAGTTCTCTCTATCCACAACCGCTGGAGCCAGAAACTTTTAAGACTTGGATACATATTTGTGTAGCCAAGATATGAGTCATGTGACTTACTACCTGAAGCAGATATTACCACAGTTGTTTTACTCCCCTGAGGGAGAGGCAGGAGCCTGCTTAGAGGACTGGGAGAAAGCAGAACTCACTGCAAGCCCACTTGTTGAAATACTTGTGCTCTTTTTTTTTTTTCTTCAATGTAATTGAAAAAGTGGCATTCCTGACTAGCATTAACACTAACTGTGAGTAGTTGCAACTGTTGGAAGAAAACTTCAGCTTCCCGACTGAAGCTCAATACTGAAGGATGGGGCTCGGGTGACAACTGGTAGGGTGCCCTATTGGGTGCAGCCTTACATCAGCAACCACCTTTCTCAAGGGCTCTGCCTGTTACGTGTCCTACAGGGAGTACGTAACACCGGTGATGGGATTCAGAAGTTCTCCTCAGGGCAGTTTTTCTGGAGGCCACTTGACTTTCTTCCAGCACCTTACCCCCAGGACAGCCGAGCCAGGGATGTACCAGCTGTACCAGTCTTAGGGCAGCATCTGCTGGTTATTGCATGGATCAACATAGATGGTTGTCATGGAAGAGGCTGCTTGCTTTGGTTCCCAGGCGGAGGTACCTGGGACTGGGGGGGGGGCGGGGG
>Ga0065711_1026802_pt1 | contig 59548 bp, 41 predicted proteins | sample Hoacrofraction12_FD_59098 | JGI IMG/M metagenome (GOLD analysis project Ga0065711, IMG submission 59098) | Hoatzin crop microbial communities from Cojedes, Venezuela - Epithelial fraction 12 v2 (version 2) | ecosystem: Host-associated > Birds > Digestive system > Esophagus > Crop | place... | reverse complement strand
GGGGGGGGGGCAGGCCCGGGTCGGTGCGCTGTCCCGGCGATGCGCGAGGCGGGGGGAGTTTGTTTACCGGGGAAGGGGGCCGAGTTGTTTACATCCGCCGCCCGCGGGCCCTGACCCTTCTCCGCTCTTGTCTCCCTTCTACAGACCTTCCTGCGGGTGCGAGCGAACCGGCAGACCCGGCTGAACGGTGAGTGCGGCCCCGCGGGGCCTCCTCCCGCGCCCCCCCTTCCTCGGAGACCCCCCCGAGCTCGGCCCAGCCGTGTGAGAACCCCCCCCCTCCGCGGCCCGGGAGCTGCGGCCGCCTGGCCGGGGCCGCCGTCGGGTGGGACCCTCACCGGGGGCCCGGGCCTGCGGTGGGGCAGAGCTCTCGCCGCCGGGGAGTTCTGGAGCGGGCCCTGCACCCCGAGTGTGAAGGGACAGGGCCGGGCTGCCCTGCCGTGGCGGCTCACGTGGCAGAATCTTGCAGTAAACTTTCAAACCAGCAGTCTGAGCGTTCGGGCATCTGACGTCATGTTTTGGGTTTTTTATTTGTTTATCTTTTTCCCCCCTCAAACCCACAGATGCTGATGTGTTACTTCTATTCTGGTATTCCTGGGTGCTCCTAACAAGCAGTAAACAAGTACTTCTAGCGAAAAGTCTCTTAGTATTGAAAAACCAAACCAGATGTTGCTTTATTTCAGAGCAAGAAAGTCCCATCTCTGTATTTGTAAATAGGGGAAGAAAGCTAAAAATAAACATTTTGGGTTTTTTTGCTTGAGCTGAAGAAGTTGAAGCTCTTTTCCCAAAGTTCCAAGAAGTCAAAACTTACCGTTTAAATAGTAACAATATTCTTTCATCTGGTTTTGTACTGCTTGTAGCTGGTATAATACGTAGCGTTTAGTCAAAATCTGGTTGTTCGGGCTCCGAGGAAGCTTGTGAATTTTGAGCTTCCTGCTGCCATGGTTTGAAATACCACCAGTGACGCTGTGCTGATGCAGTTTATTTAGAATAAGTTAAAGGTACTTAAACAGAATAACAAGAGGCTTTAGAGTGTATTCATACCAAAATAGTTTCTTTGAAGTGCTGTATGTTTAGCATGGTCTTAAACAAATAGAAGTGTTATTAAGGTACTGACCCAATATCTTGGAGAAGTTGTATGTAGCTGAATTCAGAGCTAGCTTGGAGATTTTTAAATATCAACACTGAAGGCCAAAAACCTGTGAACTCTGGAAAGTCTGTCAAGTCCCGCAACAAAGAGATGAGCTGCCTTGCATCGGTTACAGGTAGCTGCTGGCAGGTGTGCTCACGTCTGGGCTCTGAGACGAGCTGCCAGCGCTGGCGGGGAGACCTGTTTCCTGACACAGAGACTTCAGAAGACTGAAATGCGCTGTGGTGCTCTGCAGTGACTTGTTTTGTGTGACAGAGGTCTCTGGGGTCAGTGATGTCAAACTGTTTCTTTGTCATTTTTGGATAGCTGGGGCTAAGCTCCCACCTTCCACCTTTTTACAGGCCATCAACGTACAGTTGCCTTATTTTAAATTAAAAAAAAAAATTCTGAGCCAGGGGTGTGATGTTCTTGGTGCCCTGGAGTCCTTCGGGGCGGATGAAAGCCCTTGATGACAGCATGCTCTGCTGAACTGGCTCAGTGGTGCTTTACGCTTTTGACTTTAGCCCGAAGCAGGGCTGCAGCACAATCCGTGCAGGCTGCGATCTGGGAACTCCTCTCGGGTCCTGTTCTTGGATGTTTTTGTGAACCTGGGCTTATCATCTGAGGGAGGCTGCTAGTTTTCTACAGCACTTGCATTGTTTTTGACAAACCTTTTACTCATTTTGTATACACCTTTTGGGGTACAGGGAGCAGAACAGCCATGTTCCAGGTGAGGGCATCTGGTTAATGTATCTAATGCCCGTGTAACGCTGGTATTGCCTGTCCATTCTATTGTACACCCGACTAGTACTGGGTCCAGGCATCGGGGAGCTGGATGCAGAAACATCAGCTGAAGTGCTTTGGCTGTGGGTCACAAAGAAGGTCAAACTAGATCAGAACTGGTTCCTGCTGTCCTTGGCTTTCTATGACTCTGATTTCTACTGTTCCCAGAACATCCCTGTAGTGCTGCCTGGTTCAGTCCTGTGCTGTTAGATTAGTGTGCAGCTGGGTAGGTTACACTGCTCCTTTCTGTGCTTGTGACTTTGTATTTGTGACCACTGAACTCAGCCTGCCTTCTGCTTTCCTCCTCCACATTTGTTTGCACTAAAATAACTTTGTGGTATTCATAAGCTTTGCCACGTTACTGTTAAACAGTTATTTAAGCAGTATTGCTCCAGATGGAGAACTCTTGAATGCTCTAGGGAAAAAAATGCTTATTTGTCTATATCTTGTGTTTTAATGAGCTTCTAATCAATCACACAACTTTATAGCTTGCTCTGTGAGAACGGTTTCCTTATCCCCGTTAGTTTACATTGACCGAAATTATGTAGGACTTGTCCAAAGACGTCTGGCTTTTTGTTTCATATTCTTATTGACACACTGAAGAAACTTAGGATATAGAAAACGCAGTCTTATCTGTCAAAGAAAAAATCTACTTCATTAGGTTTTATTATGTTTTAAGTGTACTTTTCAATATTGTTGTAACCAGTTTATCCTGGTATCTCTGTCAAGCTTCTTACCAGCTGAGTTCCAGAATCACTTCTGGAAACTCCTCCCATGGAAAGGGGTGCATAGTGTTTGCTCTTCTCCCACATCGTCCTTGACTCAGATCGCAGCTGGCCAGGCATTTTGTGCCCGAGTCCTGTCAGATCGCCTCGATCTCTTCCATCCCATTGTGGTCACTTGGGAAAGTGCAACAAGAGCTAAGGGAAGAGAAGGTAGAGGGAGACGTCTTCTGTGAGCTGCTGCCGGCCTGGCTGCAGCAGGAGTAGGTCCTGATAGTTACATGGTTTGCAGGTACCTGACAGTCCAGAATTTTAATTCTCCAAGTCAAACCTTTGACTTAAATTGAACTGTAAGTAAGGTGAATGCGTTTGCAAGCTCTGGAGCAAGAGATTAATGTTCTGTCTGTTAGACTCTCAGCAGAGTGTTTGTATTGGAGCTTCCCTGTCAGCCTCGGTGAGTTAATCCCGCACCTCTCACCTGTGCTAAACTCACTTTGCAGAGGTTGTGTCCTTGTGAACCCCGTAGTGTGAGGTGCTGATTCCTGATGAACTCGGGTGATAAAGAAGGCATTTCTTTCATTTGCCTTATTTCCAGTGTTGCCAAAGTGGAGACTTTTAGCCACCCTGTAAATTGCTGCTTATGGAGTTGTGCAGTGCAGAGCAGGTTAGGTAGTCACTCAAAATTAGAGGCACAAAGTTATAGGTTAGTGTATCAGAACATGGATTCAGCAGGCTAAGTATGTGCCAGCCTCGGAGAACAGCGTTGGATTGAACGTTGCTGAAAATCATCTGTGTGGAGGTCTGGCCATGCAAATGTGAAAGCCCCACTGAGACCCTTCTGTGAGTCTGGTCCTTAATGTTCTCTCTCTGGCAGATGAGCAGCAAATTGTACATAAGGTCTGAAACGGATTCATTCTTGACCATCTGTTTTCTTGCTTTAACTTGTTCTTGAGATGGCTTTTTGTGCCCTGCCATTGTTGCCTTTGTTCCCTTGGATCAGGTGCTCTTGGAGAAGTTGATCAGCCACAGAAGTTTTTTTGTGATAGGTCTAACAAAGTGTAACTGCTCCTCAAGACTCCTCTTGTAGATTTGCAGAGAGCAGGTGCTAACTCTCATGCTTGAATATCTTTGATTCAAATTTGGAGGTATTTGCAAAGTTCGCATTCTCAGTAGAGTGGTAGAATACATCCTTACAGAGTTCCTTTTGCACCTGCCTGAGGAGCCGATTCCTGTGTCGGTGGCGACCGTAAGCCTCCCTCTCTGGGCAGACCTCTGCGGAGGTGGTCACCGTGCAGTTTGTGGTTGAACCACCAGCAGCATGTCGCATGCTTTTGTAGCTGATGGGTGGGGGAGGAATAAAGCTGGATGATTTTCACTGGAAAGAAGACAAAAATGTTTCCACTTAATTTGATTGGCCTGCCATTGCAGGAGCTGCTAATGATGTCTGCATGGGACTCGGGGGACCACTCAAACTGGTGGAGGGAATCGTAAGAGATATTGCTAGTAACTTAATCATCTCCTTTGATGCTGCGGTAGAGGTTTGTATGGTGTCCACTGCTGGATGCTGTGTAAGAGCACTTCTGAGGTAATTAGTTCCCTGTCCTGAAGGTGAAATTTTGCTTGGGGAGGGGAGTGCCAGTGAAAACTAAAACCCATTAGCTTTTCTCTCAGGAAGTTTTGCTGGGCTAGAGAATAACATGATCTTTAGGCATTAATAAGGCTTAGCCTTGATGGGAGAGTCTGTTGTGAGAAAAGGTCCTCGGTCTTTTCTGTCCACAAGGCAGCAGTGTCTGTGACCAGGGTGGACTGGCTCCTTCTCTCTGCACCCATGGGAAGGCAGGGGCTGGTGTGCCTTGGTAGCAGGGGGTTTGTCAAGTGCAGTTTGGCTCGTCCTCTGGTGCAAGCAGCTTTTCACCTTGTGTGAAAAGGTCCCAAAAGGCCCCGTATTTGGAAAGCAATGAGCAGCTGCCTTAGCCAGCACAGCTCCTGAGACCCCGGCCCTTGCAGAGGGTCCCGGTTCTTGCTCACCTCCGTGTGCTGCCTGCTCGTTTCTATGCTGTGGCCACTTAAACTCCCTGGGTGCCCAACGGTTTAGTGTAACCTGAGGGAGAACATGTGTTTGCAGCAGGAGCGGTGTGTAGGGTAGTGTACGTCTGTTAAAAGTAAGGCCTCAAAGGTGCTGAAAACCCTCTGATGACCTAATAATAATTATTAATGCTAATAAAAATTAGTGAACTCCTCACCTCCTGGCAGAAGGCTGGAATAATAACTACAGCGTCTTTGCTCAGTCAGAGATAAGAATGGGTCACCCTTGTGCAAAAACCTCCTTCCCTGAGCTCCATCTTCTTCTTGCATCCAGTCCTCCATGGGCTGCGTTTTTATCTTCCTGAATTATTAGAGGGAATGGCTTTTTTTCTTCTCCCCTCTCCCATGCTCCTGTGACAGGAGCGAGGGGGAGAGGGATTAGTGAGCTAATTAGAAATGATCGCATCTATCAACACTAATTAACAATCCTGTGGTCTCGCTTGCGTGTTCTTTTGAGCTGCTCCCCTTCGGGACCGCCCCACAATCCCCCCCTGCCTTTGGGGCCGCACGGTCCCTTCTGCGCTGATGGGAAGTGATGGCCGGGCTGCGTGGCGTGTCGGGTAGGGACAGCGCTGCCGGGACGCGCTGTCTGGGCTGCGGCATTCCCTGCCCGCTTCTGCTGTCACCAGGGGCACCTTGGGCCTCCGCGGGCACAGCGCTGCCACTGCTAATGACCGCGGAATGGAAATGGCAGGGGGATTGGTTTTCAACACCTCTTTCTTCTAGTGGCTTTTTCAGTTGTGGCACTGGAACTTAGAGGGCTGCTTCTTGGCAGAGCGAAATGAGCCAAGGTAGGGGCTGTCCACCGACTCCCGCATGGAGCTGGAGCAGAGTGGGGTTCTGTTCCCAGCTCTGCACTAACACTTCAGCAACAGATCAGGTGCTTGTTCTGGCAAAACGATCCCAAGAATTTATCAATGCAAGGCCTGAAACTGGTTGTCTTCCATTTATCACTGTTACAGCACGTGGACTGGAGGCTGGCAGTAAAAAAGTTTAAAATATTGATAAACTTGCCCGGCAGACTGACTGGAGGCTGGCAGTAAAAAAGTTTAAAATATTGATAAACTTGCCCGGCAGACTGACTTAGCTGAATGGATTGGTTACAGGGAGTCCTACCAGAATAACTGAACTGCTCCTTCCCTACATGTCCCTGTTTAAAAAACAGGATGAGGTGAGAGAAAGACGTGTCTGCGATCAGGGTAGATCCTGTGGTTTTTCTCTGGTCAGATAGATGTTTGCTGGAGAATGCTCAAGTCATGTCTGATTCCAGCCTCCTCGCCTATCTTGTGCTGGCTCTGCAGAGCTAGTGAGGCAAGGAAAGAGCATCCTAAACTTACGCGCAGAAGCTGTACTGGAGGATGTAGGTATTCGCTAAACCAGAACTTCGGAAGTCTCTTGTGCACTGAAGTACAAACAAGAAAGAGCATGGCTTAACTCTGACTGCTTCTGGGCTGGATGATGTTGAAGGGGGAGGGATAGCATTTTGGCGTTCAGGAAGGGGAGAGAACACAGAAGGCAAGTTAGAGCTCATTGTTTTATCTAAGTGTAACATAATTCATCTGGGCACAATGAAATTAGTAATGCTTCATGATGTCTGCTTCAAGCGTTTTACCTTCTGGAGTAGAAGCTGACAGTATTGGTAAAGTAACAGATTCAACCAGACAAAATGGAAGGGAAACTATTAAAATATCCCACTAGGAATACTGAAATACCTGGAGTGTGTGGAGAGGTGGGTGGGCTGTGGAGCTGTCAGTGTGTTGTACCCAACACAAGAAAGGGTTCAGCAAATGAGATTTAGGTGACTGATGAAAGTGGTATGCATTCACTTGAGAGCCTCTGTTGTTCAGAGTGCCAGGTCTCACAAACGCTCCCGTTGTGGTCTCAGGCTGCTGTCTCTTACTCTAGGAATGTCGCATTTGCAGAAGCTTTTTCATGATGCCTGGGGGGAAGATCTCTTTTGGAGGGAATTTTCCTACAGTTCTGTCTCCTTCAGTAAGGAAAAGCAATGCCCGGGGAATAAGAATAATTTGAAGCCTTCTTAACCCTGGAGTATCACAGAGTATAGGGGATGGTGAATATTCCTAATTCTGTGTTACAGGAAAGTATATCCTAACCCAGAGAGTCCTGAGTCCATGAAAGCCAAGAAAAAAGCCCTGGAAGAGGCCTTCTGGGTCTGTGTTGGTGTGTTCAGATGAAACTTTAGTGCATCCACGTTGCCAAGTTGAATTATAAACGGGTGCACTTTAGAAAACAATTGACAGAAACTTTGCTGTACCCCAGTCCTCCTCTTCCTGGCTTTCCAGCAGCTTTTTCTGACTTGCTGGCTGCAAGGAGCTGTTGATCCCACAGTATTCGACCATAAAGGCTTCCAGAGCATGCCGCAGTGCTCAGAATGTCATAACGATTTCTGGCTAATGCAGCTTTTTGGTGGTGTCATCTCTCATTATCACATGGGCTTTCCTTGGGCTTTTCCTTGTCTCTCATTCAGAATTTTGACCTTCCTCATTAATTAAACAGTGACTTTCCTGCAGCCAGTGATTGAGTTATTCAGTAATACCTGCCTAAAGCCATAATAATAAAGGACAGAAGTTCTTTTTAATGCAAATGATTTGGTTCCAGATGTTTTGATCACATTAAACGATGGCTCAAATTAACCAGAGATTGGATTAAGCAACAGGCTACTTTGGCTGCTGTTTCTAATCATTGTGATTCCTAACATGTTTGTTTCCCAGAGCATTTCCTCAAGAAGGCAGTGTAGCCCCCACTACACTATTTTTTTGCTACATGAAAATAGTGAAATAAAAATAATGGAGAGAGCCAGAAGCTATCTAGCATAGGTGCTGCGTTTTTCACAGCAAAGATCTTTCCACTCTGTAAATGTTACCTGCTACTAAGACACTGCTCTGACTTGTTTGTGGTGTTCTGGGAAGGAATTATTCAGGGTGTACAAGAGACTCTGTGGTCCTGGAAGTGACTGTTATACACCTTGTCCAAGGTTTTTCGGGTGCTGCATCATCCTTCTACAGTCTAAGCAAGTTCCTGTGTAGGAAATAGATGGATTAGTGGATGGGTCTTGGACTTAGAAGGCAAAATCCAGAACAGGATTCAGTGGCTTGATCACTCAACTTTGAAAAGAGTTACAGGCTTCCAAGAGAAAGTATTTAACCATTTGAATAACTTACCTGAGGATGTGCAGCAGGTATTTCCTCTCCTAGTTATTAACTCATGAGTAGCTGCCTTTCATACTCAGCCGCAGGTTACAGGTTTAATCTGGAAAGTGCGAAGTAGCAGTCTGGGTGCTGTTTACAGACTTCAGAACAGGGAGCTGCAGCGGGATTTTCTGGTGTGAAATCTTACCGTTTCTGCCAAGGGTGTATTATATGGAGATGAGCAAACAGAGAGAAGAGTGATCTACAAACTTGACATGTCTTTTTGTTTTGTTTTCTTTCCCTGGTTTCTCCATGCAGCTCGGATTGGAAAAATGAAACGGAGGAAGCAAGACGAAGGGCAGGTATGTCCCCTCTGCAGCCGACCTCTGTCAGGATCCGAGGAGGAGATGAGTAGGCATGTGGAACAATGCCTTGCAAAGGTAGAGGCGCAGCAGGATCGCCAGCTGCCATTCCCTTCTCCCTACTCCCAGCTTTGTCTGCAGTTGACCTAACATGGGGCAGAAACTAACATTGCTGAGCTTGCAGGCAATGCTAACTGTCTCCCTAAGATCTGTAGGCACTTCTCTTTGTCTTGGAAGGTGGATTCTTCTGGATTTTTCTCCTGTGTTACATTAGTAACTTTTTTACTTCATGCACCCTTTTGCTGTTATTGAAGTCTAAGTCATAGACTGTAAATGTAGAGCTGTTGAAGTTTATGAAGCCTTTTGTAGGACATCATGCTTTCTGTGTAGCAGAGCAAGAAGAGTTCTTTCTGATCTCCGCCTTTGACAACATCAGAATTATTTTTTTATTGGTTTCTTTTGTAACAGGCTGGCATTTGTAAATGTTGCATGACCGTCTTACTCTGGGAAGTGCATTTAAGGAGAACCATTCTCTTGCTGTTCATCCAAAAGACAGCAAAGAAGGGACAAGTCCTAGGGGAGGGAGAGAGTTGTGTCATGGGGCTTTCTGTGCTTGTTTCTCAGGAAAAGCTCAGAATAGTGGTGGTAACAAATTCATTCTTGTTGCCTCAAGAGGTGCATGGTGTAGAGAGAGGTGTCTTTTGATCAGTGTACCTGCAAAAAGATGTCCTAGAAGAACATTCCTGCTGGGGATCAAAGGAATCTGTGGTTTACGTGATAGGGAAATTGTGCATGCAGGGCAGGGAAATGCATGTTGAAATGCACACTAGCATTTTTGTAGGAACCAGAGCTTAAATTTCCAGGTGTGAAAATGATGGATCTTGCAACTTGTTTAGGTCTTAAGGTTGTAAAGTTTTTCCAGCACCCATTTACTTCTAGATTTAGATCACTGGGAATGGGGGTGGAGCCAGATGCTGCTTTCTGCTCTATACTTAGCTGTCCTGGGAACAGTCCAGTTTTTCTTCTGCATCCCACCCTGAGTTATTAACCCCAAAGAGCTATTTCATACATCTCAACGCTCTGCTCCTGCTTTACCCTGTGCAGAGAGAAGGTTCATGCATGACTGAGGATGACTCTGTGGACATCGAGAACGAGAACGGCAACCGCTTTGAAGAGTACGAATGGTGCGGGCAGAAAAGGATACGGGCTACTACTCTCCTGGAGGGAGGATTTCGAGGTGCGCTGGTGTTTTGGGGCCCTTGTAAATCATTGTGTTGTGGAAGTTGGTCATTGTGTATCTTTAAAGGAAGGAACCTGGAGATTTGCCTTTCACAAGGGTGGAATCTTCAGCCTTTGCCAGAATGTAAAGCGATTTCAGCTTTCTGCCTATCTTGAATGATGAGAGTCAAAGTTTGTGCAAATCTTGAACAAAAGCATGGTGTTATTTCTTGTTCAAGGAATGTGGCTGAAGAGGGAATGAATAGGAATGGGTAGAATGAGGAGATCGTTTTGGGAAAATATCTTCTTATATGTTACACATAGCAAGAAATACGTGGAACTATGTGAAGAGAGGAAAATAGAAATGAAATTGTAAAAATTCCCAGCCTGGAGTGACGAAAGCTGGTGTATCAGCCTCTGGTGATGTATTGAAGGTGACAGCTAAGTCGGTTTAGCACCTGCATAAAATATTAAAGGGCCAGTTGTGCATTTATCACTCCATCCCTTCTAAGGTTGATAAATGAGAATCCAGGAACCCGCTCTGCACCTCCAGCACTGCAAGCCCTTAGGGCTCCCAGACAAACACATTTTATTTTTCCTCCTTCTTTTGCTCCTTGCCCAGTGACGGGGAAATCAGTTACTGAGGAGAGAGTGAGTTATGGCAAAATTTGACCCCTCGTGAGCTTTATTGGTGAATGTAATTTTAGCTAGAAACCTGGCCCCTTTCTTACACTCAGCCCTTTGGCCTCAAAGAGGAGGATTTACTAAACTGTTCATTGGCGTGAACCTCTGGCACTAAGGAGTCTTTCGCAAGCAATCCATGTAGCGCATGCCTAATGAGAGGAGAAGTGCTGGCCTCGTCCATTCAATAAAGAGGATGGGATGTGATCTCTTCCTGTATCAGTTTGGATTTTAATTTAAAATATCTCAAGGGGAAAGGCTGCTCTGTAAGGGAGCTGGACTTCAAAGCCCGTCGTGTGCTCAGTGACAGCCTGGCACTCCTGATCTGCTCTTACCTTCCTCTGAAATTAAATTGTAGCTGGGTTGTAGCAGAGCAGACGATCAGGAGCACAGAGGTGAAGAAGCAGCTGCTTTGGGTTTTAAAGGCTACCCAGTGAAGCTCACACTGTCGCTTCCTGTGTCTGTAGCCTTACCTACCTTAACTTCCTTTGTGCCTGCGTGGAGAGTTGAGTGATTCCAGGCAGAGGTCTGATGAGACCATGCAGGGGCTTAGGCTATGTTTGTGTAGTGTAGTTACTACAGTCTGTAGCGGGGAAGCATTGCATATGTGTGTGTGCCTCTATCGTTGTCGCTGCTAGTCCTGATTAGAAAATGCTGCTCGGTTCGTTTCTGCCCCTTTCTGTGCGTGCATAGTTTCTTCCTTCGTCCTCACCGAACACCTGAGTTTGAGGAGAGCACAATCTTCCACTTCCTTTGGTGTGGACGTGGTGCTGTCTTCCCTTGGTTAACACTCCTGGTTCTTTTTGAGTTAACTCACTGAAGTGTGATCTGAACCTTTCACACTGCTGCAGTCATGTGGAGACCTTCTTTCGAATGAGGCTTCAGGTAGACACAATGTGTGTAATTCATGTGATTAGGCTGTGTAAATGCAAAGTACTTGCTCCTTGTTGCATTTTCTTCCTTATTTTAAGGAATTCTCAAATGCATTAGTTTGCATTATATAGATCAACTGCTTTCCTCCACTGGAGCGTGGACAGATTCTAGCAACAGTCAGGGCTGTAACCTCTACTAGATGGCTGCACACACATGGACAGATACTTCTGTGTTTCATACTTAAACATAGCCTTGCTTCCATCAGAAAGTATGGGGTCTGTCTCTTTTTTTTTTTTTCCTGTTGAGACCTTCATGTCACCTTCAGGAGTGTTTAGTTACGTGAACAGGTACAGCAAAGGATCAGAAGACTAGGGGAAGAGTAGAGCACAACTAGATGCGGTTCTAAAACCCTCAATAATTACTCTGATGGGAAGGCTTTTGGGTTAGACTCCTTCCCTTTGTGGTGCTGGATGAAAGGTGTCTGTAGATCAGCTCGCAAGCACAGGATCCTCCCTGTAGCATTTGTAGTGAGGAGCATCCTCTCTGTGCAGCTTTTGGTGAAGAAATGACTCCATGTGAAGAAATGGCTCCTCCACCTGAGCAGCCAGCAGGTCCCCAGCACATGCCTTTCTCTCTCCCTGCCCGTCCTCATCTGAAGCACGCCTCTGCTGGCAGCTGGGTTCAACAGCTGCCATGCTCCTCTAGAGAGGTGTCCTCTTCCTGAAACAGGGGAACTTTTTGCCACCAACTTTCTACCTAGTGCTTGGGATGACCAGATAATATCTGCAGGGTACCTACCTCCCTCTGTGCAAGAAGTTTCTGTAATTTGGGAAGCCAGAGCAAAGCTGGAATGATCTCCCATAGTGGGCTGATTGTATTTCTTTTTAAGCAAGTTACACATTTTGTGCTCCCTGTTGTGGCTCTCTTGTTGTCTCTGGCTGCTGGCATTCAGAGGTGAGGTCTCCATAAGTCAGGCCTGCTTTATGCACTCTCGGGTAACCTCAAGGTGGCTGTCTTTTTCGTTTCTCTGCCAGTGTTGGCTCTTGCCATGTTTTAGGGACAGAATTCTTAATTTACAGCCCTGAAGCAAAGCACAACGTTTTGGAGATGCTTTTCAATGCTTAAAACTGCTTTGTCTGGAGTTGGCAAGGCCCTCGTTAACCCCTGTCACCTGAGGCTTTGTGTTTGGCTCGGTTCCCTTTGCTGAGAAGCAGCAGCGAAGTGGAAATCGAAGGGCTTTTATAATGCCAGACAGCCTTTGCCAGGCTACAGGGATGTCACCAGTGTCTAAAGAGATGACATGGGGAAATACATAAAACCGGAGGGGAAAATAGTTGTCCGTGTGTCTCATTAATTTCATTTTTAATGGTGTGTTGCTTTGAGGAGATGTCACAGCTGGGTGGAGGGGGAGCAGGACACTGTGGCCAGTGTGTGTTGCATGAGTTGGTCACACCGCTGGGCAGCATTGCAGAAGTGACTCAACAGAGGTCCTGGCTGCTTCTTTTTATCATTTTTGGTTAATGGACAGAGTTCATATCATACCTCTCAAGGTGAGGAAAATTCTTTGATAATTGTATGAAAGATCCTGGCAGGTTCTCAGGTGAGGGAGGGTTGGGAGATCTTGGAGTTTTTCCTCTTGAAAACAGAAAGGTCAGGGAAATGAAGAGCACTACTCAGGTTTTCTGGAAGGGAGCCTAATACTTGGGAGCAATCACAGGCTGAAACTCTCTCTTGTATGGTTCCTAGGATGAAGCTTTCTTGGTTCCAAAGCCTTTGCAGGGAAGACTTGCTCCTCTCACCTGAGAGGCTGTCTTAGAACATGGAAATTCTTGTCTTCTATGTTGGTGTTACAGTTGCAAATCCCTATATGGGTCTAGTGCAGCAGAGCCAAAGCACACCTTCTTGCCTGCAACGGCTTGGGGTATGTAAGGCAGCAGGTGGAAGGAACAGGAGATGGCGGCAAGGAGGAATGGAATATGGTGTAACTGGGAAGTGCTGGGATCGGTATGCTGTCTCTTAAGCTGTTCGGTTTGGTGAAAGTATTCAGTCAGGAATTATTTGGTACTTCTGGCTGTCCTGGCTTCTTAAAGCATCATTTGCCATCACTTAATTTGCTTACCCAAAACTGGAAGAATGCAAGGTGTAGATGAAGATAATTGGCAGTTATGTAGGGTTTGGAATCACTTTGTTTCAGCTTGAAAGGCCCTGCTTGAAGCAGGGACTTGTAGCAGGAGAGTTCTTGCTTCTGTTTGGGATGGATTCAGGTTACCAACATGAAACACCGAGTGGTGTTTAAATCAAGCTTGTGTTTCAAAGTGAAAAGCTATACAGGTGTAATAATCAAGCATTTCCCTATCTCAGAACAGTGTGGTAAGACTCAAATTTGTTTTGAAATACCTGAATATTCAGTGACCATCTATCCCCATGTCTCTGGATCATCCCTCTCCGAAGCTCTTTGTTGCAGGGGGATTATTTCATGCCATCTTTGTCTAATGAGTTTCTGTGTTTGGGAAGCCAACAAGGCTTCGCAAGTGAAAGCATCGAGTAGCTCCCTCTCTGATGTGTTGTTTGGTTTGGTTTTTTTTTTTGACGCTCAACATATTTGTAGCAATTCTTCTGTTCCCTCTCCAGAATGGATGCGCGTTACCCTCAGTGTTTACACTGTAAGGTTATCCCTTTAAAGAATTCCTGAGGGAAGTTCAAAAGGGTTTTTTTTCTTTGAAAGATTCAGTGTCTCTTTTTGTGTGTATGTCTTTTACTTGAAAGAAGGCAAAGGGAGGAGGGAGTGAAAAAAGTGCTTTATCTGAAAAGAATCGCATCAGCTTCGCACTGATAGAAGCCGCTGTCATCTCTTAAACGGCTTAGCACAGTCAAAAGGCAAGAGGACTTAAAACAGTGTCTTACACAGGGATCGATGGGTGGAACACATAACTCGTAACTGCAAAAAAAAAAAAAGGCAGCACAGGGGGAGAGATAACGGTAATGATTGCATTGAGGGAAGCTTGAGGGAGGCTTGTTCTTTGTAACACAGCTTCAAAGGTGTCTGGACTGGTGCCTAAGCAAACTGTCCTGTGAAGTCGCTGCCTCTGTAGGTCTCGGGAAGGAGGGGGGGATGCTCGCACCCTTCTGTTTCTTAGCAGATGGGACAGAGATTAGTAAATGCCAGGTTAGCGCCTCCTTCTGCTGCTTCACATTTGAGGAGAGGTTTTTGTCACTTGGCCTCTCACCTTCCGCTCCAGGAAGGCGGCTTGTCCAGGAGAGGGGAAGGAGGCGAGCGGCCCATGGGGCGGCTGGGGAGATGGGGTGGGGGGCGGGATGTCAGCTTATCGATCGCACCTCAGTCAGGAGAGCTGCAGGCGCAGTGCTCTGAGCACGAGCGGCAGCGTGCTTAATGTGATTGAAAGGCAGTTAAAATGGCGGTGACCTTTTCAGGGGGAATTAGATTGCCTGCCAAGAGTGGTTAGAGGGAGTGATAACGCCAGCTTGAGGAAGCTGTCCAGTCTGCTTCAAAGGGAGAGAGACAGAGACAGGGAAAGCAAGCTAGCAGCAAGTACCATTTAAAGCACGAACCGCGCTCTGATAGAACAGAGATTGCTGTCCACTTTAGATATGAAAGAATTGAAGAATTGTAGCTAAGTTCTCTCCGCCTGCCCCGTCCTCCTCTTCTCCCCTCCAGCTCCCCCACCAAAAAGCCTTCCTCCGGGCACCACTGCTTTTCTGGGTTTCTTTTCCTTCAGCAGATCAGTTGCATCAAAAATAACACAGAAGAGAGAGAGACTTTGAAAATGTTAAAATGGCAAGCAGGGCATTTTCAGGGAAGGATACTTTCTAAGAAAGATCAACATGACAAGGATCTGTCTGATAGATTGCAATACTCTTGAAGAAGCAGAAACACACAGGGATTACTTAACTCTGAAGTTTCTCTTTATTTCTCCGTGCAGCCCTCCTCCCAAGCTAACAAAGGGCTTGCATCTGTTCGTTAATGTCTTGTCAAGGGAGGAGAACAGCACGACTTAGCGTATGCATAGAGGGACTTGGTAAAGCCTTATGAGCTGTAACAAGCTACAGTTATCCTTGGGTGCCCATTTGCATTGGATCTCATGTCATGTACAATTAGGGCAGCTGCCTGGAAAATGGGACTATATTAAAATGTCTAAAACTTTCCAGCAGATAACTGCAGTCCCAGTGTTGGCTTTCTATCTCTGCAGAACCTAGAGGTGCTTCAGCTGGAGCAGCAAATGTTGTAGGCCAGCCTTCATGCAGCATGGGTTAGTTCTGCTCCTCGAATTCCTTCTCCTTCTAAATACATGCAACATTAGAAGTATGCTCTGAAGTGTGAGGTCCTGTCCTCAGAATCTAAGTAGATGCTTTTCAATTGTCCTGCCTAGGCAGCAGGTGTTTGTGAACACAGGGACTTTGCTTGTGTCTGGTAACTGGCTGGCAGAAAGCTCCAAATAGAGGAGGAAGACTCAGTTGTGCTTCTCGGTGCAATTTCCTGAACGCTGAATTCTAGAACAAAACTCCACAAAATCTGTGTTTGACACTTGTGGAAACTGAAACATGGAGAAGCATGCTCTAATGTTACAAAGATAGTAGCAAAGCTGGCGACGGAGCTTAAAAGCCTTGCTCTAGAATCTCACCTAGTAGCCAGCTGTACCCTCTTTTTCAGGTAAAATATAATGAGGTGTGCAGGAAAGCTTCAGGAGGCAAGGAAACTTTGCATTTTTCCATGCCAGAGGGTTCAGACTGCGTTTAAGATCCTAGCAGTAAGAGGGCGTAAACAGACCTACTCAAATTCAGCAAAAGAATTTGAGCTGAATGGTGAAAGTGTGACTTCTCCCAAGAGATTGTGTGCAAAATAAAAGTTGTCACTGGCATATGTAGGCCTTTTGGAAGGATGGTTTAGTAACTAGAATCATCTTTCCCGTCTCTGTTTAGATGAGTCAGAATTCATTCATTTCACCCTGGCAGGCTAAAGCAAACTTCAACTTGGATGCAAGAGCAATGTGTGGTAAGAGTATAGGGAATCTTTGCCATAATGAGATTCTTAATCTTTCTCTCACTTAGCAAGAGCTCAGTTCAGTGGCTTTCTCTGTCACGTTTCCAGTGTCAGCATCCTTCGTTGCTTAGTCTCTAAGGCGAATGCATCCATACATCTGAGCATCCTTCCCAGCCTCTCAGTCTTGGTGTTTTAGCCTTCCTATATTTGGTTTGCTACCTTCTGCTGGTGACTTCTACCTGCTGTAAGCTTCCAAGTGGACAAGGTGTATAAATCTCATGTTTCTCAAGTGCTTATTCTATGCCTTATCCCCTCTTTAGAGGGCTGCTCAGTCCCAGACCACTCATATGCCTTACCTCAGCCCTTGTGTAAAATGGTGGTAATCCTGGTAATCCCTCCATTGCTGAGGAACGGTACTTTGTATGGGTCTGATGGAGTAGCCGAACCACTCCTTAATGTTTGCACCTCTCTCCTTTGAGAGCAAGTACTTATCCATAAGGTAATACTTGACCTAAAAATGCTAACAGATCTGTTTACATAGTGTTATATGCAACGATCGGATGGGCTGCACCTGACTATTTCTCTGTAGTTTGTGTCCACATATGGAATTTGAGGGATTCTTTGGCTAATAAATGCCTCGTGGGTATTGTACTGTATATTGATATCAGAAGTTGACTTTAGTGAGCAGGAAAAACAGATGAGAATAGTATGTGATTTAAAAAGAAAAAATTTCAGAATTCCTACTTACATACAAAAGCTATCAGGACCCACCATGTAACTGACGCTCGATATCATGTGTGTTTAAAGTTCGTATAATTCTCCAAGGAACAGCATTTTCTGCATTTTGGAACACAAAGTAGTCAATGGGACTCGTCAAAGTAAAATCAGTTTAATGGTGGGGGGGTAGGAATTGGTGCTTGTAGCTGTCCTGATTGTTGATAGTACATTTTTGTTAACTTGAACACATGCCAAAATGTAAGAACCTAATTTTTATGCTTAAACTACCAGAACGCATTAGCTGAAAGGAGCACGATCAACTAAACCTTGCTGTTTGATTTACGTAATGCCGACAGCTGCTGTAACCAGTAAAAGATTTTCTGCGGGAAGAAGGGGAATTCTGTCCGTGTGACAGTATTATGTATCGTACTTGGGGGAGGAAAGGGGTGTCTGTCATCCAGCAACAGAGGAAGGAGGAAAAAAATTAATTAAAAGGAAAACAGAAAATGCAGTTGTAACACTGTGAAAATTGGCAGGGGGAGTACAGGAGCAGGTAGAGCACCTGAAACTACTCAATTTTTTGAAATTGACTGGGTTTCAAGTTGACAGTATCCCTTTAAACTTCAATTTTCCTGCATCTCAGACATGCAACGTAAGATCTTCCAGTCCCATCTGCTGCACTTGCTTAGCTGCTCTCTGCAATGCATTTTTCTAGTGGTCTGTCTGCTCTGGTTTTGAAAGTCCCAGGCTTTAAGACAGACATTTGATGATTTTTTTCTTTTTTCCCCCCCAAGTGTCTGCAGTTTTGCCAGAACTGCAGCCTACTTCTTGGACACTCAGGTCAAACTTCAACCTTAAGCACGCAAGAGTTGATTGACGTGATTTTAATAGCATTTTAGAATACAGTTGTTAAGTCAGGGGCGGTGAGATTTTTCTAAAGGAAAAGGGAGCATGGGTCTCAATGGCTCTAAACAGCTCCTGTCTCCGCGTGTTGTCTCTTACACTCGCCGGTGAAGCGCATTATCGAGTAGTGCCCGGAAAGTGGCTAACTGCGTTTGACACACGCCAACTCCCTGCCTCCACACTGGATAATTGCATTGTCAACTGTTCAGCAAAGTGGCAGGTGACACTGTAGCCGGATTGATTGTCCTAGTATGGAGGCTCCCAAGACTGTCAGCCACCCAATCGATAGAGTTTACACAAGACACCATGACTGCATCTGTAACTAATTTCAGTTTGAACCTCGCAAGATGTGGCTGTTCCTGTTTCCTAGCCTCTCTGCTTCTTTGCTTGCATCTTCTCCCTGGACGAAGAAGTTGCTTTCCCGCTGAAAGCACAGCTTTATTTCTTGTTTTGGAGCTGGAAGTGAAGAAATCAATGGTGTGTTTTGTGGTTTCAGAGTTGAGGGCATTACAGCACATGGCTAACTAGCAGCTCCAGTTTTGCAATCAATAAGCGATCAATTGATTAAATTAGCACTGATTTTTCTTTCTTCTTTCCAAGCTACAAAAGAATTAGTTTGGGCGGAAGAGCACACATGGGTTTGGCCTGTGAAATTTAGCCCTTGGTTTTTCCAGTTCTTGACTGCCTTTTCCCCACCAATACAATCTCTGTGCTCATCATTATTTAAAGCAAACTGCATCGAGCCCTGCCGCTGGATGCAGCCCGCTGTAAGCCAGGGTGTCACTTTCAGCTGTTCTCCAGCCTCGCTGCTTCATGCTCGGCTGCCTTAGAAAAGTCATCCTCCAAGCTCTGCTGTGCTGCTTTGTTATTGGCAAAGTTGCGACATTCCTGTGATCCCTGTCAGTGGTGCTTATTGATCCAGTGATGTGAATCTGCTTAGTGATTCAAGATTACTTTAATTCTCCCTCTTCCTTTTTTGTTTGTTTCCACCCTCTCCCCAGGGGAACAAAAGCTTTCAGATCCACCTTTCCCTGACTGTGGAAAACGAGCTGTAGCTGCAAAGACTGTGGCTGTTGCTGCTTTTGTATTTCAGCTCTGGGTTTTGAAGAACAGCGTTTGAGATAGACAGACAGGAGATCGTTCTCTACCTTAGAGTACCGTGCCAGCATGAGGCTGTAGGAGGCAGCCGTGCATGAATGGCCACACCAGATCAGACCTTTGGTCCGAGTCTGTTTTCCCCTCTGTAGCCACAGTCCGCACCTGATGGGTTATGGAGAGGCATAAAACAAATCTCTGGGATGCTCCTCGGCGCTGCAAGGGCTGGGGAAGCCTCTTCCCTGAGCCTTGCAGCAGCTCGCTCTTATCCTGTGTGGCAGAGCTTGCCTTCCCTTTGTTCAGCACGCTGCTGCAAAATGATGTTAATGGTTGTAAAATTATATGGCCCCTTTTCTTTAAAGGCAGCTGTTCCCCTGGTCTGTTAGCAAAGATCACGGTAAGCGTCCGAGACGCTGGTAAGCAGTCAGGTCTCTGGCAGCCCATTTGTGCCTCTGTGGGAGCTAATAGTAACTGTCAGATGGATGCATCTGCTATTTTAGGCGTACGCTGTAATGACACAGTTGGGTGTCAGTTTTCCAGGTAAATCACTGCTTTGCTTGAAATGGATCTGGCTCCAGAGAAATAAAACCCTTGTCTTGCAAGCAGCTTTTCATGGTCTCTGAACATCATTTTTCCTGCTACAGGCTGGGAAAGTCACCAGAAGAACTATTCTGCCCCTGTTTGTGCTAGGAAAAAATGGGGGAGCAATTTCACTGTCCAAACATATGGCTGGGGAAGTGTTACAGATCTGCAGAAAGACTGCTGCTCAGCATGGCCTCATCTCTGCCTTCCTCTTGTTTTCAAGAATCTCTAATGGCTTTCTTCTTCCCAAACGCCTTTTAAAATAAAACAGCATCCATGCCACCTTCTCTTCTTAGTACTAGTTTGGGATACTTCAGCAGCTGATGAAATAAACCCAGTTTAGAGGCATTCTCGGAAAGTGTGTGTGAGGCCTGGCCGTGTGTCTGCATAAACTACTTTTATTGCCTTCATTGTTTTTACTCTCCAAGAAGCCAACGAGTGACATTTCGTTAAGAAAATAGAGTGAACGTGCTGGAAAGGGAGGTTGTGTGGAAGGAGGTTACTGCAAGGAGTGTAATTAGCAAAGGCTACAGTTCTGGAGATTTACGACGGGCTTTTTTTCTTCTTTCCTGAACATGTGTAAATTACCTGAGAGCAAAATGAATGCCTCTTCCCAGCTAAAACAGGCCCCAGTAGAGCTGCACACCCCGGAGATGGATTTGGATTTAGACTGACTTACAGAGGTTATACACAATTCTGGATTTCTAGACTATTTCCAATATAGATTTGACCCCTCACCTTCCTTGGGAGCCAAACAGGAGAAACACTAGTTAAACAGATGAGTTTGATGTTCTGCGTGAGCAGCATCTAGTAGCTGCATTCATAATAGTGGTGCAAATTATAATACTACCATCTTAGTTTTGTTCTTCAGTCATGTTTGGAGTGATAATTAAATGCCCCCAAACCTGACTTACCTGCCCAGGTGGGAGTTGAGAAGCAGAGAAGTGGCACAGTAGGTCTGTACTTTCCTACATGTGCAGATGAAATCTGTCTGTGGTCGTTTGGTTCTGCACTGGTCTGGTGATTTTACTTTTCTACTCCCGAGACTGCTGGTCTCCATGTGAGCCCATGCCTGCGCAGAAGCCAGCGGTGCTGCCAACACCTGAAGCAGCATATGCTGTCACTTTGACCATCTGCCACTGAACATGATGGAGAAAATGAAGAACTTGAATGCGAGCCCCTTTTATCTGTTCTGTGAATCTGCTTATATGTCATGTTAATGACTCTCTTTGCTTGAGCCACCGTGCGCTTGGGAGAGGTTGAGATGACCGATCACTGGGGGATTGCACAAAGGAGGTGAGATTTGAGAAGCAGTGCAGAGGTCAGAGAGGATGCTTAGGCATTGGGAATGCCTTGGGAGAAAGCAAAGTGCTCTGAAAACTTAAGGAAATAGGAGGAAAAGGATTTCTGAGATTTCTCTCCAGCCATTATTAATCTGCGTCCAGAAGAAAGTGGGAAGTATTTTCCAGTCTCCTTCAAGCTCAGCTGTGGCCTGCCAGTGCCTGCAGCCTGGTGGCAGCAAGGAGACTTGCGCATTTTTACTACTTTTCAGAGCTCTTCCGTATTTCGGAATCACTGTTGCTTGTGTAGAGTACTTAAATTTTTCAGAAACTGCCTTGAAATGGTGTTCAGGCAGACTGCTCCGAGGCCAGCCCAAGCAAAGCTGTGTACACAGTGCTGGAGGGTGGCAGGCGCTCTAGGTAAGTGATCTTGATAGGTACATTCTGATTGATGGGGGAGTTTGTCTCCCAAACTGTCACAGGGTTTATAGAGGTGCCACTCAATACCAGTGCTGGAATTGCTTGTCAGAGCACCTGGCTACAAGAGCAATAGGGATTGGAGACAGAGCTGTAACTTTGTTTTTTCTCTGCTTAATGGCCCCAGTGTCTGACCTGCCCGCTCACTCCTGTTTGTCTGGACCTTAAGGAGGCAGCTGGGATTAAGACTGTCAGAAGATTGTGCTGCTTTAGCATAGGGAGGCTAATTGTAGCGGGGGTGACAGCATATGACAAGCAGTTGCCTACTACCAAATGCACAGCAAGAGCAAAAGATTCTTCAACCAGGAATGGGAAAGATACAGGAGAGTCTGCATTTTGTTTTGTTCTTTTTTCATCTGAAAGCAGCATTTTCAAATTCACAAGAGGAATTATGTTCTTCGGGCCTTAGGTGACTCTCATTGTATGAGTCGCAGCCAATTCTGTGAATAACGGATTGTGTCTCTTGTGAATTCCTAGGTCAAACTCACAACTTAACATTCAGTTGTCGGATTTCACTTTATTAACACATTGGGATAAAGTTCTGGTCCCAAGCATTGACCTCTGGATAGCGGCACTGGCTTAAGAGGTCCGCTGTAGGCAGCGTTGCTGATGGCCATGAATTACTGCGCGACCTTCAGAAGCCAAGTCTTGCTAGAAGAACCCTTCCCCGTTGCCAGTGCATGCTATTGAATTGCAAATCACCGGCGTGTAGTGGTAGGGGGTCTTCTGGAAACTCCCATTCTCCTCTAACAGGTCTGAAACAATGCCGCGGCAAAAGCCATTTTATTCTGCTTGACACCCTCTGTGCTCCATTTCACATTTTCCTTGCTCCTGGATGGCAGCGTACGTTGTCGGCAGGAGTTAGAAGTTGTGAGCCCTCTTTACACTGGGCTGAGTTAGCGAGAAGCAGGTGTGATCCTATCAGGCTGTCCTTGCATTTAGTGGTCCTCTTAATCCATTTATAACAGCGCTTGTCCAGAAATCTGGTTTGAATGAGCCTGAGATGAATGAATAATGTCAAGCAGTTCAGACGTCAAATATTTGAACAGCTGCATGGGTGTTTTCACTGGCTTTGCACATGGAAGCAACCCTGGGAAGTTAGACAAGAAGGGTCAGGTCACAATTGTGGCACCAAACCCCAGCCTGCCCACACTGGCCTCAAAGTCCGTCCCTGCTGCAGAGGCAGGGGTGTTAGGATGCCGGTGGCAGCCTGTTGACTCTGCAGGTGATGCTGGACCAAGCTTTGCACCCTGTTCTTTGGTGTTCTCTTGCGTGCAGTGGCAGTACTGGGAGTTATGGACCTTTTCATTCACATTGGAAATATATTTTGTGGATTTTGTTTTTTCTGTATTTTTAAAGCAGCCTCTGAAGTCCTAAAACTCATAGCACAGCTTATATTCAAGGTCTTTTCTGGGTTCACGGGGGTTACTTTGTTTAGCAGAAGTTTTCTGAAATTTTTTTTTTTTTTTACTGTGTTGCAATGGACTGCATTTGGTCATGTTAAAAAAAAAAAAAAAAACCAACAACAAACACTACACCCAAATCCGTATGTGGTGAAAATCTGAGAGTTGGACCACCTTATTGTGGCTTCCTGTAGGCTTTGGCGTGGGAATCCTAATTTGATTAGAAAAGAAAATTTACCCTTCTCCTGTCCTTTATCTTAACCTATGAACTTCTCTGCTATATCCTCCTCTAACTGGAATGCTGTATCAGATCATCCCAACACATGTCTGTCAGTGTAACACATACTGTCCAACCCTTCCCCTGTACGCTCCCTGTGTAGGGAGGATAGCACTCTGTTGGCGGTGCAGTGGTTCCTTTTATAGAGCCGGATTCAGCAAAAGCTCTGGAGTATTTTCCTTTCTGACTTAAAAGGGATTTTCATAAGTACAAAGGTTTTGAGAGCAAGGACACCAGGATTCTGAAGTCAAGGTGCCTTAATATTTGTAAATGGTATCGCAGTAAGCAGATCTTCTTTTCTTAAGCTCTAACCATAAACCACTGGTTGGCTTCAGTCACTTGGAAACAAAATTGATGGAAAGGTGCATGTTTGCTATGTGCTTGGCATCCTTGCAGAGGGACATGGGAAGCGGTCCCATTTACGTTCACTCTTTTGGACACCTTCCCCCTCCACCCCCAGGCACTTGCTCCAAATATTCATTGTCTGGCTAATGTTCAGATCACCTCCGGGACTGGCCAAGTCACAGCTCCAGCTTTGCATGATTTGTGTTTCCCGCAGCTACAAGAAAAATGAAGACCCGTGTGTCCAAAGTTTATGGCCCTTGAGGAGTGATGGGCTAAAGTAATGCCAGGTGCAGGGGATGGTGTTACTGCAGGTTAAATGCCATGCCTGTAAATTACCACCCCATTGCCCACTGCGGCTTCTAGGGCAGCTTTGAAAGACTATCCAGCTTCTTTGACAGGTCTCTCCTACTCCTCTAAATCTTCTCCCAAACATTGTGATGAACTGAAGGAGTCAAGATTTACTAGAAGAGCCGTTGCAGCAAGAATAAGGGAGCTTACGACATGTGTTGGCTGGCAGCGTACAGCCAGTGTGTGAAACACTTTCTGTGGGGTCTTCTGGAAGAGGGCTGCCCCACTGACGCCGCAGAGCTGACCCACAAGCATAGCTTCCGCAGTACCTGGCGCAGACGGTGGATGCTGCATTGTCGATGCTAGTTGTGTTACCGCTGCTAAAAGTTAAGGCTGGCAATTACTTAGAAGTAAAAGGTAGTTTATGCTTCTAGGGAAAGGTTAGTCTTAAAATCATTGTCATGCTACAGTTATCACTCGTTAAGGACCTTCTTTATATTCAGGGAAGAGAAATATCAAATCTATATAAACAAATTTTATTGGGGGCTTAATGAATTGGTAAGAGCATCCGTTCCTAGAGAGCGACAGTAAAGAGCTGTGTCTGCGTGGTGTCCTTGGAAATGAGACCTTTGCCTTGCCCTGCTGTCTGCACAGATGCAGAATGCTAGAGAGATAGCTCACTCTTCTGGGTGGGGAAAGTGCAAGTTTGCTGCTGACAGCACAGGCTTCTGCAAGTGTGCTGGTGAGAGCCCAGTGGCGTGAACAGACTCGGACATCTGTAGCACAACAAGGGCTGCCCTAATGCTTGGGAGTGTCCTCACGCTTCAGGCATGCACCTTATAGTCAGTGCTTCGATGTTAATTTTAACCCATCTTCTGCACTTACAGAACCACGTTCACAGTACACAAAGGTATCCCCTTTGGGGCATTTAGCCAGGGCTACCTCTGCCTTACTCTTTCAGTGTCTGCCAGTGGGCTGTGCTTGCTGGTTTAGCCGCAGACCTAGGTTGCCAGCCATCTGGATGTGCCAGGTCCTTCAGGCATGAGCAGGTACCCTCTGTCCGGGAGCCAGGTCTCCAGGTCTGCTGTCCGGGCAGTGGGATGCTGAGTGAAAGAGCCTTATGGCGCAGCCAGACTGAGCGAGTTTCTGTCTATGTTGCTTATGTCTCCTGGCAGCTTAGATCTGCCACAGAACTGAGCAAAAACGAGACTCTTGCACCACCCTAGGATTCAGGAGATCTTTGCTTAAATACCAGTCTCGGGGGGGAGAGCGTGTCCAGTGTTAGATCACATAAAGAGTAAGTATATGTCTTCCTTAGTTTCCATTAGCAAACCTTAGGCAGCGTATACCATGTGAAGGTTCATCTTCGTAGGTGCCCGCATGCAGAGCCAAGTAAAGGAAGCCTGGTTACAATCAGCAATAATGCAGTCGACAAAACGCTTGAGAACCAAAATACATGTATATATTGTTAGAAAGTGGCACTTGTTACACAGTTCAGTCTCAGGTGTAACTGTTTACTCTCGCTTCCTGCTGAAACTGGGACTGGGCTTGTGCCTGATCCACCCTTGCTGGAAGCGCAGGACTCTTGTTGGCTTGCACTGGGATTTGCTCACATAAGAACTGCTTGTAAGGGGCTGTTAGTGACTGCGGAGTCTGATCTTTTGCTAGGAGGAGGTTTGCTTTTCTTAAGCATTTTATGTTGTAAAAATCTAAGCTATGACTAAATGCATTAAAAAGGAACATATTTCTAATTATATTTTAGCCTCTGCCTGTCCTCTACACCTCAAGTAGGGACTAATTCAGAACATCCCTGTGGCCCTCTGTTATCTGCTAGTAGTGTAGTTTTTGTGTTAATCACTTCTGTGAAAAATCAGTTTTGTCTATTTTGCTTCCATTTCTGCCTTTGAGAGAGACACTTGCGGTGCCTTCAACTTTCAGATAACTCATGTGGAGAGCAAAAGTTGAGAATGTTTCATTTTCAGTGTTGAGGGGCATTTTAGAGCATAAAATCCAGTCTCCATTTCTATGAGTGTTTTCTGTGCGGTCTTCAGAAAATTGTCCATCTGCACTCTTCAGAGATGGTACCTTTTGTGAGGCTGTTAAGAATAAAGGACAGCCTGCAGCCTCGTGCTGTCCCACCAGCTTTAGGAGATCTCTTTCATTTCTTCTCCCGTTCAAATACTCATCCATGTGTTTTATTTTCTTCCAGGTTCTGGGTTTATCATGTGCAGCGGCAAGGAGAATCCAGACAGTGACGCTGACCTGGATGTTGATGGGGACGACACACTTGAATACGGGAAACCACAGTATCGTTTTTGAAAGGCTGTTATTGAGAGGGAACCTGGAGTTGCGTCTTCAGCTAGATTTCATTCACTGTCCTGGGTAGTGGTGGATAATCTATGTCCAACCCTACTGGAAATGGCACCGCCTTCCCCAGTTCCCGTGTTATTTGAACTAGGAGGGATTCCCAGTTGCTGCCTTTGAGATCCTGCTGTTGATGCAGCACTACCTCAGACCTGGTTGGTGAAGTCTGCAGGAGACATTGCAGGAGATCAAAGTTAGTGTTTCTCTATTCTGTTTCATAAGCAATCTCTTGTCTCCATCCAGGTTTCTTCCATAAAGACAGCTTTTCCTGCTTCATGAGTAGGAATTGAGTTTATTTTCCACAAGACACCCCTTTGTTTTCAGGGGTTTTGTGCAGTAAGCATTTCCATCACTATTCACCTGCCACTTAGGGAGACTGAATTTTTTTCCTTTCATTAGGCAGTCCGTGGGCAGAACTATCATGAAGGGTAGTTTTTGGGAACTTTTCCATCTGCGAGCCAGGCTCTGGGAGAGCTGTGGGCAGACTTCTGCCCTGCAGCAGCTACACAGCCATCAAGGAGGAATTCCTGCAGAGGTATTAGGCAATATTGACTTAGCTGTGGTGAGGGGGAATGCGTAGCTTTCATAGGTTTTATTGAAATCTGTACCAGCCTTTTAAGACTGAAGCCCCAACCCTTATCTGGAATAAGGTCTCTGTACTTTCAGCAGAAATCGTGGAATTGTGCAAGTTAGGCTTGCAGAGGTTGAGGAACTGGTTTTCCCCTTCTAAGAGGCTGTGGTGTCATGTTGCTGTCAAAAGACTTTCCTGTTTCTTTCCATGTAAAACAAAGCTTTAATCCAGGATTTAAAAGCAAACTCCTCCATGGATACCAGCCCCTCTTCTTTTGAGGTGTTCCCAGTTGGAATGAGTTTGTTCTGTATCCCAAGTAGTGTCCCAACCGTCTCAAAAGCTGTCTGCAGCAAGGCTGTACGTTCCTTAACCCCTCGTGCTCAGGTACACAGAGGCGGACGTTATCCCTTGCACTGGGGAAGAGCCAGGTGAAGCCAAAGAGAGGGAGGCACTCCGAGGTGCTGTCTTGAAGTAAGTATTTTGCCTTTCTAATTTGCATTCATTGCTTTTCGGGAATCTCAATTTGTGGAAAATACGCGTTCACTGGAGCGCAAGGGTCGCAACGAGAGAGACTTGCAAAGAAGCACAGTGTGATGAATAGGTCTCCATTTCTATCTGTGCAGCCTCATAAAGCCTCCCTGCACAATTTCTGTCCCTTAACCACCCCCCTGCCCAGCCAGTGCCGTCTTCTTCCTGACCAGCGCTGGACAGAAGGTGAATTCTGGCAATGGGGAAACTGTGCTGTTCTAAGGCCTTATGCATCATCTTACTTCATGCTGAACCATGGCCTGTTAGTAGTAGTGTAACACGGTGCCATCCGAATCTTGTCTGGCACCTGGGGTATGATTTCATTGCATCCCATTATGGGTTGGACGGTACACAAACTAATCCTTCTGCCTTTGGCTCTGGAGTTGGGGCAGGACATGTGCTCTGCCCACGTATCTATGCGAAGAATGTAGGCAGCCAGGGTTCAGGGCACTTGTGGAAGCATTTCAGGCAAATAAAATGAGTTTTAACAGGGAGGTACGATTGCTTTCTAGGCCCTCTGCCCTGCGTAAAACAGGGCTTAAATTACCCCTCTATCTCTTTCACTGAGTGATTCTGTGAGATCAAGGTTGAAGTGATTGATGTAGCTGTGGAATGAAGTTTTCTTACTGTTTAGCCTGTCACAAACACTAGTTCAAAATTAGGTTTCTCTCCATAGAAAAGTGGCATTTGCCACACTGGATCCAAACCATTGGTCCGTTCAATGCTCTGCTAACTGTGCTAGCTTATAGGCAGAGCCTCAAAGATGCTGAAGCTCCTTCACGACCAGGAAAGTGGTATTGTAGTGGGAGGGTATTGGGGTATCCCAGTTGGAGTATCAGTGGCTGTGGACGCTTAGGGCTTGGTGAGACAGCTGAGGACCTGAGGCTGGGAGAGCCAGTTCCCTCCTGTGGCTTGCACCTAACACATTGTTTTGCTGTTTGGGCAAGGTCCTTGCACATCTCTTGGACTTGTTTCTCCGTCTCTAAAACAGGAGAGATGACGTCGCCTCTGAAAGCACTTTGAAATTCTGGCAAGTTTCTGTAGAAATGCCGTAGGGTAGCTGATGCCCTGAAGCGTGAGCCTGCGCTGCCTTTTGAGTGCAACTGTCTTAGCTCATAGAGCTAAAATGTTATATCGTCACGGGTGTGCAGCCTGCTCAGAAGATTCCTTTCTCTTCCAGTCTCTGTTACTGGCTTGCAAGAGAAGGGACAGGGTTAGGAGTTGTCTGTACTTCACATGGGAAAATGGAGTAGATGGGGCTCTTGAAGGTTTAAAGTTACTCTGAAAGGGAGAAGCTATTGCAACACAGGATATCTGTTCATGGGTAAAGTTTTCATCTTTGAAATTGTGTATTCAAAAATGAGCCTTAGGTCACAGGTACTGTTTGATTCCAAGCCTTCAGTCAGCATCACAACCCTGGTGTGATTCAGCAGAGGTCACAGCTGGAAGTGCAGGCTGGGAGAACACTGGTGGAAATGTGGACTAGCACTAAAACACCTCCTGCAGCGCTCCAGCCGCTCATGTTTTGAAGCCTAGACTGATGGGTAGAAGTATTGAGACAGAAGTGGTGGGTGGAAGGGGCGGCTCTTCCTGAGCAGCAAATTTTCCTGATTCAACCTTTAGCATTCTGCCCTTTTCTCTTGTAGTGGTGGCACACCCAGTACTCGAATAACACCGGAGTTTTCTAAATGGGCCAGCGATGGTGAGTGTTGAACTTGTAAATTACGGATTTTTGTGCTACAGAAGAGCAGATAGATATTCCTTATCTTCTGATTGCCAGTAATTAGGCAAATGGTAGTTACCAATGCTCTTACACAGTACCAGCACATATGTATGCACATACAATCACACTAGCTTTTTGGATTTCACAGCACAATTCACTATAGTTAGTGGCAGCGGGAGGAGTTGCCAAGAATGCAACCTTAACTGGTTTGATGATAAGAAGTAGGGATTGGGCTGACTTGCTGTTGTGTCACTAAAAGACAAATTGCTGTATCACAGAGGGAGCCATCAGAGCTTGACTATGTGATGGTGGTGTTCAGCTGCCGAGGGTTTAAACTGTGCAGGCACCCGTTGCTTGAGTTTTTTTCAACTGGTGTCTTACCATCTTCCATTCTTTAAAAGGTTATGCTATAGACTTGTATCATGATCTGTTGGGCAGATCTTGTCCTTGCTGGCCTCCGTATGGCAAGAAGAGCCTGCAGCTCTGAAACCGGAACCTTTAGAGTGGGTATTCTAGGAGCTGTCCTATTTCATGACCTGTAGGTGAGACTCCAGAGCAAATGAGTGAAAGTGAAATTGTACCTTTACATGCATTATTTGAAAGCTCATAGCATTAAGGAGGGGAGTGGTGTTAAACCCATTCAACTGCTGGGGTTTTTATTTAATGCCAGCAGCACTGGAAGTGTAAGCAGCAACCTAGTGGAAATATGAGAATAATAAAACCTGGCGCTTTCCAGCTGTAGATGCCAAATCCATTTCCAGAGCTGGGCAGTGCTGCTTTAGCTCCCTTAGGAAGGGAACTGAAGCTCAGCGACCTGAAGAGACTTGTCCCAATGATTTTGTTCCCTGTTCTGTTACTGTAATGCTTTGGGCATTTGATTCCCAGCCTTGAAAGTACCTACAAGACATAGATGCTTGCGAGTGGGGGTGGGTAGAACCACTTTTGCCAAGGGCATGATGATTAAATGGAGAACATAGGATATCTATCACAGGCATTTTCTTCTGTGGGATAGGCAATCACATTTATTTTTTGTGATGTGGGAGCACTCGCTTGTAGGTGTGTTCAGCTTCAGTAACTACAGCCACAGAGGTGATGAGGAAGCAGCCCTGATGGCACTTGCTATGAGCTGTTTTCTTTATACCTTTTACCTAAAGCCACAGTGCTGAACCTACAGCCCAGGGGCTGGCCCTAGGACAGTTGGCTCATCTCCAACAGGTATCTCGCATCCCCTCCAGTGCTGGGAGGAGTCATGGAGCTGCTGGTAGAGGAGAGCTATGAGCAGACTGTTCTGTCATACTAGTTACCTGGTAGTTATTTTTCTCCCTGTCTGTGTCTGAGGGGTCTTAGAAAAAGGGAAAAGCTGAGGACAGGATCTGGGCTGGGTGGGTTTCCTCCAGATCCACCTTTCTAGAAGTACACTTTGGTGTGACAGTTGCATCAGACCTTTCTGAATTAAATCCTAGCTTAAACAGCTGGAACACCTGCAAGGGTCAGTCGTTATTTTCAGGCCCGAATCATAGAAGCAAGCTGTACAGAGAGAGGGCCTCCCTGCCAGACAGGGACACGTAGCATCGGTCTCTTCTCTCTCTTTCCAAGAAATGACATGAAAATGACTCATCGGGGTCCTCTGCTTCTGAAACTGTAACTCGCTCAGACTATTTCGTTGCAGTGATCAAATGTTCTCTTAGTAATTTGTCTGTTCTTCCCTCAACAGAAATGCCCTCAACGAGTAATGGTGAAAGCAGTAAACAGGAGACCATGCAGAAGACCTGTAAGAACAGTGACATTGAAAAGTGAGTATGAAGTGGATAGCTTTCGTTTTTCTTGTTTTGAGGAACCATAGTGTCCATCTGGTGTTCCTAGAAGCAGTGCTAGTCTGAGGGTAGGCGTATTTGAAGCTTTTACCACTGAGATGGGAAGTTGTGCTCCGACATGAACCGGGGACTTGGAGCTGTTGGTGTCCTGACTTGCTGTGTCCGCAGGGGGCCTGTGGGGCCTTCTCCCCGACATATCTGCGTGGCCAGGAACCCAGTGACAAGGTAGTAAGCACAGCTTCCAAAGGGCTTCTCCATTGCAGATTGCCTTCTTTTAAAATATTTAAATAGATATATCCGTGCTTTCCACCATGTTCTTGTTATGGTTAGTTTTTCAGATATGTTGTGGTGCGTAACAGCCTAGACTGGAGCTGGGACTTTGGACAGGAGGTGAAGATTCAAACCCACTTTAACCTGACAAAAGCAATTGGCTTGTCAAGCTGTACTTTGACTTTTTTTTAATTCCCCCTGCAAGATTTCTGCTATCAGTGTATCGTGGGATCATACGTTGACTGGAGAATTTACCTTATCATTGCATCTTGGTTTTGAGGGCAGTCCTTCCTGTGGTCTCTATTCTGTTTATTCCATGATACCTACATGTTCCACCTTCCATCTCTCCAGCAAAAGGGAATCCTAGCAGCCCCGTAACTTGGCAGAAGCCTCACTAGGAGAATTTCTTTTCCCTTAAGATCCAGGTTTCACCTTTGTATGGTTGATAACGGAGATAATGTCTCAGTTCCTCATTTTTTTACCTGCGGCTCTTCCAACTGATTCAGAAGTTTAAGTCCCGGTGTTTGAATATACAATAGTACCGGGACGCCTGGCCATCTCCTTGCCTGTCTCTTTCTGCTCGCTGGATATCCTGCAGCCTAGTCCAGGGTAGAAACACATGGTTTTATCTGCACCGTGCATTTGAGTAACCACCTCTGCCCTCAGCATCCTTCAACATGCTGCTAGGTAGACTTACTGCTGAGGCAGATTTGACAATGCAAACCTAAAACTACAGGCTCTTCACTGCTGCCATGCACTGCATTAATTGGGGTGGGGCAGTGTGTTGATTATTGCCTGACATAAGGTGTTGCCCCAAGATCAAGTGAGATACAAAACAGCTTGAATGAGGTGCAAGCAATGAGGTAATTGTGGGTTTTAAACAGATGGCATTTGCATTTTGGGGATGAGGTCCATTGATAATTTGGGATGGGGAAAAAATCTGGTGGTAGCATTAGGCTGACTTTAGAGAAAGTTTGTGGGTTTTTTAATGTACTTTGTTGTCCTCCTGCCCCTGGTCCTGACTTGAGAGGTTGTGTCCCTGGCACATTTCAGGATCTCTGACAGTTCAGGCAGCCTGGCAAAGTGTATGTTCATAGTCAGGGGTCAACTGGGGAAACTCCCTGCTGCAGAGGAAACTTTAACATTCTTTTGCTGTCTCAGCACTTTCTTTCTTACAAGGCTTATTAGCGTGTCCCAAACGTGGGCTGTCTGCTGTTCGATGCTTCCTGGTGAGCAGACTTTGGCCAAGGACCCCAATGAGTTTGGGAGCTTGCAGCTCAGTGCAGAAGCAGCTTTGTCCTTAGAGTGAGCCAGCCGTTGCGTGCTGTCTTGGTGGCAAGGTCTCATCCCTTCTGGCCTAATCTGTCAGCCTCTGTCTCAGCCGCTGCTTGGCTTCCCTTTGGGCCTCCTGTCTGTCAGCCCAGCAGCCCTCCACCCGCCCAGATCCACTCCTATTGAAAATCTTTAAACTGCAGGAGCTGAAAGGATTTGACATTTTCCAGAACACTTGAGCTCAAGTGATAAAATTGACATAGCTTTAATAATCTGATCAAAGAGGCTTTAGCTAGCACCTTTTGAAGGATCCCAGAATCCTTTCCAAACAACACTCATGCTAACACCGCTGTGAAGTGGGGGGAGAGTGTATGTGCCTGCAAGTGTATGCAAGCACACCTTGCTCTGCAGTAACCTTGCCCTACTAGAGCTTCAGTCCTGCAAAAGGTGCAAAAAGACAGCAAAACCCAGTAGAAATTACGGGAAAAACCTTAAGTGTCTTGCTGAGTCTTTCCAATAATGTTGATTTTTCAGAAGTAGCAGGGAGTGCTTTTCATTTAAGGTGCTTTATTTCACCAAGGTTCAGAAGGCAAGATGGTGTTTCAGGTGGAGAATTCCTAGCTGCTTTTTTTCTTTTTCCCCTCTCTTTCTTTCCTTTGAGATTCGTGTGTGATAAATAGTTTCTGTGCTGCCATTTAAGGAGTCTGAATGCTCTGTGTGCTTGTCTGTGTAGAGGGGTTCTGTTAAATTAATTGATAACAGGGATCAGAGCTACAAGCCTACAGAAAAGGAGGGGGAAGGGTTTCACACTGTCTGGCTGCTTCCCACTGCACTGCTCAGCCATGATATATGGCAACCCAGCCCAACAAGCTAAATTGATTCATCTCTAGTTCCTGTTTCTTAATCTGGAGCTAAATTGGTTTCATTTTTCTTGTTTTGGGTGGCGCTTACAGGAAGTTTTTGGCAGCATCACTTTACTCCATTGTTTGTAACTTTAATTTTTGCCTTTAAATCTGAGCGTTATTGATTGCCATGTTAAACCCAGTGTAGCATCTGATTAGCATTTTTAAAACTGTCCAGAAGCACATGGCTTACCACCTGTGTCTGCCACGCTCTCTGTTTAGAGCATCAGCTAATAGAGTTAGCAGTGATCCACGTATTGATCCTTTTCTCATAAGAATAATGTTCCTTCCTCTTCCCCTCTTCCAAAAATAAGTCTAGGCAAGGCGAGCGGTGTGGTTTTGTTTTGTATTTCAATCCATTAGTACAGTACAGCAAGTGGTCCTCCTCTTGGCAAGCAGTTGAAGCTCTTTGCTTGAGCAAGTTAATTTAATCTAAATTCAGGTTTTCATGGAGAAAATTTTCTTGCATGTAGAATGACCAGATGGGGTTTAGGGCAAGTCTGTGTTTGTTGCCCTGCTCCTTGTGCCATGCCAGGTCATCAGTGGCTTAGGCAGGTTGACCTCATCTGCGTTGTGTTGAACTTCAGGTGGCAGCCACAGGTCATAAGAGACATGGTGTTGATCCCAGCTCTCCTTCGCAGCCATGCCAGCTCCTTGATAGCTTGGGTGGGTTTCTCACTGTTGACCTCATCTGTGTTGTGCTGAACTTCAGATGACAGCCACAGGTAAGGAGAGAGCTGGTACTGGTCCCACCTCTCCTTCCCAGCACTGTGGGGTGTCTCAGCCCTGCTGAGCATTTCTCATCTAGCCAGTGTGAAGTGGCTGGGAGACCCCCTGGAGTGCTGAAGGCTCATGGCCCTCATCTACTCAAGGTGCAGCTTTGCTGGGAGAAAGCAGCTGGTCCCTGATTGCCCAGGCATCCTCCTTGACTCCTCCATCAGCATCGTACTCTCAGCCAAAGCACCGTCATCCACAGAGAGCTGCAAAAAGCACCTTCCCCGCAAAAAGTCTTCCTCCCTCCTCCCTCCTGAGATGCTGCCCGTGAGGGTCTGGTGCCATTTTGAAACCGAGGTTCCCTGGGGTTAAAAGCCAGCATCTTAATTCAGAGTGCCAATGTTCAATTTTGCTTTCTGCCACCAGACTAGATTGCAGGCCAGCGAGAGAGTCTGGGTTAGTGGCCCACTGGGTCACCTCCCATTTGTTTTCCTCAATTTTGTGTTGTCATAAATTCATTCCAGCCCGTTGTGGTTGATCAGTTTATCTCCGCCGGGGCAGGGAGCGCTGCAAGCATGATATATGGCACAGAGCATTGTAGCCAGCCTCTCCATGAATCACTCCAGCTGTTTGGTGTCAGCCCCAAAGCAAACAGGGCCCGGCCGCTGAGCGTTGACTACGATGAGCTCAGTATGGGAAGAGACATGACGTATGAATGTTTATTTAATAATTCTCTAATATTTCCAGCGGAGTGTGGTTGTGCCTTCTGGGGGGGGTGGGGAGGGGGGGAGGTTGAAGAGGGAAACTCTAATCTGTTGGGGTGGGTCATAAATCAGGCAGACAACATCATTAATCAGGGATGGGACAGAATTGGAAGGAGGTGGGACTGGAGCTGCCATTCTCAGTGGGAAGGGGGCTGTGCTCCTTTTTTTCGTAAAACAAATCTTGTTTCTGATTCCGCTTGGCCCCAGCGGCGCTGCCCGTATAATAGCAAACCGGGACACAAGGCTGTTTAAGTGAGTATGCTACCTCTGCTATAAACCTTGCGATACGAGCCTGCCAAGCATTAAATCCCTTTATAATTATCTTCTTTATATAACACTTCACGCTCATCATGCTTCATTGGCTGAGACGCTCATTGGGTTAAAAAGAGGGTTTTAGAGACAAAAAGCAATTGTATTTGTTTTATTTTTCCTGTCTCTGCTATCCTACCCTTCCCCCCCACCTCACCTCTTTCCAATCCAGCTGTTCCGAAAGCATCGGCTCCAGAGGGGCTCTGGTGCGGCAGCACGGGAAGGAGCATCGGTTAAAATTAAACAAAGTTTAGGTTGGGGTCCTTGTGCAAAGAATCGAGCGTGAGAGAGCAGTCGGGGAGATAGCAGAGTCTGTCGAGGGGACCCTGTTCCCGGGCAGACAGTCGAGACAGGAGCAGAGTCGGTCGAAGCCAGGGGATTAGCAGAGGCCTCAAAGGGAAGGAGCCACGCTTGAGCTGGTGTGTCAGAGGGAAGCCGAAGCGGTTGTGAATTCACACCAGAGAATAAGCGTTCCCCAGCCTTTCTCCATAGTTAATAGGCTTTGGTGGGAGACAAGAATATCATATAGCAAACATAGAATTAAAAAATTAATTTGGGTCATAAATGAACTCGCCCCTTGTGCTCTGCTGAGAGCATGATGCTGCTGGTGGGTCCAGTCCTAGATCAGCCCATGTAAACCTGAGATGGGATCCAGGAAGCCAAACTAAAGCGCAAGATTGTCTAAGCCAGGCTGAGAAAGCACAGCTGGGCTGAGCGCTGCTTGTGTCCAGATTTTTATCTTTATTAGGTTTTAGTCCTTCCTTTCAGTAATTCGTTAGTATGTAGTATGTGTTTGTAATGTATACTGATGTTCAGTGTTGGGAGGGTGCATGGGTAGATGCTCCATTTCCTTATGAAGTGAGACTTTGACATTAATTCATCCTCTCGGTTGTGGCGGTGGAGAGCAGACTGCTGGGCTGCATTTCTTGATTTTGCTCCCTGTTTTAACTGTTCAGTAGAAATTGTGTGTGCCAATGATGGTCTCAAACGTTATTACCGCTGCGCCAACTGAAATTGTATCAGTGTCGTGGTTCATCACAGGCTAGCGGTTAACGAAGCTCAGCAGGGCGGGCTGACTGTACGAGCTCAGACCTGGGGGAAGGGGATATCTCTGTTTCTTGCAGCTATGTCCAGAGGTTTGGTCCGATTCTCACACCTTGGGGCAGTTTTCTATAGGTACATATTTGACATCTTCATATAGGCAGGAACTCTTCTGTTTGTTGAACCCGTGATGTTTTAGAGCTGAAGTGTCTGCAGACCTAAGCTGGCTGCCAGTTTCGGGGGCTGTAGCATCCCTGTCCCATAACTGGTGAAAACCTCAGGAAGGAATTTTATTCCTATGTTGGGGGTGCAGTTTAGGCGTCTTGCCCTTCGTGTTTCTTTGCCTGCCCCTTCTTTTCTTTTCTTTTCTTTTCTTTTTTTCTTTTCTTTTTTTTTTTCTTCTTAGTTTCAGAAATGCTGTTAACTTTAATTTGTGGAGTTGCTTCCTGGGAGTGAAAAATCGATGGGGGGCTATCGCAGTGTGAAATTCGACTGTCACTATTGAGCTATAGAGTTAGCAAGATGTCTTAGAAGGTAAAAAATAAATCGTGGCCCAGCAAGTGCTCAGCTGTGCTATTTCAAAGGGGATATGAGGCTGATGGTCCGTTAGAGGGTACTTCAGTTAGATGGATGATGATTCCCTGTGAAATATTGGAGTTATTCCATAGGTAAGAGAAACTTTAGCTTATAAAACACAAACAGCTGCCTTCTAGCAGACAAATTCTGCCCTTAGATGTGTGAGCAGCTTGTCAGCGAGAGGACTCGTCCCTAAAATTAGCCTGTTGTGTTTAAGATGTCTCTGATGGAGTGTTGTAGATCCTGCTGTGTTCCTTCTGAGAAGATTTTGAGGATGTGACTGTTTATTCACATCCCTTACCTACACTGCAAGAATTAAGAGGCAGGGGCTGATTATTTATTTTTTATTTAAATGTTTGTATGGTGCCCAGATCCTCTCTTATTTTTTATTTAAATGTTTGTATGGTGCCCAGATCCTCTCAAGAGAAAATTAACAGTTATTTTTACGTAGGCTGTGTTCCCTGTTTGGATGGAAATGTTCTTTTGAAGAGCAGAAAAGGGATCATGTTGTGCCCCATCCACTGCCAGTTCACTGTTGCCGTCGTGCATCTGTTGAAGGGCAGCCCTGGTTGCCCAGGCTGTCTGCATGCTGGCATTAATAGGGCTGCTGCTTTCTTTGGCACTTGCTGACTATTGTGGCAGGACTCAGTAAGTGTTTGTGCTGTGCCAGCTGCTGTATGACAACAGGATGACTGTAATTACAGCTCTGGGTAGTTTATGCATTTTTTAGACTGTAGTTAGTAAGTATAAATATGAAGTAGTACCAAAAAAAACCCCTGGTTTCTATTACTTCTCACTAAACTATGTCTGGGACAACTGTAGAGTCTGTAATTACTTCTCTTACACTTGCATGCACAGTTGCAGTACCACTGAGGGGAGCTTACTGCTGCAGGAAGGCGTTTTAAGCCGCATTTAGTTGGAGCTTGGTAAAGATTTCAGAAAGAATTTAATGACAGAAGAATTCATTATACTTTCATATCTCCTCCACCTCTGTAACACAGAGCCCAGCACGGCCTTTACAGAAGCAGTGTAATAGCAAGTAATGTAATTAACACAGTTAAATACCCGTGTTGATTTTTTGCCCACAATTCAGTGTCGATGCTTGTCCTAACCGTACTCGCTCCTCACCACTGCGGGCACTTCATCCCATTTCTCTGCTCACTTCTCCTTTCTTCCTTTTTGACGGTTTCTATCCCCAAAAAGCTGCTGTTTCCCACTCAGTTGCATAAGCGTTCTTGCCTTTCCCTCAGATAGCCAGCTCGTGACCTGTCCTTCCTCTGCATTGCTGTTTTCCTGTTCCAGCTCTGGGACCACAGTTGGTTATGTGATACTAATGTGCCGTGGCCTCCTTTAATAGCCTCATGTTTCTTTTTGAAGGTGTGATTACGTTAAATGATGCTAATTCTGATCCTTTCTTTCCCTGTAAAGGAAACAGCAACAGTGCAAAAGTTCTAGGGTGGCAGCAGCAGTTGTAGGAAGCTGTCTGGAGGATGTGTTATCACACTGCCCTGGTGTGCCTCCAATCAGTGGTCATGAATGGAAGTTCTGGAAAGCATATCACCTCCACAGTAAAGCCCTTAAAAGGCTGCAGATGAATCCAAGTGCTGCTGTAGTAACATAGATATTTCCTGTTTATTTCGGCTGTTTGGACACAGGCCATGAGAGTAGAAGGCATTTCATAGCACACGGAGGCTGGCCGCAAGACTCGGCTGCGTGTCCAACCTTCTGAACACCTTTCAGCCCTAGAAATTTGCTATTCCTCTCTCACTTCAGGGATATTTTACAATTTTGTGCCCTGATCGTCCAACCAAAGCCACCAATAATCCCGGATCACCTCCAGGCCCCAGTAAGATGATGGGTTACAGCTGCCATAAGTCTTCCAGTAGAAAAATATACCTGCCTAGCTATACGTGGAACTCGGTCATAATCCAAACGTGTTTGCTTGTGGATGGAGGCAAGTTTCAGTCTAATCCGTAGGCCTCAGCAGGCAGAGGAGCTGCATTTTCCATTTCCTCTGCCTGCCTTTTGTGACTCTGGCTTGTGTTAAGATAGAGACCGTGATGCAGCTTCACAGATCTGTTAGGAATACAATTCGGGTCACCAGGATGAAGGATGCAGTTGAAAAGTGAACTTAAGATATTAATACATGAGATGTGCAATTATTTCTATTTAGGAACTTTATTTAGAGAATAATTTTCTAACTTAGCCTGCGCTGCCTCAACAAACCTTGCTGCAGCAAAATACTCTTCCGTACCATGACTTTGGACTTTATCACCAAAGCTGTTCCAGTAAAGCAATGGATTGCATTTATTTTCTCTTTGGAACAGGGGACATGGTCTCTAAATCGAAATCAGAATGACCCATGCATTCTTTCTCCCAGCTTTCATGTCGAACCATAATTGCTCAAATGGCACATTTAAAATTTTGGCGCAAGCTCAGACATACACTAGCCGCCTTTTTAAATCAGTCCCAGTGGCCGGCGGGTACTGCGTAGCCCTACAAATGCATCTAAACATGCTGACTCCGAGGCTTCTTCCATTCTGAATGATCAGCGGTGCCATCTGTCTCTGTTTTGATTGGGGCTGGGCACATGTGTCCCAGCGAAACACGGGCCAAAAAAAAGAGAGAGAGAAAGAGCCAGCGCCTGAATTTACTTCCCGCTTCTGTAAAGACATTGTTGGGTTCTGTGTTATAGAGGCGGAGGAGATATGAAAGCATAATGAATTCTTCTGTCATTAAATTCTTCGGGGAATCTTTACCCAAGTCCCTACTAAATGCGGCTTAAAACGCCTTCTTGCAGCAGTAAGCTCCCCTCAGTGGTATTGCAACAGTGCATGCAAGTGTAAGAGAAATAATTCCTCTGTGGGGAAAAAAAGAGACAACATTTTTGGTTTGCATCAAGATGAAATTAGTCAGAAGCAAACTCTGAACTTGGCAAGCAGATGCTGGTATTAACAAGTTGTGCAAGCAAGTATAAAATAGAGGCGCTCGTGACTGAGAGCGCCTCAGCATCGTGTGTGTGTGCCCTTGCATGCACCCCGCTCCAAATTCACAACTTAGAACACGGAAATTAGAATGGGGAACATTGCATTATTCATAACTTGGCAACCAGAAGTCAGGGCACTTTGCCAAAATAAACTATTCTCTATAATTACAGGTGAAGAAACATTCTTTAATATCTTACAATACAAAAACATACATTAATCAAGGAAAAAGGGCGCTTTTTTTTTTCCTACAGGACAATAAATTAGCATCCTTGCCAATTTCCTCAATACACGTGACAATGTTTTACAGGATTATAAGTCAGCCTTTTTAAAGGAGGTCAGTCTAAAAACAAATAAACCAAATAAATGAGATTTTTAGCTAAATAAAGGGGAAGCCATCTCCTAAAATGTTGATGTCTTGCCAGAAGATTTGCTTTTAGCACTGGCATTCTCACAGACCGAGGGTCTAAACTTCACTTGGTGTGTTTTGACATGGCTCTACTGCAAACAGGTTTGCTGGGCAGTTTTCTGCTTCAAGGGAGGTGGCCCCTTCTGCCATGGCCAGCTCATCTAGTGACATAAAATTGCACTGCATCGTGCCAGTCCAGTAGCCCGCATGTTCTGGGGTGATTCACAGTCAATCTGCCACCAGCGCCTCACACTGGAGTTCTTTCAGAGACTTAACATACTGACTATGCTTGAGATGTGTCCACTTCCGTGTAAAGCCACCTGTGACTTTTCTTTTAAAAACTTACCAATTTAAGTCTTTTTCTTGTTAGTAGCAAACTTTTTTTTCAGCTTGATGTTATGTTCTTGCACTCCAGTAAGTGCAAAAGCCCTCTGTGTCTGTGTATCTCGCATTGGCTTCAGTAGTGCCCACCCACATTTGCCAAAATAAACTCCCCACATCGTTCTGCAGAGCGCTTGCTGCAGGTGATGCTTGCTAAACTGAAAGAGGGGGCGGATTCTTTCACCAGGTTGAAAACAGAAGCAGTTCTTGTCCCAGAAAACTTAGGGTGGTTTTTAGTTCGTGTCTGAAATGCAGATAGTGTGTTGAAGAGGTGTGAGAGCCAAGACAGCAGCATCATGCTCTGCTGTTGCGCAGTGTTACCGGTGTCACAGCATCTACGTGCAGCATGTTACAGGCTAATAAAACATGGTCTCTTCTCTGGAAAAGTTGCCCTCTCACCCAAACGTAAATTAGCTATGAGAGAAGACTTGCAATTAGATGATCGTGCACTGATGTTGGGGTCATTTTTGGATCATTTTATCAAGTCTTTAAGATTTGTGCCCCACAAAGCGACGACTGCAATAAGCTTTCTCTTCTGCAGCATAGTAGTGGTTACGTTAACTGTCATCTGCGGCTATGGTTGGATATGGCCAGGAGCAATTTCTCTGCTCCTGGAATCTTACTTTAGCTTGACTCTGCCTTCAAAGCATCAACCAGCCTGTTTCTACTATTTATGATACGTAAGCTGCTAGCGACCTGACCTCTGCCCCTGGTGCAGGGAAATGGCATGTATGTTCTGCTGGGATCAGGTTCTCCACCTCGGACAAGGGAAGATAAAGCCTTTGTTTAAAATAAAGACATCACTCTTGGGTTTGTCAGTGGTTTTGTACATTCTCCCCTCTGCCACTCTGTGTTTACAGGCATACAAAACCAAAAATAAATGTATGAGGAAGAGAGAAGAAGGTCAGAATATCGAGTGTCAAAAGTAGCCCATGAAATTTTATTAGTGGTGCATTTAATCAGTGCTAAGCGTTTTTTACAAGGTACATGCAAACAGTGGAATTGTAAAAATTTATGGAATGATGTGTACAGTGTGGCTGTTTATGAAGAAAGGAAAACTTATATCCAGTTGAAATAAACCAAAGGGGAATGTTTTATGGAGACTCCTCAACAGCAGGGTACGTCAAATGAGATCTGGGTAAGGGGAGGATGGGGTATTTGCAAGGGCTTACTGATCTTTGAGGTGTTTTTCTGCTTCTTCACTAGCTAGCAGTTTGCATCTTTCTGTGGCTCTCAGACAGGCAGGATGCTGGCTGCAGTGGTGGTATGGTGTTTTGGTTTTTTCTGTACAATGGAAAGGAAACACAAGCGAACAGCTGCTGCCGGTATCTCTGGTACAAGGCTCTTGCTCTTGGGCCCGTTCCAGTCTAACAGTTTCTTGAGCAGCCCTTAATATCCAGCTGGGAAGGGTTAACTGAAGCCAATCACTTTGACATCAGCATTTTTTTGTTTCCTTTCTGGTCCAGTATTTTGTTGATGATAAAGCACAGACTTAGTCAATTGAGAGATTCCAGAGCTGCAGAATCAGAGATAATTTAATTAACGGAATTGCTTGTGATTGCCCACTGGGACAGCGGGTAGGAATTGCTCGATTTAATTTGGAGAAACAAAGATCACATGCATGCTAATGTTTGACAAATAACCAGCATTTAGCTTAAAGTTTTTTTGCAAAGGAGGGGGGCAGTCAGTTCCCAGGGGGGATTTCCCAGGAGGTGATTGCTGAGTAACAGCTTAGAGCTACAGATAGGTCCTTTTTCTTTTTACATCATATTTTTATGTCCATCTGCTGGCCTTTTACCTGAACAAAGCAAGGAATTGCTCAAAGGAAGAAAGTTTGTTCTTATTTTTAGTGCTGAGGGGAAGATGCTACGAACAGTAGAAAAACATGTGTTGGGCACAAAGACTTGAAAACTATCACGTGCTGTCGGCCAGGTCTCATAGACTTGCTCCCTGGTACCCGGCATCCTCAGCTGTGACTGCCAAGTTGTGGAAGAGTTATCCATAAAGCCCAGAGAGAAGTGCAGGACCGAGCTTCCTCTGCGAGGAGCCCTCCTTTCATGTTTTTGCTCTTGTATAAACGTTCTTGCTCAGGCTGCCCTGTTTGTGGTGATGTAGGTCCACAGTGAGTAGAGCGTGTATGTGCCCTCTTGATATGTTCTCGGCCAGGGAGGACAACGCAGGTATCGGCGGCACGGCTCACACCTGTGTGGTTGGAGAAACCCCAGCGCTGGGGCTCAGGGCATTGCTCTCGGCAGCACTTGTGCTCAGTACATCTCTCTGGAGGCTGATAAATGACGTTATCCAAACACGTCAAATCAGAGCGCTGAGGCGCAAAATTGTTAAAAGAGTCCTCCCACATCCAGCATGAGGTCAAGGCAAAGCGGGGAGAACAGGGTTGTGGAAGCCAATTCCTTTTTCCTCTGTAATTCCCTCTGCCTCCCTTGGCAGGGTAGCTTGTACACAGCCTTACCCAGTCTGTGGAGCTTGGCTTTCTGACCCTCGCTCCACCCCGCCATTACCCTGTAAAAATACCTTACAGCCTGCTCCCAGCTGTGTCTGGGCAAGCGCACACGAGGTGTGCACACAAGAGGGAAGCCTGAGGGAGTTCCCAAGATTGCTGCTGCAGGAAGAGTTGCTCCTCGGCGATGCTTATCTTTAGGATACAAGCAGCAGGTTGACGGTAAAACGTTGCTAAATGGAATGGCATGTGTCCCAAGTGTGCTAGCCACCACGGGAGCCAGACACATGGGAAGTCACTCTCGTCTTTATTCCATCCCTGGAGGTAGTTCCAGTTTCCTTTATTTACTAATGTTATCCCTATTTCCCTTGACCTCATTTCCTCTGGCTTTTCGGAAGCAACCGTGCAATTGTCGCTCACTTTGGGTTGACCCTTGGCCGCCACGTCCCTGGTTGCTGCTGCTACGGGAGGCTTTCCTTAAATCTCAAGTGCAAAATACTCACTGGTGGCCAAAATCTCTCTCTTGCGAGATAGGAGCTGCATCTTCGTCACTCCGCTGTGCATCAGGATTTGTCCTGAGAGCACACTTGGCAGGGAGAACAGGGGATTTAAAGCCTGTCGCAGCTGAGCTTTGATCAGCGCTGGGAGATATTGCAGTGGCTAAAGCTCTCTCTCTTACCAATGCACCCCAGTCTTGTTAATAAATGTATATTTAACAATGTCTGGAGCGTATGAAGTGATAATAACTAAATCAATACCTCCCACATTGATTGTCCAGGATCCCTACAGCGTGACGCACGCAGCGGTGCGGTAATTTTCCAGCTAACTAGCACCCTGATCTACAGCCCTCCTATTGATTGGCCATTGTATCAGGCAGCCTCTGAGCATTATGGCTTATACCTCTATTCAGCCCCCTTTTCTGATTCATTCGTTTATTACTGGACAGGTGCGATTATCTCAGAGACTTTCCGAAATTGGCCGATGGGGGTCAGCCATTTAGACTTCTATAAACAAGCCATTTTCTATCTCCTTTAGTTGTTGCAGTGGCAAATTTTTCCTTCTCAAGCTTTGACTGTTATTGGGCTGGGACTGGGGATGAATTGTCCTTTGCTTGGATCTGCTCAAGGATTCCACTTTTCCCTTTCCTTGTTGAGTCGCCTGCCCTTCAGACGAGGGCGGATAGCTCCACAGATAGTAATGGGAGTTTTTAGCAAGGGTTGAGGTTCTGCTTGCCACCGGCTTTGGGCAGGAGCCGCACTCACTGCTTTTACACCTCCAGTGCCCTTATGTGTGCAGAAAGGAGAGATGGGTTCCAGAAAGTCAGGTTCAACTGCAACCTTCATCCAGCATCAGGTTGTTGATGGGCCAGACTGGAAGGGAAACTATTTTCTCATCCGACAATGATCTTCAAGCTGTAAATATTGTAAATATTCTGTTTCTTCCTTGGACAAAACTAACACCTTGCTAGACTTTCTTTGAAAACAGTAACAGCTCATCCTAGAGGGTGAGAACCCAAACTGGGATATGATAATAATTTATACCATTGAGTAGGAGCAAGTGGGGAACAGGGAACGCTGTCTGCTACTGAAGCTCTTTCATTTTGCTCCAAAGAATGTTTATTGATACTAAGTCTTGAATCCACAGTGTCCCTGTCCCCAGGCAGCCTTCACCCATGAGGCTATCACGGGACGTGTATTTCTTTGCCTTTTTTGCAGTTTTGAAGTTGTTACCATTTGCTAGTAACTGTCATTTGCAATGGATCTCCTTCTGATGAAGGTCTGTCCTCAGTTAGCCCGTGCAGAGAGTATTTGATCTGTACAAAGGTAGGAGTGAAGTTGGAGGAGCTTTATAACACTGGTACTTATCCATGTGCACTCCTGCAGCTCCAGTTTCTTCTGAAGTGTCGTAATTAGAAAAATCACTCAAGATCTTTTCGACTAGCTCTCTTTCCAGAGGCTTTGGAAAAGCCAGCAAAATCACCTTGTGGGAGATCACCTCAGGTCCCTCCCCGCGTGCCAGTGACAAGTGACTAATGAACAAAGGAGTGAGTGCATGTGTACAGCGGGAGTGCTGAGATTGCAGCTCACTTTATTGGTTGTAGTAATTCCACTAGACCCGTGTTTTAGCCACCTGTTGATGACTCACCCTCTAAAAAGGTAGAACACGTAGGTGCCACTGTGGGTTGTGTTGTGGTTGATGCAGCTTCTGGTGGCAAGGTACTCTTCAGGTTCTTCTGAGGTGGAGGCTGCTGGACAGATGTGGAATTCACTGATACACGTGGAAAGTGCTGGTTTGTTTTGATTTTTTTTGCAAGAAAGAAAGCCTTAATGTCAGTGCAACACTCTAAAACTTTTCTGGGGAATGCTTGAGGGCCCCTCCTTACGTCTGCACTGTGTGGAAATCAGATGTTGCAGCTTGCTGGAGTGACACATCCTTGTCTGTAATGCTCCCTGCATCTCATTTGCTAAGCGTTGCTGTCTGCCGTTGCTCGTAGGTTGGCAAGTTGCTCTTTTAACCAACGTCACAGAACCATGAAAACACACTTGCCTGTCCTCAGCCCAGCACCTCTGTGAGAAAAGAGATAATGCTGCCCATCAGAGATGACCCTAGAAAATGGGAAAGCAGGGACTGTAAAGCTGCTTTTATAGCCACCCTGTTGGCACAGTGTCTGTTGCTTTTGGTTTCTCCTTGTTTTCAGTATTAGAGCCCAACATTGTGTTGATCCTGTGTAATGAGCCGATCCTGCGTTTCGCAAGGTTGATGGCCAGTGAAGTCCTCCATTCTCTAAGGCTAAGAGCAGCGCTTATTGCCCACAGAAAGTTATCTTACCAGATTTAGAGCAAAGTACAGAACTTTGTCCAAAGCATTTGGTCTTAAGGAATCTCTTAAGGGAGACAAGAAAAGAGACAGAAAACAAAACAAAAATATCTGTTCTTTAAATGTCCGTGTCTTGCAGAAACTTGCTCTGTATGAAGTTGGCAACCCCAGCCCCGTTGTGTTCTGTCGTGATGTGTTTGGAAGTGTTTAGCAGGACACCTCAAAGAATTCACACTGGAGTTTTCAGGAATTCTTCTTCACCCTGAGTTGGATGTATTCGTACAACTGTTGCCGTTTCCTGTGCTGTATCTGTTGTGGGATCCTTTTCCCCCGAACTCTTAACAATCTTGTGTGCTCAACGATGCTCACTTTCCATCATCTTTTCCAGAATTACAGAAGACTCTGCAGTGACAACGTTTGAAGCATTAAAGGCTCGTGTCCGTGAGTTAGAAAGGCAGCTTTCCCGTGGGGACCGCTATAAATGTCTCATTTGCATGGTGAGTAGCACTCCACTTGCGGTAATGAATCAGAAATGTCTTGGTATCTTTGCCGAGGAGGGGAGAAGCTTTTCTCCTGTTTCAGGTGGAGTGGAGGAACTCATCTTTGTCCCTATACACCAATTAGCCTTCCAAATGAAGGTGCTGGGTCTTTTTAGCAATTGATATTTCTGTATGTATTACATTGTTCTGCTGGTATTTGTAGCTGTGCGTCTTTATCAGGGCAAGAAAGCCCGAACTTTGGAAGACTTTCAGCCTGTCTGTAGAAAACTCCCAGACACCAGCACCCTCTTCCTGCGTGTCAGATTTATGTGCATAGGAGAGAGCAGAATCTGTGGTCTGAGAACCCACCACATGATTTGAGAACAGGAATGTTGCCTGAGCATTCGAAAGTTGTCGATGTCCTGCTTGCTCTGTGAGGATGCTGTGGCCTTCTTAAAGAAGGGCAGCAGCTCCCTCTGGTGGTCTGAGCCTGCAAAGCTTTGCGTCTCCAGTTTACTTTCTGATGATAGCGGCAGAAAATTCTGCTTGGTGGAGGGCTCCCTCTGCACCTTCAGCTTGATGCACGGTACTCTCTCCCAGCTCACGACTTGTGCGTGCGGGGGTGCAGTCCTCGTCTCATCCTGCAGGAGGGACAACAGCTTGCTGCTGATCTCCGGAGGTTTATTGGCAGTGATAGAAATCACTCTAGAGAAGGCATGTCTGTGAAATAGCAGCAGCATTCTTGGGATGTAGTTAAGCTGTTCCTGCAGAGCTAAGAGTTGTGATAAGGGTTAATCTTACCCTGTCGCCGGTTTTTGTATGATCTGGTGACCTTTCTGATGGGAATAATGGCAGGTGGCCGCAGCAACTTCAGATGCTCTTGCGATAACTGTGCTGAGCCAGGTCACCCCTTGAGTGGATTATGGGGCTTCCAACAGGAGTTCTGGGAAGCCAGAAGAATCGACTGTGAGAGACTTTCTGCCTCTACTACACAAACATTACAAAAATACAAACTTACATATTACGCAAGCTCTTTTTTTTTTTTTTTTAATAGAAAATACAAAGCGATGTTACCCACAAAGAAAGGTGCTGTGACAGGACTGGGAGCAAAGAATCAGTTAGATACCTGCTGTGGAAATAACCTGTTTGCTTCTTCTCCTCAGGACTCCTACACAATGCCCCTGACTTCCATTCAGTGCTGGCACGTGCACTGTGAAGAATGCTGGCTGCGGACTCTGGTGAGGCTCTTCTCTACTTTCTTGTTGAATTACAGACTTTTTCCTCTCTTCCGTGATACTTGATTTAAATCACCACAGGAAAGGTGGTTTTTGCTTTATTTTAAACAATGTGAATGCTGTGCATGCGGACTTCCCAAGCCTTGCTGTTTAACACCCCACTCTAGCTTTGACTTGAATGAGTTTGGTTTGAGTCGTCGTGACCATAGGGCAGCCCTGCCACTTGCTTGCTCCTCTGCTGCTGTGGGGACAGCCATTGCTCATGTGAGAGCTCTGTACCGGGGACAGCCTTACCTTACAGTAATTTCCTGTGGGGCATCCGTGCAGAGAGGTAAAGCAGTGAGAATGGAGGCCAAATCCACTGAGATTTCATGGAATGGGTAGCTTCTGAGAAACCTAATATTCCCCTGAAGCAAAGGGAATCATCTTCAGGATAGATGATACGGAAGGGAGCTTTTATGAATATGAATCTATGTTTTTCAGATTATTTGAAATAGCACTGTGCAGTGTTCAAGCGTATGCCATTCTGTTTCGAAGATTGGGGACTACCTTGAACATGGAATAGGTGACCCAGTGCAGTAATAATTTATACATGTGTTAAAGGACATCAGGTTAAAATTTAAGGTGTTATTAAATAAAATGTTTTCCTTTCCTGTCTTGAAACTGTGGGCTTTATAATCGGCCTTTAATGTCCCCTGTGCAGCTGATTTTCAAGCTTTCGTTTTGCTCAGGTTGGGGAGTGGAAAATAGTCGGTTGTGCGTTCTAGTTCTCCCGTTAGCAAGATGATACAGTGTTGGGTTGCAAAAAATGTAAGGGAATGCCACTCCTAAAAACTGTTCCTGTAAGGCACTGCAAAATCTACTTTATAGAACACGTTGTGTGCTTGGAATTACGATTAAGCCGATCATGCTCCTTTAAATCCTGCCTTTTAAAAGTCGTGTCCAAGAAAAGCTACCAGGACGGTGAAGTGCCTGTGGGCTTGAGTACTAATAGCAACTCAATAACTTGGCTATCCCTTGGGCTGCATTTTATAGCTCTTCAGCTACACCCCGTCACTATTTAGATTATACAAGCTTTTGTAAACATTTTAGCAGCGTGTTATAAAAGACACATATGTGGGTACGTAGCTGTGAGGCGTTTGGATGAATGTGCGCTCTGCCACCTTTGCTAAGTGAAGAGTAGTCTTGTCCTTCAGCGGTGCGACGAGCAAAGGATAAAACATTAATTTCTTTTTCATTTTCTTTGCTCTGAAGTCTTTGTCCTCTCCTCTTCCCAGCAGCCTCAAGTCATCTTCTAAATCTGTGGCACCGATTTCAGGCTGTTCTTAGGCTCAGCAGCAACTTAGTTCACCTTCAGTCAGGCCCCTTTGTTTCATGTGCAGCGGCCACGGCTGCTCCTGAGAATGGGGAAACCCCGCTCCGGGTGCTTGGGGGTTAGCGTTTGCCTTTGCAGAGCGGGAGCCATCTCCCCCCCAGCCGTCGGTGAGGAGGATGGGGATGGAGCTGGCTGTGTGCTGTCTGCACATGGCTCTTCTGCCGACCGGGCGGGCGGGATGGGAATAGTCCAGCAAGACATCATATTAGGGCTTGGCACTTGCATAGGGGAAGCAATTAATAAGTGGCTACTCATGTGTTCCCCAGTCCTAGCCTCTCCCTGCAGCCCCCAATTTATTAAACCAGGCCTTTTCACAAGGCATGCTTGCACTACCTCTCCTGTCTCAAAAAAAATCTCCCAGCCTGTGTTCGCATGTTTCTAATGTAACCATTAAAATGTAGCCCGAAGACAGCAATAAAACCCTGGAACGCCTTGGTGCTTTTGTGTCTTGATCAAAGTCAATGTGTGTAATCTCGTTAAGACTGCCCTCCTTCCCCCCTCCTTTTTTATGAATTTAATGGCATACAGCAGCTGGGCTCAGTGTTTAATGCTCACCAACCTGCATTGTTCTAATTAAGGTATCTCCTTTTATTTCGGGCACAAAAGAGACTCTTGTTTTTTTTAACAAGCGAGGAGCTGTGGGATAGTGTGCGTAATAATCGCTGCTGTTACCTTTCCCTGGGTATAAAGCTGGCTCCCCAGCGGGGGCAGGAGGAGGGAGCCTGCGCGTGCAGCACACATGGAAAACGCTTGGCTGGGGGAGAGGGGCAACATTTTTCTTCTGTTGTGCAATAAACAATTTGTTGGAGTTAATAGGAGTTGGGGCGGGCGGGCTGTGTCGGGCTTCCGGCCCCTTTTGAACATTCTGGAGATCTGCCATCCCTGCTGGTGAAAAGTCCCCTTTCTCCTGTGCGCCTGTGGTTTATACGCCCAGCCGAGATCCAGTATTAAATCAGAGTGTGAGTGTGTCTGAGAGAGAGAGAGGGAGGACCATGTATTGAACAAGGCCCTGGAACTGAAGGCTCAGAGTGCCTGGGAGCACTTCTAAACTTCTGAAAGGTACTGCAGACAGGGTGAAATTTGATGCTCACATCTGTCTATGGACCAGAGGAGGTGAAGTGGTTTTTAGGAGGTTTAAGGTTTAAACATTTTCTGGCATACAATGCTACAATGATCTGAGCATCTCTAGTAACCTCTGACATCCGTGGTGTCTAGGGCACTGATGAGGATTGGATCTTTAAAGCACTCAGGCTTTCTGAAAATACGATTTTTGGACTTTTGGCTCCCGATGTCCAATTCCAAATTATAACTGTTCTGTTGCTAAGGGAGAGGGGGAGACATTTTTAACTACCGACTCTATGAATGGCTGCTGGGCTCTCTAGCTTAGGTACCATTACACTAGAGCTCAGGGCATCAAACCATCTTCAAGTTCTGGGGATGAAACATCCACTAGAGGAGACTCCATCTCTGTCTCCTGTTCCTATGTTGGATTAATGTGAAGGAAAGGCTGGGGTTGCAGAAAGGGACCCTGGAGACGGCTTCAGAGAACCGAGATCATGGTGCTGGCCAAGTTAGCCAGCGCTTCAGTGCCAATAGAAGCTGCTTGGTTAGACGTTTCTCCTCAGGGTGGCCCTGGAGAAAGGGCACCGTCCCTTCACCCAGAGTCAGGACATGAAGAGCTGAGTGTGTTTTTTCTCCTTCCCCTTACTCTGTGAGCAGAACTGGTCTGCCCAAGGGCTGCGGTCCAGAGGCCTCAGGCTATGGGTATGCTGTACGCTGCATACGCTGTGCGCAGCTCTGTGGTTGTAGGCATAGCTGGAATGGAGGCAGGGAGAGGGGTACAAGAACATGTTGCTTAATGCTGCGTGATCGTGCCTGGGTTCCCAGAAAATCATATAAGCTGTTTGGTTAGCTGGGTCTGTCTGGTGGTTTTGTAGTGCTGTGTCAAACCACACTGGTGAGCTTGCTACTCCGTGCTTGCCGGTTGTCTGGGGCACTCAACACAAGGACATTTCTCATTCATCCATTCTGCGTGCAGGGAGGTAGTTGATAACTTCAAGTTACACAGAAAATGGGGACACAAGCCTGGGGTCACTTCCCTGTGTACCCTTTTGGAAACCCCTGGAAACATGTGTGGGTTCTTCAAAGCCAGGAGAGGAGATGGTGTTGCAGGAGGGAGGCTTAGCCTGGGCTGCAGGAGCTGGGGTTCTTTTCCCTGAGCAGCGACCGTCGTCATGGTGGGTGTCTGTCCTCAACTGGGCGTTGGACTGCAGCCCTGAGTCACTGGGTCACGGGGGATAAATCTCCTTCTGGAACAGCTTCATCTGCCCCTGCTCTATCCCTCTCCGCTAACCAAGAGGGACCCTACAGCTTCTGTGGGTGCGATTCGTATTCTCCTTCTCCTGCGAAGAGTGCTCTGACAGTAGAGATTGGCAATCTGCTGCAGTGCTTCGCTGGGGAGGTTTGGAGCCTCCACCCTTGGAGATTTGTGAGAACAGGTTTGATGCATGTCCATCAGTGGTAATTCAGGTTGAAGGTGATCTTGCCGGTGGAATGGGTCGGTGGGTTCTTGACGGCCCTCTGAGCTGTGGTTCTGTGATCTCCCAAACCCTGGTATCCTTCCTTACAAAGTAAATAGAGTTAAAAGCAAAGTCAGGCTGTTGTTTGCCAGTGATGGAGCTGTTTGGGGGTGCAGGTGTGCAGGGGCTGGAAGAGGGCAGGTTCATTTGAGCAGGTACAGCTTGCTGAGTTTCCTCCATCACCTCTACAGCCAGATCCAGCATTTCCTATGTGTATTTGCTGACCCCAGGCTTGTACTTTCCTGTCTTGGGCTTATTTGAAAATGACAACTGCAAGAGCAGGAAAAAAATCACATCTAAAATGCCTTCTTCATCACAGAATATGCTTCCAGGGGATCCATCGGTAGATATGTATGTTCTGCAGTTGACACATTTATATCTTTGGTAGATTACACTACTACGTTCTTAGCCTTGTTGCTTTTTCTAGGCTATAATACCATGTATCCCATGTGGGCTGGAGTATTTTTGTAAGAAACAGTGCAGATACAGAGCAATCCTTCTGGGTGATTCCTTGTGCTTCCAGCAACATAAGGACCTCCTGAATCAGCAGCTGCACGGAGGATGCTGTGCTTGATCCTTCATGATATTCCTATCTGCCATGAGGTTGTCCAGTTATTTATTAACATGTTTCAGTTTTGGCTTCCAACAACCTGTGGGGGTGAGCTCCACCCTTTGAGGAGGCTCCGTGAAAAAGGTTGTTCTCCTGATCGCTTTAACCCCATTACCTGACAACTGGAGGTACCCCACGACGACGGTGGTGAACGGCTGCTTCTCTGGGAATGAGCATTTGCAGAGAAGAAGCTGCCACTTCGTGTGGAGACATGAGTGGGAGAGGGGGCTGTCGCCTTGGTGGAGAGCTGGATCTTAGAGTTCGATTTCTCTCCTGGCAAAAGCTGGCACTTGGTTTGGGTCCTTCCTGTCATCTCTCTGCTTTGGTTTTCCTTCCTAGAAAATAGGCAAGCTTTGAGCTTATTTGAGCAAGCTTTGAGCCCGGGTTTGATGGTGGCACTGTGCAGGCGAAGTTGCTCTGTGTGTGTCTCTCTCTCCAATCTCTGTGCCTGGTAGTGTATTCTGCTTGGAAATTGCCCATTTTTAGACCCACAGGACAGCAGGAAGTGCCTAAATCCTTCCTTTTGAGTTTTCTTGCTTTAGCCCATTTACAGCAGACGTCACGCCATTTTTTTTTTTAAGAGGCAACTTTAAGACAAAATACTCCAATCCTTCCTGGCACCGTGTGAGCCCTAATGACTTCTCAACATCTCGGCTCTCGCTAATGTATTTTTCAAACTACTACCCCAAGTGATTAGCCTGTATTGTGGATCAATCACTTGCCAAATTTTAATTAAGAAAGGGGGAGAAAAAATAAACTCCGTCCTGGTTCCAGCCCCTTTTCTTTGCTTTGTAACAGCCCTGGAGCAAACTTCTTGCAGCAGAGTTTTATAAACCCCTCAAAACTGGGGTTTATAATGGAAAAGCTGAGGTGGCCTTTACTCTAGCACACGCAGCTATAACACATCAAGGCTTTTCCATGAAGCTATGATGAAAGGAGCAGAAGGACCTGGAAAAAAGGAAAGAAAGAAATGGCCGACAGGTGGGACTTATTATTCCACAGCATTTATATTTCAAGGGAAAAGTTTAGTAACCCCAGCTGGCAGGTGAGCAGTGGGGGAGCAAATGCTTTTTCGTTGTGCCTGTGCCAGCGTGTGTGTGTGTACAAGCTTATGTGCCTCGCTACAAGAGAGGAGAGCTTAAATGCTAGTGCCAATAAATGTTGTACACCTACACTGAGAAGTCAGATGTAAGGAACAAGGTTCTAAGCAGTTTCAATCCGAAAAGAAAAAAATCAGGACGTAGTTCTGAATTTAACGCACATGCTTATGTGTGCAGAAGATGACAGTTTTATTTGATTAAAAAAAAAGAAAAAAGAACAAGGCTTCCACAAGGGTCCAAAGTCATTATTTCTGCTTGAACTGTTGAATACCAAGCGTAAGTACTAGGGAGCCCAGAGACCTGGGCCCGGTGTGCGGCGTGCAGTCAGCCTGCGCGGCGTTCAGGCCAGGCTGCTGAGGGTCTCTGGGATGCCGTGGTTTCCCTCCAACGTACCCAGGCTTCGGAGCTCACGGTGAGCTGCCCTTCCCAAGCGTAGGTGAAGCAACCTCTGCCACTGCCCCAGATCAATCTGTGATCACGTAGCTTCTGCAGAAAATGGGTCAAGCTACGTGTGGTTGGGTTCTGCCTTCTGACGTGGTGGAAAACTTGTCCCTGGCTGCCCATCTGCAGCTCTCAGCCTTCAGTGGGGAGAGTGGAGCCCTCAAAAGCTATCAGCGTATGGTGCCGAAAGCAGATCTCCAGGAGAGATCCCAGGGACTGGCAGGATAAATCCACCCGTCTTCCCTTTCCCTGTTGGTGTGAGGTAATCACATACCTGACCCTGCTTTGGCACGGAAGAGTGGAGCAGAGCCGCAGTCGGTTTAATCAGGCTTGTTCTGCCGTCCCGTGGGCTGAGGGCAGAGGACTTGTGCTTACAGCGAGCATCTGCGCAGCCTTTGGAGCGACCTGTGCAGCGTGGCTTTGCAGGAACCTGTCCTTAGAAATTGCCCGCCGTGAGCTGTCTGGTCTGTGTTAGCGAGGTCGCCCTCAGCAAGGGTTGCAGACATCTGCCTGCAGCTGTCTCAGTCCACCTCCAGATCCCAGAATGGAGCACGAGGTGCAAGACAGCGAGATCTGCCTTCAGCAAAAATGAACTCAAGGGGGTTCAGTGCTCCTCCGCACCCACCTGCAGCCAAACGTCTCCAACGTCAGCGGGATAACTGCTGAAGCGCTTCGCATGGGAGTGCTGAGGAACGGGGGGGAGGGCATGGTTTTAGGTGGCAGCGAGCTCTTTCCATCATCCATCGCCCCAGACTGAAGGCAGGCTGAGGCGTTCGACAGGTCAGGAAACTGGTCCTGCCCATGGTGCGTTATCCAGCCAGGCAGAAGCTCCAGCTGCTTGGTTGGATGCTTTGCTGCCTCTTGCCAATAAGCTGTGCCTGTCTTGAGGAGGAGAGCATGGGCACAGATGTGTGCAGTAGTCACATCTGGAATGCTTTAAAGTCCCCGTGCACGCTTAATTCTGCTTGTCAGGGCACACAGGGAACCTTGAACGGGCAGCTGCCAACTGCTGCCCCTTTGACAACATGCTGTGAATTAATTCCTCAGCACCTCCGTGCCACTTCCCCCGGGACCCTCCAGCTACAGAGACGATGCCAAGAGGCCGACCAGATGCAACAGGAGCCTCTGAGGACCGCGGAGCTGCATGGCCACGCAGGCCTGAGCAGGGACTCAGCTGAAGCAGGCTGTTTTGTGACATTTGCATCCAGCTTTGTGAGCCCCTCCTTGGCAGTGCTGCTGTGTACCCTGGCCCACTGTGGCTTTAAAGGTGGCAGAAGGAGCCACCTTTTTCCTACCTGTTGTAGCTGCTGCTTGAAGTTTTTGCTGGGATGTGCAGGGTTAGAGCTTGTCCTCTAATGCTGGAGATCCAAAGGTCTGGTCCTGAGCACGAGCGAGGAGGCATGGCACATAGACAGGCTCTGTTACAGTCCGGTGTGGTCGGTCTTCGATTGCATCAGAGTTTGAGCCTTTCCTTCCAGCTGGGGTTTGTGCTTGTGCTTCCCAGAATCCAGCGTGCCAAGTCCGCTCCGTGAAGACCAGTGTGTGGGGGTGCTGGATGCGTTGCGCAGGCACAGCGAGATGGTCCCTGCCCCAAAAAGCTGAAAATCTAAACAGGCACAGCAGTTACAGCGGGGAAAAGATCGGTCCTGGGCAGCTAGAAGGACCTGCCCGCAGGCATCAGCACCAGATCTAGATGCACCATGCAGACCACTGGTGGTCTGTCCCATGGCCAGTCTGTCACTCGCCCCAAGAGTGGTGCCTGGGGTGTCTTGGGTGTCCGTTACGGGTTTCGTTCAACTCCAATTCAAAAGGACTTTGTGTGTGGCTGTTTTAGATCCCAGGTGCAGGTGCCCCTGCTTGCTACCTGCGTCGGGGCAGCGGCTCCGCTGCTGGCAGCAAGGGGTCTCAAACGGGAGCCCAATGGCTCACGATTCCAAAGCTCAGGGAACTGTGAAGGTGCAAAGTCTGTGTCTGCCGGGAATAATGTGCGCTGGGAGCAGGGAGCGGGCTGGTTCGAGGCTGCTCTGTGGGGGCTTTTCAGTCGAGACTGCAGAGCAAGCAGGACTTGCACCTCTTCAGAGCAGCATCCCTGTGAGGTATTTGCGTCTGTGTAAATTTTCCGTACCTGGGACTCTCTCTTCCAGATTCTTCTTAGTCCGGGGAGTTTCCAGGGGAGAAGGCCCCTGTCCTCTCTCTGCAGATGTTGTCACGGAGCAGAAAGGACCTTTTCTAAGGACGCTTGCCTTTTGCAAGCAGCAGTGACAGCTCCTCTGCTAGGGATGTCCCCAGATGCAGGTAGCAGTGCCAAAGCAGCGTGGCAGGTCACCGTCCTACCTTGCGGCTCAGCCCGCGTCCTGCAGGCTGCCGCGCTCCCTGCTGCGGGTACTGGAGCCGGCCTCGCTGAGGGAGAGCGGCAGCATCGCTGAACCGAGCGGCTTCGGTTCCGCCAGCAAGCCCGGTGCGAGCCGGCAGGCTCTCACACGGCGTGTCGCATCCCTGTCAGCTCGCTTGTCACGCCGGGCGTGAGCTGCTGGAAGGGCCTGTCCGACACCAGGGAGCAAAACTGAGGGTGCTTGGACAGAGCTGGTGCTCGGTCCTGTGCGGCAGGAGGTCGTGTCGAGGCTGCGGTCGGTGTTGAAAGCTGGGGCATCCCGGTTTCTTGTGCTGCTGGTGCTGCAGACGGGAGGCTGCCTCGCAGCAGAGCCATCTTTCTGTCATTTTTCCCATCAGCTGTCTGTCACATCTGCCAATCCCATGATGACCGGCTTAGGTTGACCCCGATTCTGAGGTTTATTAACACCCTCTTGCTGTCAGGCTCGGTGACAGATGGCACATCAGCCCTTGTTTTATTTCATGTAGCGTTCACGTTGGCCGCCCATTACCTCACCCCAGCTCACGTCGCAGTTTGCTGGTTTCAGCTCACCTTGGGAGAACAGACTCGTCTCCGCAGCGTCCCTGGGGACGGGGGTTCCCTCCGTGCCAGCAGCTCTGGGGCTTTTGCAGGATGGCCGAGGCAGCGCCCTGCTGTGCTGCCCCGAGAAGGGATGGGCCAACCTCGCCATGAACCAGTTCAGTCATCCCAGCTGGAAAGGGCGCTTCTTCCAGCGGGGTTGGTGTTCTGCCCGCACGGTGACCTGAACTGGCTCGTGGGGGGCTGCGGGTGGGCAGAGGGAGCAGATCCGCCTGGCACCCAGCGGGATGGGGTGGCTCGGAGCTGCGGAGTTTGGTGACGCACCTTGGCTCTGGGTGTCAGCGTCCTGCAGAGCTTCTGCCCGCCCAGCTGCCTCGTGCCAGGGACTGGAGTGGGATGGGGGGCTTGCAGGGCAGGCAGGAACGGCGCTGGGGCTCCCCGTTCTCACAGCTTGTGCCCGCTGTTGGGAGGGCATGGCCCTGCCTGGAGGGGGGAACGGGGGTGGCCTTGCTCCCCCTGCTCCTGTGCTGCTCCCCCCGAGATCGCAGGCCGAGGGCAGGATGGTGTGGGTTGTCCTCCTCCGCTGTCTCACACTGTTCATCTCGTCTGCTGGTTGCAGGGTGCCAAGAAGCTCTGTCCCCAATGCAACACCATCACATCTCCCGGAGACCTTCGGCGCATCTACTTATGAAGGACCCAGCGGGAGGGCGGGACCCAGCTACTCAGCTCAACTCATCACACCAAGGGGGAGAAGAACGACAGCAACAAAAAAAAAAGACGTTTTAAAAATGTAAAAAAAGAACCCAAACCAGAGACTCCAGACACGGACTCGAGGATACAGGAGCAGTGGGGAGCCTTGGCTCCCAGGTCCCCCGTGTTGAGACCTCCTTCAGCATCTGCAGCGGGCGAAACCAAACCCTTTGTTGTGAAGCCCCCTTTTTTAAAACCAGTATTCCCCATCCACCCGTTCCCTGGAGCTGGCTTGGCATCGCGGATGGCTAGTGAGCCCTCCTTTGGACTGTGTTGTTGACCACTCTGCCCCCAGGAGACTGGGGAAGGGACACTCGACAGAAAGATGTTAAATAACCTGTAACTTGTGTTCTTTGTTCAGTTTTTTTTGTTTTGTTTTTATTTGTTTTGGTTTGGTTTTTGGTTTGGTTCTGTTTTGGTTTTTTGTGGTGTTCTAGTGATAAAAAAAGGTTTAAAGAAGAAAAAAACACACCCAGGCAGAAATGAAGCACATGTAATATAGATTATATATGTTTACAATGTTGTGTATAAATGGGATAGACTCAAACATTACATACTAATAAGTTTCCCTTTCTTTTTTTTGGGTTGTATTTTTTTTAAAGAAGAAAAAAAAAATGAGCAGAGAACATTAAACCCATATTTTTCTTGGTTCAGCAAAGTTTTGGCATTAAAGTCATTAGTTTAAAAAAAGTATATATATACATATATATAATATAAATGGTTTAATGTTCTGTGGTGTATATTTCCTCATTCAGATATGAAGTTAACAGCTTTTAGTAATGGCTGTAGCATTGCCCATAACTTACAGAACTTATGGGGAGTAGAGGAGGTGGATTTTTGTCATTAGTTGTAGCTAATGGGGCTATTTATAATAGAGTCGTTATCCCCGGAAAGACACGGCTTTTAACTCCTCGCCGGGGGACCGGGCAGGGCGGGGAGGGGGGCGTCTGGCTCAGCCCCCTTTGCCCTTCCCCTGCTGGGGAAGGGGCAGACGGTGCGGAGCTGGAGGGAGAGAGGCAGCGTGCCGGAGCGCTGCTTGGGGGTCCGGCTGACCCCTCACAGCACCCCCGAGGCCGCAGCCCCTGCCCCTGCCTTGCCCCACTTTCCTCCCCTGTGGGCAGCGCTCGCTGGCCAGGGATGCTCGAGCTGCTCCGGTGGAGATGTCGGAGCTGCTCTGGTGGGGATGCTTGAGCTTCTCCGGTGGGGTTGCTTGAGTTGCTCCGGTGGGGATGCCCGCGCTGCTCTGCTGCCCGCTGCCCGAGCAGGCTGGCCATGCCAGTGGCTTTGCCCGGAGAGGCCCAGCCGGTTCCGTCGCGGTGCCTGGCTGAGGCGTGCCAGCCCTGCCGAGCCAGCCCTGCCCCGCGCCGGCATCCCCAGCTCCCGCTCTCCTGGAGCCTGTGTTTTGCAGAAGAATTTTTGGTAGAGAGCCCGAGCCAGCCCTGCCGCATCCCCACGGCCACCGCAGGGCTGGCCCGCAGGCTGCGGCGAGCAGAGGTGCTTCCAGCCAGAGCCAGAGCTTCCCTGCAGCCCGAGCTGCTTCCACGCGGTCCCTCATGCTTGTCCCTGTCTCCCGTATCCTCAGCCTTAACCAAAGCTGCCGTCTGGCCTGGTTTTTTGTTGGTTTTTCTTTTATTTTCAGGACCCAAGAAACAGATACCCCAAGGCGAATGCATGCCCCGGGTGCTGCTGCCTTCCCCCAGCCCTGCGCTGTGCAGCGCTGTCCCAGCTCCGTGTGGTGCCAGCTCCCCAGACCCAGAGGGCGGGGAGATGGGGAAGCCCATCTCCCCCTGGTCTTTCCACGCGGATCCCACCTGGCAGCACACCATGGCTGGGGCATTTTAAGTCTGGAAACAGCGGTGGAGGAGGGGGTTTGGCGCTGGGGATGCCATGGGGGTGACAGCCCCACCACCGCTGCTCTGCCCCGAGCTTGGTGCTGTGTTACGGAGAGCAGCTGCTGTCCTCGGCATCTCCCGAGCGATTTCAGAAGGATCCCACTGCACCCGAAAAAAACCACCAAGCTAAATTGAAGGAGCTGTGTTTGATAAGCGTCTTGGCAAAAGATGACAATTCCTAATTGAGAGTTTCCTGGGTGTCCAAGCTCACAGCAGCGTGTTGGCCTCTGAGGCTGGAGAGCTGCCGTCTCCCCTGCTCGGAGCACATCCCTGCGGAGCTCCCGGGGATCGGAGGGAGCCAAGGCACCCCGGGAGGGTCCTGCCTCCCCCGGGGAGGCTACTGGCAGGGAAAGGGGCCGCAGCAGTGGGCTGTCGCTGCTGGGTAATGCCATGGCGGGCAGGCACGCAGAACTCTGCTCCGGGTTTGTAAAATGGGGAAAAATTTGGCAGGAGGTTGGGGCATGGCTGGGCTTCGAGTGCCCCCCAGCTGGGGCTGCGATGCCTGGGTGCTGGCGCTGGGGTCTCAGAGGTGGCTTTGGAGAGGGCGCAGTGGGTGGGTGTGAGAGGCAGCCGGGGAGGGGGAGAGGGCAGGACCCCCCCACCCCAGCCCTCCCTTGGAGCTTGACCCTGGGGGAGAGCCAGGCTGCTGGTGGGTGCTGCGGCCCGGCCGTGTGCTCTCTGTACCTATGTGTAAAACCATCTGTAACGAGTCATTGGTTCTTCGTTTTGGGGTTTATTTCTGGTTGATTTTTTTTGTTTGTTTTCATTGTAAAAGCCATCCCCTGTTTTCGGGGGGGGGGAGCTGCAGGGGGAAGGCTGGGGAGAGAAGCATCCCGGTTTGTAACAGGCATCCGCTGCTTCCCCTCTTCTGTAATGAGTTTAAATGATTTTTTTTTTTTTTTTTTTTTTTTTTT
>Ga0065711_1026801_pt1 | contig 59551 bp, 31 predicted proteins | sample Hoacrofraction12_FD_59098 | JGI IMG/M metagenome (GOLD analysis project Ga0065711, IMG submission 59098) | Hoatzin crop microbial communities from Cojedes, Venezuela - Epithelial fraction 12 v2 (version 2) | ecosystem: Host-associated > Birds > Digestive system > Esophagus > Crop | place... | reverse complement strand
GCTGTAGGTGACCCTGCTTCGGCGGGGGGGTTGGACTAGATGACCCACAGAGGTCCCTTCCAACCCCTACTATTCTGTGATTCTGTGATTCTGTGATTCTCTTCCCATGAACAAAGTGGCTTTCTCCACTCCCTGTCCATCAGTCATGTCTTAGGGAAATCCAACAGAAAGAAGATGATGGTGAAGGAAGAGAGAAATACAATACTTTGGGGCTACGTAATTACTTTCTCAATAGTGTGCTTTGCTTCTTTTTTTTAAAGGGGGAATTAATGTGTCACAGAAAACAGAATAGTGGGCGCAAATTTTGACTGTGCTGAGAAGACCCAACTGAATTTATAAGCTCTACCGACAATCAAGCAGCCAAATGGGTAAGCTTCCAATGAAATGTAGATGTATATATAAAGCAGTCAGCTCCTACATGGACATTGCTTAATAAGGTAAGTGACAGGTCTAGGAAATATGTGTCTTCTCAGATAGTGACAGTTGTCACTGGTGTAATTTTGCACCGAGAGACCTTTGCCCTTTGGGCCTCTTGATTTTTTTTTTTTAAGAAAAGCAATTCAATTGGTATGTCATCTTTGCAATATCCAGACTGCTACCAAGGGTTTGTTCTTCCTCAAAGGGCCAATATATACCCCAAAATATATTTGCCTATATTAAGCTTCCTAATAAACAGCAGAAATGGAATGAGCACCTTGCAGATTCAAGCTCTGCTTTGGTGAATAATCCTATTGAGGCCTTGGCTGCAGAAGAAAACATTAGTGATTTAGCCAAATCAATTCTAAACCCAGCCTCATCAATGAAAGCCACTTAGATGAAAAGTGTTATTTCAGAACCACAACCACTTTTAAATTTAACTCTTTGCTTTTAAGTTCCTTGCACTACAGCTTTCCATCCAAGTTAAAATTACATATAGGACACTTTTAAGCATAAATAACAGCATTTTCCTAAGATCAGTTGCTAATTCTGTCTTTGGGAAAGCCTAAAGACTGGGTTTCCTTCAGCAACCCAGATCAGCAACTGAAAAGCAGTGGCTCAGCAACTGGAAAGATCAGATGCAAATATTTCAAATCAAAACACTTCAAATTTGTGTCATGTGGCAGGAGGGGCTGCTCATGTCAGTTATCAATGAGGTAAGCTTTTGGCTTTTTGTGATCACCTCATAATTGCGAGCAAAGCTGCCGGAAAGAGTGTCTGAAGCAAACTGTATCAGGCATGTGGTGGCAAAAGAAGTGCTGCTCTCTTTTATCACCAAAGCATGTGAATGTCCTTCATATACATCTCATAGATGCCAGTTAAGGAGCACATGGAAAGTCTGAGAAATTGTTCACAGCAGCTTGAATTCTAGAGCGCACATTTGTCACTTGAGCAGAAGTAAAAGCTCTTCTCTCAGCAATATATATAGCCTTGTTATTTTCCTGTCGGGTGAGATGTTACCAGATCCAGGTTTAGATTCTCTTAGGGATTTGCCCTCAGTGAAGAGGGGACCTGAATGCTTCACTCGAAATTTTCAACTCAGAGGCTGCATGTCCTGATGAGTTCCCCTAGATGAGGAGACTTTCTCCAATAAGCATTTTTTTGTGTGTATTTACAAGATTTGCAGAAGGGAGAAGCAAATATAGCACCCTGACCACAGGAACATATCTAATTTTATCCAGTCTAGAGCAATGGTATATGCCCAGACAACGCAGCCACCCGAGGGTAAGGGGAATACCCATATTTGTGCATGACACCAGTCAAGAAAAAAGGAAGCACCTGCAATGAACAAAAAGATGACAACCATGGTCAGCTCTGGAGGAACTTGCACTCATACTGCAGACTGTCAGGAGTCACAGCTTTGACGTTTAGAGCAAGCAATAACACTCCCTAGGAGCCAGTCCTATCTGAACTCACAGATCCTTCTCTGCTGCTTAGACACAGCCCCACATTAGCAGTCTGGGCCCCGTGCAGCATTAGGCTGCAGCTTAGTGTCCAGGAATTAACAGGGGGGCAGTGCTGTCTGACAGAGAAGTGAATATGTCAGTGCAGAAAAGGAGTGCAGGGGGGTGGGAGCGGCCTGGAGAGTCCGGGAAATGTTTGGAGGCGGATGTGGAGGGAAAGCACAAGCATGCTTACCATGCAGGCAGATTCTGGAAAGCTTTGAGAGCTTTAGAAAAGCAAGTTAACCCAGCACCATGGCTACTGTATGGAGCTGATGTAATCTGGCTGTGCATAAAAGCCTCCACTTTTTCTTCTTTTGTGCAGTCCCAGAATGACATCACCTCGAAGCACAAGAACGTACCTTTGTGTCGCTGCACTTCCCCTGCCGGCTCCTGCCACACATTTCGCTCCTCCTGCATCTGTCCCCCCCTTGCCCAGAAATGCTCCTTGACCTCTGCTGAATGCAAAACACCGCTGTCTAGTCGACAAGAGCCCTTTGAGAGCTGGCAAATGCCAGCAGACTGTGGTAGTGCAGAGGAACTCCTATTCAAACAACGTATAGCATGCCGTATACCTCAGCAACCCACAGTGGGGCCTCTGCAGCCGATTTCAGCTGCTTTACAATGCTGTCAAAGCTGAATGGTGTGAACTGATTAGACAGACAGGGCAACTGTGGCGATTTAATTATTTCCCAGGTTGGATCCTCTTTGATGGGATGTACAATGGCACATGATTTAATCTTGTTACAGCCCAATATTGCTGTTAAGTAAGCAGAGTGAAAAAGTTGCATTTGTAGCCTCACCTATGAAGAAACTGCAAACAGAGTTTGCAGTTGTACAGTCATTAACAGATTTGTTTATAATTGCTGTGCACACTTGCCTGTTTAATGAGGCATGTGACAGTCTTCGTGACATGCATGAACAAGAGAAAAAACACCCAAAGCATGTCCTAGCCAATGTTATTTTATGCAGAGAGTGGGGTGGGGGGCAGCTGGAAGTGAACATGGTACCCAAGAAAACAAGAACCACTAAAGAAAACCAGAGAGAAGCCTGCACAGAAAACACAAGTCCACCAGAATGGGGCAAACTGAGGGCTGAGTGTTGTCCATTAGAAAGCCCAAGTCACCCACGATTCCCCTGTAATAGCATATACCTCCCGTTCAGTACAGAAATTCTGCAGATGCCCGTCTTCCCTGTGCCTAACTCCTGCAAATGAAAGCATGTTTCACTGACAGCTCTGAGTCCTTGGTCAGATGATCTTCGAAGGTGTACATGTGCAGAAATATCCACTGAGAAAGTATTTGAGGAATTATGAGGAAACGCAATGTTTCTAGAGCTGTAATGGGTTATTTCTACCTAGCTGATATATGGTGGCATAAGCTGAGACTCCATCACATGTAGAGGGAAGAAGGAAACATATCTTCCTAGAGGAAACCTGGTTAACTTACCATTAACATGCCACGACATCTGGAACCCACTTCTAGTATTCAGTCCGTCAGAATAAAATACCACATGAAGGCTGGTCCCTGTAGTGCTCCCTGCCAGTGGAAGAGACTGTCCACAGAAAGTGTCTGTCAGGTTGGATTGTTCATCAGGGCCATCATAGAGCTGAAATGAAACAAAAAATATCCCAATGAGTAAAAAGCAGCTCCCCTATTCTTAATGTTTTGTGCAGGATCTCAAAGAAAAAGCAGTGAGACTTCTCACACTGTCCGCCTTTGCACATCAATATGAGCTCTGTGGAGCACGGAAAGATTTGGATGAGCAAATATAATTGCAATATGTCTTTAAACCTGGCTGCACGGTGTGTACAGTAGGAAGGTTTTACTGTTTCTGTTTTGCTGTGTATTGGGGGTTGCTGGGGAAGAAGATAAAGGGCAAATGGCAACGAACTGAAATAGAAAGAAAAAGGGGATGTCATGGATCTGATTTGACTGTGCATCCAACATGCTCAGTGCCTCCAGCTCCCTCGGTGACAACTCTGTTTACATCTTCATTTCTTTAAGACTGCACTCAGGTGATTTCAGGACTGACTGAGCTTGTGATGGAGAAAGCCAAGCAGTCAGCATCACTAGGGCCTCCCAGAGTAGTGAGGGCAAACTGAAAACCAAAAGCAAAGCAAATCCTCAAAAATCACAAGGAAAACTTCACATGTGCTTCTTTATTATTTCATAATCTTATGCTAGTGTCCTGCTTTGGAGGAAAAGTGGACTAAGTCATGCCTTCTGGACATTTGTACTCAGAAATACTTTATGATTATCTCCTGGTCATATTCTAAGTGACAGTATTTTGACAGTCAGTGTGTTGGCAGATGTAGCCAGACTGAAAATCTTCCTGTTCCCCAAACAAAGATGAGAAATCCTCCATCCCACTCTTACAATACCATCACTCTAAAAAAAAAAAAAACACCACCAAAAAAAACCCCAAATAAAATAAAATTCTAAGGAAATGTTCCTGTATTTAAATCTTGAAATCTGAATTTAGTCATATACTCACATTTAAATGAAAACATTTAACATGCATTTTGATGGAGTGATAGTGGATGCTCAGAGCTTTGAAGCCTCTTTACTCTAGTTGTCTCCAAACAGGTTTGGAGGGTCTTTCAAATCCTAGTTTTGTGACTTTTTCCAAATCCAGTAAATCACAATGAGTATGCATCTGTGTTCCTCACCAAACTTCCCAATGCTTAGTGTCATTTTTCAGGTGTGAGGTATATAATTTTTGTGAAACTGGCAAAAACGAGACATTTTAGCTAAATTGTCTTTGACTTATGATATCAGATTGCCAGTTGTTGTCAAGTTAGAAGTTGCTTTATTATTTCTACTTTTGTTAACATGATTCTTAAAGTTTCGAAAAACAGCAACTCTTGTGCTCTTTTATCACTTTGCCACAGTTCATCTGATCTTCTGTCTCACAGAGCACATCTTCCTAACACAACCCAGCGAATTACTGGCACAGAAACCATGTCTGAACATTCTCATTGTGGATGTTTGGCATGCTTCCTTTCAGAATTTCAACAAAAACTTTTCTCTGTTCTGAAGCCATCACTGTAAAGTTCTCTCCCTGCAAAGATTCAGATCTATGATCTCTAGAAAAACAGCCAAGGTTTATTTATCTTTCTTTTCCTTTCAAATCTCTCTTCTAAAGATCTCTGAATCCACTAAGAATTTCCTACACTCAATACCTATAGTATGGAAGTATAGTATTACAGTAAATACTGATTAGCCATGCTAGCTACTAATTTTTGCACACGTTTTCTAGCAGACTGACATATGGGAATGAGTAATTAAACCCTCAGCTTTTCTGTTCAAGATCTTGGTCTTGCAGAACCTTCAGAAATCTCGTTGATTTAAGACATACGTGGGGCCAAGAAATCTACTCAAATGGTTTCAAATCCTCAAGCAGAGAGTCTAGTTTGAATGTCTTTTTTTAATAAAAAATAAAATGGATGTAGTTCAGCCAGAAGTTAGGGGCAAACTACAGGAATAATTCAACAGTAATATTCCATGGCCTATTTTATGGCTGGTGACGAATCTTTTCTCTAACGCAATAAAAGGCTCAGAGCATGGGAGTGTATTGGAACTTGAGAACTATCACTCCATTTGGTATGATTTCTCTGGGTGAAATCAGAAAAGCTTGAAAGTTTCCAACTGCAGACCCACTGCTGCTAGCTCTTGCAAAGCCTTGGTCAGATGCGTTTAATAATGCACATGAAATTGTCATAAAGATTAGGTATTAAGAAGTTGAACATCTATCTATTCTTTCCAGAGTAAAACTTGAAGGACCGCCTGACAGACAGATGAGCTGTTCCATGCTCAGCATTACAGTTCCTCCCAGCCAGGCTGAGCGCTTTACACATGCTTTCATGGTTTAAGCTCAGCAAAATGAAATAAAGTCAGATTCAATTCGTTTTTTTAATAGCACTACTTCCTTTGACAGCTTTGTGGTATATACTACTCATATTTCTATGGCTTCAAGCCATGGAAATCTTACACCAGAAATATATGAATAGGGAAGAATGAATCAATGTGGAGATCGTGAATCTGTCCTCTGAATAGAAGCAAAAACTATGTTAAGATACATATTCAACAATCAGCTGTTAGCATTAGTGATTACAAATGAAAAACCTATCTAGAGAACTATGAACTAAATCATACCCAGAAACTTTCAAATCTGAACAAAAAAGACAACATTCATGAGTCTCCTGCAACTTTGATTCATCAAGGGAGCGTTATTTTTATCTAAGACAGCGAACATCACATTTCTATGTAATTTCCCCTGAAAAAAGTCCGTCAGTTTTTTGATACACAACGAATGGTTACTATGGCAATCCCTTCATGCCGCGCTGCCCTGTGGGTCTGGGTTCAGAGTTTTGCAGGAAATTCGAGTGCCTGGCCAGCTGTAACTCATTGAGAGAGGCAGAACTGCGACTGCTAGAATTACAGCGGGGGTTTTTGAGTTGTCTTTCATTTCTAAATGAAGGGAACAGCTGTGTGTTTTCACAGGGCATTTTGAACTCCTCAAGCCACATTTTGCTCTCACACAAATACAAGCAAGTGAAACTGAAGCTGAACACAGATCTCATGAGCCACAATTTCTCATCTGATCTCTGAGGCAGTGTTTCTTGTTTAAGGGCCTGCTTTGTCAGCTGTGCTATCCTAAACTGCTGCAAATCGCGGGAAGGTTCTTCCCCAGGCTGTGTGAGGCAAGGTACTCCCTTGGTCTGTGCAAGACAATTGAATTTTGGGGCAGTTTATCAGCCACTCTGGTGCCGTACTGACTCTAGGAACCTGGGATCGGGCTCCCTCCCAGCACCTCATTTGGAAGAAAGCACTTGCTCCCTATCTTTGCAGATATTTGTTTCGTAATTTATTTATTTGTTCAGACCTTTTAGCCTCCATCAGAAAATCCAAGGGCTTCATAATGATTTTGGCAGACAATCCAGCAGGCAAAATATGTAAACAGCTGCAGTACACAGTCAGATCCTTAGCGACGCCCCCTCCCTTAACTGAAGCAATTCCTCAGCAGCACCCAGAGTGCTCCATTTCATCAGCCTGCACCCCAGCACCAGGCCCAGGCGGGGATGTGGTACGTTCAGACAAATTACTAGGCATGGGCTTGATAACTGTTACGAGAAACTTCTTGTCAGGCTGCCTAGGAGCAAGCGTACAGGCTGACACAGAAGTAAAAAGGGGAGGTACTAGCTCTCTAAGGGATGAATCAAGCTGTGGGACTGCCCCATGGCAAAGTGGCAGCTGAAAATCATCTGCTGTACATTGGAGTGGGGCTGGGAGAGCAGGACTAGCCCAGGCTGCAGGAAGGGTTCTGCTCGGGGAGCTCTCCCAGAGGAGCCACCACGGTCACCAGTGTTACATTTTGGCTTTTCTGACTCTTCAGCCTGGAAAGAAGTCACCGACACCAGTAATGATGCTCTGGAGGCCACAGCTGTTCACCTGTCTTTGGAGGAGCAAAGCAAAGCAGCATGACCTGTGTCGCAGAGAAGCTCATTGCCAGAATTGGAGCAAGGGCTCAAGGATGAAGCTGACCAGAAAATGGAGTTTCTGCTGCATGGAACAAATTAAAGATCTCTAACCAACGGGAGGAAAGGAACTTTGAGTACATTCCATTCCAGCATACTCGAAGCAGCGACATTTTTCTAGCTGAAAAAGGCTTCTTCCTCCTTGCAAAGCGAGACTGGCAGGAGCCTTCTGGGCAGGTAGTGGGACTCCGTCATTCATCATTTTCCTGACAGAAAATTGATTTCTTTTTAGTGGAAAATTTCAATTTTCTCTTGGAAATCTTTATTTCTGTCAAAAGGCACACTTTTCATCAGAAAAACCATTATAAAGGAAATCCCCCAGCCTAACCTGCTCTGGAAAAAAAGCTGCTTGCATACATCAGTTAGGCACAACACCTAGTCTCAATCCAGAGAAGATGGAGTCTTCATAGACAAACTTTCACTGTCATATGAGGGGAAAATCTGTCCTGTGAATACTGACAGTTCTCATTTTTATTGTACTGTAAATAATTCTATTATCAGATCAATTTGAGTCTTGAAACAAACTGTCTGCAATCCCAAAGCGTTTTTAAAGGGACCAGCAGCAACAGCCGTGGACTGTATTTGCAGAACTCGGGAATGGAGTTTGCACCTTGTATCAGACCAGCACAGCTGTGAGTGCCCTACCCATTGCCAGAGCCTCTAGGACTTCCTCGAAGAGCTATTCTGACACACACAAGTATCACTTTCCTCCTAGAAGTGAGAAACTTGATATAGGATTGCTTTGACTGATCTAAACACTAGAGGCAGTGATTACAGGTATCTGAGCAGCTCCTCCTGTACTGGTCATTTTTTGAAAAGGAAATTCTGATGGCATTGCAACAAGTATGTTACCAGAAAACAAAATGAAACAACACCCAGACAATATAATCGTGATCCACATAACAGAATGCACTCCAAAGTGAGATCACCATTAATGGTTAAAGCAAGAATAAACACAAATAAAAATAATCCATTTCCAAGCAACACATTTCCTTCTAGAAGAGCTAGAGTATGAACTTAAGAACCTGTGGGTCTGTCAGCCAGAGAAAAAACCAACAAACTCAAGCTCCAGGATGTGGCACATTGCACTAGTTTAATACCACAGCAACATAGTTTTCACAGAAACAAAGGCAGCTTAAGACTTCAAGTGATTTACTGAGTGGAGCCTTGTTATTTCTGCACAAATAGGAGAAGAAAATAAGGTTATGTTTGTGCTTGCATGATGATAAGTGTTTGCAATTGCCACTAGAAAAAAACCCTCCTTCAGAACCAATTCTAAATAAAGTTTTAATACGATTATTTAAATATGTCTATGCCCTAGATGACCTTTGATAAAACCGCTTACTCTGATCATAGCAGGCAACTTTCTTGTCTTCACACAATGACACACTTTCATTTATTAACCATTTTATTCCATAGTACAGTGGAGTTTGATATCTTGCTTCATGAGACATATAGGCACACTGGCTAATGTCTCTGGGTTTTATCAAATATATGGAAGTGTATTAATGTGTAGCTTTTTAATAGTAAGAGTTGTATCTGAGCCTATGTTTTGTCTTGTAATCTGAGCCTGAAATACCCAGAACCCTTCGAAAGTTTCAAGCAAAGTTAAATTCCACACTGGACTGCAGCAACTTTTTTTAAAGGAAATATTCATCTCTTACATTACCACTTCTTACCTTCTCAAAGAAAACAAAAATCTCTGACTACAGGCAAATACACTCATTCTTGTCTTTCTAGAAAAAATTTATTTCTGCAAATGATATAAAAATAATAATTTTCTTTAGCAAGGCTCTGGATTTATTACAAGAATGTAAGAAATGCAGGGCGTATCTTTGGATGAAATTTTAAAATTGTTTTAGATATAGGAGTAGGAAAGAACTGCTGTTTAAGAAAGGAATGTCTAGGACATATCCACCTAGTCAGTCAACCCCAGGACCTGTGCTCAAAACCTTACTTGGTCAGCATGATATTTTAAATCCCTGAGTCTCTGTTAGGAGAGCACCTCCATGGAATCACCATGCTGTCCGATGGAGAAGGCCCCAGCCACCTGCAATAGGCCGGTCCCGGACTCTCACCCAAGCGTGCCGGATGGAGCAGGCTGAGTGGAAAGCAAGGCAGCCGAGTGCCGGAGTGCCACCGAAAGGCCTGCCTTTCTGCTAACCACTGTTGGTGCTTTGACCTCAAATCATGGCTTTGTTGCCCAGAGCAAACCCAGGCTGCCCCATGATGTTCCAGACCCTGTGCCTCCCTCTGAGGTGCAGGCAGAGGTCTGCTGTCATGGCCAGCATCCAAACAGGTCCCTGAAGTGTCTCTCCTGCCTTTGCTGACCAAGGGGCTGCTTCGGCATCCAGGACTTTGTGGCAGTGGGATCACACACATGCCTGCTCACGAGGCTGGGGCTGTTTTGGTAGAGGGCATGCTTTCCTCAACACCTCAGAAATCAGGGCGGTTCCTCTGCAGCAAGAATCCACCTGTGGTGGAAGGAGCAGGATTGCTTCTGAGCTTGGGACAATATTTCCAAAGTTATTCTTCAGCAGAAAGCTGCTACAGTGGGAAAAGCTTCTTACAAAGAGATGGGCCTATGCCTGGGGACAGAGCAATTGAGGGGGCATGGAGCAGGTTCTCCTCCACCGAAAAGCGCAGGCGGGTCTGAGCAGTTTGCAGAGCTGCTGACTTGCGTGCAGGGCTGAGTGCTGCTGCTCACGTGCTTTGCCGGCCCAGACGGACTGAACTGCCAGTGCAAGCAACATCGCACTGACACCCTCAGAGGGCAGAGAGGGCAGGATCCTCTCTGGGAATCCCCCTATTATATGCATAACTATGGCAACTGAGGAGAGCTGCAGCTTGGTCTTGGCAAAGGAAGGTGAGAAAAAAATGGGAAATATTCCTGCCTATTAGGTTTTCAGGAAAGCAAAACTGCTTGCTCATGGGAACAAAGCTGAAGGGAGGAACAAGACCTTCCTCAAAGTCCGGTCTGATTCTCTCCAAGTCCTTGGGGGGCTTCCCTTTGATGAGGGGAAGCTTTCACCAGCTCGGATGGAGTTTCTCCAGTCACCACATAATTTTGTACCATGATGCCTGTGCTGAGTAGGATAAACCACTTCGTTGCACAGTCTCACACTCGCTGGCCAGGCTTTCCAAGAAAATTTGGAAAACAGAAGAACAGAGAAGAGAGGAATACAACTGCAGTTAGATGAGTCCCGCATGCCCTTTCCCCAGCAAGGGGCATGCACACTACCATCATATGGTAGTTTTTCACAGTCCCTTCATTGTACAGTGCTTTTTCCTGAAGGTACAGGCAAAGTCACATTGCTCTGAGCTGGCAGGGTGTGGAAAATGCTGAGTCCTTGAAGGTCTGACTCATTTTGTGAGTCCATGAGCAGAGTCTGTGCTGGCTTCACTCGTGCTTCTTGTCATCTGAGGTTTCTGTGGGCATCAGGCAACCCTTTCAACACTGACAAATTTAGCTGTCTTGAGGGGTGGAGGTTTTGTGTGCATTTGCAAGTCTGTTTCTAAGTAACCTTTCAAACAGCAAAGCCAAAATGTACTTCGATTCTGGCAATGTAGTCAGTTGGGAAAACACAAATCTGAGCCCTGGGCCAGTCTTGCCTAGAGTGGGCAGCTTTTTTGCCCAACACTCTCCTGCTTAGTATCCAGATCTCTCATTGAAAAACAGTGCAAGGGCTAAGATTTCCTTGCATACCAATGGTGAGACCTACCACAGAAACCCAAGCTTTTGTCCTTACAGTCTTACACTGCAGAACTTCTTAGAGAGGCCCATAAACCCCTGCAGGAATTCAGGGATGGCTGGCGCGCTGCTAACTTGCATGGTAATACATTAATGGATACCACTGCAGTCTGGCTAGCAGGCTGTAATTTGATGTCTGCGTGTAGAACCTGGATGGGTATATTTAATACATCATCTGCTTCCCCAGGCTGATATACTACCGATGACATTTCGTAAATCAATACATGGCCATAAGCAAGCCATTCTCTGTGCTTGGAGAATTCCTGCAGCATTTCAAAAAGACACACTCATAAATAAAATGCAATAAATGGTAATCTCCTAATATGGTTTAAGCATATTTACTAATTACAGGTACAGAAGAGCATAAAACTAGAAACAGGGTAAGCTTTTTTTTTCCTCCTATGATAAGCTCATAAAAAGAGAGGATGAACAACTGAGTGCAAGCGACAATTATCTAATGCACCATTCCCAGATGAAGAAAAAGGATATTATGGCACATCCCTGGAATGTTACTGTGGTTTAAAAAAAACAAGGATATATCCTATTACCACCAGAAGGAAATGAAACATTTCTCGGGAGCAGGTGCCATATTAATTACTGTACTCATTAGATAATATCCACATATAAGGGTGCAATGGTATTTTAACCACCCTGAGCCTAATTGCTGAGAGAGTCTGGACTTCTTAAGCACCCTGGCAGTAAGCAAGCAAGGAAGTGCTTTATTCCAAAGAGGAACTCTGTCCTGCCCTGCAGCAGGAGGAAGGCTACTGTTGTTATCAGGCAGCTGTTTGCCCCCATAAGATGTTCTTTTGCATGAACTCAATGATTAGTCCATCCTTGCTGCTAGACTAACATGCTGCACGGACCGAAGGGGTGAGACTCAGAGAGCTCTGAAACTTGTCTTGCTGCATGACACAATTTTACTATCATCTGCTTATCAGGCTGGTAGCATCTTGCAAAAGGCTGGGCAAGGTCTCCTCAATACTTATTAAAGCACATGCTTAATAGACTGGACTTCAAGGGATGGTTGTACTTTCTGAGCAGAACAACATAGAGGGAGATTGTCACTGAAGGACGGAAAGATTAGTGGTTTTCAAATGATATTTTTGTTGGATAAGAAAGGAGTAAATTTCAGTCCTACTGCAAGACTGATCTTCAGGGCAATAACCCAACATTCTCCTGACTTGTAAAACAGCATTGCCACTGTGGAGATTATGTTCTGTCATACTACATAAGAAAGTAATTCATCATGAAAAATGGGGAGTTAAATATATGCTTGCTCAGCTAATAACCTGGTGAATGTAGAGGAAGGAATGACATTTCTGTGTCTTTGTCTGCAATATCTCACTGGCTACAGCCTGTTGACTCCTCTAGAAAGACTAATGTTATTAAGCCAAGCCACAGAATGCAATACAATTTAAAGACCATACAATCTAATTACAGTTAGTGAAGCATCACTAAGAACCCGTCTGCTATCTGGTATGCCTTGTATCATATCATTGTCACTCCTGTACATGTCTTTGTCACAAGCAATTCATCTCATATTCTTGAAACTTCGCTGTAAAACTCCTTCCAAAATGTCACACATCCTGTGACCATTACTAGCAATGAGCCAACATCCTTTGACAGGCCATGAAACACTGCACACTGCTCCTTTGCTGAGAAAGTGCTCATATGAGATTCATGCTACAGAGTGACACTAGAAAAAACTGCAGTTTTGCCTCTCTCTCACACTTCCCCTTCTCAATTTCTGGCAACTAAGCACAGAGGCCGAAAATTGCCACCAAGTCAGAAGAACAGGGCTTTTTCCTTCCTACTTGACACTGGTATAAATATTTGCATGTGCTGAAGTGATGGAGATGCAGGCCTTGCCCAGGCCAGATGGAGTCAGAGTCACTCACGGCTCCCTGCAGAGAGGGAATGCAGCTCACCATGAGTAACATCAGCCAGCTGCTACAAACAGCAGTCTGGCTCACAAGAAGCATCCCATGATCAAAGGAGAAAAGGAAATATGTAACGCAATACATGGCTGACTTCTCGTTGTACAGCTGTGACTGCATTTCAGTCTGGGACAGCCATGCATTGTACTTGCACTTACTTGTACTCTTTGGACATCTGACTATCATTTTCCTTGTCCTGTACTTGAAACAGTTATTTGGTCTAAGTGATGATATCATCTTTGGTAACTGACAACCACTAGGAATACCTACGTGTAGAAACTTTTGGTTTTGTCATTATTCTACATATTTAATTTCTGACTCAGATGTGGCCTAAGCCAGGGAGCAAATAGCAAATTAATATATTCTGCGTATATCAGACTGAATTAGTCACAAGGCAAAATGCCCTTTTTGTATACTACGTGTGGGTTTGGGTCAGAAGTGTAAGTCACAATTAAACACGAAGAGGAATTCAGAAAGATTTCCAAAAAATCAGAACTCTAGTTTGAGACATTTGCACAGTCATAAAAATATGTCCATGTGCATTAAATCTATGTCTCCCACTGACTTTTAAAAGCAGCTCTGTTATTCTGGTGTTGGGTTTTTTTTGCAACTGCCATTTCTTGATTGTAGTCTGCTTGGGCAGATCAGCTCTCTGCCATAACACCTCTGCAACATTTCATCTTGTTCTTCTCCATCACACATCACTTTCCTTTACTCCCTCTACCACCACAACTGTGATCATCACCTAATCCAACCTAACAGCTAAGTCTTGTCCTTCCCGTCCCCAGCCTGCCAGCAAGTATCAGCAAATAATTTCACCAAGCCTGCCATCTGCTAGCTGCCATGGAGCACCAGGCTGCTACTGTCAGGGCTGCCACAGAACTAATAAGAGTAGGGTATTGCTGCTTGCTGCAAGAGGTTGAGGTGGGACAGCTGCTGCCACGAAACCTAAAAGGAGATGGGAAAAGGGGCACCGGATCAGCATCAGTGGCCACTCTGGTTTGTGAGTGCAGCTACACGGAAACTGTATGAGCAGCAGCTTCCCACTTCCTCCAACAAAATGGTGAAGGGCTCTGGCACATGCTCCATGTACCACCCACTTGGACTACAGTGAACAGGATTATACCTCTGTTTTTGCAGTATTATACTCATCTGGGGAATCAGAGCTTTCCCCTCGTAGGCCCCTTTGCAATAAAAGAATGTGAAAACTAGGATGTGGCAGATAAGTAATTTATCTTTGCTGAACAGCTATGAATTGGGTTTTTTTTTTACTAACCTTTTTTCCAATTTGCAGTGTCGTCAGACTCCACATAGATTTCAGACAGAAAAGTCCCAAATATCTGCCGTCTGCTTAGAAAGTGAACTGCACACTTGTTCCAGATGATTCCCCCTTTCCCCTACACCACAGCGCATTTACAGCCTTGCCAACATGCTCCCCTTTCGCAAGATGCAGGGTGAGAGCAAACACTATTCAGTTCCCTGGCTGGTTCAACCTTGCTCTCTTTTTTTACACTATGGCACATATTTGTGCAGCATGCAACAACCAAATGAGAACATCTTTTCCAACTGGTATTTCTTAATGGCATTCAGAGAAAGATTTATAAGCAATGTCACATGAATTGCAAATTAAAGCCTCCTTAACACCCTTCCATGACTCTGTTTTTCCCTTGCATTTTCCTTTTCATACCTCTTTCAGTCTGTATTTCCTTTGATTGGAAGCACTGAAAAATTGTTAAAACAAAGAGTGCAAGTACTTTTCTGCTCTCTGTCTCCTCTCTCCCTTCAATGTTTTATTTCTGTTCTTTTAAGTGCTTTGGATCAGATCCTTGCCTCTGGCAGTATTCCTCCATCCTTGACTTTTGTCCAGAATAGTGTCTTCTGGCAAGTCTCTTGCTCCTCACTGGCTGGCTACTGTGTGCACAGCTCCCGCTTTTCATGGATCAAGGACTTGGGCATCTTGAGACTAGCACTGGCCTCTCCACTTGGCTCCAATGTGTTCCTTTCAGTGTCCTCACAAAATGAACCAGGGTTTAATAGCTAGTTCTCAATACAGTGCTCCCTTGTTTATTTTCTTCACATGTCTATTCTTTCTTTCCATTCCTGGCAACAAACAAAAGAAAGCTGGAAGAACACCACTTTTGCCAGTTTATTACCAATTTTGAGCTGTGAAAGCTGGCATAGTAAGGAGGTAGAGTGAGCAAGGGAGGACGTCTAGAGGGAACATATTAGCCCATCACCAGGCTTGTTGCTGGACCTTCTGCAAGACCTCAGTGTAAGTAAGCATCCCCAGAAATGTGGGCACAATTTCTCAGCCCTCTCCTTGGCTCTAAGTAGCCTTCTCTAACACTTCTCTAAATTTCAATTCCTCTTGTACAAAACCTAAGTAGAGCACAGGGGCTACATGCTGGCATCCTGTACAAGTATGAGATCTGAAGGATGGATTAGTTCAGCAAAATAGCAATATTGTAGGCAGGAGATTATAATCCTCAGTACAGCAGTGATCACAACTACACTCTGCTTTCCACAGTACAAAGTACAAAACTGAGGGAAAATATCTTTCCAGTTGTCCTAGAAATAAAAATTCTGAGGAAATGAAAATAAAGGGCACTTGGCTTTACGTTGACTGGATGGTTTTATCTAGATAGAAATTTCTCATAGTTTGTGGGTAGATTCACTTTCAGTCCCTTTCAAGAAGCAGATTAAGTATGAAAAGGGAAATATAAATAGGAGACACAGCAACCCTCCCTTTGAAAATGTAGAAATAAAACATTTAAAATTTTTGAACATTCCCCACTCTTTCTCAGATAAAAACAAGAGGAAAATAATTGGGCTCACTGCCTTTTTGCAGTGAATTTACTAATCTCAGGATTTCTTCTTCTTTACATGAAACTGAATCATGACATCTCACTTCACCCATAAAAGCCAGTGCATCTAATCTAAGGTGGCAGCTAGACTCTTCGTAGCAAATCTAGGCAGTTGCAAAGTGGTCCATCCTTCTCATTGCAGACACCTGTCTTAAGGTAGGATGAAGTACTCTCTGGCAATGCTTCACTTCCTACTGATCGTGGAAGAAATGGGGACAAATTGTTTGGACTTAACACTGGAGTTTTAATGGCTAAATTTAAGTAACTTAAATTTCCCCTTGGTCTTCTGCATCCTTACTGTTTTTTCTTTATTGGAGAAGACCTGATTTGTTTCTAGAATGTGGGTACATACCTTCAAGAAGTCACGGTCACAGTCAGATCCATCTTCTAAATCAAAGGCTGTGAAGCTATAGTTGAGTGTGTTCCCCTTTGTAGCTTGGATAGTCCAGTTGCAGCGCTCATTTAATGGGTAATCATTTGGATAATTTAAACTTTCCAATATGCCATGGCTATGATTAACAGTCAATACATCATGACAAACTGGAAAAAAAAAGTGATAATAAATTATATTTGTGCAGTGCTTATTAACCCGGTATCTCAAAAAATTACTGACTGAAGTTACACTACACATTACACTACACATTACAGTGAGAAATGTTTTTATTCACAGATTAGAGAAACCATGCAGAAAGAGAATTGTGACCTATTGATGCGCATATTGTGTATGTTGCAAACAAAATCCAGACTTTCCAGACTTAAATCCTTCTTTTCTGACACTTGCAGACTCATTGGTATATGTAGTACATATATTTCTTGGCAGTTTTCTTTAATTCTAAATAGACGGTTATTCCTAAAACATGTTTTCTTCTATTTTTTTTAAACTAATAATAGAAATTTGCCCTCTCCTTTGAAACAATTTGGGTAGGGTACTCAACAAAGATTGACTAATGGATTAAAGTGATTTATTTCAGCAAACTGGAAAAAAATTATGATCCCTGGCTAAAATAATAGATGGAAAGTACACTATTTGTATTAGATTTTCTAGTTCCAGGAACTAGAAGTGATCACTAAATTCTTTATAAAGGAGCCATGATGTTCCCTGTCAGTCATTCAGTAACATCCTAGCATAAGTACCAGACACTCACCTGGAAGAGTGAGAGCTTTTCTTGAAGTACAGAGAAAATGAAGAAGAAACTAAACTAGATAAAGAGTGAAATTATAACTATAGCATTAGGTCAGTGAGTCTCATTTTCCTCTATCCAACTTTCACTAAAGACAGAAAATACCAGCGTGGGCAATCCCTTATCTGGAGACAGCATACAACGTGTGTGAGGAGCAGAGAAGAAGCAGGCAGGAGGCAGGGAGCAGGACAGGCTGTTTGCTTTGTACAGCAAATCTGCATTGTCTGAACAGTAGAAATAGCCGAGATTCACTTGCAAAACTCTTCTATTGTCTGTTACTAGGGATAATACACCTAGCTCCTGCTATTTTTTTTTTATTCTTTCCAAATGATTTACAGAGCAGCAAGGTCTATGGTTTTAGGACTTCAAAATGCTCAGGATACAGCTGAAGGTCAGGATAAGGTAGAGTGGAGCTTGTCTGCAAAGCTACACTGAAGCGTGCAGCTGTTTGAAAGGACAGGATGAAGAGCACAAAATGGATTTGAAGAACACAAGGTGGGTAAAAGCTGCTACCCCCTGCCATTAGGATTTTATTAGAAACGTATCAGACACAAAGGTGCCTTTGAATGTTAACTTAATACCATGTTTTATTTTGCAATGTTTTCCAACTCATGATTACATTTCTTTCATGCACACGTAAATGCTTCTGGCATCTAAACATCCTTATTTTATACCACTAGTGCCTATGTAATTTTAGCTTTTGGGCAAGCCATTGAAAGCTTTGTCTGATGCAGCTTCAGGAATAAAATATGAATGTAAAGCATAGATCACATTATCTGATAGCTCAGGTTCTACATCCGAGTGCTTTGAAAATGTTCTTTCTGTTTAATTAATGAAAGGGGGGAGGAACCCTTTTCTAATATATTGCCTTGACTTTACAGTTTGAAAAGTACATGGTAGATGAGTCTGATATCTTTAAGGAAATAGGGAGCCAAAGCTCCTTCACTCTTCTAGTTATAGTATACACTATGAAGAGCTTTGTTTTTTTCGTAATCTATTCACTATTGTCCAAACCTAGGACAACTTAATGTCTTTAAACCTACAGCAATCTCTACCAATTGGGCATGTCATATTTAGGGTGTGAAAAGATGCTTGCAAATCATTTTGTATGTGCACATCTTCTAATGTGTGTTTAACCATATATGCCAGAGTGTATAAGGAGAAAAATAAACACCAGCATGATATTCAATGTTATGATTGGAAGCAAACTAACTTTAATTTGTTACGTATCTTCTTTCATTGTTTTCCAGTTGTTATTACTCTGATGTTTACATTTAACTCTATCCCAGCCAAAACCAGGACACTGGGGTAGAACTATTTTACAAAAAAAGGTTTGCAAGAAAAATGTGACCCTTACCATAGGATATAAAAAATGAAACTTTTGGAAGTGTTCCAGGTAGGCTAAATAATCCTAAGAACGTACATTGATCCAGGATGGCTGAAGACGACTCACTTATCCTTTGCCATCCTGCCTCACAAACAGCTAGAAGCACAGAGAAACTTGTCCTGTCTTCCTTCTCTGTTAAAAAGTCAGGAGACTGAGTGAGTGGAACAGCAAGAACAAGTGCTGGAAGTCCATAACCCCGTTATGGACGTCCAGCACTTGTTATTCTGAGCAAATCTGGAGCGGTAAGTGCCACTGGTGCAAGTAACAGAAGCAGAGCCACCTCACCAGCTTTCTTAGAAGGAGAAGATAATCTCCATCATGGGTAGATAAGCACATAATTTTTAGCTCTTTGTGTTCTGTGACTGTAGCACACTAGAGAACCTGGGTCAATAGTATGCTCTGTACGTTGTCCTCTGCTCATGAATAGGTAAGATCATGGGTTGCAAGAAGCAGTTTCAGAAACAAGCTGAACTGTAGAAACATGTCCTTCTTCTTTTACCTACTTACCCTGTTTGTACTGAGCTAAAAATCCTCCACCTCGCAGACTGCTATCTGTCCTCAGTTTTACATACACGCTGTCTCCACTGGAATGGATGAGTTGTGGTATCTGATTCCCGCAAAATTTACCTAGCTGTTTAGCATTACTGCTGTTGCCATCATATACCTTCAAAAAAAAAAAATCAATAAAGCTGATGGTATTACAAGTCCAAGTAATTTCCCCCTGACAAATGTCTGCTTAGGGAATTGTTACAGGGTATACAAGAGGTTAAATTCTATTTCTGCTCACAGGAAGCCTGACAGGCATTTTCAGAAGCAAGCAAATTGGTGGAAAAACAGGAAGCCAGTAACCAAATACTGGTGGGTTTTGAGGGGCTTACTCACCAAGAGGGGAAAAAACACACTCCCATTCAACTCTGTTAAAAAATGTTTAAATAATATCTGCAACAATTCAAATATGAAATTTGGGATTAACAATAGGGTTATTGACACTGTTGTGCCTTTTTTCTTGTAATTGACTAAAAGAGTATACTAAAGCCTTGGTTCAAAACACAGCCAATTTAAGAGACACAGATTCTTGTTTCAGTGGCCTGTCTATCTATAAATGCTTTTCTTACCAGCAGCTACACAGACACTGCTGCCTTACCTCTCACTGTTCTGTGATACGAAGGTAGCATGTCAGCATGGAGCTTTTCTATTCTGGAACTGTTCACTTACGACCATCTGAAGACCAGTGTTTTTCCTCGCCTGTGCACTCATCATAATCAGCTGCCTGCTATGGAGCAACGTGTCACAGGGTACATACCGCAAGGTAATCGAAGTTGCACTTTGGGTGATTCTCTAGATGGAACTGTTCAAACTGGATTTCAAATGGGGTTCCTCGGTTTCCTCTGAGCAACCAGTAGCACTCTGAATTGTGGTAATATGGCATAGGGAAGTTGGGAGACATGAAGATACCAGAAGATGCTGTCAAAGTCCCACCACAACCTGCAAATGGGAAACAAACCAAACCAACATTTAACACCTAGAAGAACAGAGAATAAGACATGATGTATGAGATTCATACTACTGGCCTCCTTCACATGCCCTGACATCTTCAGTGATGCCACAAAAATATGCATTTATCCAACAGTGTTGTAAGCAGAAGAGAGCTCATCACACCTAGAAATATTAACTATCTAGTTTGAAGAGTGCTCCTGATAGATAATCTTCAAATAGAAACCTCTTCATTAAATTCTTAGTTACTGCTTTCTTAAAGCTTTCTTAAACATACAAGAAAGTTGATGCTACATTCTATCTAGGTAATAGCATATCTGGAGAAAAAAAAAGCCCAAGGATCAAGAAAGTTGTATTCATGATCTTAACATGAACATATGTTGTTATATAATTAGCAGACGGATTTTAGAAGATGGGAAGCAGAAAGATTTGGGGGAAAAGGTGAGAAATTAAATACAAATGAAAGATCATAAAGAAGATGTCCAAAATGGTTTTATACTTGATGCGGTCATTTTACCTGTGGATGTACCATCCCACTCTGCTGAAAATCCCTCTCTTGTGCCAAACACATCACTTACAAACTTTATCCACAGCTTGTTACCATGAGAGATTATAACAGGAGGCAGGTCTGTACTACAGTATGTTCCAAGAGAAGGAGAAGTTTCATAGCCTCCATCTCTAGAATGACAGAGAAGAAAAACCTTGGGTCAAAGAGACAGACCTTGGGTGAAAGAGACAAATTTTCATGAGAAATGTTAACAAACTAAAAAACTTGGGATTCTTTCAGGTGTGGGAAAGGCTAATCCTGGCTCTTCATCTTCCACAGCAATGCAGCTACCCTATGCTGGAGGAGTCCTGCTATTTGCAGTAAGAAGACCTACCACAAACACCTGCTTGCTGTGTATGTCCAGTCCTTCATCTCAGCTGCCTGTCCAGAGCCTGTCAATACAATGACAGACTCAAGAAGCATCTCAAGCACACTTGATGCTGCAGAGGCAGGAACTTCTCTGTATTCGACAAGGTGGCAATCATTGGTGTAACCAAAGGTAATCTAATCTGAAGACATAACAATTTGCTCACTTCTGACTGTTTAGCCTAGCACAAAACCAGATGAGCTGACCTGTTAAAAAAAAAAATTACTCGCCACCACACAGATGAGAACCCATTTCTCAGAACTGATATGATGCATATTTTGAAATATTTTGTTAGCCTTCAGAATTGTTTCTACAATCACTTACTTCCCATTTTAAAATTCAGTAATATTTCCATTAATATTTCCTAATATTGTAATCAGCATGCACATCTAATGCTCTGTTTCGCTACCCGCACATGTCTCATGGGAATAAAAAAAGACTGTGACAACCTGCTTGTCAATCGCTTTCTAACCTTATCTTTAAGCACTTTCATGTTACAAATACCCTACAGGTCATTAGGACAATAATAAATCCATCTATATCTGTATATGGGTGTGATCATAATATGATGCTTTTTAAGTGGACAGTAATAATTTCAATTACATTTTCATAGGTTTATATCTGCTTTTGAGAGAAATTTCTACTTAGATCTTGCCATTCTGTTTTTTTGTCATCCTCCCAGCTTAAGCTGCTTGCGGCTGTCTCAGGTTACCGGCAGTTGAAGAACTGTGCCAGAACCTCCCCTCACTTGCATCTCAACCTCTGCAGCTGTGGTCAGACGAACAATTTTCTTAGTTAACTGAATGCAATTTATCAGAGGACACCTCAGGACAAGAAACCAGAGTGGCACCTCACCTAAGACTTTTCTAGCTACCCCAGTTAATGGTGTCAGGTTTGATGAGACATTCTGAAAATCCAGTTATGGCAGCAGAAATGTGCTGAGTTGCACTTCAAAATGTTCTGACCATATCTTAAAACCTGTTTAATGCTGCCGAGGTCTTCACAGTGACAACAGAGTTAGATTTATGGAATAAACGAATGTTTTCAGTTCTTAAGGTGAAAAAGTCGAAAAACAAACCCCTGTTTTAATTCAGGTCCCCAAATTAAGGTGTTAACTGTTAAAATAAAGTTAGATTAAATTTAATCTCAGGTAGTTTTTTTTTAAATGAAAAAATGATACACTTTACTTAGAAAATATTTAAACAGCCCTTCATTTTTTCATAACTTTCTCCAGTTTGTATGTACAGCTGAAAACAACCGGCTAATTCAGCAGGAATTCAGAATCTCAATACTGCAACTTCAGCAAGATTTTTGTTTGGTTCTAAAAAATAAGACACTACTTACAGAGGAATAGCCCACACAGAATATCTGGTATAACTTTCAGAATAAGATTTAGCATGGTGCTTACTGCGGTCCTTGGAAACTCACAGCATGCTCAGAGTGAAAAGTCACACTGGTGTTCTACAGACACAGTTTATCTAAGGAGCTGGGTCATGATGACAAATATGGGCACACTGGCACTGCAAAGTGCAAATCCCATACAGCAACACAGCAGAAAGGAAGTGTACTTGGCACAGCTGTATTGTGAGCATGCAGCTAACCTTGCTGCAAATATTACTTCCTTCTACTTGTCTCTGTCCTGTAAAATTTATTAGAAATCAGCATGCTAATATCCTGAATTTAATGGTGATGCCAGTATAGACAAATATTGCAGATGTATATGTTCCTAATGCTGCATCATAGAATAGCTGCTGTTTAAAGACAATAAACGTAAAACAGAATATAGAATCATAGAACGGTTTGGGTTGGAAGCGACCTTTAAAGGTCATCTAGTCCAACCCCCCTGCAGCGAGCAGGGACATCTTCAACTAGGCCAGGTTGCTCAGAGCCCCATCCCACCTGGCCTTGAATGTTTCCAGGGATGGAGCATCTACCACCTCTCTCATTGTAAAAAATTTCTTCCTTATATCTAGTCTAAATCTACCCTCTTTTAGTTTAACTCCGGTATCCCTTGTCCTATTGCAACAGGCCTTATTAAAAAGTTTGTCCACATCTTTCTTATAAACCCCCTTTAAGTACTGAAAAGCCACAATAAGGTCTCCTCACAGCCTTCTCTTCTCCAGGCTGAACAACCCCAAATCTCTCAGCCTTTCCTCATAGGAGAGGTGCTCCAGCCCTTGGATCATTTTTGTGGCCCTCTTCTGGACCTGCTCCAACAGCTCCATGTCCTTCCTGTGCTGAGGGCTCCAGAGCTGGACACAGGACTCCAGGTCGGGTCTCACCAGGGTGGAGCAGAGGGGCAGAATCACCTCCCTCGACCTGCTGGCCATGCTGCTTTTGATGCAGCCCAAGATGTGGTTGGCTTTCTGGGCTGCGAGTGCACATTGGTGGCTCAAGTCCAGGTTTTCATCTACCTGTACCCCCAAGTCCTTCTCCACAAGGCTTCTCTCAATCCCTCCATCCTCCAGCTTGTATTGATACCAGGAGTTAGCCCTAACCAGGTTGGACACCTTGCACTTGACCTCGTTGAACCTCATGAGGTTCACATGGGCTCACTTCTCCACCTTGTCCAGGTCCCTCTAGATGACATCCCATTCCTCATGTGTGTCAACCACACCACTCAGCTTGGTATCATCTGCAAACTTGCTGAGGGTGCACTCGATCTCATTGTCTAAGTTATTGATTAAAATGTTAAAGAGCACTGGTCCCAGTACAGACCCCTGAGGGACACCACTTGTCACTGATCTCCATCTGGACATTGAGCCGTTGACCACTACCCTCTGGATGTGACCATCCAACCAACTCCTCATCTTTGTACTTTAGCATAGCTTCTAGGAAGATCTGTTCCATGATCTTCCCAGGTACAGGTAAGGCTGACAAGTTGGTAGTTCCCAAGGTCCTCCTTTCTACCCTTCTTAAAAATGGGTGCAATGTTTCCCTTTCTTGAGTCACCAGGGACTTCACCTGACTTCCAAGACTTTTCATATATCATGGAGAATATGTCACAAAACAGGCAACAAAACTCTTTGCTTCTGCACTAAGGAAAACAACCAGAATGCCATGGGAACACAGTCCACATACTCTACTTGATCTGAGAACTGGAATTTACCAAATGGGACCGCCAACAATGGAGCAGGATTGGAGGAGGAAAAGGTAGCCTTTGAAGTTCTCTGGTAAATCCTTTTCCCACATTGGCAGCACAGGTGTATAGTTAAAACTATAGCTTCTGAACATGACTAAGAAGATTTGGATAACTTCCATGGCTGTCATTAATAAGGACAAGAGAAATAATTAGGCTTGCCTGATTTCTACATAATCCTCTGTACAGCGTTTATTCCCTTCCAAGGTGAAGTTGGTGAAGCGCAGCTCAATCTGTCTGTTTATTCCCACTGTGATGGTGTATATGCACTCCGTCCGAACTGGGTAGTTATTGGGATAGTTTGGAGATGTTAGCACACCAGTTTCACTACTGTAATTGTGTGAGCACACTTTAAAAAGAAAAGAAACAAGTATGAATTAATTTAATGTGTATGTTAAACTAACAGGAAATTTCTATTTCCAACAGACAGAGAAGCAAACATCCTGTGCTCCTGTGCATTACAACTCTTCCCAGACACATCTTACTGCTGAATGTCATCACTATAAAGTAAAACAAGAATCCAGCTTTTTCATGACATTTCTTACATTTGTTTGTTCAGCTTTTACAGAATACTGTGTCTGTAATAAATAGGCAACATAAGAGTAGTTCCAGCTGCCTAAGTTGTCTTTGACACTAAACCCAGGTAAGCAGAGAAAGGAAACTGAAAGGGATGTCTTGATCAACACAAAAAATAGGATTCCTGAATTTCTGAAAAGCAGTGGTGGTGTAAACTGAATACAATCTCTAGCTATGAGGAGATGCTATACTGTTCTCAGGCATTTCCTACAATCAAAACTGGAAGATGAGGATTTTATATATAAATTTATTTTCCCATTTCCTGGGCTGTAAGTGGCATTAAGTTGGAAAATAGTATAATCCTTAGATTGTGATGACAAAGCAGTTCTGCTTAAGTTCTTATACTAAAATCAGCTACATCAATTCTTCCATGAGCACTGTAGAAGCATCTTGTTATTATGAGCTGGAAAGCAGAAAATAGTGTGGACTAACGCTGAGCCAGAACCTGAGCAATAATTAAAAAGAAGCTCTTTCGAAAGCACAGACTTGAGGACTAGGAATAAAAATATCTGTTATACAATGGTACATGAGACTTATTTTGGAGAGAACAATTGTCGTGTATTAGTTGATCACGGTCGGAGTAAGGTTTGTGATCTGGCTGCAAAAAGAGCAAGAAGCAATGTGATCCGTGTCAGGTCTTTTCAGTTGAAACAGGGAATCTTGATGCCACTGCACAAGGTAATGGTGACATGACACCTGGAAAAATGTGGGTAACTGTGGTCACTGATGTTCTGGAAATCAAATGAGAATAAGTAAGACAGAGGTTGTGGAGATAGCTGGAAATTAGTAGATTGGTAGGCAAGAGATACTAGAAGAACTTAACTTGGCTTAGCAAATGCAGGAGAAAGAGACAGTCATAAACATCAAGAAACACGAAGAAAAGAAAAACATAACAGACTCTTAATGACAGTACAAGCTCTGAAGTTAAAAACTGTCCATGAATACAGATACACAGAAATTAGGAGAAAGTTTCTATCAGGAAGTGAGTTTCTAGATCAATCATCCTACCAACATACTTGATGCAGAAAGAGGAAAAAGTCCACTGTTTTTTAAGTTACAGTTTGATTAATTTAATTAAGAAGGGATCACATTATGTAGCTCCTGACAAAAAAACAAAGAAGGGGGGAAGCATAAATTTGTGGGCTGGATTTGATGACCCTGGAAGCTCAATCTGGTCCATTCCACTGTTTCAGGTCCTACAGGTTGCAAATATAAGAAATGAAAGTAAAGTTCTTAAATATTTTCTATCAAATAGGCAGGGCTATATTAATTATAAAGTACAACTGAAAGAGCAAGCAAAATATTATGATTAACACTGTACTCATTTAAGTTGGTTGCCACAGATCTCTGAAACCTGTTTTCTAACATAGCACAGCTGCAGTGTAGTAATACTTGTGCTTAACTCTTCAGTATTCATAATAGTTTAGATGGAAGGGATGAAATTAGAGATCAGGGCTTCCATGTCTAAGATTGGTCATTTCCACCTCTGTTATCTATCCATTCTAACTACCAAAACACTTTTGCTTTTACCAGTGTCTTTTTCAATGGTGGTTTTTTCGCAATCTTAGTGACCTGGAAGGCCTCTGTTGAAAATATTCTCTGTAGGATAAATACACCCAAAGCTAGCTACCAGACTCCTGTTCCTCATTCATCACAAAGAGAACAAAGAAATATAACACAGAAACAGGCCAATAATTTTCTGCCATTGGGTTGTACTTCAGTATTGACAAGTCAAAAAGGTTTCATGCACGAGTTTACCAAAAATTATGACCTATTAAAGCCTTTATCTAGAATATTAGTCATTTGTGTTTTCCCTCACAGATATGCTCTGATATATGCATATAACAATCAGGTTGGTCCTAGTCACCTTAAAAACCTTGTGCTGCTTTATAAATCCTTATAATGCCCTTGCTGAGCTGCCAGCTCCAATGGTGTTTCATGATATGTAGGGTTTATCATGAATCCCAGGTCCTCAAGTCATATGATTTCTTGAAAACCCTGCCTGCAGGGTTAGAAATCTCACTTAGAAATATCAGCAAAATTTTTCCTAATGGCTCATTATAAAAAAAGCAGTAAAAAAAGAAAAATTGTGCATATTTATTAGTCTATTTATTTTAAGTAATTATTTCCTCCTGATTTGGGAAGGATGGGTGCGTCACCATGCCATTTCTTATTCACTCAGAGGCTAAGACCATGAATACTAGCTTTCAGCCTGCAGAATATTAAAACTGATGTAACTAGATAAGGACCCTTAAGGTAAAATTAGCAACATGAAAGCCAAAATATTTTTATCAGCCCTTTGAAGAACAATTTCCACAGAACTGTCCAGGTTCCTTCCCTCATCAAAGTTTGCTTTTTTGGGATTAATCATAGAATGATTTGGGTTGGAAGGGACCTTGTAGATCATCTAGTTCTAACCCCCCTGCATGGGCAGGGACACCTTCCACTAGAAATCCATACAGAAACTCATATCCCAAGTGGGCTATTTGAAACTGGATGCTTTGTACTGCTTTACACTTCACATAACAATCTTTATGAGCTAAGGGGGATAAATACAGAAGGTGGAGCAGTGACAGCCTTAGAAATGTCAGACTTCTGGGTACAGTGAAATAAATTGAAGTGTAGACTGAGCATATGCTGCTATGAGGATTAGTGAGGCACTCACCTCATTAACACAGCACTTGGGGGTGGGCTTGGGCAGTAATAGTTCCTTCAGCGAAAACTGTTAGCAAAGTTAGCAGGAAAAAAGTACTTTGACTCCTTTGCCAAAGTTCAGAACGCAGTCTAATGCCATAATGTGATTATTAGATGCCGGGAAAAAATATTAATTCAGTTTAGTTTCAAGACACTTATCGCACCTCATGAAAAACAGAAGGAGACAATTGTCGAGGACAATCGCACTTTTTGCTCTGCCAGTGTGTGAGGTTTTGAAAGCTATTCAATCTGCTCTCTGATTTTGGTACTGAATATGTTTGCTTTTCTGGAAAAAATGCCATAAATGGCAGTAACCCACTGTAACAGCGAAGAGCAGAGAAGAATGCCAGCTTTCGAACCACTCACTCATGCAATCATGCATACTGCAGAAAATTATATCCACGTTTTTTCCCATAGATATTCATCAGTTTCCACAATTCTCATTAATCAAAAATAAAACTATAGTGTTGTATGTAAAATGGCAGTTTTCTTTCAATCTCGCTCTGCCAAGGGAAAATTGGGATACGTGACAATTAGACTTTTATGTAACACTATGCATTTTTAGAGAAAAAAGGAAGAAACTATCACATGAAGTATATGCCTCTCCACAGGCAATGGAAAAGCTCATCTGCACTTCAGGGTCTTTTGTTACTGCTGCTGGCAGATGCTAACAGGCTTAATTTTTACCAAGAAGGCACACAAAGGTCCTTTGTACCGTTTCAGACCCAAAATCCTTAGAAACACTCAGTACAGCTGTTTAAAAAGAATCTCCATCTCTCTTCTGCTGATTTAAACATAAACACACAAACTATACAGTCGCTTACACATATATAGGCCTATTTAGGCAGACTAATACCCTAACCAAAAATAACCAAGTTACAGCGGCCTAACAAGCTGCCAATTGCCAGCTGATTGAGCCTCTTTCCTGAGACTCAGGATGAGCTGAGCAGATGCCCAAGATGCATGCAGGACTTCAGCATTTTTCTGTCTTAGCTCAGCCTCGTTCAACCATGCCCTGTGTCTCTGTGCACACATATTTGCCAGGCGTTACTTTCCATTCCTGACTTCGCTTGTTCAGCTGAAGAGAAAAGCCAGGCAACATCCTAATAATTACTGGGTTCAGTCAGCAGGATGGGAACCGAGATCTCAACTTTTACTCCTCTATCAATAAAGAAGACATGCAAATCTATACATCATCTTCAAGTGCACTTTTAAGTCCATGTTAAACAAATGTTTTTCTTTCTTTCTTCATCCTTCTCAAACTCTGACTTCTCCAGCCATTGTCAGCTTACATATACCACACAATGAAGCTATTAAAAACCACTCCTCTTAATACATCGTATCATTCACAATTCAGGATGATAAGGAGCCAAAATCTTATCTTTCACCAAAGCCAGAGAAAGACCAGGAATAAAAACTCTATCAGGAAGGCAACCTGCTAAAAATCATGTTAAAGCTGACTTTTCTCAGCAGAAATGATGAAATGAAGCCTGTTTAATGACACAAAAACATATGGAAAAAAAGTGAAAAAAATCCCTCCAAAAACCCTAATTCAAAGTAAAACAAATAAATTCTCGCTTATTTGTGGAGAAGTCAAGGACAACACTATACATACACTGACTCTAGTGCTATTCCTATTGAAAAATTGTGGTCTGGATCTTTCAAGACCCTGAGCAACACTTCCAGAAAAGACTGAGCCCTTTCAGAGAGTTTTCAGTAATTTTACATGGCTTCTTTGTGATGTGGTCAGCCAAGATGGGCAAAAGAAAACCCTAATATCTATCATAACATTTAGATGGCTGTAGTGACATTCGTCTGCCTGGTATTTGAGACGTGGACTCTAGGAAATAAATGCAAATATTACCTTGCTTTCCACGTGACTTTCCCCTTTAAAAGACAGAAAGATAGCCAAGAACTAAGGATCCGAGGTACAGAGAGGTTACATGGGCAATATAAATTTATAAAACTGAGGAGCATTTGGGCATATTTGACTGAAAGACTTCCATTTGTATTCCTGCCATATGAGCTATTCACAGCTACTAGCTAGCAGATATTGTCTGTGCTTTATGGACCATGGCCATGGCTGTATCTTGTGGCATTCAAATCTTTTAATCAGGAAATACACCTCTGCCATTATCTTCAGGCTAATTTTCAGTTAATTAATATATCACAGATAAACCATGCTAACAAAAACATTTTGCCAAGATGCGCAGAGAAGGAAATTAGTTTTGTTTTACATAAAAATATTTTTTTCACTCCTATTTATCCTTTTTTTCTACCCCTATTTATTCCTTTTTTTGTGTGTGTGTGATAATCTTGTCCATCTTTTCAATGGCTCATTCTGTGTAAAATAACTCCAGGCAAAAGCCTGTTGAAACATCTAATATGAAACAGAACAGCTTTGACCAGTTCTGATACTGGTTACACTCTAGCTGGCTAAGAAAATAGACCTCAAAAATAGGATGGATACTTACTGCACAAGAAACATTATTAGAACCATATTTTCCTCAGCAAAAAAAAAAAATGAAAATAGGCAACAGATGTAAGGAAAAAAATATCCTAGCTTTGGTCAATCTCTCAGATATGATTATGCTCAGCAATTTGCTGCCTTAGTGTAACTGAATATACATAAGATGAATATCAGGCCTAAACATCTCACAGTGGGAAAACTAAACTTGATATGATTTCAGGGAAGTGGGGAGTTGCTTCTCACAGCAGACACCACATACACACGTGTTGGCCTTCTCTCAGGTCACAGCAGCTTCAAAACACTCAATTTTTAATCAAAACTGAATGTTAGCAATCCAGTATTTTTGACAGCTTTATAGTACTTCTGTACTTGTGCTGGGACGAAAAGAAATAAATCTCTGTAAAGAAAACAGATTGCAGTTTCAACTTCTCTGTGTGGTTATTACTCTCAGTTTCAGTAGTTACCTGCTGCTTTGCCATAGTTATGCAAACTAAAGTGGTTGCAGTGAAAAAGCATTTATTCTAGAGTTCATAGTTCTTGGCCTAAGTGAGAATAAATTGAGTTAGGCTAGTTTATCTGAGGACTAGTAACGATATCTGTGGTAATTATGGAGAAAGAAAATCACACCTGTTGTTCAGAGTTTGGATTAAGATACTACATAGTTCTTATTTCATATAAATATTTTATACAGTTGCTAGTTGTTAATACTATTAAAGAGAAGACTGTCTTGCATTTTTAAGGCACAGTTTGAAAGTGTTCCAGGGATAGTATTGTTAAAGCTTGAACCTCACATGATGCACATAGCAGTGCTTTGGATGAAAGATGAGAAAATCCAGTCACCATGGTGGTGGTAAAGGAGGGGAATATGGAAGAGAGGAGGAATAGTAGTGAAGCTGGACAGAAAATCTTGGGGTTGGTCAGCAATGAGGTAACTAACAAAACCAGAGAAACAGATAGGGTTACACAGAGACAGAAATACAGATTAATGTTGAGTAAATAATATTTTGATCTTGATGAACTATCAAGATCAAAAGACTTGAGAAGAGTTGCTATAAGAACAGTTAGGAAGGAGTCAAATCTACCTGTGAAATATTAATCTGAGGCAAAGTAATCACAAAAATATCACATTAACAAGCAACAGTCACCTTTACAGAAGTTACAGTCAGCAGCTGCAAAAACAGACCCACAAAAGACCTTTATGAAGCTGATAATGTCACAATTTCTTACTAGTAAGAACTCATTTTTCAAACTACAGAGTCTTTCTTGGAAAGATTTTAAGAAGTAGAACTTGGGGTTTGGCCTATTATTTTCTAACAAATAGAAATTTCCTCCTTGGAATAGTTCTCTTTAATTCTTAATTGTTTTTACTGTCCTCTTGGTTTCCATGCCAGATAAGTATGAATGAAGGCAGCTGAAAAAATGGATCGTTTGGATTTATAAAATATCTGGTAGTGAATAAAAACACAGTGGCAATATTAGTACTGGTCTCGCCTACACACACGCTTGAGAGATGATGAAATAGCCAAATTTCTAAGCTGCCACCAAAAAGGCAGTTATTTTTCACAAGGTAGAAACTGGAAATTTTGCTGGTTTTAAACAGGTTGGAGAAACTGGGAAAGTAGGAAAAATAAAATTATTAAAGAAAATAAAAGCAAGCAATTAGCAGCCATTGGTAGTTTATGGCTGCATAGAGGAGTACTATGAATTTCTAGTATTCGTCTAATAAATCTCTTGTAACCTGCACTCACACACACAAACCAGCTAGAAAGTGGCTAATAATGGATACACAAATAAGCCAGCTACAAACAGATTCTCATTTTTACTTCTTTTCATTGTCCCACTCTGCCTCTTCTGTGGTTTAATTCTGCTAGGCAGAACCTGTCCCTCTACCCACGTAAATCCTCTTCTACTACAGGTCTGTGTTTAGCAGTGAGGGGAGCACAGCAGACCCATGTCTATTGGGTCTATGAAACTGGTAGTTACAGTCTTTCACCAAGAGGCTGCTTTTTCAAGTGCAGCTCAGTCACTGCTAAAATGGTCTCAGTGCTGGAGAGATGTGCAAACACCAGATCAGATATGGTGGGTTCAGCATAGTTTGAAAGCGCAGATGTGCCTCTACCCTGGAAAACTTTCAAATCAATTAGAATTCTGAGTAATTTCTCAGTTTTTCTCTGCTTTAAGGGAATGAACTAAGGGAATGAACAGTCATTGTTCTCTTCAGTGGTCTTTTCCCCATTGCTATATGTCTTAGTCCCATAAAAGGAGATGCTTAAAGAACATATTTAAGGTGTAACAGGAGCCTTTAACTCTGCTGGAGACAGAAACGTTGCACCCTCTTAATGAAAAAACCAGCTTGTGCTTCCAGGTTATTTTGCTGCTTTATCAAATTCCACCCTATATGACCTTTCTCTGCCCATCATCAATATTGCACCTAAATAAGGACTAAATTAATTTTTATGGCACCCGAGAGTCTCCTGTTCAAGTGAGTTGTTTACAATTGCTATGCTTCCTAGGTCACACAGCTCAAAAAGGGCAAAGCAAATTCAGAAAATACTTTTCTTAAATAATTCATGCAGTTCTGCCACGTCAGCTTCTACTGGCTTTTTAGAAAAAACAGCAGTGTTGCTTACAGAAATTGCTTTCTGCTTTCCGAGGGAGGAAAAAGCTTATGAGTCAAGCAGGATAAATAAGAAGGGGTAAAAGAGGCACCAGGCAGTCTTCTGTTAACACAGAAAATAATGTTTCTGTTTCTTGTAGTGGTTATTTACAGTGACAGCAGAAAACATTTGATTTGCATAATGAACAGACTGACATATTACCTTTTGATGCATCCAGGGAGATATAATTAGCTGAGAAGCCCTCAGATGCAATGTTGTGATTGGTCACAAAGTACAGCATCATCATGTTGCCACCACTAGTGAGAGATGGTGGAACTGATCTTCCACAGTACCTGCAGCAAGAAGATGCCTCAAATTGAGTGGCAGTACTTTATGAAGCATCTGTATTACTGGATGAGTAATTCACCTTCCCTGAGAAGTCTGAACTGCTACACATACACAAGTCTCTGCTTTGGATGGTACAGATCCTGGCCATATACCCTGTATCATGGGACTAAAGAGCACACTACATGTACAAGGGTACAAATCTAACTTGCGTGGCAAAAACAGAGGAGAAACTGTTCATCAAGTTGCCAAATTCTTACTGAAATTGCTCTATGCTGTACCTAACAGAATACAACATACCCTGTTCTTCTGCAGGAGTCAAAGTGGCTGGCCAAAGGCTAAGGTTGCAAAACACTCTCCATTATGAGAGTCATTTGCTCTGTATTTTCCAAAATTCTGCTATGTCAGCCAACTACTTTACAGCCTGTAGCTGCAGCTGGATACTGTTCCTAAGTAGTTTAGATGTTCTTGAATTCTAGGACAGCAAGAAAACCCTGGGTATACCCCAACTGGAGAAGGGGAAAAAAGATTATTCCCTAAGGTAAAATCGCATATCAGGAGAAAGTGAAAATAAAATCCTATAAAATGCAGGCTTCAGTTTACTTTTTGCTGAAATGCAAATGCACAGTCTTTTAAGTAATCTTTCTTTCACTTCTGCAAGTGTTTCAAATCACATCTTTTCCTGGGCACAGACATATTAATGCTTTTGAACTTTTTTCCCATAAATCAAAATGTTAATGGAGCTGGACAACACCAACTACTGAAACCTGCCCTTAAAAAAGCTGTCCTCTTGACACAAGTTAGTTTCTTCCAGTGTACTATTTACTAAATGTGGTTCTCATTCCATGATCAAAGAAAGCAAGCTGCCTTTCCTATGCTAAGCAGAGAAATTTCTGCTTTTTTTTCTGCAGAGAAATTAATCTATACAAAAAACTTAAGGAAGCAAATTGGATGTTGAGATCTATAGAATAGTGCTCACTGAACAGTAATTCAGTTCTGTAAGTGAACAGACATATTCACCTTCCCAATTTTTGCACAGTGCTGTTGTCATATATTTCAAGATAATCTTCTCTGCAACTATAATGAAATGCCAAGTTAAACGAAGTGAACGTCAGACGAATAAGGTAGCCGGGCTGAATGTTGATAATCCAGGTACAGTTAATACCATGTGGGTAGACGTCTGGGTAACCAGGACTTGTAATGGTTCCTTCTGATCCAGTGAGAGTCTCTCCACATACTGTAGAGATTTAAAACATCAGGTTAAATGATATATTTATTAAAACAATTAGGCGCTTATAAAATGTATTACTTTTCTTTCATAGTCTTTTTTCCTCGATGCATACTACACTAACTGATTTAGAATTTATCTCCCATTACACCATCATAAAACTTGACAGCTAACTGTTTTCAGTGTATGGAAAAATCTGGAAAGTGTCAACACTCTACATAGAAAATAACAAAAAAATCCTTACCTGTGTCTATTGGCCAGTACTCAGCCCTGAAGCCAAGGTTGGTAAGAGAGGAAGCTCTGAATTTGACATAGAGATTGTTCCGTGTAGATTGCACTAGAGATGGTACAGCTGTACCACAGTATTTCTCCAGAAGAGGAGAGTCTGTGTTGTTGCCATCTCTGACCTGAAGAACAATGTATTCAAAATATCCTATACAAATTTCTATTATATTGAAGTTGAAAGCATAAATTAAATCATAAGACCATATAAAAGAGAACCTTAGTAAGTCAAACCCTATCCTTTCTTCATCGTGCTTTCTACCACAGGCACATACAATGCAACCTTATGACTGCCAGAGAAGCACTCTCCCACCCAAAGCATGTCAGATGATGGAGAAAAGCTGAGATCTCACACCCTCAACAGTAAGTGGCATAACATAAACCTCCAAAACCAGGTCTGTCTATTTAAAGACACCTGATACTTGTCTCTGATTATCAAAATGGTCATATCATCTTTGGAGAACCAAGAAAAAGTTTGGGATCCTGTTATGAAACTGGAAAAGCTTTTATAACTGCTGTAAGAAGTGCTTGTCTATCAAGCAGTTCTGCTTTGGTAGAGATGAACATGAGAAGGAACATATAGATAAGAATCGACCTGCTATTCATAGCATATGTGTATTATTCTTTACCTCAATGTAGTCTGAGTCACAAGTGCTTGTATTTCGAATGTCAAAGTCGATAAAGTTAAGAATCACCACTCTGCTATCTGGCTGGGAGATGATCCACTCACAGGTCTTTGGGTGGGGGGACATCCTGGGGTAGTAAGGTGACTGGATAGTGCCTGCTCCAGACAAGGAGCCGCCACAGGCTGCCAAGAGACACCCAGAATCAGTACTTGTGATGAATGGTTTCAAGGAACGTATAGTGTGATGTCTATCAAATATCACTATGAAATCAGAACAAAAATATCCCTGAAAACCTGTCTTACAGCTTCTATCACAGATCATCCAAGTAGTATTAAGAAAGTATTTTAAAGAACATATATTTGTAAGTATAGCATAAACATGTATATACAGAAGACCAATCAAACTGTGCCCATGAAAACAAATGGATTTGACTCATTTTTTTTCACACATACAGATAGACTTGTTGGTCATTAAGAGCTAAAAGATAGGAAAAACGAAAGTATAAAGATTCAGGCAGAGTTATAGCTAGGTCATCTTTGGTGTGTTGGCGGTAAGTGATTGATCATTAATAGAAGCAATGAGAGGTGCATTTCCAAGCATTCTAGGAGTGCCTACAACAGACCTACTGCAGACATCATCTTAGCATTTCTAAAAGTAGCAATAAATAAATAAATAGACTCTATTTTTTTCTTTCCTTTCTTTTGAAGTTTGTCTTAAACCCATTATATGGTTAGTATAGCATGGAAATGACTGAAAGTGTCCAAGTTACAGGTCAGTTCACTGTGCAAGTCACCAGTTCCTCTTACCAACTTGATAAATGGCCCTGAAGCTAGCCCTCTGCACAGAAGCATCAGACTTGAACTTGATCCAGAGACTGTTGCTGGTAGAAGTGATTGGAGACATGAGGGTACTCTGACAGAATCTGCTAATAAGGGAAGACATCTCACTGTCACCATCTCGAACCTGGTCATCGAAAAGAAAAAAAAGAAAAATGTCAGGTCATAAAAGTGTTGGGATCTGATATCTGGATAAAATTATAATCTCACAAGAGTTACTAAATAACAAAAGGAGTAACTATTTTTTCTATTTATAAGAGGGGCAAAGAGCCATCACAGTAACTGGAACAAGCATGTGATTTATAAGAGCTCGAAGGATCGGATGATCAGCACAGAAGACACACACGTGCTACTGTCACAGGACATTAGAATGAAACAAATCTTCTCTACAAACCACAGCCTTTAGTACAATTTGGGCCTATGCTTCCAAAAATGACACCTTTAGTACGAAAGAGACAGGTATGGTGCTCACCAGCGATAGCTATGAAATTGCTGCCAGCACTAAAAACTGCTGGGGGAAAAAAAGGGGTAATTGTGATTTTTTTTGCTTTGGCCACGAAGCTTCCAGGGATTTTTCAATGGCGCTTCTCCAGAACAGGCATATGTCCCACCACACCCACACATCAATGCAGCCAGACAGCTCACAAACAGGAGGTGCAACTTTGAGTCCTTAAAGCAGTCATGAGGTATACTGACGTCTTTCCATTACCTTACCTGAAGAGTCCAACACATGATAGTGACAATGAAGCTGTATCAGAGAATCACTTCCAGCTTTTACCTTCTGCACTGCCACTCTACTGACCTCAATCAACTTGCTAATCAAAGGAGAAATGCATCATAGGTGTTTTCACAGAAGTTGATTATATATCCTGATTATCTAGGGGACTAGAAGGGAAAGAGATATTTGTACCTCCGAACTTCAGGCTCTGAACCCCCAGTCTGTGAGTAAGACTAGGTGCATCCAGGGGATGAGGCAGAGCATTGGTATAACCAAGGAGCTCTGAACACCCTCTGAGGTGCCCATCTCATTGCAAGAGGGCAGCCAGCAAGCTGAAGTCCAAAAAACAGGTCCCCTGCTATTTGCTCAGGCAAAAAATGCAATTTTTCTCCCAAAGATTCTCTTGAAAACAAATCAGCTCTTTTCTGCTGTAAAAGCAGTGGTAGCTCATGTAGCTTGTTCCCATCTCAGCTGTACCCCTCCACGGGCTGGGAGAGCAGGCAGGGAATCCTTGTTGGTGCCCTGGTAAGCAGGCACTGGCTGGCCTGCTTGCCCAAATTTGGCAATCCAACTGGCAAGATGGCTTTCTGACTAACAGGTATTTTTAATTCCCTTGGAACCCTACACTGGATTTGCAGCTCAATTTGTGCTGGAATATTTAGAAAATCTTTGGACAGCAGTGAAACTTTCCAGAACAATAGTTCACAGGAGTTTACATTTTTTCTTGAGCTAAATCTCCTCACATTTTTTTGTTTATAAAGCCCAGTGAGTAGTGATAAAAATAACAGGTTCTCTAAACCATGTCAGTAATGTCTCTTATTGCCAGTTAGAAGGACGGCAAGGAGAAGGAGCTGCCTTGGCTAACACCTTACCTCTGCAGCACCATGTCACAGTCATTCTTAAATAAGCAGTTTTATTGTCTCTAGTTTCTTACTGCAGTTCCCTGGTCCCAGGCTGTTTCTTCCTTAATGAGAGACTAAACATCCCTCCCTGAGCAAGCGCCTGTGAGCTGTGTCTGGTCCCTGTGGAAACTCTGCAGGTTTCCTGATATCACCAGGGATGGGAATAATCTGCACCTTTTCAAAGTGACAAAATAATTGCCGGAGAATGACTTTTACAGTAACTTAAACTCCCTAGCTGAACTTCACTATAAAACCCAGTGAGACTGTATCTTAGAAAAACACGTGGAAAATCAGACCTTGATAAAAGAGCACAGTGCTTTAGTCGTACCGACTGTCCTGGTCAGAAAATGTCGGTCCTGTTTCTATGCTCTGGACTGAGCCACCAAGTGAGAGGGTAGGAAGCAGAGAAGGACAGAAACACAGGGAAACTGAACGGCTTGTGACTGACCAGCAAACAGCGAGGGAAATGCCTTGCTGAACTAATACAAACTGATTGCGTTCAACAGAAATGGGTTTGTTTCTCTGGCTGCTGTGAATTTCGTTGCTGTTCTGCCAGCAATTAGGCAAGAGGAGTACCAGGCCAAACAAACAAAAGCTGTCTGTTTTCATTAAACACACTTCCCCTCTCATTTCAGAAATTAATTAATTACACTTCATTCCAACAAAGTCTCCGAATTAGAGGAGTAGGGAAGGGAACGATGTCAGCACAATAACATCTTTTAAAAACAGATTCGCTGCATGGAGCTCACAGGGCCTATTCCTCGCTTGCTCAAGAAGAGCTTAAGCAAAAAGCCAAGCCCGCGCTGCCACGTAACCGCATAGCCGGCAGCGCAGGACCCAGCTCCATGCCGGGGCCGCAGGGCTTGCTCCTCCCTGCTTCAGCGGTGGCGGCACCTTCGCTCCTCGATGGGTGCCTGTGCCCCGTTCCGCTTGCTGCTCTTTACCTCTGCGCGGTACAGCCGCAGCTCTGCACAGAGAGCAGCGCCCAGCGCTCATGGCACGTGGGATGAGGTATTTGTGACTGCAACATGGCGATGCAGCGTGGAGAGACACAGGCTGGGTACCCTGAGAGGTGGCAGTCGGGCCGTGGCGCAGAGCAGCACAGGGACGGGGTGGCAGGAGAAGGGCCACGGGCCACAGACATAAAGAGCTCGCCAGGCTCCAAGGGCACTGCTGGGACTCAGTAGCCCAGCCCGGCGCCCCCGGGGCCCCCGCACCGCCCTGGGGCCACGAGTCCCTGCCCAGCGACGTGCAGCAGGGCCGCTCTCCAGCTCCCCACAGCCCTGCCCTGCCCGGCCGTGGGCCCGCCCGCAGGCTCGCCTCCCAGCCCTCTCCCCAGGGAGGTATCCGATGCCCGGGGCTGCCCTGCTCCCCGGCCGGGTCGGTGGAATGGGCTCCGGCTGTGCGGCCCTGCTCGGCCCCACCACAGAGCCCCCGCCCGCACAGCACCAGGCCAAACCTCACCCCCGGCCGGCTAAGGAAATGCAGACCTGGAGCTGGACAAATCTTGGTTCAGGCATAACAAACGAAAAGAAGAAATAGTATCTAGCGTACTTAAAAGGCACACTGGCATAGTAAATTCAGGTGTGACATGAAACTGCAGGCCAATGAACAGAGAGCTAGGTGTAAAAGCAAACATAAAAATCACCTCAAGTGGATCCCAGTTATTATTGTATTATTGTTACATTTTCCACATAGAAACATTCTAACTCTACTGTTATTTTTTCTATAATAATTAGATTTAGATTAATAACAATTCTTGAATGAGACTTGTAAGATCTCCATTATGCTGCATATGTATATATGTACATATGCATGTATATATAAATATAAATATGGTGTGCTTCCTTTTTGTGCCAGAACAAGATTTTCTGTATAACACCGTGACTCCAGAAAATGCTGCAGAGTGGCTACAGCATTGTTTCTGTTTTTCTTGCATTTGGCATGCATTTACCAAAGGTCCAAACTCCACCTTAATCACATACAGCTGATTAAGGATTAGTGTTAAGCTAGACAGATTTTCTTGTTCTCTTATCTTTGCTTCATTCCAAATATACAGTCCTGCTCTTTCGGTCCCTGTGACTTTTGGACTGCAATAAATTGGTATACTTAGCCTTTTGATCAACACCTATTTCCGGAGTGGCCCTTGGGACAGAAATTGTGTGGCTTGGTTTTGTACACACATGTAATCAACCTTTCACATCAACTGATTAAGAGAAGTTACCTCAATATAATTCGATGAACAACCAGTGTGACTCTCCAGCTCCATATGGGTGAAGTTGAGATATATTTTTTCATCCTCTGGCTGTCTGATAATGTAGATACATTGTCGGTTGCTGATATAAGGGTTAGGCCAGAAAGGGGACATGATAATTCCTTCACTATCTGTGTAATTTCCTCCGCAACTTGGACCTGCTATATTAAAAAAACAACAAAATCACTTGAGATATTCACAAATACGGTAACTTCTTCAGTTTAGGCTGCAAATCAAAGAGGATATCTGTACTATTAAATAGCGAGTGTTAATTACATCCATTCAGGTGGTATTGGCTATATCCTGGGAATTTCCAGACCAACATCTAATGCTGAATTTTACTTACTTGGAGATGTTGTATAGAGAATGTGGAAGCCTTTATCAGTAACGAAGTCGTCAGAGTGAAAGTGAATCCAGGCATACGGACCAGTGGTTTGGAGTGGGGCTGGAGATCTAGTGCTACAGTATTTACCAAGGACAGGGTCTTGTGGAAGAAGACCGTCTCGAATCTAGACAGAATGGTAGATCGGTGTTTAGGACTATTACATTTGTGCCAACAGTGAACAACTACCAACACTCTTAAAGTTATCTCATGGCCCCAGAAGATAGTGTGGATGGTGAGTGGAGGGAAAGCTCAAAGGAAGTTTCCTCCAAACCCACAGGAACCAAGGAAAAGACCCACCAGCATAGCTGTGACAGTGTCCTAGGAGAGTCTTCAAGGGTTTTGTGAAAGGGAAAACCCGTATCAGGAGCTCTACTGTTGAACTGTTTTCCTGAAATCACACTCTGCATTGCACAACTTTGGAGAACTTGCTGTTCCAAACCAGCTTCTCATTTCCATGACTGGGTACTGGTGAATTCCCTAACCATTACTCTGCACTTGAGAAAAAGCCCTAAGCTCACACATCAAGTCACAGACTGTACTATGATATGAATCTATTAATCCCATTCCCTCATAGTTTTCCTTAGGCTGATTAATTCTCTGTGGATTAACATTTGACAAAGATTTTGGAGACTGAACTTTGTAAGAAAGTGAAAGCTTCCCACCAGGTATTTGGCCTGAATCCCAATGTCTTTAGTTGCAAGACTTCTACTGACTTCAGTGGGGTAGTATATCCTCCTCTTTCTGTTTTACCGCCTGTATCTGAGTGTGCATTGATGGCTGGAATAAGTGCAAATTTTCAAGCATTTCAACCCAGGCTTTAATTTTCAAACAGTCCCCTTCTGTATGTACAAGAAGTTTTGAAACATCTTGTTTTGCAACAACATAGCCATAAAATGTTGTCATAATTCACAATTACACTTTACCTCTAAATAGTCGTAACTGCAGTTCTCATGGTGTTCTAGGCTTAGTGTGCCAAAAGAAAATGTGATGAGGAGGCCAGGACTGGTTGAGATGGTCCAGAAACAGTCTCTGTTTACAGGATAGTTACCAGGGTATCCTGGAGAGCTTATCGAGCCGTAAGTACTTGTCAGTTCACCACCACATTCTAACAGAAAAGAAACATAGAACAACAGTCTTTAACACCTCATGCCAGGTCAGAAGATGAATTCTCCTATAGTGTCAAAACTAGGTACCACTTTGGGATCCAGAATAAATTCAAAAACAAAAACCAAGCCAAACAAACGAACAAGTTACTTCTTTTGTTAAATTTTACAACTAATTTTGCAATTCAATTCTAAAAGCAGAACTCCAAATCTTTTCTGATTTGCACAGTAAAAGAAAGATTCTTTCCCAGCTATGGTGGAAATATGTTTAGAAGAATGATCAAAAGCACCGTGTTTCAGACTGGATTTACAAAATTGATCTGAATTTCTGTACTTTGTAAATAGTCTCCATGTTTTATCCTAAAATAATACTGTTTTCATTTTTTAAAAATGATGATTACAGGGAAGGCTATTTTATATACCTGTAATAAAAAAATCCCTCTCAGCATAACAGCTGGGAATGGTGGGGGTAACCTATATGTTAAACCCAAGGAATAACTGGTTTAGTCACATCTATATCTCCTTCCCTCTTAGCTTTTTTCCCCCCCCCCAAAAAAAAGATCTTTTTCATTTTTCAGTATACATATTCGTCAATTAGTAATTAGATATCTAATACTGTCAATTGAAAGAAAAAAAGCCACCAAAATCATATTAAAAGGATTTCAATAAATATTTCTGGAAATAAAGAAATCATCCTCCCTCCCCTCCTGCTCCCTGAATTTTCTATACTTTTTTTACTCTATGGTTCAAGACACAACCCAATGCACTTTATTTCTAGAGAGACAATACACAGAGTGCTGAAGTGAGCTTGATGTTGCACGAGATGATTTGGGGTTTATCTCTAGAAATGCGCTGCCAGGCCTCCTGAAAGAATCATGCAAGTGGCATTACCAAGAATTCAGGCAGAAATGTACAGCAAATCCTACCAAAAAGCTCACAGATAATTTACAATCAAATTGCCAATTATCGATCATGTTTGGAAAGCACAGTTCAAACTCTTTAGCCTCTTGTAAATTGTCGGTGGCAAAAAATACCAAGGTAACTTGCTTGCTCAAAGTACTAGATACTTCTGTGAGAAAAAGAGAACTAATCAGAAGAACAGCATCTCCAGGAACACATGCTCTTTGGGGGATTCCTCACAGGAGGTATTAAACAGCCTGAAAAGCCAGCAGAAAGTTATTCATGCAGAGGCCTAGAGTTGCAGTTGAAATATTTTGAGGTGACAAATATGTCTACATTTCAGCCTCACTCCCTAGTAAAATACTGTCCTACTGCTCCTAAGATTTCCTAATCAAAGGAAGTCATTCATTTAGCTCCAAAAGCCATGAAGATGCTAAATTACTTGACATTTCATCAAACTTACCAGGATCCTGAGATTCCCACTGAACAGTAAAACCTCCAGTCGTAACGTGGTTCGAGTAGAACCAAAAATACAGGGAGTTGTGGGAACTGAAAAGCTCTTCAGGAGGTGAGGACCCACAGTATTTTCCCAGCATGTGCATTGATGCTGAAGGCCCGTCATGGATTTGAAGGAAGTCAGAGTGACACTCATTACTTGCCTCCAGTTGGAAGAAAGGGAAAATAATGCGCAGAATCTAGCAGGAATGAACAAAACAAGAAATCTCTTTTTTCCCATCTGCTGAGAAACTGGTTATGCATTAATTCTGTATAGAGCAGATACAAGTGTTCATACAACCGTGAGAATCTATGAGCTTCAGAGCCTTTAGGCCTTTTCCTGAAAAGTTCCAGGAAAGAAGAAGACATTACAAAATCTTAAGGGTCAAAAGGAAAGAGAGAAGATAGACAGGAAAGAATCCAGACGGGGAAGCTGTCTGGAAAGAGCATTATTTCTATAAACTAATAATTGAGACCATTTGCTTGTGTCTGTTATATACGTGAAATATATGTATGCATATATTTCAAGCCATGTGAAAGGCTTGAAATACAGCATAAAATACTTTATTCCAGGTTTCCCATGGCATTTTCTCACCAGAAAATTAACATTTCTCATCCTTGTTATGGTTGAAATTATTGTCATGGGAGTAAAAAAAATGAAATTATCTTTTTTTTTGCACATATAAAATCAGTGTCTCATAAGCCCACTCTAGATATTTAGTGACATACACAGCTTTATGTATGTTCATATTCTTCACTGATGTGCTTCAATATAGCTCTGCTGAAGACAGTAGTGACTCTCAGGCTTAAACTTGAGGATATGTCACATACACGTGTATAAAGCTGTATAAACCATTAGAAGCCACTGGTTTATAAAACAGCTTAATTCATTCCATTAAATCTGAAGTAAGAAGTCCCATGCTAAAGTGTGAAGTAACATATTTTGTAGTTGTTATTTATAGCACAAGCGGAATTATTAGTTGCAGATCAGAATATACATTTCAGTGCAACATTTAAAACTTAATCCTTAAAAAAATTCAAATGCTGTTATTTCACAAAGTCATTGACAACACGAATTCAGCATTCCACATTTCTGGCACTCAGAAATCAGAAACATAGAACTGTTCTGGGGTCACTTAGCTCCTGAACCAGCTGTGGAGCCCATCAGAGCAGAGTTTTTTCTCATGCAGCTATTCACAGATCACATTCTAAAGGAATGTAAGCCAGGCACCTTCTCTAGGTAGTGGTAGGTGAATAAATTCTAACCCTCAGCTGCACAGGAAAAAACTTGAAAATGTAACCCACACGAATTCTGGGGCTAAGGAACCTGCAGGCTTGTACGGATCCAAAACATATTCTTTCTTAAAAAATATTTATTCTGAGGGGACTGGATGACAACATTGGAATATGTGGCATAAAAATGGTCACGTTTGCTCTGATGAGTCAAGGGTCCTGCAGAGTGAGGTTTTCTTTAACCCGAACTCAATTTTACCTTGTTGGAATCAGTATGAATAACCCAAGCGCAGCTGACCCCACTGTTGTACTGCTGGCTGTTTGGGTTGTTAGGGTAGCTGAAAGATCCCCTGGAGCCCAAGAGATACCCTCCACAAACTGCAGAAAGAGAGAGAAAATTAAACGGATTAATTTGTGCTATCACTATACAGACTTAAACAAAACCTAACTTTCTAGAACAGCTTTGGCTTCCTGAGCATTTAAAATAAGGGTGAAAGATACTTCTATAAAAGACTCTTCAGGATTTCTTTTAAATTGGAATGACATCACAAAAAAATGAGCAAAATTACTCCTCAAGACAAAAGTAGTTCCTGGAATAAGAATAAAGATTTTCAGCTGGAATATGCGGATATTGCTAAAAGACAGTCATTCTGCCTCAGGAAAATGTCCATAAACTAGCTTGTTTCTGGAAGGGTAGCTCCACACTGAATCTTCAAATTGTCACCTACAATGAAATAATATTTTGAAGCCAACATGACATAAAATTATCTTTCTCAGTAGTGGTGCATGATAGAAGTAATCCTCCAGATGTTTTATTGCCTCATTTATTTCTTTTGGTCAGATCTCTGGGCCTGTCAATACCTATCATGATATACCGTGGTCTTTTCTCTGAGATATTCAATGAATGGGAGCTGTGAACTGAAAATCCCAAACTGCTACAGAAAAATATGTCCATAAAGCACCCAAAGTGCAATGCACATATACCTACAGTGTACAACAAGCAGCTGTAGTTTAACATTGAACTCACGCTAAAGAAATATTCAATCCTCAGCAAAATGAAATTAAGTATTTTGTTTCAAGGAACAGTAAAAAGCACATAATTTTGTTTGAAGTGTCCATCTAAAACTTCTCACCACTTCTGAACCCGATTCAAAATTATCACGTCATAAAATGTATTATTTTTGCCTTGGTTAGGAACTAGACCTAAAGTTGATACATTATAATTTCTCATTGGATGAAAACTGATTTTCTATCCCTTCTATTATGAATGACTAAAAATCAATTTTTTTCCCACATGTACTTAATAATAAAACATTACTGGTTAGATATTTAAGGGAAATAGGAAAGAGCCTGAAGTAGCTCTAAAATAGAGCAGATTTCACAGTGGCTCAGTGAAAGTTTTACACTCTGTATTCTGTGAAAAGTTCATCTGCTTTTTTCACAGCCACCAGCAATAAATATGAGCCATCTGACAGATGGTTGCCACAGGGACGCTCACTGGAATGCTATCCTGACCTTGTTTAATTAAAATTAATGGCAAAAAAATCCCAAACAAACAGAAAAAGTGATAGGAAGAAGAAATGTTGAAGGCAGGACCTTGCGATCACTCTATAAAACACAGAGTCCCCCATTTTCATGCATAACATTTCTTTCATTAAATTTCTGTTTGAAAACCTTTTCTGGCTCTTTCTCTTGACTAAAAAAGTCAGGATCTCTCAGCTTCACAACAAATGAAACAGTATGCGCAAAAGAGAAACATGAATATATTCTCTTGTAAACCTGTTCTCCTTATATTGGATCCTTTTTTCCAGTCATCTTACCAGGCCACATCTCAGGAACAGAGATCTGATTTCACGATGGCTGGTGTCCAGCCAAGACCAGTGGCCCTGCAGATCAACTTCATTGTTACGCTCCTATTGCTAAACAAAGCAGCTATAAACGAAACTCATAGAAAACTCTGACTCCAAGGGAATTTGGGTCGGACCCGTAATCCACCAAGAAGGGTTTGGGGGTTTTTCCATCACAACTTGGTTCTTATTTACATATTAATCATATAAACCAAGCATCTACTCGCTGAAGCCTGGTGGGCCATTCTTCTGGGAAGGAGGTCCCGGCCATACCTTGCTGGGCAGTCTGGCACTGCGGCCCTGTCCAGGCACTGGTGCACTCGCAGGAGTAGCCGTTGACCTCATCAGTGCAGTTCCCCCCATTCTGGCAAGGGTTGCTAACGCATTCATCAATGTTCTCCGTACAATTAGGGCCTGTCCAGCCCGCATTACACAAGCAGAAATACCCAGAGATCGTTGCCTACAGGTATAAGCAAATGCAATTAGCTTAACAAGTATGGATCACCTAAATGAATCAACGTAGCTGGCAGAAAGACTGATATTTACACTTGTTTTAAGTGGAGATATCAGAGCAAAGAAATAAAACCTTTGGAATTTAATGGCCTTAATGGTCACTGGTGAATACCAAAATCCAAAACCCAATCATATTAGCTCTTTGCTTTTTCTATTATTTCTTTGCAAGGGTGTTTCAAATTACTTTCTAAAAAGTCAACATCTATATTCGTTTAGCCATTCCGAAAACTGTTTGCTTTACTTTGAAATGATCACCTTAGAAACAAGTCAATCATATTATCTAAAACTTATAAATAGCAAGTCAAGATAACAGTGATTTATCAATCATTTCTCTCAAGCCTTTTCTCTGGGGAGTCTGAACTGCAGCTACGTGGGCTGCTAACTTTCATTTTCACCCTGAGGGATGCCAGATGGGAACAATTTCATTGTGCATTTTCTGCATTATTCCTTATTCTGTATGTGTCTCTCCCATTTCTTTTGTGTTAGCCTTTACTGCTTCTCCTTATAATCAAGTCTTTCTGTATCTCTAACAATTTTAATTTTGTATGTCCTAACTCCTTATATTTCTTGTTTTATAGACACACTTTTTACAGCTGAAGCAGAACATGGTATTCCAAGGTACATGCTAATAATCCCATCTTTGATGACATACAATCAATGTGCTATATTCTCTATTTCCTTTTTCATTTTTGTGTTCTTGTCCTCTGTATCCTGAACAGAGATTTTCCGTATGATGGAGGAGGATTTTGATGTGTGTTTAGGGCTCTGAATGCTGCTTTAGAAGACAAAAAGGTGTTTTCTGATCTGCATTACCTGGTATTTAATTAAAATTACATTTCATCTGTCATTACTTGGCCAAACGTAGCTCTGCTGTTCCTCTATTTTATTAGATGTTTCTGCAGTCCCATTACTGAAGTGTCTGACTGTGTTATTATCTTTACATAGTAGTTTGTAGCCATGATTGCCTACGGTTGTGTGTTAGGATATATTTAGGGGAAGACTTCATGTCTTTTAATAGATTGACTAAAATAAATAATAGTTTCTAAATAGTCAGAAAAAGTAGATTAGATCTGGGCACAAAAGGACCTTTAAATATCTGAGTGAAAAGACAATAGGTACCTACAGAAGAGAGAGCGAGGAATGCTGGTAAGGGGTGGAGTGGCAGTGAAGGGATCATCTCCTCTCACAGAGAAAATGCAAAAAGGACAAGGTGACATCATAGAATTGTAGAAACATTTAGGTTGGAAAAGACCCTTAAGATCATCAAATCCAGCCACTAACCTAAAGCTACTAATTGTATGTCCCATTTCTGCCCTGCCTCCAGGATCATCAAAAGGAGGATGTTTAGGATATCTGCAGGCCAATGTGGACAAATCAGATCAGACTTTACTGGAACAACAAATTTACCACTTGTGAACATTTCTCTAAAACCATAATCATAAATATCCCCCCCAACAGAATTATCAAAATCCCAAGGTCTGCAGTGTGGACTTTCCTGAGCACAGCACACCTCACTGAGGAAACCAAAAGGCCTTCACAGGGTCCATGTGGACAAACTAAACAGTTGCTGTGCATGAGAATGAATTCGTACCACCAATCAGTAAAGGTCCAAAAAACTCGGCTACCAGTAGGACTACCACCCATTCCCATGAAGCACCCTTTCCATACCCATACAAACAGCCTGAGACTCCCGGGGTGCCTCTCACAAGGTCATCCTAGGAACGCATAACTAACTGTACTGGATATTAACAGTCTGAATGTCAGCAGAGGTACAGGTTTTGTTATTAGTGGTAGTTCCTCCATGATCCAAGATGGCAGATTACTTCCCTGGCCCACCAGGGACAGCCATGCATCAGTTCTCCCCCATCAGCACCAGCATTGCAGTGCTGGCCTGAGGTACCAGCCACCTCTTCTCTCAGGTAGCCCTGGTTATTATTGCCAAGACTGCTGACTCTACTTCAAACACAAAGAAATGGCTTGTGTGCCCTGAAACTCATTTTGGTTTTCCCCAGGTATATCCGTTGATCTCCCACTCCTCACTGACCTTGCCTCATTACCTTTAGTATGTCTGCACTCAGCTTGCAGTCTCACCAAACTCCCTGTTGTTACTGGTTGCAACTACACAATGTTGTCACTAACTGCAAGGAGCCCAGCACTTACCAAGCACTGCCCATTTGCACAAGGGTTTTGCAGCTGACAGATATCACTGAGAGGAGAGCAGCCATTCGGCCCATATCCACTTCCAGTGTACCCAGATGTGCAGGAACAAAACGGCATTGGCCCTTGGGAGATGGGGCAAGACACAGAAAGTAATTCGGTCCTTGTTACAATGACAATATCAACCATTACAGTAAAGGTCTTTGACAGTTTGAAGAAGAGACTTTATATAATTCTAACTTCTTTGATCTTTTGATATCTTACCTGGTCAGTGTTCAGTGTGACCACGGAAAGGTCCCTACTGTTGTTTTGCTATGTGTATCTGAGAGTCCAAGGCCCTTTGAGGGAAGTGGTGGGAGTAGTCAAAGGGTATTTATGGAAAGGAGAAGAACAGTAAAATCAGCTGAAATTGTGCATCAAAGAGAAATTGTGAAGATCTCCACATTTTTATGACTAAATTTGCTCTTTGGTGCAGCCTAAATCTACTTCTGTCAAGGTCTGTGGGAAAACCTGCTGGCTTTAGCTAACCTGCCTATAAACTCCTTTGGGTGAGCCATAACTGACTGTGGACAAGGGGCTGCAATATACATGTGTTGCTACATAGTGGGTTCAGCCTAATTAAAGCCTCCCAGAGATTCACACTGGTATTAATTACAGACCTTAAGAGAGCACCATACCTGGAGCTGAGGTACAAGTAGCGAAAGGGTGGCACCCTCCGTTATTTATTGAGCAGATATCAACCTGGGTACATGTTTGTCCATCTCCCTCGTAACCTGTTCAGAGGTAAATCTCAGTTAGTCTGTAACAAACTACTTTCTCTGAGAACTGACAGCAAAGAAATCATCAGGTGAGAAAAAAACCTAATTTATGATGTAAAAACATGGTCATCTGCAGTTAAAAAGACGAAGTTGAGATCACCACTGGAGCAAAATCTAGCCTATTTATTGTGGTTCCTACACTGCAGGGATGGATTAGAACCCTAATTAAATCCTCCCACAATTTTAGGAAAAAAAACCATACTAGTATTACCCAAATATAAGCGAGGTCAGGGTGAGGCCATAGGAGCTCAGCCACCATGTGCTTCCCTCCCTGTGCATCTGCCCCCAGCCAGCCCTGACCACCTCCGGGCTTCCCGCTGCGTGCCCGAGCTGCCTGTGGGTCTCCAACACAACAACATCCAGCTCCTCTCAGGAGGCTCAGCAGGACCAAAGTGCTGCAGCAGAGCTCTGCATGGCCAGAGCTGAGGTCCGCTGCACCACGTCAAAACTTGTCTGAGGCCCCCTTTCCAGTGTGGTGATAGCCCTTCAGCTCTCCGCCGCTGAGAGCCTTCACTGCCTGCAGTCTGTTGCCATTTAAACAGCAATTGAAAGGTTAATTAGAAATGCTTTTTCCTGCTAGTATTTCTAGTATTGATAGCATGTATGTCATAAAACATTTTAAATCATAAACCACAAATTATATAGAAGTAAGTCACCACTTCCACTGCTTGACCTGCGCTGCAACGGAAACACTGCCGCCTTAGACAGCATTCAGAGCGGACTAACAATTATCTAGGCTTTTTTAAGACAGACAATACAGCTGATTTATGGCACACCGGATACTCTTTCAATTAATATAGACAATGAAATTACTATCATAATTATGCAATCCTCGTCTCCCATTAATGATCTTTATTTAAAGGAAGTACTTAGTTAAATCAAGGCTCTAACACTGAAAAAAAGGTTACCTAGTAAGAGAAACACATTTCAGAGGATGTATCAACAGAGACATACTCTACAAACATTCATTAATAGCTGAAGCATTTTGAATATACTTGGACTCTGCATTCTATATTACAGTATTGCTTTGTATATGTGATAATTCTTTATATAAAATCAATCTTTAGCTTCTTAAGTGTATCATAAACCAGGCTCATCTCCACAATCATCTGTCTTTTAAGCCTTTCCATAGTTTTATCAATAAAAAAAATCCATTTTACCTGGTGGACAGAGCCCACAGTGGAAGGATCCCATTGTGTTGACACATTGAACCATGGGCGCTGTTGAGCAGCCTCCATTATTACTTTCACATTCATCAATGTCTTGGCAACTGTAGCCATTTCCTTGCCAGCCTAAAAAGAAACACAGAAGATATATTAAAATAGAAAATGCTTGACCTTTTCATTTTCTTCTTTGACCAGATCTTTTCTTAGAGAAGAAAAATATGACTTTTGAATTTCACTTTGGTAACACAAGAGAAGACCTGCCCCTCTCATGACTGATGAAAATTAATTCTAGTCTGCAAAATAGGTTATGAATACAGCACGGTAGAGATGTGTGTGCAAGAATGCTTTGTTTTAACTCTGTTCTGGATAGTCCAGAATCAAATGCTCTTTAATCAAGAGAGAAAGCTGTTCTGGTCTAGTTCACACATGTACAATTTGCAGCAAAGCTTTATCATAACCCTAGTTAAATACTTCAAATACTCCCCCTATACACACCACCTACTCAACTCCGGAAGAGGAGTCATAGGTTATATGGCTTGAGGAGACAATTAGATTTTCATATTGCCTTAGGGCAGTGAGCATATGGACGTGAAGGATCTATTACACGAAGTTAATAGGACACAACAAACATGAAGGTACCTGTGGAGGTGAAGGTACATCAGACCTGTTTAGATGCTCTGTTTAGGATGGGATAAATCATGTGTTAGACTCCACTGCCTGTGTTACCTAGATAAGACATAATCTGCAAGGCATTTATTCTGCAGAGTACAGACCAAAGCGCTTCACGGAATTATTCTCATCTGGATCCCGTGTCTGTGTGTATGACACAGAGGCGACACTAACTGCTGCCACCCCCTACCATGTGAGAGCACGGAAGGATGTGATACCTGTGGGGCAGGGACCACACGAGTAGGAGCCTGCTGTGTTGTGGCACTGCACCAGCGGATTCTGTGAGCACGGGGGATTTGGGAGGCTGCATTCATCTATATCAGCACTGCAGGCAGGGCTGCCAGGAGGGGACATCCAGCCGGTGTCACAGATACAGTGGTACTTGGGCTGCCACAGAAAACATCACATTACATACTTAAGACAGTTAGAGCAGTCAAGAAAAGTACAGCACTTAATTTTATAAAATGACTTTTAAACTATAGCAAGAAAGCTTTCAGAGCATTACATAGTTTACATATTTTGTTTTATAAGTTGCATCCGTAGTTTTCTCAATCCATTTCTTCCTCTGAACTTACCTATTTAGATTTTGGAAGCAACAACAGCCTCATTCATCATGTTCATAAAAGAAACCTGTAATTTACCCCAAAGCTCTCAGAGAAAATGAACAGCAATTACAAGCTGTACATAAACATAATTAAAAGTTGTCAGCTTGCTTTGTAACCAGGGTAAACAGATCAGTGTAAGCAACCTGAAATCAGCTTGGCTGTTTTCTTATAAACAAACTGTTCCCTAATCTATGCAAAATGCGGCACTGACATCAAATTGCAAATATACATTTTCTTTGAGGAAAGTTTTTTTCTGTCTTGTAAACCTTACTAAAGGCCAGATTTCAGCATTATCTAGCTTTGGTCCAATTAAAGCTAATGGGAGCTTTATTGTTGACTGTCACAGGAGCAGACACTGTTACATCAGCACTGAACCCTTTTGAAAAGCTTTCTCCACAAAAAAAAAATAGGCAGAAAACAAGTGATGACTTGTGAAAACTTTTCCAAATTGAGCAAAGAAATAATTTTATAGCATAGCATGAAGAATATGTGTTGTGTCTGGAATGGTGCATGGGTGTATAGGGGTGTTAGGGAGCACAGGCTTGGCAGGGTGGTTTTGGAGGGCTGCTCTGAGTAGAAAGAGCCAAAGCTGGCATGCTCCATATGTCCCTTCAGAGTGAACACTCTGTACCCAGGTTGTCACCCAAAAAGAATGAGCTGGCTTGCTCCGGAAGACTGTTCAAGTGTATGCTAGCATCCACCCAGCACGGATACTTGGAGAGCTTGGACCTGGAGTCAGAGACCAAGTCCAGCTGATGATGAGGAGCACCAGACATGGGCAGCAGCCACCCAGCCACTCTGCAGCCCTGGCAGCTCCCAGGCCACTGACAATAACGTTCCACAAAGATTTGTGCTATTTGTCCTTCTTAATCATTTCAGTAATAAAATATTCTAGCAACTTAGAACTCCCCAAATAATGAACAGTAAGAATATTATGCTTCAAATAAGACTTTGACTTATTCGAAGAATATTCCCAAGCTGCCTATGGATGTAGTAGTAGATCCGATTTTGTGACAAGTACCTCTAACAAGACACAAGGCATTTTCAATTCTTTTTGCTGTCCTTGGGACAACAAAGAGGTTCAGTTATGTTGTACAGCAGCATTTCTTGCTGTCTTTCAGCAGCAGTTTGTGCTATACAATTCTGTGGTGCTCAGCATTATTTGTTGCTTATTCATGCTGTGCTGTATAATGAGACTTAGACATGGTTCCTTACCTCGTCAGGCTGATCCCTGTCTGCATCTATGCAGATACCATGCCCACAGAGTGTCTCAGATCCTCCCTGGCAGTCATCAAACTTCAAGGCACATAGAGGCCCATAGGTTTCTGGAGCACAGGAGCAGCTAATGGTGAAAGCAGACAGAAAAATCAAAACGGTCTTTATATAGCACTTAAAGATCATATATTGCCATAGTAAGAAATCATTCCCCACTGTTTTAATCAGATGTTTCTGGTGAAATCTGTCTGTTTACCTATACCAACAATCCCATTGATAATCATGCACAGAGGCAAGGCTCCTGTTCAGCAAAGACTTAAAATTATGTGGGACTTGTGCATATCCATGACTGTCTGACCCTACGGGAGAATCCATAGCCTTTTGTTACAGTCATAAGTGCGAATCCAGAAAAACAGAAATGTCTAACGTGAGAATTCAGCAGGGTAGGAGCCTGGAAATCCCCACTTCAGCCAGAGAGCACCTAAACCTTGTGTTTATGACCCTCATACGATGTTAAGTGCCTAAAACCCTACCTCTAGCAACCTGCAGAACTGCCGTGCCTGGCCTGTCCCAGGGCGCGGGGTACCTTCACACCCACGCCTCAAGGTGCAGCAGCCGCTGTCTCAGCAGCAGCCCAGCTTTCAGGTGAGCGTGCCGGGCAGGAGGAGGCTACTGGGGCTGATGGGGGTGGGAAGACCAAAGCAGTGGGCTGAAGGGGTGCATCCTGCAGAGGGGATCTGGCTTGCAGGCTGCCAGCTGCATCGCGCGGTGATTTATAGGGCACACCTTACTGACAGCACGTACAGTGACATGCGTATGCAGTGGGACTGAAATTGGGAGCTTCTAAGTCATCAGGTAACGTTTCCTTTTTCTCTGGCCCTTTATGGACCAGAGAACATGGACCAAATCTGAGGCTCTGAAATACAACTAAAAGGGACAAAAACTTACAGAAAGCCTCCTATCAGTTCACTAGCTTTTTATTAAAATGACAGTGAGACACTTATCTAGACTCAATTTATAGCCTGCAATGTCTGCTGATGTCTGCTTCTCACAGAGACATATGGCAGGTATACACCTGGTTTCATTGCTTTTGAGCTGGTTAATGAAAAATACTCTTTAAACGCATTTATCTGCAGAATTTGAATTAGGGTATTCCAGTGCAGCTGATCTGGACCTTGGAGCAACTTATCAATAAGGTGCTTCTCTCCCTGCCACGGTGTCACATGCTCAGTTGAAACAGCAGTTCGATAAGCCAATTGCAGATAACTAAACGCGGCGCCTAGGACAAGCAACCCAGGTGAACTTAGGCTTAAAAAACCCACAGCAGCTTAATGCTTAACTGCAGTGTGCAGTACTGTAAGACAGCATGCTCTTTAGTGTAAGAGATGGCAGATAGACCAACACCATCTTGCCAGTGCCGTAACTCAACCTGAGCAAACACAGAAGCAAAAGGTCGGGGAACCAGACCACTTCTGTATGTTCAAAGTACCTTCAGAGCTTCATGTTCAACTTCAAAGGATGCAGCAAGGCAACCTGACTGGCTCCAAAGGAGGAGGACAATGGCACTGTCTCCTGCCTAGTCTGGCAAAGAGTAATCTGTTACCCATCTGAAGTTGCTCAGAGAACAGCTTCAAGAAGTAGGTCACACCGCAAAAAGCTTCAGCCAAATTGCGATGCACTGCTGCTTGGCACTGCCCTGGTTCTCTCCCACGGCTGATAGCACACTGTGACGAGGCCCCCATTATTTTAATTCTGACACAGAAGTCTGATGGACATGGGGACTCTCATGGCCTTTCATCGAAGTGATGCAATGTCCTGTTAAGGTTCTGATTCAGGAAGGTGTTTCCCGAACACCTGCTCTTTTTCCTCATGCTTTAGTGCTTTCCTGAATTACAGCTTGAAGCATGCAAGAATCTGAACAAGGAGTGAAGACTGCATTATGCTCCATTTGATGGGACCTGATTCAGTACTGCCCTTCACCTAGCATTATCACTAGGGGCTATGGAAAGACAAATATCACCATTTTCTTTACCCACAGTCCACACTGGTGCACATAACTATACCAGAGCAGGAGTGGGATGACCTGGGCTGCTTGGCCCCCGAAATAACTAGCAGCAATGTTCTCACAGTTGTTGAAAAGAGCCATGTCAAGCTCTACCTGCGTGGATGGACTTAGCATCAGGGGAGTACTCGGAAGACAGACAGAGTATGTGAAGGCAGACTGTGAAGACAGTACAATGGGGTTGGGAAGAGGACTCAATAATCCCTCAATAACCCTAAAGGCATAATACAGAAGCAGTAATACTAAGATTTGGATGACTTGTGAAGAGGTCTTAGTTCATTTTCGGTAGCACTGATTCAGCAAGTACCAAGGAGGGCAAGAATTAGATTGGGGAATGAACTTACAGGAATCATGACCGCACAAACACAGTGGCAACACTTGCAAGAAAGGCAGAGGGTTTTTCCTCTCAAACTTTAATTTAGTCACACACCTGAATGCCACATTGCTGAGCACTGTAAAGGCAGGCTGCTTTGTGTGTAGTTTCCTCGACAAATATCAGTGTCGGGGGCAGCTGCAGGCAAGCTAGAAACATCCTTTAAAACCAAAGAGAAGCTGGCAGGAAGCATCATGTACCAGTGACACCTCATCAGGCTCTGTGCTAACGCTGAAGTGTGAGGAGCACTGCAGGAGAACTTCCCTTGTACGAGGTTCTTCCAAGAACTGACAAAGCACTATAAGCCAGTATTATGCCAAGCAAATATTTGTGGGGGCTAAGATTTTCATGCTGAAGCAGGAGACAAAATGCTTTGCAGAGAGCTGTGGCATGCTCTCCAGCCTGCTTGTTCCCTTTGCACAGGGAGAGCTTTGTATTATATCTGAAAGTTATTTATTTACCAGATTACTTGACATTATGGAAAATAAGATGCAGAACGTTCAGGCTGGCTTGCCTTGTAAACAAGAGCGTGTTTCCCAAGGAGCTGGGCGCAGCCAGAGGAGGATATGCATGCAGGCAGCCCAGGCACCCTCCTGGCCAGCTGGCTGCAGACAGCATTTCTCCTGCCGTTCTGCCCGGCAGCATGGTGCGTTGCCTGCTCTGCTGCAGCCTCAGCAGCGCCTGTGCTTCGGGAGGGGGTGAAGGCATTTCTCAGAGTCATGCGGTGTGCTGGGAATGCCGGTGATCAAGGGTGCCCATGTATTCACAAGGTTTCCCACAGCTCAAAGCCTCTGCTGGCCAAAGTTCTGCTCCTATTTACCTCCTCCATCTCCTCACTCCCTCCAGTCTCAAGGAGCAGGTGATGACGGAGGGATGATAATGTGGCTGTGCTAGGTGCGCACGTTGGCAAGCACTGGTTACAGACCAGCATGCCGCACCTCACCACCCAATCAACCCACCACGGTGCAGTGAATTTCCACTAAAGAATTTACACCCACAACTGAAAGCCAGGTCACGGGACCCAGTCTGCAATCTGCAGCCTCCTTCCCCAGCATGGCTGTGTGATAAATCTGGTTCCTGCTGCTCTTCTTGGGTCAAAGCAGGCAATGGCTTCAGAGGGCCTTCAGTGCCTGCGGTGGGCTCGGGCGTAGTGTGTATAGAGGATTTTATATTCTCTCAGACTGCAAGGGATTATAGTGCCTAGATACTAAACAGACTTTTCCCTAGAACTTGCGCTGCAGGTATGATACGGGGTACAAAAGTAGTATTTTACATAGGGTTTTTGTGTGTAGTTTTGAAAAGTTACCTGTAGCTGCCTGGTGTGTTCATACAAGTGGCTCCATTCTGGCAGCCTAACGCTGTTCCAGCATAAATCTGGCATTCATTAACATCCACTGAACACAGGAGGCCCTAAGATGAAATGGAAAATCAGTTTATTTTCCAAATAACTGAGAAATGAAGCAAACCACGGAGCCAATGTTTAATATAGTTTCCAAAGATATACAAACCGTGGGCCGCTATCAACACAGTTTCCCTTATGAAACCTTATAACAACATTATTTTTCAGCTGTGTTTCTGTGACCCTGGTTATCAGTCAGATGAGGGATAAAATTTTTCAGATGTTTGTAGAAAGCATATGGACAGCATAGTACTGTCATCCTCCGTACTTTCCAATTTCATAGCAAAAGACAGAGAAAACTTTCTTTCAAAGTGTTTCTATCAGGAGGTGCTGTTTTATTAAGACTGAAAGCACAGCAAATCTTGCTGGGACAACTTTCAGATTGAGCGTCTTTGAGAAGAAGCTATAACTTTTCCATCTCTACTGCATGTAACAGCACTATTAAAGCCTTTGTCACAAAAGTCTTTGGATTTCAAAAACTTAGAATGGAATTGATTACTTACAGCCCCATTTGTTGTATTTGTTTGAGCTTGAATAAACATCCTTCCCTCTCCCCATTCTCTCTCTCTCCTTGCGTAAGATCAACAGCAGGGCAGGCAGTTTGGTTTACCCCGCTCAGCAAAAATCAAAGACTAATTCTCTGCTGTGGGAACTGCCAAGCGTCACTGATTTCACAGGCCATCGCCTGCGTATAACAGTGCAGGGTCTGGCCCAACGGTTTGGGCTTCATTTCATGGGGGTACATATAGATATTGTTGCGAAGAAAATGTGTTGCTCTTCAGCCAAATGATGAGTGTGATACTGCTGCTTTGCTGTTCAGTACATCTCACTCTGTCCTGAGCAACCCTAAAAAGCTTTGTCACAGTTACGCTGAGCCAGGTGTATCCTTACAGTTAAAACACAGGCTTTGCATGCAAGGAGGCTAAAGACTCACCTGCCAGTTGCTGGGACAGAGGCAAAAGAAACCATCCAGCGAGTTCACACAGCTCCCTGAGTTCTCACAGGGGTTACTGCTGCAGGCATTCCTCTGGATAGCCTGAAACCCAGCAAAAATGCAGAAAATGAAGTTCCTTCTTATTTCATGTTTCATTAGCATTTATTTTCAAGACAAACCTTTTTTAATTCTTTTTTTCCCATTCTTCCTTGTGTTTTCCCCCTGCCCTGTTTTCTCAGCAAGGTTGATTTGTAAAGATTTTGAGCTGTTTGACTCGTATCTCTATAAAATTCAGACTAATACAATTGGGCTTACACAGGGTGGCCAGCTGCGAGCACTAGGAATAGAAAACCTCTGTAAGAAGTAAATATAAATACTGTTCTTCAGCAGCAGACTCTGAGTCTAGATGGAGGGTTAGCTTATCCTCTTGATTCCACAGGTGACTCATCTGACAGCTACCTTTACTGGCAGATGTAGTGGTGGCTTGTCACAAGCTCAGCAGAGAAGCAGGTGACAGCTGAAAATTAGCTATTTTCAGTACAATATAAAATCCAGTTTGAATTCTCTAGTCTTCGTCTTGACAGGTCAGTGAGGTAAGAGTTTACCTCTCTTTGGTATCTAGTTGTTATTCTTGCATCTAATACTGTTTTTCCTTTAAGGAATGCAGGCTCCTGCACAGTTTATATTTTGTAAGAAGGCATTTCACCTCCCCTACAAATCTTGGTGCTTTTTTAACCTCCTGTTACCAAAGAAAGTTTTCCTGAGTAATACGTGAGAGGAAAGAAATAATTTAACTATTTAATCATTGTAACCTCACTTTATTTACCTGGGGCTAGGTTTTTCTTTTTTGATCTCTAGTTTGTTTCCCATTTACTCACCTGCTCCAAGTGTTGAAGTTTGTTGTCAAGATTCACAATCTGCAAGAGAAATGTAAATTACACCGTGCTTGGCATGAGAGTGACCACAGAGCTATATGCTAGATGCCGGTAGGCTAACAAAAGATTTACTTTTGAAAAAGCAATCACAGAATCATAGGTTGGAAAAGACCTCTAAGATCATCAAGTCCAATCATCAACCCAACATCACCATGCCTGCTAAACCATGTCCCAAAATGTCACATGTACACTTTTTTTAAACACCTCCAGGAATAGGGACTCCACCACCTCCCTGGGCAGCCTGTTGCAATGCCTGACCACTCTTTCAGTACAGAAATTTTTCCTAATATCTAATCTAAACCTCCACTGACACAACTTCAGGCCATTGCGTCTCATCCTGTCACTGGTTACTTGGGAGAAGAGACCAACATCTGCCTCACCACAACCTCCTTTGAGGTTAAGTGTAGAGAGCAATAAGGTCTCCCCTCAGCCTTCTCCACACTAAACAGCCTCAGCTTCCTCAGTTGCTCCCTGTAAGACTTGTGCTCTAGACCCCTCACGAGCCTCATTGCCCTGATAAGGGGCCATGCTAATCATCTCTGTATCAAGAAGAACAGTTGATAGGTGAAACCAGGCGACAATCAGGTTCAAATCAGGCCCCATTCACTGGGATTTCACTGTTCTAGGCTGTTCCAGAAAACAACAGATTAAACGTCCCATGGTGGCTCCAAAAAGCAAGACCCAGTCTCGTGAAGATGTATTCAGGTGCTCAACACTGAAAATGTGAATTTTCCAATGGGACAGTCCGGGTACTCGTGCGCTCACAAAGGACAGAGGTCTGAGACAGCACACCGCAAGCCAAGAAAAGGTTAACCATTTCTCAGTGGGTTATAACCACAAACAGCAAGCTGAAACTGAACCAGGGTTCATGATCATAGAATCATAGAAAGTTTTGGGTCGGAAGAGACCCCTAGAGGTCATCTAGTCCAACCCCCCTGCAGCAAGCAGGGACACCACTAACTAGATCAGGTTGCTCAGAGCCCTGTCCAACATGGTCTTGAATGTTTCCAGGGATGGGGCCTCCACTACCTCTCTGGGCAACCTGTTCCAGTGTTTCACCACCCTCATTGTAAAGAATTTCTTCCT